>Ga0308158_10000117_pt1 | contig 182559 bp, 185 predicted proteins | sample PhyBR2_FD_201038 | JGI IMG/M metagenome (GOLD analysis project Ga0308158, IMG submission 201038) | Phyllosphere microbial communities from UC Gill Tract Community Farm, Albany, California, United States - DLSLB.R2 | ecosystem: Host-associated > Plants > Phyllosphere > Unclassified | place...
GTTTGGTTACCACATCCTTACACACATCGAAAGAGGCTGCAAGGTTCGGGTTGGCTTCAGGCTCTGTTGCAGCAAATACCAGTACAGTCTGTACCACTTCGCAGATACCTGTTGACTGGCTTGCCACAAGGGTATACAGTTGTTCGGTAGCTGTTGAGAATGTCCATCCGCTGGCTGCATCACCGCTAACACCCGTAGCAGGTGTCCATACAAAAGTATCGTAACCTCCTTGGTTGGCTGCTACGGTTACCACATCAGATATTCCACCTTCACAAGAAGTTACTTTGTCTGCAGACAATTCGAAAAGCGGTTTTGGTTCAATCGTAACCGGTATCTCTATAAGAGCCGATTCACACACAGCAGTCCCTACGAAAACCGTATTCGGTCGGGATTTATTTGTTTCCGTATCACCTGTGGAACTTCCCATCATATTAACAGGTGAACCTGTATTTGTTGAAAGAATAGCAGCTGCCGTACACTCATCACCATAGGTATATGTTGTCATTGGAACAGCTGTTCTGTGATACCTTAATTCACCGCTTTCGCTCCAGTTACCCCAATTCTCATTACTCCAGTTTGTCTGTACTACGATATTACTTATACCGTCCCAATTATAAGGCGTTGTAAAAGTAAAGGTCTGCATACCGGCAGTAAAAGCCTGTAGTGCATTTGTATAAACCTGCGTTAAATTAAAATTATCGATATGCGTATCGGTTGCAGCAGCCTGGGTAGTTGCACCGATTGCAATACTGAAGTTCTTAAGTTTAACCCCCGGAGTTACCACATCAAATTTTAAGGCCGTGACAGGACCGGCTATCATGCCTCCTTTCTTCAATTCATCGGCTGTAAAGATGTACTGGTGCTTGTATCCTCCCCAAGAATGGTAAACAAATATACCACCGTTACTATCGGTTAAAATACCTTCTCCTACTTCAATATCGGAGTTTCCGGATTCTTTTCTGCTGCGCAGCCAGAAACTTCTGTTCTGTGTCACATCATCTGCCGATACAAAATTCGGTCCTTCAAACAACGGCTTTTCATCAGTCTCGTTATCATACCACCGTGCAACAGCAGACGCATCCGTAACTACCGCATCCAGCTTCGCCTTTTGCGGACCACAATAAGTCCTGGATACTGTATAAGAAGTAAAATCGGAATAATCACATATCGTTACAGCTTTTGACCCCTCATTCCATTCGCTGAAGTCAGTAGCTGAACATTTGGTTCTTATATACACATTGTATTTTGTTGATGCGTCTAATCCCGTAACCACGGCCGAAACAGCTCCTACCGCAGTTGTTGTTACAAAATCGGCCCCGGGTGTACCCGGAGTTCCGGATTTGCGGACTTCAATTTCATAGGCTACGCCATTATTCAGAATATCGGTCCAGTTAAGTGTAAACCCTTCTTTGGTGATGTCTGTAACATTCACCTTATCTGCATCAACGGGTTTACAGAAAGGGGCGTCTTCATAATACACATCGTCTATGGAGAATGTAATATTATCCCCGTCGGATGAGCCGTTTTCAAATGAGAAAGCGAAATAATCATCGGTGGTAACAGGAAAATATACCGAATATTCCTTATAGGCATTGGTCAGCGCAATATTTTTAACAAAGGTTTTTTTGGATGGATCAAACTGATTTTCCATCGTATAAACAGCTAATGTTCCTACGTCTGAATTATCGCCTTTTTTAGCCCAGAAACGCAAGCGTTTTGTCCCGTTTCCTAAATTATCCGTTTCGGGCGAAACAAGCATCATATCTCCCTGATAATCGGGATCCGGATTATTATTATTTAAAAAGTAGTTGGCCCGGTTTGCAAAGAAATACTGTAATCCGGTATGTGAGTTCCCCCAGTTTTCAACGAATGCATCACTTTCATCAACATCGTCGATAAGGTTCCAGCAGTAAGGGAAAGTGGCATTCATCCAGCCTCCTACTTCGGCATTTTCAAAACCTTCAAAGAAATTTCCGGTCATAAGACCGCAAGGAGTTTTAAAATCGGCATACTTAGACCATTCGACAACAGGTCCTGTAGGCGAGCAGGAATACCGGAAATAAACATCATACACGGTTGACGGGGATAAACCTGTTAAATTAACCGAAGTGGTTCCAGTCGGAATAACCACAACCGGAGTAGAACCTGTATTCGGAGACACTCCGTTTGAAAGGAACACTTCCATATCTACCGTTGCAGGAACCGAGAGGTCAATCGTTGCCGTTGCTCCCGTAATATTGTTAACGGTAACGTCTCCCAAATACAGGCAGTTTGGCCGTTCGAACCTGAAAACCTGATTGTTTAAAGGCTTGTCTTCAATATAATCTACTACCGTAGTACTTGAAACAGTGGGTGCAGTCATATCATCTTCAAGGTTCAGAAAGGATCCTGTTCCACCACCTGTAGGATCATTAATACCAATCTTGGCCCATGGATAATCCGGATCCCCGGCTTCCCTTCTGTAAACAAACTCAATGGTATTTGTTGTTTCGTACAGTTTTACCTGAAAGGACATAACAGGGGCCGGAGTGGGGTTAAGCCAGGTATCGTTAGCCCACAGCCAGTTGAGCCATTCAACGGTGAGGACGCGGTTGGGTGCCGTTCCTGTCAATTCATAACTGGCATTTGAAGCCGGCTGCCCGTTGATGTATGCGTCCCCCGAATTGGAATCCCACAACGGCGCTAAAAAAGGTCGGAAAGTATCCCACTGATCGTTCGGATAACTCAGATTTCCGTAACTGACTGAATACAGGGCATTGGTATCAAAGGTAATGTACCCAAAAGCACTGATTTTAAAGTCTGTATAAGTCTTGTTTGAATACTGGAAATTAAAACCTATCGGAATGGACTGGCTTAAATCCCAAGGATCGGTTACTACAGAGGGTACGCTTGTTGCAGTCGCCGAATTGGGGGTAAATGTTCCGATGGAATGTGAGAAACCATACGAAGCAACCTGCGCATTACTTTTCAAAACGCATATACACGCTATGAAAAATACGTAAATACGTATTCTTTTCTTCATATTTTTTTTGATTTAATTATGAAATAAAATTATATCTTTTTTTTCAATATGTTATTTTTTTTTATTAAAAAACAACAATTACGCGTATATTTATTGCTTATTTTTTAAATTATTATATTATTCGATCATAAAATGTCATCAAAATAACTTTTACTAAAACTGTTCTTTTTAACCGGAACCCCCGGATACAATACGGAGCCATACCATTGCTGCCTGTAGTAAAAAAGCCGGAAACGTTCTGTTTCCGGCTTTCGTTATTTTAAAATCTTCGCTATTTCGTTAAAGCCCCGCGCTTCGGCATGCTGTAAAGCGGTGACTCCGTCGTTATCGGGTATGTTCAGATCGGCTCCCGCATCTTTGAGTATCTGTACAATCTGCCTGTACTTATCGCTTCCGTCACCGAGTACTACGGCTTCCATAAGTGCGGTCCATCCCAGGCGGTTCACATGGTTAACGGGGAATCCTGCAGTATATGCCAACAGCTTTACTGTTTCTACATGCCCGCGTTCACACGCAGGTATCAGGGCCGTTCCGTTGTAACGGTTGTAAATATTGAAACGGGCTCCATGTTCCAGAAACAGCTTTACCAGAGCGGTTTGACCTGTTGCCCCGGCGTACAAAAAGGGACTGTCAAGGTTCTCTGCCTGCCGGTTTACGTCTGCCCCGTACTTCACCAATAATTCCGCCATTTCCTTATACTGCTTATTTGCTGCAATAAGCAGTAAGGATCTTCCGGCCTCGTCGGCCGTATTTACATCGGCTCCGTTTTCCAGGCTTTTTGCTACTCCCCCGAGGTCGTTGCTCTTTACCAAATCCATGATTTTCTTATCTTCCATCTGCGCTGATTTTTCACCTGCTTCAGAACTGCAGGAAATACCCGCGGTCAGAAGCACTGTTAATAAAAATAAATACTTCATATTTTTAAAAAATAATTGTTCCTTTACAAATGAGGGAACGCACGTCTGATATACGTGAAACGGCTTCTGCAGAACAGCTTGCTTCAACAAATACCATATCGGCCGCATCGCCTTCTTTAGGCCATTGCTGCTTTCCGCGGTCGTCGAGGGGTATTATACCGTTTGTTGCCAGTTTTAACATCCGCGACAGTTCCAGTTCTGTTGAATAGCCGTACAACTGGGCAGCAAGATTTGCCTTTTGCAGCATACTTCCCGAACCGAATGTATTCCAGTGGTCAATAATGCTGTCGTTCCCCGCCTGTACGCTCACTCCGTGTTTCCACAATAACGGAATCGGCATTACCACGCTGCCAAACGGAATGGTTGAAACAATCCCGATCCCGGCAGCTCCGAGTTTGTCTGCAACCTCCTCAAGCTTCTTTTTTTCAAGCTTGCCAAGTATAAAACAGTGGCTCAGATATGTTTTTCCTTTTAAAGCCGGGTTTTCGTTTACCCTGTCAATAAGATATTCAATGGTTTTTAATCCCGATTCTCCTGATTCGTGAAGGTGGATGTCGATGCCCAGTCCATGCTCCAGCGCCAGTTCAACGGTAAAATCCATCGTTCTTTCGATTGAGCCGTCGATGGAATAAGGATCCAGCCCGCCTATAAAATCGACTCCCATCCTGGCGGACTCTTTTAAATACGGGGCTGTTTCGGTATAAAAAACACCGTGTTGCGGAAAGGCAACGAGTTCGGTACCGAATGTATTTTTCCGCGTTTCGAGAACTTTCTGCAGGCTTTTAAGGGAATCGAGCTTCGACGTTGGCTCTATATTTACATGGCTCCTTGTAAAGGAGGTTCCTTTTGACTGCATGAGTTCTATAAGCCTGCCTGCCCTGTAAGGCAGGTGTTCGAGCATGCCCGGAAGGATCTCCTGCTCCAGGGCAATCATGCCCTTTACCCCGCCACTTCTTCTGGACACCGCCTTCCACGGACCGCCGTAAAAGGTTTTATCGAGGTGGATGTGCATGTCTTTAAACGAAGGCAGCATAAGCATACCCTGGGCATCAATTGCCCTGGCACCGGGTTGGTTGGCTGAGATTTTTTTTATTTTTCCCTGAACGACTTCCACCATGAACAGTCCGGTTTTTGTAGCCACAACCACATCGCCGTCGTATTCAAAGCCTGTTTCAAGGCGGACATTTTTTAAAAGGTAATCGGCCTCTGCGGTATTTTTTATATTCCTTTCCCGGGCCGACGGCTGCGCGCTGAGCATCTCGGGAAGGAGGGCAAGCCCGGCAAGTCCCAGTACGGAATTCTTCAGAAAACCCTTGCGTGATATTGTTGATTGATTCATTTGTACGTTGTGTTAAACATTATCGAAAAAATGCGTATCTGCATCATTACAAAGTTACCTTTACTTAAGGGGCTTTTCTTGGAGAATTCCTTACAATCCTTTTAGTATTTATTACTTTTCCCTGAACAGGCTCGGGGCCATTCCTGTCTGGCTTTTAAAAAAATTGGAAAAATAGGCGTGATCGGTAAATCCAAGTTCAAAGGCTATTTCCTTTACGGAATGGTCGGTGGTCTGCAGCAGACGTTTTGCTTCGGTTGCAACGCGTTGCTGGATAAGCTGGGTTGCGGATACCTTGAGGTTCTTTTTACACAGGATGTTAAGGTAGTTGGCTGAAATATGAAGTTTGTCTGCATAAAAGGCTACAAATTTTTCTTCCCTGAAAAATTCGTCTATGAGCATGTTGAACTTTGCAAGCCTGGGATTGGACTGGTAAACTTTGAACTCTGTAAAGACTTCTTCTGCCTCCCGGCTCACGATTGCTGCAATAACGGCCGCACGTGCATTTATAAGGCTTACAAGCGAATGTTCCTTGTTGAGTTCGTTGCGTATGGCATCAAACTCGTAATGGAGCAGCCTGAAGGCATTTTCTGTGAGCCGGATGACGGGATGATTCTGATAATTGGTAAAGGAAAACCTGAAATACGGGGCAAACTGTTCAAAAAAGGAACGTTCTACCATGAGCTGGTACGCTATGGTACCGGTTTTTATGTCCCATTTATGCATCTGTCCAGGAAACAGCACATGGATCTGGTGGTTGCCGATTTCGTAATCGGCAGAGTCAATGTTATGGATGCCACGCGCCTGGTCAAACAGAACGATCATAAAGAAATCGTGTTTGTGCGGTTTTTCTATGAACCTTTCTCCGTGCAGGTCAATAAACAGCAGTTCCTCCCTGCCTGCAGCCTGTGTTTTTCTGAACCCGTGCATCCCGATGACGGGTACGCGGTTATTTTCATCTTTTCCTTTATTCATATCTGGGCTGCATTTCACACTTTTAAATATTCTCAACAACCGTTTGCACTGGAACGGACTTCTTTGTGAAATTTATAAAAAAAATACGAGGCGGCAAATTCTTTTTATCGCGCCCGGGCTGCTCAACGCTTAAACACGGCTGGCTGTAAACTTAGTACTTACAACAGTAAGGCGGCCTGTTGCAGAACCTAAAAAGACGAATTAAGTGATTATATAATAAAAAAAAGCATTTAAAAACAAAAGAACCGGACCGCACCGGACCGGTTTAACAATCCTTACCGGAAAGTCATTAACTGATGTATAATACGCGATTTTTATGTTTTTGCTGTTTTGTGCGTATCTTTAAAGTAGCCGGACAGTGCTTTTACGTGTTCTTCGTTCAACCGGTTAACGTATTTCTGAAACATTGCTTCGGAGCTGTGCCCGGTTGCAACGATGAGCAGGGCCGTCGGGATCCTTCCATAAAAATTGGTTGCAAAACTCCTGCGTCCTATATGGCTGGTTACGGCTTTCCACTTTGGTATTACATCGAGGACATTGCGGTGTCCCTGCCTTATACTGGCTACAATTTCTCCGGTGATGCCGGCTTCTCTTGCCACATCTTTAATATATTCATTATATTTTATATGGGAAATCTTCTGCGGAAACCTGCCGTTGTTTTTTATGAGCACTTCTTCTACCATGGGATGCAGCGGCAGTATGATCTGTTTTCCCGTTTTCCTCTGAATAAAGGAAAGGCAGCTGCACCCGGCAATGGTTTCGACCATGTTTTGCTCGAAGCGCATGAAATCGGAAATCCGCTGACCTGTATAACAGCTGATGATTAACCAGTCGCGCGCAGCTTCGAGTTCTTTTGAAACCGGGGCTTCTGTTATCTTCACAAGTTCTTCTTCTGAAAGTATAACGGACGTCTGGCTTTTCCGGTATCGCGGAATTTCCACTTCGTTAATGGTTGTACGGGTACCTTTTTTCTCCAGATGGTTTAAAATGGTCCTCATAAAACCTACGGAACGGGACAGGGTGTTGTCGCTGTAACTGGCCTCTTTACCAAATTCCATAAATTCCCTTATAAGTGCCGCGCTGATGTCGTGCAGCATTATATGGCCCGACCTGTACCCTTCGAACCGTTCGAACAGGTTAAGAAACACCCAGTACCTTTTATAGGTAGACGCTGTGAGCAGGTGTTTTCTTGCGGTGATGTAATTATGCATAAAAAACAACAGACTTTCTTTTGCAAACCCGCACCCGGAGAGGTTACTGCTTTTTTTGACAAGGGATTGCAGGTGTTTTACTGCAATTTCCCCATCGGTGACTTCTATACTTTTGAAATAATGCGCAACATCTATTTTAATCCTGTTTAGTTTCCTGTACAGATGTTTGTTTTTTTTCAGGTATATGTTTTTCGGTGCTTCTCCTGATTCATCCCAGTCTTCAGGTTTTATCTGCAAGGCAGTCGGAACATAGTTAGTTATACCATTTTTTTCTGAAATTTTTAATGTAATGTAGTAGTTATTATGTTTTTTGGCTTTTAGAATAAACGAAAATGACCTCATTAAAAAATAAATAATTAATACTCAGCAAACTAAAAGAACGTTATTCTCCCCTAAAAGAATACAGTTGTATACAAACTTAGGGTATGACCATCCGCTCCACAACTTTTCTGCGTTAAAATAATGAACTTTAACTTTTATAAAAAAAGGAGCGTTTTCGTGCTGAATTACAAAACGGTACATTATATCCGGGGGCCTGCCAGAAACCCCGGCATTATTGTTAAAAGCTTCTGAAAAACACCGGTGATCCGGACAAAAATTTAACACCAGGGCCTGCTGCTGTTCAGCAGCTCATCCCGCCGCCTGTTGAGTTTACTATTGAAGGATGAACCATTTTTTTCCATTAAAATAACCGGTACCGCTTCTTTTTGTGAGAACCGCAAACCGCCCGTTATTCGTATATTTCATATCCAGGACATCTGCTGCTGCACTTAAAAAATGATCGGTCCAGGCAGGAGCCGGACCTGTTATTTTTTCCCAGGCCCTTTTTTGTTTAAAATTCCGGTTTGAAAGTTTGAACATCCCATTTTGGGTATAAAAATAGAAGGAATCTTCAAAAACATCAAAGGTTGCGGCTCCAATATACGCTCCTTCTTTGTAATACTTCTTCCCGCTGTCAGAAACGGCTTCTTCCCTGTAACTTTCAAATGTCACCGAAGTTTTAAAATTCTCTACTTTAAAAACAGAACTCCGCGTACTGAAATGCCCGTTGGAAGAACAGATGTAGGTGTGTTCACCATCTTCAAAAAAGCCAATAACCGGATCCGTCATCATTCTTATTCCTGATAGCTCTGGTATAAAGAATTTCGTGCTCACTGTATCAAAAACAAGCAGGTTTCCTCCCCATTCTCCATATGCAAAACCAATCCAGATATGATTATTCCTGTCTATAAAGAACGAGGGTTTACCTCTGCTCCAACTGTTGTAATACAAAATCTGTGCATTTAAAGACGCATCGGAATAATAGGTGTTATTGGTTTTTAAATCTAAAATGCCTTTTTTTGAAATTACATAACAGTTATTGTCTGTATCAAAAAGCATTCCCAGCGGCATTTCGGGTAATTGCCCAACTGTATTCCATTTGTTTTGCCCAAGGTTGAACTTTTTCATATATTTCCTGCTATCCACAATTACCGGGACTCCCATCCTGTCCTTGGCGATAAAAGAAACAGTATCGGGATTTACAAACGGCATTTCCATACTGTACTCCGAATTAAGATCAAATAACTTTATTTTCCCCTGGTTGTTCAAATACCATATTTTATCATGTAATTCAATAAAGCCCGGAACAATCTCCTGCGCAGGGCTGTTTTTTGCGATGAGTAAAACAAAAAAAACGCTAAATACTTTTTTAGACAGGTTCTTCATATTTCTTATATGATTCATTTTCTTACGATCCCAATAAAAATACATGGGTGCGTTAAGATATTAAAATATTCATTAAAAAATCCCAACCTTACAGGCTGGGATTTTTTTGACCGGTTTAATGGCTTTTTTCACATAATTCCTTTAGCTTCTGCAATGCTTTGGGATATGTATCGTTAAAGTACGGGATAAATTCCTCGGTAACATCTACATCTACCGTAACTTTTGTTCCCGCGGGCGTTCCTGTAAAGGTGTAGTTTTCATTTCCCCCAGCCCATTTTTCCACTGCAGGACCTTCGGTAATTTCTTTATCGCCGTCAAGGATCCCGTAATGACGGATGGAAACAAACCTGTTGGGGATATGTTCTGCAATTTCTGCTACCATTCCTTCTTTTTTGCCCTCCTTGCTTATACCTGTGAAATAAATTTTATCTCCTTTATTCCACCCGCCTTCAAAGTCTGAAGTTGGGTTAAAAGCAGAGGTCCATTGCCTGTAGGTGTCCTTTCCCAACATTAACTCCGAGACCTTTCCGGGACCGGCTTCAATTTCGATGGTGTACTGTAATTTCTGCATAGTTTATTTTTTTCCGGGTTTATTCAACTTACTGTTATACCAAATTTAAAACACTTCATACGGATAAAACTTTGCATAGGACAAGAAAAACAATCTGTACTTTTATGCAAGAACCCATAAAATGCCGGTTTTATTTTACTGATCGTACGGCTTAAACTATTATAAAAAAAGGGCTGTCTTATCAACAGCCCTGTCGTTTCGGGTAAAATTACATTGCATTAATCGTAATCTGGTCAGCCACACAACTGCTCGTAACCCAGTTTGTGAGAACCCGGTGCCTGTATTCGCTTAACAAAATGTTATTCATATCAAACGAATAGGCACTTTTTTTGGCAAGATCGGATGAGGAATGTTCGATTCTTCCGATAACATTATAATGCCCCGGGTTCATGGAATCTTCTTCCAAGAAGCTGATTCTTATCCCTTTAATACACAATTCATGGTTGTCATGAACCGGCAGGGACACAGCCACGGAACTCGACGGCACATCAACCCCGGAAGCGTTTGTTACATAAGGGAATACCTTATTGTAGAAAGGATTCAGGGGACTTGCCCAACCAAAAGGGAATGCTCCGAACGGCCCCATTGGACTAGGGTAAGACGTATATGAGCCGTTTGTGTAATGTGAAAGGTCCACTACATTGTTTGAACTATACGAGTTTCCCACAACGATATAGTTGCTGTTAGGAAGCGTATAAGATGTGGGGGCTCCGATATTGTATCCGAATTCCACCGGGTGAGGCCCTGTAGTTGTCATCCCTACAAAACCGAAATGATCGTGAACTGTAATATATTCCACTACGAGCGTATAATAAGACATATTCGTAATGACCACCTGTTTTTGTGCCTGGGCTGCAAACGCCAGTAATGAAGCTACTAATAATATACTTTTTTTCATATTGGTCTATCTTACGTTTTTAATTTCATTATACTTATCCAGCGCTTTTTCCACAATGGCTTCTTTCTGATCAGCTGAATCATACGAATAATTGCTTACCGGCTCTCCGTACTCTTCTAATAAAAGCCTGGCTTCATTAACTGCATATTCCGCTGCGTCTGCATTCCCCAGGCTTCCCTGGTACATATAAAGCGCATAGGCTTTTTTAAAGGATGCTACGGAAGCTGACTCCTTTTGCTGCATTTCGTTTACCTGTTGTACATTCTGCGTTTCCTGTTCCTGAACTGTGTCGTCTGCACATGAAACAAGCAGTAATATACCACCCGCTACCAAAAACATTTTTTTCATGATTATTATTTTTTAAGTTAACAACGCTAATATATTTGCGTATTTTTTATTAAAAAACTTTGTTTTTGTAAATATTTTTAATATTTTAACTAAATATCGTACCGAAAAAACAGCAGTATTTTGTGTTTTTTAACCGTAAAAACCGAATATTTAACATTCTGAAAAAAGGTATTCAGCAACATAAGTTTTAAACCTTACAGCATAAATACGCTTCTTATTTTCTAAATATTTGTAAGTAAACGCTTTAACCACAACCAAATTCCCGGTTAAGGTGAAGATATTGTTATTATAAAAAACCAGCCCGGTGACGGGGTTTTTCCTAAACTGCTGCCGGATTCCTTTTTATAAAATTCCCCGTGTTTTCAAAATTTATATGGTAAAATGAAGTTTTGAACTACTTTATTTCCTTCAATATGCTTCTTATCTTTATAAAAAGGTTTTATTTTTTGCCACTTCGTAAAAATGTACTGCCACTTTCTACAATATTAAATGAAACAGCCGGCAGCCATAAGATTCAATTTAAAACCTGAAGCCTTTTATTTACATAAAAAGTTATATAATCATTAAAATGCATTTAAAAAATAAAACAGTGCGGTTTAAATACCGAACAGAGCCGGGTTTCGGTTCCGTATGATACAAAAACAGCTGCTGTCTGCGGTAAATTTGTGCCAACAACCGGGTCTACTTTTTTTAAGAACAAAAATATTAACGGTAATACACAAGGTATTTTTAATGCTTAACCTAAATTAATCCGTGTTCTATAACAACAGCCTGCATCTGATTAAATTTTCACAATTCAATTCCACTATATTTATTTAGAATAATTTTAAATAAATTTGCTTAAAATTAATTAAGTCTAAATAAACTATGAAAAACCATTACTTTACCCTGAGAAGAACAGCATGGTATTTTGGGCTGTTGCTCTCTTTCGCGACCACGGCCCAGACACCGGTTCCATGCAATATGCCGGGTCCCGCTGCCGGCGACACGGGATGTGTAAATTTTACGTACGACGGTGTTTCCACAACCTATACGACGGTAAGGGCAGCGGACGGAAATATCTGGCTTCAGCAGAATCTCGGCAGTTCCGGGGTTGCGAAATCCATGACCGATTCCGACGGTTACGGGGACCTTTTCCAGTGGGGACGCTGGAACGACGGACACGAAAAAAGGACAGCTGTTGCAACGTCGGCACCTGTTCCGAATGATCCTTCGGGTTTAACACCTGCTGTTTCCCTTGTTACGGGCTCGCCCGGCTGGTGGAACAACGGAAGTTTGACCGACAGCTGGTCTGCGGCCACTCCGGCAAATGTTACTTCAACAGACGGGTGCGATCCGTGTAAGGCACTTGGGAATGGCTGGGTTATGCCAACGGAAAGCGACTGGTCGGGAATCCGTACTGCGGAAGGGATAAGTAATCCTGCCTCTGCTTTTTCGGGCAACCTCAAATTGCCTGCTTCGGGCTACAGAAGCTCGTCGACGGGAACTTTTACCTTCACCGACCAGCGCGGTTACTTCTGGAGTTCAACAACCTCTTCTACGGGAGCGAAATATTTTTATATAGGAAGTACAACGGCCAACCCGTCGGCCGGGGCCATGCGCGGGCAGGCGCATGCAGTACGCTGTATTTATAAGGGAGCCAACGGTATAAGCTCGGTAACTGTAAGTACCGCCAACGGCGTTCCCGCCACCATCTCATCGGGAACGCTCCAGCTAGGGGCAGCCGTAAATCCATCTTCTGCCAGCCAGGCCGTTACCTGGACCGTTTCATCGGGAAGCTCGGTGGCAACGGTAGACAACACGGGACTTGTAACAGCCGTTTCGGACGGTTCGGCTGTAATCCGCGCCACTTCTGTTGCTGATTCCTCTGTTTACGGGGAGCTTACCATAACCGTGACGGGTACTTCGCCATGTGCAGCCGTACAGACTTTCCTTGAAGATTTTGAAAGTTTTACGACCTTCCCTGAGAACTGCTGGACTTCCAATAAAAAGGCACCGTATGTTAACCTGGACACCGATACCCAGACGGGAAACCATTCCATCAACCTTTACAGTTTTTTCAGTGCTACGGATCCTGTTTACCTGGTTTCTCCTGAAGTATCCACCATAGACGGGCAGCACCTGCTCTCTTTTGATATAACGGGAGTTGAAGCCAATGCCGCGACCACGACCCTACAGGTAGGTACCCTTTCGGATCCTGCAGACTTTACGACGTTCTTGGCAGCAGGAACAGCCTTTAACCCAACTGTGGGTACCCACACAACAGCCACAATACCTGCCAGCCCGGGGCACAAGTATGTAGCCATAAAATACACGCCAAACGCTGTACACCAGGCGTTATTTATCGACAATATCGAATGGAAGGCGGCCACGGCATCCACAGGCCGTTTTGATCCCGGTTCGGTAAAAATCTATCCAAACCCTACGACGGGACTTTTCTATATCGATGCCCAGGCAGATCTGCTAACTGTTGAAATATACAATACGGCAGGGCAATGCATTTTAAAGACAAATGAGAAACAGGTGAACCTCTCGCAGGCTGCAGACGGGCTTTACATCGTGGTGATCCGCACACCCGACGGAGCGCATGCTTCGTACCGGCTGCTGAAAAAATAAAGGAAATGAATTAGTTAATCATAATTACCACTGTCAACGGGAAAAGGTTCAGCAAATGCTGAACCTTTTTTCATATCTACAAATAGAATTGATAACATATTTATCTTCTTTGATGAGTCTAAACAAATGTATAACTATCACCTTCTGTATTTAAAGTACAAAATATGTTAAAACAAATACTGTAAAAAAATACTATTAAATCATTCCAATTTTAACAACTTCGTTTTTGTAAACATACATGACAATCATATTAAAAAAATCGCTATAACAACCTATCAAACACAAAAACAACACAATAGCTTTCCTTAAAAGCTAAAGCCATAATTCTATAAAATTAAGATGAACCTTCATTATTAGATTCATTTCGTCTTAATATTTTGATTCGTTCCGTATAGATCCCAGGATTACTTCTGTTTGAAGAATTAAAAATTCTATCTAAATTTGGCGCTGAATTACAGTCGACAGTAATTTCTAACATAAAATTATTTAAACAATTTTTAATGAAAAAAATTAAAATCAGTATATTTAGTATATTTACAATTGGTGTATTAAGTTGGGGTATTATATCCTGTAATTCAGAAGAATCAACAGTTCCGCAACAAGAGATATTGAACAATCAAGCTAAAACACAAGATTTCAAAGCGCAAGACCTTGCATCAGATTCAGATTTTATTACGTACGTTTCCTTATCTGCAGAGGAAGCTAAATTGCCGAAAAATCATGAAGCATTAACTAAAATCATGAAAGATGGGACTGTTGATACGGAGGAGATAGAACAACTCCCTTTTGTAATAGGATACGATACAAAGGATCTGTTTATAGAAGTTCAACAGAAAAAATTAAATGCATTAAATGCAGCTGATGTAAAATGGAATTTGAAGAAAATGGACCCTATACTTCTTACAGATGCTATTTTATTGGTATGGGATCAAATTGATTATATGTCATTGTCTGATTCCAATTTATGTAAAAGAGAAAGACGTAATTGCTATGGTATAGCTAATTCAACCGCAATAGGTGCTCATTTTGCTTGTGGAACACTCGATCTTACTATTGCTGCAGGAATAGTATGTCACGGCGCCGTTCTAGCTGCCCACTATTATATGAATGACAATTGCGATATTGCTTATGAAAGATGTATTAAAGATAAATAAAAAGAATTCAGTACCTGTAATTATCATTATTTTTTTATATATAATAAATACGACAAATGTATCTAAAGGTATAAGTAGTGATAAAATACTGATAATAAGCATCGTATTTGCAATAACAAGCATTTTACTTAGCATTCTGTTGATTATTAAAACTAAAACAAAAACCATTAGAATTTTAACTTTAGCAGGATTCTGTATATTTTCTATAATATGTTCTTTTATCATGTATCTAATGATTTAAGTTTCTTAAAGCTACTTAATTAAGTGGCTTTATTGATTAGGTCATTAAATAACAGTTTACGTAAACGGAGAACCTCAGCAGCGACAGCCTGCTCATCCTTTCGGTACTGTTCGCGTTCACCAGCGTTTTAATGAGCTTTTCCTTCCTGTATAAATACAAGGGTAAAAAACGCAGTATCCTCATGCCGGCCGTATGCTGCATCCTTTCTTTTCTTTGCTCCTCTGTTATGTACACCGCATGGTTATAACGAAAAAACGGGCGGCATCACCATTAAAAATCAGCTCTGAAATTCCCTTGCAGCGTTAAACAGCCCATGAGCGATTAAAAACCGGCACCGTTTTTACCTTATTCCGATCTTTTGTACCAGCTGCCGTCTTCGAACAAGATGAATTCGATACCGTTTGCCTTACTCAGCACGAGTTTGTCCACACTTCCGCCATCGAGGGCTTTTTCCAGTACCAGCACATCTTTAAGGAGGAAACCCGACAGCTGCACGTCCTGCAGGCGTTCGTCGTATTTTCTGACGAAATCGAAAAGGTTCAGGACATTCCGCTCGTCTTCTTTATATAGTTCTACCAGCAGCAGCGAACCGGTATACACCAACTCTCCTTCATAAGGCCCGAAAACAAAGTGCTCCCTGCCGTCTTCATAGGTAGTATAGGTACAGACTTCGGGGCCCTGCGTTTCCCGGTGCAAAACAGACCCGGCCCCGTTAAAGCGGGCCGCTGTTACCACTCCCTTTTCATTATAATAGTTTACACTGCGCTTATCCGGGTTCAGGTAGGCCCTGTTTTCATCGTTGAGAAGCAGCCTGCCCACTTCTTCACTTTCACACCTGCAGGAGTATAACGACAAGCCCGTTAACAACATACATACCATTTTTTTCATAAGATCATTTCTATTTTTTGGTTAAAATTGTAAAATATTCTGCCTGCGGGGTTCGAAAAAGACTCCCCTTTTTTGAGTGTAGGGCCGCCCGGTTGCATTTCGCATTTTAACCATTTAACATGGGGAGCACTTTTATATACTGTTTCCGCGCCACCCGGCACCCCAATGCCCTTTCCTGTCCTCTCCGCGCTTTTATTCCACCGCCCGCTTTTTCGTAAAAGTACATTATTTATGCAATTAAAACCACCCAAAACGGACATTAAAAAAACAGTATAAAATACAAAAACTTTTTAATTAAACAACTTTTTTTATGTTATTTTAACCTATATTTTTACAACATTAACAAAAAAAAATAAAAAATAAAAAAAACCATTATTACCTTAATGGGATTGTTTACGCTTATGGCGTGCAGCGACGATGCTTTGCAGGAAGCAGAGCAAAACGGTAAGCCCAGCTTTGAAAACCAGGCCAACAGTTTTAACAATGACAACAGCGGCTTCGTAGGCGGCCCCAACGGGACAAAGGAACCCGGGTTAAATTATTATTCGCCCTGGGATATCTGGTATAACAGGGGGTTTCCTAATCAGCAACCTGCTTACAGTTTATCCAACGGGAACGTTGAAAATATTTCGCCTTATAAACTGGAAGTATTTGCATGGATAGGCCTGGCTTATTTTGATGGCAATGATGACGGATTTTATAATGACCTTAGCATAAACAGTGGTTCGCAAACGGTCGCGCCTATGATAACAAATCCAGCCCAGTACCCGAATTTATACGCTAACGGACATGAAGTCGGTAACCTTGTAAGGACGGTCAGCCCTATTACATTAAATCCACAGGATGGTATAGGGATGCAAGACGTGATTGATCATTTACCAACGAATAACAGTACGAGTCCTAAATTTCCGGGACAAGCGAATTTTTTTGATTTATCAGGTGTATTAACATCGGCTGAAGACATTTTAATACGAAATTACGGCAAAGTATTTTTCTATGAAGTAAACGTTTTTCAGGGTGGCGCTTTTGTAGGAACCTATTTTATGCATCCTGAAATACCGAACCTGCCAAACCCTAGTTCGGCCGCTTATTGGCAACCGGTAACTAAATCAGGAAATCCGGTACAGGGGAACATGCCGCCGCTCGGCAGTTTTGATTTATTTTACATTGATCATCCTATTGTACCACAAACTGATTGGGTTGCTAGCTCTCCATCGGGGAATAAATGTGATTCGCACGAGGTTGTTTTCTATATACCTAAGAATTTACAGTTACACGCACAACCAATAGGAAACGGAAAAACCCTTGGTATGGGCTTTACGCATAATCCGTATACCTTATGGCAGAATTCGAGTTTAACCTTAGGGGTCTATTAAAATAAAAAAAGGCTGTTTTACAGCCTTTTTTAACTTTTAAATTTACAAATATGAAAAAACGACTTTTACCAGCTTTGGCCTTATTTTTATACGGCCAGCTACTTACGGCACAGGTTGTATACAACGAAACCTTTGACAATTACACCATAGGGAATTTAGGTACCGACCCCAGCGGCGCAGTGCCCGGCCAGGGGGGATGGTATACGGAGATGTTTCAACCGGCAAACAACAACTATGCTACCATTACAGCCGAGACGAACAAAGGAAAAGTACTTACATTAGCCAGTGCCGCCACCGCTCCTTATAAATGTTTTCTGTATGCAAAAAGATCGGATATGGCAACCTTTATAGACCAACGCTCTGCGGGGAACAATGTATTAAAGTTTGAAATAGACTACTTTACAGGAGCCCAACACGGTACAGGCAGCAGTTCTGCCCATCAACGGTTTGGCTTATATTATGATCCTGCTAAAGTGAACGAGCCATTGGTAGAATTCTATTTTCAATCTATTACGGGAAATGTAAGTGCTCAATGCCAAGGTCAGTCAAAGATTATTTATTTAGACAACAATCCCAACAACTTACCCAATCATCATCCTATTATGCCTTTTAACACCTGGGTGACGTTTATAGTGTACCTGGATTACAATAATAAAAAGGCCTATTTTGAAACCCCGTATTTTAATGCGGTTACCGTTGCAGATTTTTTAACATCAAGTTCCTCCACAAACTTAATAGAAGACTTTAAACCAGTGCTGTTAACCTTTAGATTCTCCTCAGATGTCAATACTGCCCAGGTTTTTAATAAATACGACAATATTAAAATAACCGCTTTAAAAAATGTTCCGCCCGAAGTTTTAAGTACTAATACTTTCCTGTCTGACAAATTTAACCTGTATCCCAACCCTGCAACAGCTATCGTTAACATTACCAATAACGAACAGATGATGGTGAAAGAAGTCGAAATTTATGATACAGCCGGTAAATTAATAGAAACCCAAACCTTTAACGATCAAACCCAAATACAGCTCAACATATCCGCATTAAACAGCGGTACTTACCTGCTGCACCTTAAAACAGACGAAGGTATAGCCGTAAAAAAACTGGTTAAAAATTAAGTATATAAAAGACCTTTTATCCGTCGGAAAAAGTTATAATTCAACAAAAATGAAAAAAATTACGTTTTTAGTATTTGTCTCTTTTTTAATGTATCACGATATCGATGCTCAGGTCCTCTATAACGAAACCTTTGACAATTACACCATAGGAAATTTAGGAACCGATCCCAGCGGCGCAGTACCGGGACAGGGCGGATGGTATACGGAGATGTTTCAAACGGTAAACAACAACTATGTTACCATTACCGCTGAAGCCAACAAAGGGAAAGTACTTACATTAGCCAGTGCCGCCACCGCTCCTTATAAATGTTTTCTGTATGTAAAAAGATCGGATATGGCAACCTTTATAGACCAACGGTCTGCGGGCAATAACGTACTAAAATTTGAAATTGAGTATTTTACAGGAGCCCAACACGGCAAAGGCAGCAGTTCTGCCCATCAACGGTTTGGTTTATATTATTATAATCCTGCCCTATTAAATGACGCTTTGGTTCAATTCTCTTTTCAATCTATTACGGGAAATGTAGGCGCACAATGCCAAGGTCAGTCAAAGCTTATTTATTTAGACAACAATCCCAATAACCTACCCAATCATCGCCCTACTATGCCTTATAACACCTGGGTGACGTTTATAGTGTACCTGGATTACAATAATAAAAAGGCCTATTTTGAAACCCCGTATTTTAATGCCGTTACCGTTGCCGATTTTTTAACATCAAGTTCCTCCACAAACTTAATAGAAGATTTTAAACCCTTAGTATTACAGTTTAATTTTTCTTCAGACCTTAATACCACCCAGGTTTTTAACAAATACGACAACATTAAAATAACCGCTTTAAAAAATGTTCCACCCGAAGTTTTAAGTACTAATACTTTCCTGTCTGAAAAATTCAATTTATTTCCCAACCCTGCAACAGCTATCGTTAACATTACCAATAACGAACACATGATGGTGAAAGAGGTCGAAATTTATGATACAGCCGGTAAATTAATAGAAACCCAAACCTTTAACGATCAAACCCAAATACAGCTCAACATATCCGCATTAAACAGCGGTACCTACCTGCTGCACCTTAAAACAGACGAAGGTATAGCCGTGAAAAAACTGGTTAAAAATTAAGTATATAAAAGACGTTTTATCCGCCGGAAAAAGTTATAATTCAACAAAAATGAAAAAAATTACGTTTTTAGTATTTGTCTCTTTTTTAATGTATCACGATATCGATGCACAGGTTGTATATAACGAAACTTTTGATAATTATACAACAGGGAATTTGGGCACCGACCCCAGCGGTGCAGTGCCCGGCCAGGGCGGATGGTATACGGAGATGTTTCAAACGGTAAACAACAACTATGCTACCATTACCGCTGAAGCCAACAAAGGGAAAGTACTTACATTAGCCAGTGCCGCCACCGCTCCTTATAAATGCCATCTGTTAGTAAAAAGATCGGATATGGCAACCTTTATAGACCAACGCTCTGCGGGGAACAATGTATTAAAGTTTGAAATAGACTACTTTACAGGAGCCCAACACGGTAAAGGCAGCAGTTCTGCCCATCAAGAGATAGGTTTATATTATGATCCTACAAAACTAAGTAATAATGATGCTTTAATAAAAATCTTATTTCAGTCCACTACCGGAGCTATTACTGTTCAATGTAAAGATCAAACAAAAAGGGTTTATTTAGATAACAACCCTAACAACCTCCCCAATCATCAAGTCTTTTTTCCTTTTAACACCTGGGTGACGTTTATAGTGTACCTGGATTACAATAATAAAAAGGCCTATTTTGAAACCCCGTATTTTAATACGGTAGCCGTTGCCGATTTTTTAACATCAAGTTCCTCCACAAACTTTATAGAAGATTTTAAACCTTCACAATTAAGATTTATTTTTTCATCAGACGTCAATACCGCACAGGTTTTTAACAAATACGACAATATTAAAATAACCGCTTTAAAAAATGTTCCACCCGAAGTTTTAAGCACTAATACTTTCCTGTCTGAAAAATTCAATTTATTTCCCAACCCTGCAACAAATATCGTCAACATTACCAATAACGAACACATGAGGGTGAAAGAAGTTGAAATTTATGATACAGCCGGTAAATTAATAGGCACCCAAACCTTTGATCAAACTCAAATACAGCTCAACATATCCGCATTAAACAGCGGCACCTACCTGCTGCACCTTAAAACAAGTGAAGGTATAGCCGTGAAAAAACTGGTTAAAAATTAAGTATATAAAAGACGTTTTATCCGCCGGAAAAAGTCATAATTCAACAAAAATGAAAAAAATTACGTTTTTAGCACTTGCCTCTTTTTTAATGTATCATAATGCCGGTGCACAGGTACTGTATAACGAAACCTTTGATAACTTAACACAAGGAAACATCACTAATGACCCTTCCGGGGCAACTCCGGGACAGGGAAACTGGTATGTTAAGCTGTTTGGGAGTACAGGCAAAATTATCTCGGAACCTGGGAAGGGCAATGTACTGGGAATAGAAAATGGATATTTTTATGCGGCGCAAGAAAATTTACAAACCGTATGGAACAACAGAACAGCAGGAAATAACATCCTTTTGGCTGAATTTGATTTTTATTCAGAAGATGTTGAGAATACTTCCCGTATTTCGCTCTTAGGGTCGGATAATAAAGCTCTAATTTACATGGTGCTTTATACGCAATATAATTCAACCTTACAGGCTAAGGAAGCGATTTTTTCTGCCATTTTTCCTGCACAGGGCGCTAGTACCATGTTTGATAAAAAAGGTTTTAATTACACCAAAACGTGGCTTACCATAAAAGTATATGTTGATTATAATGCTTATAACCTATATATCCATATACCTAAATTAAGCATTTTACATGCCGTTCCAATTAGGCAGGTTTTTCCCCTTAACCAAATTTCTTTATTATCAACTCTACAAAAAAGCTTTTCAGGTCCGTATAACAAATTCGACAACGTACGTTTAACTGCTTTAAAAAATGTACCTACCGAAGTTTTAAGCACTAATACTTTCCTGTCTGAAAAATTCAATTTATTTCCCAACCCTGCAACAGAGACCGTTAACATTACCAATAACGAACAGATGAGGATTAAAGAAATCGAAATTTATGATACAGCCGGTAAATTAATAGAAACCCAAACCTTTAACGATCAAACCCAAATACAGCTCAACATATCCGCGTTAAACAGCGGCACCTACCTGCTGCACCTTAAAACAAACGAAGGTATTGCTGTGAAAAAGCTTGTTAAAAATTAGGTTTGAACCAAAAGCAACTTTTATTTTTTTATAAAGTAATTACTTTTCCCGCAAGTTTCAATAAGACATAAAACACAATGTATCAGCACCTGATAACTATGAAAAAAAATATTTTTTTAATTTTTACAACTCTCTTACTCTTTAATAACATTACTGCTCAAGTGTTGTACGATGAAGATTTCGATAATCTTCAATCAGGTATAATAAGTAATGATCTTACAGGACAGACAGCAGGCCAAGGAGGGTGGTATGTAAAATCGCCAACAGATAATATTAAATCTCGAATTATAAATGAAGCAGGTCGTGGTAAAGTCATAGGTCTTGGGTGGTCTAAGAGTCAGTCTAGTTGGGATGGGATAAGTATATCTCTAAAAAACATATCTTCTCTTTGGAATAAACGACTTCCTTCTAATAATATTTTTAAAATGGAATACGAACTTCAAATTAAAAATATTAACCTCCAATCTGCTAATTTTTTGTTTTTGGGAATAACATCAGATATATCAGGCAAATATCTAAGTCAGACTTATAGTCAAGTAATTAATAATACTTTAGTTCTGGGCGGAAGCGGAACAGCTGATGGCTTTAACATTCCGTACAATTACACATGGGTAAAAGTTGAAGTATTTCACGATTATAATACTTTCAAAACTTATTATCACATACCTGATCTGAACTTTCTATTAACAGAAGATTTTTTAATAAAAACATTGCCGGAATCAACAATTGATATGATTGCCATAAATCTTAATCTTCAAAACTTTACTTATGCAAATGCACTATTAAGAATTGATAATTTAAGATTATCAGCCATTTCTACACTACCTGTTTTTTTAAATACAAACAGTTATATTTCTAAAAAATTTACTCTATATCCAAACCCTGTAACAAACATTGTTAACATTGCAAATAGTGATAATATGTTTGTACATAAGGTTGAAATGTATGATTTGTCTGGTAAATTAATTACTACCCAAAATTTTAATAATGAGGCAGAGATACAGTTAAATGTTGAAACATTAACAAGTGGGACATACTTACTCCACATTCAAACAAACGAAGGTATAGCCGTAAAGAAGCTTGTTAAAAATTAGGTTATGAACAATATTATATAAAAAACAGCTTTCAATGGTCTGTGAACTACAATAAAAGAACCTTACATTTCTGTAAGGTTCTTAAAGTTATGCAAGTTAGGTTTGAGCGAAGGAGTTTAACCTTCTTTCATGTGTTTTACAATGTACCGCCTTTGAGACGCAACTGAATGTTACGCCTTTATTCTATATTTTTAATTTCTTTAAGTAAGTTTGTTAACTTTTTTTGTAAGTTTTTAATAAATCATATAAAATATCAATATTTTATTATCTTTAATGTTCAATCAAATAAACTATGAAAAAAAATACATTTTTAACTTTTGCACTTCTTTTAATCTTTAATAGTGTTAATGCCCAGGTGTTGTTCAGCGAAAATTTCGATAGCTATGCTGTAGGTAATTTCGGAACCGATTTTACCGGCACGACACCTACACAAAGTGGTTGGTATACGTATCAAGATCCTTTTGTAAACGGTAATTCCGATTACCGTATAGTTGCAGAGCCTAACCGTGGAAACATACTTTATCTTGGATACGCAAATAGTATTCTTCAGAATTATCTTCAGGTATTCAGATCTGATATTAATACATATTGGCAACAGCGCATAGCAGGCAATAATGTGTTTAAAATAAGTTTTGATATATTTACTAAAGAAGCTAATGATTTAGCTGCGAATTTTATTATAGAAAATGGACTCAAAGAAAAATTATTCCATATTGCATATGAAGGAGCGCAGAGACGTGTGTTGCTAAGTACGAAAACTTCCGGTGACTGGCTTAAATATAATAACGGATCATTAGCAATACTGCCCGTTGATACATGGGTAACTATAGAGGTATATATAGATTATACCAACAGCGATTTATATATTAGTATCCCTACTTTGAACAATTATACAGCTATGTTTAAAATGAGTACATTACAACTTGGTGGTATAGAGCATGATGACAGTCCCGTAAAATTTCTATTTGCCGGATATAATGGAACAAGAACAATTGCAGGAACCAATGATCAAATAGATCCTAAATATGATAAGCCCTTTAGATTACGTATAGATAATATAAACATCTCGGCACAAAATACAGTACCAACAATAAATTTAAATATAAATGAATTTTTATCAAACCAGTTTAATATATATCCCAATCCCGCAGAAGATATAATTATTATAACAAACAGCGATAATATGTCCATTCAGCAGATTAACATTTACGATTTAGCCGGTAAATTAATCAGTACCCAAAATTTTAATAATGAGGCAGAGATACAGTTAAATGTTGAAACATTAACAAGCGGGACATACCTATTGCATATTCAAACTAATGAAAGCACAGCAGTTAAGAAATTAATCAGAAAATAAATTTACAAAAGCAATCCCTAAAGATTGCTTTTTTTAATCTATTGTTGTATTTCCACCTGGGCTCGAACCAGGGAGTTTAACCCTTGCTCTTATTGGCTTCACAGAGCATTGTATTCAGGGTGTAACCGAATGTTACGCCTTTATTCTATATTTTAATTTCTTTAAGTAATATTGTCAACTTTTTTTGCAAGATTTAGCAAACCACCATTGCGCAAAACCGATGTTACGTGTAGTTCTTGTTCATAGGCATTGAAGAATTGAATTTTTTGAGTCTTTAAGCAGAAATTAATTCAGCTAGCTTTGATGAAATTATTTGCATTGATTCTTCACTTGTACTTAAACCACTTCTTGAGCCAAGTAATGGACTTACATCTCTTAAATCTTCGAAAGTTGTATTGTGTACAATTGGTACGAGCTGGTCTCTAGCAAGTAAAGCTGATAATTCTTTATCTGCAACACCTTCATTTTGTATTCTTTTTAGAAAATTTGGCGTGACTAAGACTATTCCTATTTTAGATTTCACTAATCCTTTATCAATTTCTCTTAATAATGAAGTTCCTAAAGGAATATCTTTTTCACTAAACCAAACACTTACACCTTTTGATTCAAGTAAATCGTGTAATTCTTTTGCTGATTCTTTTCTATCATCCCAAGCGTGACATAAAAATATATCTCGTAAATCTGGTTTTTCGGCTCTTTGCTCAACAATTTTTCTAACAGGCGTCAAAGTTTTGATTTCAGCTGGTGTATAGTAAATTGCTGAACCTGCTTTTGACCAATTTGCTTTTTGCGTTCTTCCTTTACCAGCGTTATAATTTCCAGAGCCGGAACTTCTACTTGAAGAATTTGAAGATGAATAAGAATCATAAGATGGATATGAAGAATAAGAACTATATCCACGTGATTTGTATCTGCAAACTGGACAATTCTCAGCCCCACTTGCAGTACTGTGCCCTCTAACGGGCGCCGTACATCTAGACATAAATAATAATTTTGTGATTGTTAATTATCAAATATAAGAAATTTTCTTATAAGTCTAGTTGTTAGAGAATTAAACATAACGGGACGTATAGTGGCAATAGTGGCAGATTAGAAAGCTTTAACTTTCAATCTTGCATTAAACAAACTAAAAAGCCTTTTATTATTTTCTAATCTTATGAAAAAAGGAGAAACTTTCAATTTCTCCTTTAACCCGCCATTTCGCCAATACGATGTTGTGCGAAGTTTTATTTATTTAATATTTTTGTAGGATCTATTACTGGTAGATAGAATAAATCTTTGTAAACTGTTCTGTTTAATTCAACAGACAATAATGCTCTTGCGTGTGAATATGATAAAGCATATAATTGAACAATAAAACCATCTGGTAAATCGAATTTTTCATCTTCTTTATTAAAAGTACTTTCTAAATTATGAATTGAAAAAGTTGTTTTTCCAGTATGTGTAATTACATTTTCATCATTTTCTATATTAGATAACGAAGTATTAATTTCAAAAAATATTTCAGATTTTTCTAAACTAATCCCCATATTAACATCTAAACTAACTTTTAGATTATCTTCATTTTTGAACAAAAAAGCAACTTTATCCTCTTCTAAATCACTATAAGAGAATTTTGTAGTGTTAATTTTTGCAACTTTGTAGCCTAAATCAAGTTCTTTTTGTTGTTCCTTTTTTTTTGCCATTTTATACTGCAATTTTTAAATGGTTGAAAGTTTCGAAGCTTCTTGTTTTGTTCGTGTTAGCTCCTATTTCAAATAAATTTGTTGAGTAATCATTGAAATTAGATATTCTGATACTCTTAAATTGTTTAGTGTCGTTTAATTTTTTTAAGTAAACCTTTGAATCTTCAAGTTCAAATACTGGATATTTTCCAACTTTGATAGAGATTTCAACAATTTTTTCAATACTGAAGTTAATTTCACCATCATTTAAAATTTGCGACACTCTTCCTTTACTAATTCCTAAATTTTGTGCAAGTTGAGTTCTATTGAAGTTATTTTTTTCCATAAATTCAATAATTGCATTATATAAAACCCCATTAATACCCTCAATCCAATATGAAGGCTGATTAAGTATTTTTTCTAGGTTATTTTTCATTGTTTTTCTCTTTGTTATATTCTTTAATTATTTTTTCAACTCTTTTGATGTCTTCATCTTGGCTGTCTTTATTACCTCCCATAACAATAACTCTTCCAGTTTTTTCTTCGTGAAACAAATAAACTCTAATTGTTCCTGACTTTGCTTCAAAGACTTTACATTTTACTGAAAGTCCTTGTAAAACTCTAAATTTTGTTTTAGGAGCCATTTTTAGATTTGCAGAATCTTCAACAATTCTAATTGCGGCAGCTAGATTTGATATTAAATTTCCTTCATCTTCAATTTGTTTAAAAAATTCTTCAAATATACTTTTTCCATTTTTGCACAATTCATACACATCAATTTTTGTATTGCTGGGTATATGTGATGACAAAGTTAGTGAATATTTCTTCAAAATGTTTAGCTATATCTAAATTTTTATCAAATTTAATTGTTTTTTACTTTAATTGCACGATCGGTTAAAAATTTCGCACAACATTGTTTTTTTACGAAACTCAGATACAAAAGTTTCGTAAAAACCGATCTATATCCGTATTGCGTAAAATTACTTACTAATATAGTTTTTTGCAGCAAAATAGGCAATTTATTTTCTAAAACTTTCTGGATAGCGAAATAAATTATGTGAAATATGTAAATTATAAGTATGGATAGCGAAACTTAAAATATGAGATTTGTATATAAACAAAAAAGCTCCCGAAGGAGCTTTAATTAATAACTGAACTTAAAACCTGATGTTTGCTTACGTTCACCTCTGCAACATCGTGTAATGGAGGATAAGCCAATATCTAAGTGTTTTGAAGCTTCCCTTGCCGAACTTAAAGCTGCTAACAATTGACCTTCTAAGTCATATTGATATACTACTTTAGAACGTCTATCTTCAACTTCTGGATATTCTGAAATATATGACCACAGAAATCCTTTAGCTGACTTTAAACTACCTAAACAAGCATTACTTATGGTTTTACGTAAAGCATTTACAGCACCACCAGCTTCTTCTAACGTATCATATGTTGCTATTGGCTCAGGGTTGTTGAATTCAAACTGATAAATGGTCTTTTTAAAGCCTCCTCCTCTATCGGAATTATAACCATTCTGCATTGTATTGTAGGCATTGATATAATGGATTTCTTTTTGAGCTAATTCATCTGTGGTTTCAACTTCTTCCAACAGTTCGACTTCAAAAGCCTGAGAACCGAAGTTCTCAAGGGCTTTATAAAATTTGCTGTCAACTTTTTTAGCAGCTTTTTGGAGATGGTCTTGGAATCGAAGATCAATTTTGTTTCTGTTTAGATCTTTTTTCCAACCCAATAGATTGGTCGATCAGGAGTATAATTTGGAATGATAATTCCTGAAACACTATCGTTTACTATTTTTCCAGACAAAACACCCCAGTTATAATCTAATTCCAATATACCATCATCCGAAACAGTACCATTTCCCCACGTTCCAATCGTTCCCAGATTATATTGTGTAAAGGTAGCAGTTACATTATGATCTTGATCAATGCTTAGAAAAATATCCCCAATAAGTTCTTCTTTTGAGTCATTATAAGCATAAACACCTTTCCAATTACCGCTATAAGATTTAGGGGGTACTACAACAGTATTATCATCATTACCAACAGTATCATCATAACTATTGCAAGATGACAACGCGCAGAACGTTAATACAATTAAAACATATAGTTTTTTCATAAAATGTTTTTTTTAATTATCACAAATTTATCAAATACAACAAATAAAACACAACAAAACAAATTGTTTTTCTTATAACATTACAAAATATTTAAACAAATAGTAACCGTCATTTATTTGATAAACAGTTTCTAACCTGACAGAGATTTTAATGCTTAAAACCTCATATTTACGACCTTGTTGCAAGCTTCCTATAGTTTTGTTGCTTCCACAATAAAAGGGCATTAAGCTTAATTAAACACCCTTTAGAATCCACATATACAATTTGTCAGAACTTGTATATTTAACCTGTTTCAATAACTTTTTACGTTTCTTCATTAGGTTGTCAATCTTAATAAAAAGCTATTATAATAATTACAAGACCAATTTGGTATATCATGAGTCTTGAAATTCGATAGGTATTGGATAAATTCGTATGCATTTACATTTCGTTCCAAGTTCAAATCAATATAGGTACTTTTATTCGCTTCTGTAAACAGATTGTACAAGTTCCAGAAATGAATGGTTCCGTCATTTTGTTCCATAAAATCATGATCACTATGGCAATCCTTAACTATGGAGTTGATCTGCGAATCTGTAATAGTCAGAGGAAACAAAATACTTGATTTTCAAACATTTTATCCCATAAAAAAAGCCTCACATTTTTGTGAAGCTTTTATTGTGGTCCCACCTGGGCTCGAACCAGGGACCACCTGATTATGAGATTGCCGTTGAAATATATATACAAAGCTACATATCAACAAAATACAATAATAACTCCAAATAATAATTGCAAATAATTTGCAACAAACACCCTTAAAATCTGTTCTAAATTTAAGCATTAATTAAGACAATCCCCATTCTAAGAGATAATCCAAAATATCTGCTTACATCAAAAATTCGTAAATTTGAATACAACTTATTACTATGAAACTATCCGATGAAGACAAGAAAAAGGCCATCCAATTGTTTCGCTGGGTAAGCCCTAACATCGATTATAATAAAAAACGATGGTTTAAAGGAGACCCAATTGAACTAAATGTAATTTATGAATATAGAGACGCCCACGGCCGGCCTATTGCCATATGGACCGAATTCGAAGGTTTAAGCGATGTAAGAATAACCCGGATTCTAAAAAAAATAAACACTATTCCACATGTGTTTTTCTTGGAACACTACAACAACCGGATTCGAATAGGGTTTAAAGTTAAAAAAGAACTTCGGCCGGACGATACGTTGAACCGAATAGATCCGGAATAATCAAACAAAAGATTTACCTTTACCCCATGAACAAAGAAGAATATTTAAAAAAATCATTTGCAGAAATAAGAGCTAAAAATTTAGTTACACCCTTTGAAATTATTTCCGGAACAACCGTTCCCGATATTGAAATGTATTTGACCAGTTTAGGAAAATCGTACCTCAGTACAAATCCGCCAATAGATTCTTTGTTTTATGAGAAAATAGAAACATTAAGAAAATTTAATCAATAAAAAAGCGAGTGTAAAACCTCGCTTAATTTTTTGATTCATTACGCAAACGCCTTCCTAATTGCTCCATTGCATTCTCAAAGCATTTATTCAGATCTGTTTTATTTTCCTTGTCTTCAAAGAAGAAATTTACACCGACCGACTTTGCTACTTGTAAAAAAGTGTCTAATGTTGGCTTGTATTTTAAAGAAAAAAAACGACTTACATTCGAGCGAATTAATCCCGTTTCGTCGGCAATTTGCTGTTGAGTTATGCCTTTATTTTCTGCTATTTCTTTCAATAGTAAAACGAGCAACATCCATTGCCCGTTGTCATTATTTGCTTTATTCATTATCCTCTATAACCTCATAAACATCATCACCTGCTACTGCTGATAAGTCACCTTCAGATGCAACAACAAATTTAGCTACCTCATTAAACACTTCTTTAGTTTCATCGTCATAAATATAACCTTCACTATAATCTTCAATTAAAGCCGGGAAAACCCTTTTTACTTCACTTTCAGTTAAGGCAGACTTAATTACTTTTCCGTTTCTTGTGATTTGATAAAATTTCATGATATAGATTTTTTACAATTAAAATATTTCCTCTTCGTAAACAGTTTCACCAGTTTCATTATCAACTATTGAGACAGTCCCGTTTTTATAGTCCGCAAAATAACTTTCGCTTGTACCGTTGTATTGTTTAATGTAATTTTTTGCTTCTTCTAATGACAATTCAAATCCTTTATCATTAGCATTTTCTGAATCATTGAAGTAAATGTTATAAGTTGTCATAATTGTATTTTTTTTAAATTAGTATTGTAAGGATGATGGTAACGAATCTTTTCTTTTTTGAATTAAATTATGATCAATGGCCGTATTCTGAGCGTCAGTATTAACCTTTTCGTATTTAATATAGCTCTCAATAGCTTTCATGGTTAATTTATCAATATTTGCCATTGTTGGTTTTTGACCCTCAAATTTAGGAAGTAGCGCAAGCATTTTGTTCATCACGCCTTTAATATTTTCTTGAGAACATAATGTAATTTGAAATTTTATTTTCTTAATTATTCTCTCTCTGTTTTTTGATAGATCCTGAGCAGTCATAATCTGTTTGCCGTATTGTGCAGTTGCCGCCTGCGCTTATTTGTTAATGATTTATAGTACAAATATAGTATCATTTATGATACCAAGCAAGTGTTTTTGAAAATATTTTTATATTTATTTTAAAATAAAAAAGCAGACGTTTCCGCCTGCCGAAAACACAGAGAGTCATTCATGTCCCTCTGTGAATAGATATCGCCCCTCCTTTTTGTTAGTTCGACTTCTTGTTTACTATTCTGTTCACTAAGAACATGAAACATAATACAATAACTACACCAATCGTGATATATAACCACACAACTTTGGTTTTACGTTCATCGGTCGTTTTTAATTCGGATGTAGATTCTTTGTCAACATCAGCTTTTACATCAGACTGATGATTTTGAGAGGTTTCGGACACTTTTGAGCTCTCTGCAACACTGCTTTTGTCTGAATAAACACCTTTGTTTTGAGAAGAAGCTTTGTTGTATCTCGGATTTGTGATCTCCGTTTTCGTGCCGTCAGGTGCTGTAATAGTAATCTTATCACTTTCAAAACTCATCCACATTTCAGAGAACGCTTTTTCATTGAAAGATTCCCGGGATGTGCTCGCAGCAGTTTCCTGAACCTTTTCCGTAATTTGTTCCTGGCTCTTATCGATCAGTGAAATATTTTCCTTTTCGGATGAATTCTGCCGTAGAGTGCTTTTCTTCGTTCGGCAGCCGGCGGCCATCAGGACCACTGAAAACAGAAGAAGGAAATAAGCAATGCTAGCATAAATTTTTCTATTTTTCATATTAAACTATATTAGCGTATCCGTTAGTAATTATGTAGTGAGTTTTACAGCCAATTCTATGATGTAAACTAGGTGTTACAGTTAATGGATTTTTGTTAGAAATATTCCATTCGTTATTTTTAATTGGAATTGGAACCGGCATTCCGCAGCCACATACACATAAATGATTTGCGACATTGTAAATTGCAGAATAGTAGAATTTTCCAAACTCCATTTGTTTTGGCACAAATTCAACTTCTACCAATTCCAATGGTACTTTTTTAATAGTTTTCATATTGTAATTTTTTTTATAAATTTGGAATTCATAAGTGTTTTTTTGGTTATAGAAAAGCGTCTGCAATTTCTCGCAGGCGCTTTTCTTTTTAACTATGAGAGCTTTTTCAACTCCCATTTTTCCGTTGCTTTCCGAAGTGAAATATCATAAGGTTCCCTACTCCATTTTTTTGCCATTTCACGATACTTTTCGCCGTTGTAGATATAAGCGATTACGTGGTAATCCTTTTCCCTGACAGCCCTCGCAAGTTTAGCATCAGAGAGAACAAAACGAACCAAAGCCAACAGCTGCTGGTACTCCCCTTTTTTGAAGTCGTCGTACATTTCACCTACTGACTTATAACCCAATCTTTCAAAGTGTAAACCCATAATTTGCGGCAGTCCTATCGAGGTTGATTTCATTGCAGATTCCGGATCAATCTTAAACGCATCATTAAAAGCAATCCATTCCTTTGACTGAACATCGACCTTATTTACAGACCATGCTCCAGTTGGCGCAAACGGTTCATGTTTACGGAACCAGGACGGCTCGAACTGGATAAGTATTTTACCTGTTTTAGGATCAAATCCACTCCCGGGAGTTTCCACTTCAATAATAGCCATCAAAACTTCGAACGGCAACCTATTAACTTTTGCAAGTTCTCTGACCTGCGACACACTATACTTGTTCATCTTCATTGTTCTTTTTAAAAAATTCGTTTAAGTCACCATTCTTTTCGAAGTTGTAAAGCTTTTCCATAAAGAACTTTGGAGGATATTTCCCGTTACTCATTATGTAAATGTTCTTCAGGACTTTGGAAACTGGAAACAACAAGGTGCAGATCTGTATCGTAATGCGAAAAACTTCACCGGCGAAATTATCTCCGGCCGTGTAACGCAGCATCTCCAACATGATGTAACCCACTATGACAATAAAAGCCATTTCAATATTGCGGCCGATAAAAGCTTTCCATTGGAAGGAATTATATCGCAAATGAAACCAACATCCTACAGCCATGTTTATTATTAACGCAATACACATGAAGTTTCCAAACTGCGTATTGTCCGTCCACCACCAATCGATCGTTTTTAAAACGAATGCTACCGGCGCCAGGTTAATTATCACATTGTATGCATATTGTAATTTATCCTGAAGAGAAACAGAACTATCTGTAAACAAAACCAATTGAGCTAAAATCTTTTTCATCTTTCTTTAATTTATATTAAACTTCTCTTTGATTTAACAATAGGACATCCGGCGCCCCTATTTCTCCTATAATAATCACATCTTTGCTTTCAGAAGCGGTAGCACTTGCCTTATGATTATAAATATCAGCCATGCTCATGAACTGAATAATACCTGTCGCCCCACCCGATGTAAATATGTAAGCCAAACAAAAATACACCTGGTTATTTCCTATAAATGGAGATAAATCATTTTGAGACTGAACAGCCCCCTTAATAACAACATCACTACCTACCTGTATGCCTAATATTCCCATAAAAGCATTGTGCAAATTGCCGCCTCCTGCGAACGGGGTGATAAAACCATTGTCACCAGGATTGTAAACACAAACGTCAAATCCTTCAACTGTATGAGAGCTAATAATGTTAGATCCGATATATCGATCATTGTTATTTACATCAGTTACATCATACGTTCGAGACACAAATTTTAAATTAGCAATTGAAGTGTTTACAAAGGTTTTAGTCGCATAATCGGCCGGATCAAAATTAAACTGATGCCACACTTGCCCTTCTCCCAAACCACTTACATATACTTTTAATCCAACAGAAGTTTTCACTCTAAATCTATGCCCATTCAAAACATCTGAGCCATAATCCACAGTTCCATTTGAAAACACACCAATCACTTGACCATTTCCAACTGCATTAGTCAAAACATCCGACAAAACATAATCAATCTTCCAACTCCCTCCAATTGTGTTTGATCCATTTGTATTTGCTTTATTTGAGACAAGGGCCGGCAATTGAGAAGCAAGAACAAAATCAGTAAGAGGTTTATCTCCTCCACCTGATAACATAATCGTAGTATCATCTTTCCCGGTCTTCAAAAAAGTCTGTGCCTGAAATTTAAACAATGATTTTTCAATCTTGTTGTAATTATCGTTTACATACACGTATTCAGCAATCGAAGTATTGATTTCAGTATTAATAACTGTATTTCCTTGGGTATTATAATAATCTATAGCATTAATATAAGCCCAGTCTCCCGCTGCACCTTCAACAATAGCAAAATCAAACGAAGCAGTGGATCCGGCGGCTCCTATCTCCAATCCGAAATATTTGATTCCGAGATACGTAAATGTTACAGGCCTAAATACTGACGATATTGGAGGAACCTGAAATGAAACATTTACTATAGCATTTGATTCATTGTACATTTTTGCAACATCAATAGTTGCTCTTGTGGACCTGAAATCAAGAGCGTTATTTCTTTTTGCATAAATATTACCATAGAAATATGAATTTAAAGATGCATTAACATTGTCAATAATACATAACGGAATAACCGTTTTACGAAAAGCATTCGTAAGCGCAATGGTTTTCGATTTCTGTTGACCTATAGAAGCATTCACCTCATTAACTGCATCTACCAAGTTACTTTTTGACGAGGTTGTTAACAAACTCAAATTTCCTAAACGAGAAGCCAAGGAAAGCAGCTTATCTCCAATGGTGACCCGAAAAGCCGTAATGTTTGTAAAAAGATCACTAATAAAACTCATAGCTTAAATATTAGGAGTTTGTGTTTGTAGTTGAGTACTCCAATCAGGAACTGTCGAAGTAGGATCGCCTAAAGCTTGAGTTGCTGAATATGCCGCATCCCACTGCCCCTGTTTCACTGTAGTAGGCATACTATAACCAGGAGCATAAGTCAAAGCCAACACACCGGTACTTGTCACAGGTGATCCCGATACCGCAAAGCCAGTTGGAGCGGACAACCCTACAGACTGAACTCCGGACGCCGGGCTTAATAAATCTTTCCAATTTGCCAAAGTAGAAGCCGGTTCCGCTTGCAAAACATATGTTTTACTCTGATCCGTTCTTATCGCAATATCACCAACCTGCGCAGTTAAAGCTAACATCGCAGCCTGTGTAGCAACAACAAAAGTATCTGTAATAGCCACAGCCGGAATTTGATTCACTGGGATTTTACTTGTTGCATCCAACGTGGCCACCCCGTTTGCAGCCGCTTTTTGCGTAAGAGGAATATAATTTGCTAAATCGGTTGTTGCAGCTGCATCAATCTTTGTTCTAATCGCAGACTTTTCAGGAGCCGTTAGATTACTCGGAAGATTATCAAGCTTAATATTAGCTTTATTGTCATTAAGCCAGTTTAGTTTAGTTGCAATCACAGTTATTAGCTCTGACATTTCGGTAAATAATCGTGTGATAAAATCGTTCATCTTTAGAAGTTTTAAAAATTAATTTGTGTTGTTATATTCATACTCCAGTCAGGTACTTGTGTCGCTTGCATTTCAGGGTTCCCCACTGCATCAATATTGTCCCTGGCTTGCTCCTGCTGTTGTACAGTAGGCTGTTGCGCGTTATACATTACCGGTTCCCATAATTCAATATCAGAAACACGATCATCCAGATCATTTACGGATTCAATATCAGCAGCCAAAATATTAGCCCTGGCCTGCTGCTGTTCGCTTGGAAGAAATGTTTGCGGAATGACACGAACCACATCATTACCGCTTATTTGTTGTTCGACTTCATCAATTCGATTCTGAAGCCAAACGAAGTTATTATCCAATTCAGACCACGTTAATTCAGCACCTTTGACGGTTCTTAAAACTAAAGTCATAATTGATTTGTTTCGTTATTCAATAGTCTTTTACATAACCGGAAATCACGTAGCCCGGTGCTACGTAATAACTGGTTACGTTTTTAATCACGAAGGCCGGAACCTTCAGGAAAATTTGATATTTAGGTTGCATAATCGTCTAAATTTTGAGTTATGGCCTCATGCAGCATTAAACCTGTTTTACCATTTGAAAAATCAATTGTTAGAGAGGACGGATAAAAAACCTTCCAACCCATCCATTTAAATTTTACCAAATCCAAAGGGGTTATAATTTGCAACGCTGTGCCTTCAATCTTAGGAGTCAGGCTCGGTTGACACTCATGTACCAACTTTCCCAAACAATTTAAATACCGCTCATTCACCGAACTACCTGGTCGTTTCCAGGATATATACTTTTGCTGGGTTTCCCGCCCGGTCGACCACGCGCTTAAAATAGTAGTAGCGTATGTTATCTTTGTGATATTATGCAGAAGTGACCGCCATTCCGGAAACTCATCAATACGCGCTTTAGAAATAAAAAGCTGATCAAATTTCAAATCTATTCCTGATTGCGGATCTATTTTCCCAAAAATATAACGTGCATAAACCCACTTCGTTCCGCTGTAAATCTTCATTGTATAGAAACGATCGATGATTGTCTGATAAATAGTCCCCGGAACATAAACCCGATAATACAGATTGTCAGAAATCACAGGACCATCATGTAACAATGTTTCACCTAAAGTCGGGCGGTAATCACTTCGTTCATTAAGCTTAAAGAGATTACCGTACAAATCGTTTTTACCATCAGCAAATGATAAATCCATTTCATATTTTGTTGTATAACGGATTTCCCGTTGAACCTGAAATCGCTCGTTATTCCATGATTTAATCGTCAATCCAAGCCTAACCACCGTAACCTCCGAAACATGATAATCATCCTGGATAACAAAATTATTATCCGCGTTTCTAGGCAAATAAATCCGGACGTTCAACTCACCATCAGTATTAACCCTTAATCCTTTTTTGGTAATTTCAGCCTTTAAAGAACCAGGAGTTCTAAATCTATACAGCGAGTATTTCCAGTTTGGAAAACTTATAGGCGTATACCATAAATAATTCGGACCGTCTTGACTTGCAGAAAAAGTCATTTTATTATTGGCAGAATTATAGATATTGGATTCCGTTCGTGTCGAAAAGACCGTGTTGTTCCCGATTAACAAATCAACTCTGAAAGCCTGTCTGTAAAAATCCTCCTTGAACTTCTGTTCATTCGCCTTATAATTAATTCGAAGATCAAAATCAATATCAAATTCCAGCGGACGACTATCCATTTGAGGAGAAATAAAAATTCGCTTTTCAGACCGCAGCTCAACATAATCTTTTTCAAAGTCAACGGGTCTTGAAAAATGTTTGTATACATTCAAATAAAACGGGCTCTTTTTAAACTGATAGGGCACTTCATTATCCGGATGCAGAAAATGCGATCCATCGATTGCTTCACCATCAACACTTAGATACTCAGTCCCATCATCAGAATCAAACATAATATCCGAACCCGCTTTATTGACCCAATTATTAAATGGCGGTAAACTTTTCAATTCTGGCCAGGTTAAATCTTTCGATTCGTAATCTTCCGTTTTATAAAAACTTTCCGGCAACGGCTCTAATTCAGATCTTTCATAATCAACATTTAGCTGAACCGTTTTAAATGGTGATTCCGTCGATATATTCACACCGGTATTAAATTTTGGCTCCTTAAGATCTCTTAAGTAAGTTTCATTTTTTTTGAAAGCGCCAAAATGATCATAAACCACAAAATTCAATAACTGATCTACTTTCTGCTTATAACCGACGATATACCATTTTCCTTCATAAGTAAATAACGTAGCAGCAACCGCTTTTAATAGACTTTCCAAAACCTCATAACAATTACTATAGTCGTAAGATTCTGTACTTTCATTGTATTTAGAAAAACACTCTTCAAAAAGCTGAATGTTTTTCCAATCGAAAAACGAATTAACAATCCCAGGAGCGAAATAAATATCTTGCTGCAATCCAGTTTCAAACAAACATCGAGCGATATAATCAACTACACTACGGCTTTTAAAGAACAAGAAAGGTTTCGTGCGCAACGCATCTATTCCATCAGTCGCAGTAAAATTCACAAAGAAGCTTACATTTTCATAAGGCTCACTGTAAACATCAGGAAGTAAGAATCCCTGCCATAACAAAACCCCATCACGGACCGTGTACGGACTGATATCCCGTATCTGAATTAAAAAACGACGTTCTTCACCACTTAATAAATCCAAATAGCGTCCGTCTTCAGCTGTTTCATTCAACATATTAAACGTGAACTTCGAACTCATGATTGAACTAAAACGAGATTCATCACCTGAATAGTTCAGAACAGGTCCGCCCAGCTGGGTATACTTTTCAATTACCTGGAAGTCGTTATGCGTATCAATGATTTTAATAACTACATTTTCCATATCAACCTGTTCTTAATTTTCTTTTATCAACTCTATTCAACACAAGCCGTAAATTTTCGCCCGAAACATCAAAACCTCCCTGCAGTATCACATTAATTGGCTGATCACTTGAAGCCGGCTGAATCAATTCCTTAAGCTTATTTAATGGAGCTATAACCTCAGGGTTATTTGCAGCTCCGGCATACTCTCCCATAAGACCAAGTGTCGGCCCCGAAACAATACCACCATCAGCAAATTTTGGTAATGAAGCAAACGCACTTCCAATAATTGCCAACATTTCAACTAAAAAAGCCGGGGTTGTAAACGCAGCCGCAGCACCTGTTCCACTTCCTGATTGAACTGCACCTTTAATACCCTCAGCCATAGCCGCAGCCTTATTCATTGCTATAGTTTTCAATATCAAAGGGACCATTTTTCCAACTATATTAGCAACAACAGCAACACCACCCTCAAGTTTAGAAGTCATTGCACCAAAAATTGAAGTGAACGCATTAGAAATATTCTCTGCATTCGTTTTTAACTGATCCGCCGCCTGCGTCACGGTATCTACCCCTTCAACCTGAATTTTAAAAGTGGTTTCCAAAATATTAATCTCTCCACTCAAACGCTTAAACTCTTCTACCGTAATCCCAGCTTGCGCCTGCGCTTCCTTTAATTTTGCTATATGATAATCATACCAGGCAACAGTATCTTGTTCCGGCTCAATATCCGGCATTGCCGTGGGAGCTTGCGCCAATTCTAACGTTTTTTTATAAACATCGATTTGCGTCTTCAGATTTTTGTAAGCATCTGACATCATATCAAGCTTAGAAACCTGTTCTTCCATCTGTTGAATTTGCGTCGAATACCATTCTTCTGAACCTTCCGTAATAGCTTTTGCAGGATCCTTTATGCTTTCTAAAGTATTTTTGTAAACCTGAAGCTGCACACCTAAATTTTTGTAAGCTTCAGAAGTAGTATCCAATTTGGAGCGCTGCTCTTCCAAATCCGTAATCTGTGCCTGCATCCATTTTTCAGAACCAATCGCTCCAAGATCTTCTACGGCTTTTTTTAAGCCATTAGCAGCGCCGGCAGCGCCAGTCGTTGTATCGGTAAAATTTTCGACTTCCTGGTTCACCTCTTTCTGCGGCCCGATAATATCTTCAAGCTTTTTCTTTAATGCATTTAATTCGGCTTTTACAATTGCTGAGTTCTTTGCGTGTGTTTTCGCTTGCTCTCCCGCAAATCCAAGACCCGTAGGAGACCAAACCGATTTCATCCAATTTCCTGCAGATTGCCATACCGAAGGATCCGCTTCAGCACTAAAACCTTCCTCAACATCGAAAATTCTTTTATTCACTTCTTCCAGCTTATCTTGAGCTGCTTTAACCCGTGCGTTTTGAATCAATGAACCCGTATAAGCATCGACAGCTTTGCGAGCTTTGTCGGTTCCGACAGTTTCAAGAGTCAACTTTCCAAAATGTTCGTCGGATTTTTGAATCAGTTTGTTTAACGCTCTTGTCCTCTCTTCATCAGAAAGTTTCTTATTCTGGGCAACCTGAAGCAATTTCCTTGTTTCCATAACTTCTGAACCAACCGAAGAAGTCGCCCGTTTCGTCATTTCATCAAACTCCCTTTTTGCATTAGTCATAGAACCTAAACGAGATTCCATCAAAACCCCTGCAGTAACAAACGCACCAAGAGCCGCCACAGTCAGCGTAATCGGGTTAGCCAGGAAAGCCGCGTTCATCGCCAGGACTGCAGTTCGGATTCCTTTAAACCCTGCTATGATATTGGGTACAGATGCCATAAACGTCCCGAACACAACCGTTACAGGACCGACAGCAGCCGCAACAGCCGCAATACCGACAACCCACTTTTTCTGCTCGCTATCGGTAGCCATAACCTGCTTCATGTAACCATTAATCACCGTAACCGCTTTTGTGAAATACGGAAGGATCACAGCGCCAAATTGCGCCCCGACTTCCTTAAGCCCCTCGGTAAATACCCTGGTTTGATTAGCAGCCGAACCAAATTCCTTTTGAAAATCTCCATGAGCATTTTTCGTCTGATCCAGTACAAATTTGTAACGAAGCATTACTTTTTCATCCTGAGACATAGCCTGGATCTTTTTATTAATTCCCTGGGTATAGGCATACTGCTGCAAATTCGCTTCAGTCATGATCACCCCGAGCATTTTTAAAGATTCGGTTTCACCGGAGAAAATACCATTCAAAGCTGTTTGAGCCTGATCCAAACCAATATTTTTAAAGGAAGCGATATCCCCCGCAAGCCCCACAAGCGTTTTAGACATCTCAGCAGCTTTCTCCCTGGTAATACCCATCGAAGTCCCCATATCTCCATATAGCGACAACATATCCAACGCGGCACCCTCGGAAATACCGTAAGCCTCTAAAGTTGTTTGAGCAAACTTTTTAACGTTATCTGATTGTTTTCCAAAAACAACTTCCGTTTTTTGCGAAGACTGCTCTAAATCGGAAGCGTATTTTGTTGCCGCTGTCCCAGCAGCAACCAAAGGAAGTGTAACATAGGTACTAATTCCGGCACCTATCCTTTTTAATTCCTCTCCTTGTTTTACAATTTGCCTTTGAGCATTTTGAAACTGTGAAGAAAATTCTTTTAAGTCCGCCTTAAAGCGGATATTTATCTGTGCTAAACTTGCCATCTTGCTCTACATTTGCATTCGCTTTCGATCGTCGCTGGTCCATTTTTTCCCAGAACTCTTTTTGCTCTTGTAGTACTTTTTCAGCCTGTTCCGCTGTTGTAATCTCTTCCGTTTCTATAGGAGAGGTTTCCTCCTCCCAATCGAATCTAAACAGACTACTTGATTTAGCATTTTGATTTTTTAAATATGGTCTTAATGCCGCAAACATTAATTCCCTCACTTGAAGCCATGAATTTTTGAAATAGTTATCTTCTTTTTGATTGTATCCAACCTGGATATTATAAAAAACACGAGGTGTAAGCGAATAAAAATAATCATGTTCCAAACCGATCACTCCTAATGCAAACACCTCGAGTTCATCAAATGTAGTTTCAACTATTTCGCCGGAGCCTTTTTTTTTGGAACAGCTTCTTCTTTAGGTTTCGGCATACTTGCCATAAATTCCTGAATCACTTTCACGATATTACCAGGATCATTAAAAAGAAAATCCCCGGCATCTTTAACGTCTACTTCATAGCCATTTAAAGCAGCCGCTTCAACAATCATTTCAGCCATTAAATCAATGGAAGAAAATAAATCTTCTTCCGCTTTTACACATGCTTCCATAATTTTACTCAGAAGCACATCCAAACTGCGAATCTGCCATTTCTCCGAAAGCACTCTTAAAAGAGAGTAGGAAAAACGCAATTCAACTTCCTGTTCTTTAATAACCAACTTCATTACGCAACCAATCCTTTCGTTAAATCCCCGTCACCTTTAAATGAGAAATCCCCGGAAACACTGTTTCCAACTTCCGCCGTTATGTTTGAAGATTCGATATAAACCGTTCCACTGAGCAGAAAATCTCCCGTTTCACCCGTGGTGAACTCAATATCAATTGCGGTGCCCGCTAATTGCATACTTAACAACTCCATGAAATCCGTCTGAGTAGACGATGTCGGTTTATCCGCAACCAACGCAGAAGTTGTAATACTCCAATCGTAGTTCCCCGGAACAGACTTCGTTCCGTTTGTATCTTTTGTTGCTATACTTTCCAGCGTAGTAGACACCGAAAGCGCACAACTCGTTGCATGAAATAACGTTTTGCCTTCAAAAGAAAAACGTACATTTTTACCTCTATAAATCTGACCTGCTGCCATTTTACTTTGTTATTTTAAAATTAATTTCTGAATAAACACTCATGGTTTCAGGCTCAAAATCAGCATTCGTATTAACGAAATCCCAATCCGTACCTTCAACCATTTCTTTCAAAACATCGCATGTTCCGAAAGCTTCTGTAACCTTGTTTTCTGCGAACCATACCGTTACGTTCACCAGGTAACCGCCCGCATCCTTCGTTTCAGAAGCAACCTCCCCGAAACGATAAACAGCAAAGGGAAAAGAAACACCTTCCTTTGCCACTAACGGATAAATACGATCACCCACCACATTCAATAATCCAGGATTGCTTTTTAACACCTGGACTATCATTTCTGACACTTCTATCATGATGATAATTTGTTAATACGTCGCTGAACGAACTTTGTAAACCTTACAACCGCGTCAGCCGTTACCTTACCCTGCGTTTCCTGATAAGCTGAAGTAAGGAAAGGATTACCTTTCACGCGTTGCGCGGTTCCCGCCTTATCCAACCTTAAAACCTCCGGACGCCGTTTATTTCGGAATCGCTTAAACTTACTAGCTCCTGACTTATGAATATTGTTGTAGATATTATGTCCGTCATGAACCATATGTCCATACCAACCCATGTTTTTACCTTTCACACGCGGACCGACTAAGATTGTCGGATTCTGCTTGTTTTTACCACGTATAAGACCTAAAGAGTTTTTTAAGTTTCCAGGACTGATTTTTACACCTCTCGCAACGTGTTTCTTACTTGCAATCGGCACTTTCTTTTTTGCAACAGCTAATGTCGGCCGGGCAACCTGGCTAAGGATCAGATAAATTTCCTTTCTCTTGTCCTTATCATCCGCAAGCTTCAAGATCTGAGCTCTTAAAACTTCCAAACCTTCAACATCAATTCCGATACTATTCATAAACAATACATTGAAGTTCAAGAAATTCCCGACGGCCGATCTGTTTAACATGCGTAACGTTATATCGCTGCCCTTCAAAATCAACCTTAAGCTTATTTTCCAGTTGATTTAAAATATCCCGATAACGAACGATAAAATTCCGCTGAGTACGATGCAGAACCTTTCCTTCTACCTCTTCACCGCCGCCCGTTTCGCTTACTTTTGCCCAGGGTTGACACACAACCATGTCCTGAGGTTTTTCCTCACCGATTGAGTTTTGGATCATATCTTCCTGATAGATTGTTATACGTCGATCCAATTGACCGACAAAAGGTTTTAGATCCGCCATTTCCGATAACTTTTAATTAAAGATTTCGCTTTTGTAACTACCACGGCCGGACCGTTCTCGCGACGCTCATACGCATCAGCTACTATTAAAAAAACCGCTTGCTTAAAAACCTTTGGAAGACTTGACTGAGCATACCCTTGCTTGACATAAACCTTCACTTCGGTAACATCAGCAGGAACCTCACGATAATGAACCTGAATAAGCTCATCGCTCACTTTCAAAACCTTGTAGGATTCAGCCGGCAACAGGACAAAACCAACATCTTCAGAAACTTTATACTCAATCTTTTCGACTTCATCGTTCACGGCCTTTCTTTCGAATGTAAAATCCTTCATTTTATCCGAAATATAAACCGTGGTCTGTAACGACAAGGGACGCTCTGTAAAATCAGCAATTTGTTCACAAGCAGAATCGATGTAATCTTTTATCAACTCATCATCATCGGTATAATCAGGCTCAATACGAAGGTGCTTTTTTACCGATGCTGGAGAAACCAGATCGATATTTTCTTTTATTATTTCTTCCTGCATACTTAAATTTTTAAAAACAAAAAGCCTTTCCCATTTACGAGAAAGGCTTTTTTACTAACCCAAAAAACTATAATTATGAAAAAAAACTATCGTACGTATTCAGCGTATTTCGCTTCAACCAGTTCATCTGCCTGGTTCGCTTCCAAGAACACTTCTTGCCCTACATTATAAGGCAACAAATAACGCCCTGCTGGTGATAAGACAAACTTAATTTTCACCTCTCCTTTTTTATTTTCGGTTCTAAGTGTTTTCGAATCTGATTCAACACTTGTTAACTCAAAAATTTTAGCATCTTGCTCACCCCGAACCTTTTTCAAAAATTCAACATCTTTTTTAAGATCCTGATTTTCTGATTTCAAAGATTCGAGCTCTTCAAGCAGTTTACCATGCTCTGAAATACACTTTGCAGCCTCTTCAATAGTAACACCAAAAGCTTTAAAAACTTCAGACGCAAAATCAAAACTGGTAGCTTGTGTATCGACCGTATTTTCAGCAGCAGCGCCCTCCGGCGTATTTATTGCTTTTTCTTTTTCTTTCCCTGCCATAGCTTAATTTTATGTAGTTGAACCTTTGATCCACTTGTTAGCAGCAAACGCTTTTTCGTTTACCACATTAGAATCAGCATACGTATTAAACACAAAACGAGTTGAATTCGAAAGATCCGCTGAATAAGGATTCGCCTGAATATTTAAGGATCCCCATTGCCCCATAAACAACTCTTTCCAATCACCAAAAATTACAGGATAAACATCAGTCAACAAAGGAACCAATGAAGAAGAAACAGTGTTAAGACCATCGATTCCATCTTTGTCAAACAAAAACAAACCAGATCCAGCATCCTTTCTAATTGATTTTAAAGCAGCCTTTACTTTAGGATGAATCAAATATCCTAGAGAAGTGTCACCTGCATTATTTTCCTCAATCAAACCTTGCAATTCAACTAACTTTTCCCAAGTCGCAACAACTGCAGCCGTATCATCTGCCAAATTAATATTTGTCATCTGAAGCAAACCTGTAGGTTGATTACTTACACCAGTTCCATTGATTGCAGCAGCCTGAATCACCGTACCCAAAGCATTTCTCAATTCTTTCATGATCCACGCCTCAACATCTGTCGACGACTGAAGCAACAATCGGTTTGATATATCTACAGCCCCAGCAACTCTTTTAGGAGATAACTTTTTACCACCGAATTTTTGTTTTTGCGGAGTAATTGTATCAACCTCTCCCATGAATGACATATTAAAAGCATCCGATGAAATAAGCGGTAAATCACCACCTTGTAACCCCATAAAAAAGGTAGCACCCAATTCTTCTAAAAACAATTTAGGACGTAACCCCTCAACCATTCTTAAAGTTTGATCTTGAACCAAAGCTCCTCCGTACTCACCACCATCTTGAGAAACGGTTTGTTGAGTTGCCCGTTCCACAGCACGCAAAGGGATAGCAAAGGCAGTATCTTCAGGAGTTGAAACACCCGCTGCCCTATTTTGCTCCAAACCGATTTCATGTAGTTCTTTTGCAGCCCCTTCTAACTTATATCCTTCTTTAGAAGCCAACGAACGCAAAACTTTTGACAAACTAACTCTTTCGGTAATTTTATCAACCTCCCTTTGTTCCGGAGAACTACCCGGAGCAGGAACATGTACCCCACCTAAACTAGCAAAGTTTCTTTCAATCGTTTCCTGCCTCTCTGCTTCAGCAATTTTAGATTCAAATTCCTCTACCTCCGTTTGCTTGGTTTCCAACTCAGCAGATTCTTCAGGAGTTAAATCCCTGTTTTCACTTTTTGCTGCTTCTAAAATGGCTTTTTGAGCCCTAACAACAGCAGCTCGCTGCTGTCTTAATTGATCAGATTTTTTCATCTCTTAACAATACTTATTTTCGTTAACCTTTACCTCCCAGGCCGCAATTGCGCGGACCTCTTTTTTTTCTCCTTCAGGCTTTTTTAAAGAGGTCCTGATTTCCTCTAGATTCTCAACACTACGTTTTAAAGCGTCAGGATTACTCCCAACAGGAACAACCGACCATTCTAACAACTCCTGACGGATGAAATAAATAACATCAGGGTTTTCCCCTTTGCTGAAATCGCCATACCTCCATTCAAGTACATTTGCGCCGATACTAGCCATATTCAAACTTCCGTTTTGAATTTTACGCCAGACTTTATCAGCGACCGGATTTCCTTCTTCCAACGTCAGCAGTGCTATAATCTCGCTCCCCTCAACCCTTACCTCTGAAGTTCCAATAATCATATCAGGATCACTTGACCATGTTGAATGATTATAAGAAACAACCGGAGTACGGCTGTAGCGCTCAAAGTCCCAGCCGTCAACTTTAAAAACAGTGTTGTACGTATCGACAGCTTCAGTACTGATAACAAATTCAGCCTGTCGCTTTTCTTTCATTTCGTCGGTAATAGCACGTATTACCGCCTGACGTACAATCATCTTACTCATCTGCCTGCTCTTCTTTTTTGTTCATTTTAATTGCGTGCGCCAATAACTCCATATTAACCGGCTTAAACGGTTCGTCCAGACCTTCAATCGGATTCATGTCTTCAAGACGTCTTACTTCGTTAGGGGTAAACACCCCCGCATAAATCATCTTAGTGTAAAAATCTGCTTGAGATCTCGAATCTCCCCGAAGCATTCCTTTTTCATTGAACTTCACATAGTCCTCAAAAGGATGATCTTTCGGAAACAATTTCCGTTTCAGTTCCGATTCGATTTTTTTAGCCCACCCCATCAAGCAATCAACCACATATTGCGTGTTTTGCTGTTCAAGAGTAGAAAAATTCGAATCCACCAGACTCTTTAATTTATGTAATGGCATATTAAGCCATCTTGCAATATCTTCAATCCCGAAGCGACCGCTTTCGATAAACTGAGCTTCAGCAGGTGTTATACTGATTGATTTGTATTTAAGCCCGAAATCCAAAACAGCTACCTTAATAGGTCCTTTCTCGCTCATTCGAGCCTTAAACCCTTCAGCTAGCTTTTTCTTATTATCGTCTTTTACTTCACTATCGGATTCAATAACACCATAACCAAGACCTCTGTTTGTGTAAACGTCTGCTGAATACTTTTTCGAATCCAGCTGTATACCCAGATCATGCGCTGCGTATTTAATTACCGAAACCCCTCTTATCCCGTCAAGCGTGAAATTTTTAAAATGGAGAACATCCGCACTAAGCAATACTTCATCTTTATAGACGTAGTAAAGCTTCATGTTTTTTTTAATTACATCAACTTCCTCGTTGTTTTCCAGTATTTCAAAGAACTCCTCTTCCCCGGCTTGATTCCTGTGTATTTTGACAATCGTTTCACCCTTCAGAATCATTTTAATTACGACAACACGCCAAAAATCAAAGGCAGTCATTAATTCATTTGGAGCGACTTCCATCAGGTAATTAGCAGGATGCTCAATTCGCTCCCGGGAATCCCCGGTTTTCCTGTAAACTCCTTTTGGAAGCTTTGCAATGTCAGTTGACAGTTGATCAACACCGTTAAAGAACGCAGACAAGGTTAATGATGATTTGGGTGTTGCGATGCTCTTTCCATCAGGTCCGGCAAATCCGAAGAAGTCCATAAATCCCGAAGAAGTTCCACGAGCACCGAAATTGAAAATTTCTCCTAATATGCTCATTGCCTTTATCTTTTAGGTAAAATTACTCTGAGAGAGAAGCTCAATTGTACACATCATGTGTATTTGTAAACAACAAAAAAGCCAGTGAACTTTCACTGGCTTTCATCTTGCACTAAAGCAACGACCGAATCGAATAATAACACTACAAAGATTCATATAGAATCATGTTATTTTGTACACATTATGTGTATTTAAATTATTTTTTTAGCGGTTCCGTTAAATATATGATCCTGCCGAACACGAAAAATTCTAAGAGCATTAGGATATACACTACAAACACTCTAGAAATATGAGCTTTAATAAAATCAAGCTCAAACAACAGGGTCGTTAATAATAAAATAACGACCCCTATTAAAATCAACAATATGTTGAACATAAAAAATTTTAAATCTTCCATAATTTACTTTTTATAAAATTGACTGATCGAATTTCGAAACCCTTTATAACTCTTATAACGGAACCTGCCGAATAATTCGAAATAAAGATTATTGACAGCATCAAAAGCATCCTCTCTCGTTTTATATTCATTACATATTTTGAAAAAGTATTGATAAAACCCGTCGCTGCTATTTAACAATTTCATTAAATCAATTTCTTTTTGTTTTTTTTCTAATAAGGCCTTATAGGCTATTTCGAGGTTTTCCATATTACTAAGCTTTAAAGGTTTTTTTTGTTATTATCGAATCAAATGTAACGCAACGTTATGTCGTTACATCGGACGCGCTTAGTATATAACATTTGGAATTTTAAAAAGATTGTGTATGAATTAAACCATTACTTTAAGCATTTGATTTAATTTTTTGATAAATAGCTGAACAATACTCAATTTGATAATAACAGTCAGCTAAAGCGTTATGCGCTTCCTTTCTCGGAATCAGTTTCCGGACTTCAGGAGCCAGATCCGACAACGTCCTCACACAACGTTCATCGTAATAATTCCAGGGAATTTCCTCTCCAATCAACTTAAAAGCGTTCGCTATAAGCCCCAGGTCAAACCGCGGACCGTTCCCCCAAATAATCTTTTTCTCTCCCTGCAGCCAGTATTTAAATTCACTCAAAACCTCTTTTATCGGTTTGGGATCCTCAAACATTTCCTTCATCTGTTCCTTGCTCTGGTCCATCCACCAGACAAGCGTACCCGTATCGATCTTCATTCCGATATCAACAGCAGACTGAAGATCTATTTTTTGATAAAACGTCCGACCGGTTTTACCGGATTCGAAATCAAACTCAACAGCAGCGATACTCATAATAACGCTGTTGCTGTTGGTTCCTAACGTTTCAATATCTAACATTACGTTTTCCATAAGAAGGAATTTATTTTAACTCGCTTGAATTATCACAGCTATCTTACTCTTAAACTCAACATGATAACTTGACCTTTCTTCAATAAACAATTCGCTTTCAGAAATATTATTGACCAATTCAAATCCATCCCCTTTTTCAAAAAAAACATCCATGTCATCTGGATAATTTTCTAATTCTTTTTTTAATTCTGCCACATTCATTTTTTATAACCACTTACTACAAGTGGGAAGTTTTAAGATTTAGCATATTTACACACTCAAATTCTCCCGCCGGCCCGAAGTATTCTCTTCCGTCATTTGTTTTAATCACAAAAACGTCACCTCTTGTACTATGTTTTACTTTTCGTGAAAAAACACCTTGAACTCCGCTTACCTTATTTCTTAGAATTACATTCATGATTTTGAACTCTGATTAAACGATCAATTTCGGCAGCAATCATAGCACCGGCTTTTACTAAATCCCTTATTCGTGGTTCGTCTTCGTCTATATGAAAATTCTTTTTGTACCAATTCAACTCGAACGGCCAAAAATGCAGATGCATGTCATGGCCCCAGTTATCACCGATGAAGTCGATCATATCATTTGTCATTGCATAAGCACAAGCTGCATTTGCCAATTCACCTTCTGTATGTTGGTCGTCATGTTCAGCAGTCCACCCCTCAATTTCAATTTGCCTTTTTCTTTCATCGGCAATTAATTCTATTCCTGTTCTCATTTCATTTAACCACTTACTACAAGTGGGAAGTTTTACTTAAACTCAAAATGTTCATTTTCTCTAACTATTGTTGTTCTAATTGGAAACTTTTCTTTTGGAACCTGGCTGATCATATCGATCAAAACATTTGATCCTGTAAAAACCACATGCTTTGTTTCGCTACGTTCGATTTGCAAGGTTAAATACTTGGTCCCTTCCTTCTTTTTAGAATCTTCAACTTTGAAATCATGAACAATAATCTCAATATTTAATATTCGGTCGATTTTTATCTTATCGCCCATAAACGCCTTTGTTTTAGGTTTAATACCTAAATCTTTAAAGTAATTCATTGAGTAATAATTTTTTTTGTAAGTGTTTTGAATGGCAATGTTTCAACCACCCTTTGTATGAAGAAACAGAAGCTTGATTTGGATTCCGCTTAAGCATCCGGGCGAAATTCTGCTTGATTCTTTTTCTAAGTAGAACATGCGTATGAAAATGCACGTATCCAACAAAATCAATACCCCTGCTATTAACCGGAAAGACCTGCCAATTACTTTTAACTTCCAGTTTTAAACGATCTTTAAAATAGGTTTTAATAAGCTTTAAAAGCTGATGTAGGCATTCTTTATCCCGATGCAGAATTACCAAATCATCCGCATAACGGAAATAGTATTTTACCCTAAGATCTTCTTTAATCCAATGATCAAAATAGGACAGATAGAAATTAGCCAAATACTGACTTAAATAATTTCCAATCGGCAACCCCGGCGCGCTGTCAATAATTTCATCCAGAAGCCAAAGTAAATCTTTATCCTTGAACTTCCGTCTTAGCAAAGCTTTCAAAACGTCATGATCAATACTGGGATAGAATTTCTTTACATCCAACTTTAGACAGTACAACGTCTCTGATTGGTCCTTCAAGGCTTTTCGAAGAGCGAAAGAAGCAGCATGTATTCCGCGTTTTTTAATACAGCTGTAAGTATCGGCCGTATAAGTAGCTACGAATATTGGCTCAAGAACTCTCATAATTGCATGGTGAGCAATCCTATCAGGAAAATAAGGTAAACGGTAAACCTCCCGCTCTTTAGGCTCGTATACCTTAAAAATATCATATCTTGAAGTTTGATATGTTTTACTTTTCAACATATCATGCAATTTCAAAATATCGGCTTCTTTGTTCTTATTATGAAGAGCAACACCGTACTGTTTTGCTTTACCTTTTTGCGCTATCCTGTCCGCTTCTGTAAGATTTTCAACATTGATAATCTTATCGTACAAATTGGTTAATCTTTTCATTGCCTTTGCTTTTAATAAGGTCGCTTTCGTTTTCACTACCAACGCCCTTTTAAGAATTTTTGTTTTTTACCAAGAGGTAAGGTTTGCAACGTTTTATTTTTAGCTCAGGTGCGAGCTGACATTCGAATTCGTATTCCAGTTATCGTAGTCGTTGTACGAGAACTCGGACCCCGAAGGAGAACTACAGCAACAACATTGCACAACCCTTATCTTTTATTTCACTTTACGATCATAAACTTTCATCGCTTTATAATCCTCGTGACAAATTTCTGCAATATGCCAACCCGCCTCCCGTGATTCGGATGAAAGGCGCGAGCCGACAAACGAACGCGAATCCCAGCGACCGTAGCCGTCGTACGAGAACCCGGACCCCGAAGGAGAACCCATTTCGTGATAAACAGAGTATTTGTACTGATCATAATTTTCCCAATCGGGATTGAACTCAGGATTAACCGCATCGTGCGCAACACATAGGTTAATAAATGCTTTTACCGCCTCAACATGTTGCTCAGGCACTCCGTTAATTTCAACTTTTGACGGATCAAATCCGACTGAAGCAAATGCCGCTTCTTTGTTTTCAAACTTTTTCATTTTTATAGTTATTGAGTTAAAAAATCTTTGTAAATATCCTCGAATTGTTCGCCTGCGTACCTAGCCAATTCACTAGACTTGAAGCAAAGGCGCGAGCCGACAGTCGAAAGCGCAGGCCAGACAACGTAGTCGCAGTACGAGAACCCGGACCCCGAAGGAGAACCTATTTTAAAATATGGATAGTACTTGTATTCATTACTATTCGACCAATCAGGCAACCATCCTTCGTTTAACGCTTTGACAATAAGCTTTACCTGTTCATAAGCTTTGGTATCGGCTTCCATTTGATACGTTTTGTTATGAAAATCCTGCGGATCAATTTTAAGTTCCGAAAGCACATCATTAAAGGTTTTTATACGATCTGTGATATCTTTGATAAAAATATTTTTACCAAACAAATCCTCAAGCAATTGCTTTCCGCTATTCTTAGCGTTTTCATACGCAGCAATAGCCGCATCTTTTTTAATTTCCAATTTTTCCATAATTATTGATTTTGAATTTTTATACATAAATTTCATCTTGATCTTCACTGTATTTGTCTTTTTTCTCTTCAGGTGACAAGGAACCACCCAGGGCCATGATAGCGCAAATTATACCGTCAATACGTCGTCCGTTGCGGTTACTCTGCCCCTTATGCACTTTTATATTCCCGGAAGCATCTTCTACAATCACACACCCGGATAACATCCAGGTTAAAACCGGATTTCCGTCATGTTTGATTTTACCATCATACACCAGCTTTTCAAATTGCTTTGTAGGAAAACTGATATTCCCTATTGCCTGACTGAAATAAGAAACCTCCATTCCTTTTTTAGTAAGGTTCTGCGCCATGCTCTCGCAATTCCACTGATCCGCCTCAATCCGTTTCACATTTAAGGGCCGATAATTCTCGGTGATGTACGTTTCAATTTCTTCGTAATCAGCTGTTGCGCCAGGTGTTTTAATAATATACCCGGCAGCAGCCCAGGCTAAATAATCAACACGATCATCCTCCGACTTTCTTCGAATAGTTTCTTCCGGACAAAAAATAAAAGGTTTTATATACCGGTCACCGTTCTTATCCGGCTCCGACAGAGCGAGAAAAACAGTTAAGTCTGTAGTAGTAGAGAGATCCAGGCCGGCGAAGCTGCCAAACTTTTCAAATTTTTCCATCGGGATTTTATCAACCTTATTACGCAACCATATTTCACGAGGAATCCAAACAGTTGGAGCATCAACCCACATGTTCAAATGCTTTGTTTTAAAATTGGGAATTTTTGAAGGTTGATTTATCGCTTTGGTAAATTCCGTTCGGATTCCTTCAATGTTTAACCCCTGGTTAAGCAAAGGATTTGCTTTGAACCAGTTGTTTTCGTCCTCCCAATCGTCACCATCATCCAAATCATGTATCATGATCCAAAGCCTATCGTCGACTTTGTCACCGTTAAGAACTTCCAAAACAGCATCCTCATAGTTTTTACATACACTCGCCAGGTTAACCCCGGCAGTCGTTATGTGATACGTAATCGGCTGCAGCCTGTTAACCGATGAAGATTCAAGGTTTTCCTTCACCGCATCTGATGAATGCGCGTGATACTCGTCAATAATGGATAAGGCTGCGTTAATTCCGTCCTGGGTCTTACTATCACCACCCAGTGCCCGCATTGAGCTTTGTGTTTTGACAAACTTAATTTCCGTTTGAAGGCAGGAAAACCCCATTTGTTTTAAAGCCTTATTTGCCGGCGGGCTTTCTATAAATTGCCGGGCCTGCGTCCAGCATAACTTTGCCTGCGCTTCTTTTGTGGCTCCCACATAAATTTGTGCCTCCATTTCCAAATCAAAGCTCATACAAAACAAGGCTAGCCCGGCCATTTCAGCCGTCTTTCCGTTTTTCTTCGCCCGCTTGTCATATACGGTCCGTATCCTGCGGGTGCCTGTTTCCGTATGGATCCATCCGAACAGGTTGTACATTGTAAAAGCCTGAAAGGGTTGAAGATGAAACGGCTGTCCGGCCATTGCTCCCGTGGTGTGGTTCAAGAATGTAGGAAAGAATTTTAGGATTAACATCCCTTTTTTATGGTCCAGGTGATATCCGCTTTCAGGCGCTTCATCAATCCATTTGTAAAACCGCTCAACAGCGAGCTTTATTTTTTTCCCGGTTTTTATTTCACCGCTCCGAACCTTTGCAGCATACTGAAAGGCCGGAGAATTCAGCATTTCAGTAGTCAGTTTCATATCCTATCCATGATGCTTTAAAAACTCCGAGAAAATATCCAGCTGCTGCGGATCAGATTTTATATCTGTGAGCTTTGCGCGGTCCTTAAACGAGAATCCGAAATGCTTCGATATCTCGTCAATATCCTTCAACATTTTTTCCCTCAAAGTGAAGTGAACCGAAACATTCGCAGCACCACTTTTAAACACCTGGATTAAACCGCCGTCATATCCGAGCGTTGAGATCTGCTCTTCAGCTTGCAAATAATAATCAATACTTTGAGCCAACCGGTGAAGATGAAACAAATCCGTTTTTGTAAGCTTGTTACTGCTTACAAGCTGATCACCGTAATAGCGGTACCAAAATTTCTGATCTTTTGTTAAGTTAAACTTTCCGATCGGCGCCGGAAGTTTTGTTATTATTTCGTAGAGGTCGTTGTTTGCTTGTTTGGTTTCCGGTTCTAACCAGTCACCACCTTTGTGAACAACTTCCATAAACAATAATTTTAATATTAAGACCTTACCCCCCCTCCCTAAATTTCAAGGCTGAGTAAAAGTCAAGGTAATCAGCGATGTACGCACGTTAGGGACCCCAGAAATTTAGCCCCATACCCCCTAAACAGCATATAATTTTAACAAAAAAATATTTTTTTATTTATCCCGAGCCGACTTACTATCGTGACACTTCTTACACAAACTCTGAAGATTATCCATGTTGTAGCCATCACCGCCTTTCTTAACAGGAACGATGTGATCGGCAACAGATGCAATAGCGGTTTCACCTTTAGATTCGCAGTGATTACACAATGGAAACTTTTCTAACTGAAGCGCCCGGAGCTTTCTCCACTTACGTCCGTTGTAATCGAAATCATCATGCGTACGAGCACGCTCAAACGGTTTCCGTTCAGGAACCCAAGGCCGTTTAACTCTGTTTATTCTATTTGCCATACCGCGTACTTTCTATTTGCATTAACAACTCCTTTGCTTCAAAAACCGTTGGGTTGTATGGACTATTAGGCTCACAAGAGTAATCAACAATCTTATTAAGCATATCAAGCATTACAGGAGCTTTACTCATCAGTACCGCATTTGCCCAAGCTTCCTTTTTGTCAACATCAATAAATTCCATATCAACGTACGGACACCTTGCAATCTTATACTTACCTCCTAACACAGTCCCAACAACATTCCACGCTTCTTTAGATTGAGAATGCACAACCCTCCATTCTCCTTTTGTTCCTTCAAATTTCATAACGTTAATTTTTAAAATATACTATCATCAACATTCGGATTAAACGGCACAGGACCGTTATAACCGCTAACATTTTCTACCGCTACATTCGTGTACCGATTATCATTCAAACCACTCTCAGGCGAATAATCCATGTACTTCGTACGGTTACCATCATACCATAAGCCAACGGTACCAAGACCACCGCTCCTGTTCTTTGCTACAATAAACTCAGAATTCTCTCCGGGCCCTAGCAGTTCATCGTCAATACTTAACCCGTAATACTCCGCTCGATAAAGAAAAGCTACTACATCCGCATCCTGCTCAATATCTCCCGATTCTTTTAAATGATGAAGCGCCGGACGTTTTAACGCAGACTTTTCAACCTCTCGGCTTAATTGCGCCAGACCGATCACAGCGATATCCAACTCTTTTGCCAAAGCTTTTAACCCCTGAGTAACCCTTCCCGTTTCCGTTCTGATATCCTTTCCGGCCCCTGCTGATAGCTGAATGTAATCTACAATCAACAGTTTGATATTGTGCTTACGCTTGAGCAAACGAGCTTTTCTTTTTATCTCGTTAATACCGAGAGCCGGACGATCATCGATGTGTATGTTATAATCAAACATTTCACTTGTAACCCGGTGCAGCGTATCAAAATACTTATGGTGTTCGAAGCCGTTAAGAGTAAGCTGCTTAAGGTGAAGGCTGCTGTTAAGCGCTACTGCACGAGTAGCCAGCTGCACCGCACTCATTTCAAGAGATATGAAACCTACACCGTGCCCCGCTCGTGCAGCAGATATCATACTGCTGCCCACAAAAGCCGTTTTACCCATTCCTGGGCGGGCACCAATAACAATGAACTCACCACCTTTCCAACCTCCAAACATCTTGTTCAACTTGGTAAACCCGGTTTCAATTCCGATTAAATCGTTTTCTCCTGCATTAGTAAGCATTTCAACGTTCTTTGTCACTTGCAGCAAACTATCTTTCCAGGTCAGATCAGATTTACCTGTTGCCAGGATATCGGTTAAACGAGTGGTCTCGTTATCAAAATGATCCAAAAGCGCCAAACTGTCGGTACCATCGTCGTAACACATCCGTATCGCTTCATTGCTTACTTCGATTATTTTTCGTTTGATGTAGTACTGCATCACAATGCGGGCCCACACTTCAACGTGTGCTGACGATACAGACAACTGGGTCAGATCAATCAAATAAACCACATCGACTGTAACCCGCAGGCGCTTCAATTCTTCATCCACGGTCAGCATATCGATCTGCTCATTTCTGTTTGACAAGGAAACAATCGCTTTAAAAATATCCCGATGCTGTTGCTTGTAAAATACTTCGGGATTCGTAAAAACCCCAAACACATCGTAAGTACTTGCCGGATACGTCAACAATGCACCCAAAATATTCTTTTCAATATCGACCGCTTGTGGCGGAAGTTTTGCACTGGTTAAGTCAGCCATAGTTTAATTAAATTTCAAATCGCTTTCGCGACGGGTTATTATTCTGGATCTGTACATCAGAAGAAAATTGTTTTGCAGAGTACTTGTCTTGGTTTTCAATCCAGCGATTAAAAAAAAGCTGTGCCCTGGCATTGATAATTTTAGAACTGTAATCTAAATTTTCTTTATCGAAAGTCAAATTAAAATCTGCTTTTGCTTTTTCGAAATCAGTTATTTTAGATCGATACTTCATCATCAAACTTTCAAATTCTGAAGCATGAAAATCTTCTAAAAAATTGAGCGCGTTCCTCTCTCTATTTGTATTATTAATACTTGTATTATTATAGTTCGGTTTTCCGAATACCCCTGTTCGGTTTTCCGAATACCCTAATTCGGTTTTCCGAACACCCAAATTCGGTTTTCCGAATACCCCTGAAACAACTCTTAAAACACGTTTTTTAATTGATTTTCCATCATCAAAAACATACTCAATCGTAATCATTTTTTTTGCTTCAAGACTTTTAATAATTTCAGTACATCGACTTTTTGACAAGTCAAAAAAATCAGAAAAATGAGCATTGGAAGCAAAACAACCGTGCTCATTATCCAATGAATCAATTTCAACTAAAAACAATTTTTCCATTATTGTCAGGTTTTTATTCAGCCAAATTTCCGCGGAAATCCAAACCCCTTTAAATGCTCTTTCCATAAGCTTATCCGCTATTTTCCAAGCGTTCAATTTTATTTTGTTTATACTTAATAATTCGTTTTAGCCGCTCAATCTCCGTTTCCTGCTCCAGATACCTATCCAGAGCAAAAAACAGAATTTCCGGCACGGTTTTAAACCCGGTAATGCCCTGAGCCTTTTCCAGATTCTTTCGTTGTTGTGAACTAAAGCCACGGATATACGTGCTGTTTTTAATCATTGCTATTGATTTGTAGACTTTTTATGTACATGTTTTCAAAATGTAGATTTTTCAACAACATATCAAGCCGTTTTTAATGCTTCACGGTAACGCTGTTGTATAACGTTAAGGTTGTTGTTTACTAGTTCTATTATCTCATTATGCCAGGGCGTCGCTTTATTCTGAAGCCCCCGCGCCTGTATGACTTGCATTTTAGACAATGAAAATTCCACCGTCTCCAAAGGCCGCCCATCAAGTTTAGCAGAAAGCAGCAAAGAATCAGATTTTTCAAAATAACGATTAGCATAAACACAGTGCTTGTGAACATCTGCTTCTTCAATAACCTCTTTCACGTGTTCAATTACCTTCACACAAAGATTTTCTTTAATAAAGCAGATACCGAAAAACATTCCTTTTGATTTAGCATACTTCTTTTGATCTTCTGCCAATTTCTTTTTCCGTTCATTTAAAGCTTTTTTTCTATCTATACCTGTCTTTTTCAAAACCAGCTTATCATGCTGCTGTTTTAAATCATCAGGACAAATAAATTTTGCGTTACGTAAATCCTTCCCGAAAAAATGCAATAGGTTCAAATAATCAAAATACATTGAAGCATCAGAAATTTTGCACTTATTCCGGATGCAGATCTTCAATACACCAAAGTGATCTATAACCTCCTGGCTGTTCCTGTAACTACTTCCATAATGTTTTAAAACATTATACATTTTAGCCTTCCACAACGTTTCAAACATTGGATTTGACAGTAGTTCTTCAAAAATCATCCGAGGGCTTAAATTGTGCAAAGCGCCTTTAAAACCATTCCGCTTTAGAGCCGGTATAATCTTAGATTTTGTAAAAATCACTTTTGTATTAAGATAATAGTCGGAATGAGCATTCTTAGAACGAAGCTCAAAACCACCACCCCAGGCATCGTAAAATCTTGACGTTTCAAACATACCGACGACTTCACTTTGCCCTTTATCATTTACAAAAACCCGGTAAAGCTCAACCATTGAATTCTTGCAGGGTTTTCCAACTTTATACCATCCATAAACCATAAACACACGTAGTATTTGAAAGCCTCTAAATGCGGTAATAACCGAATAGTAAGAGCGGGCCTTAAAAGTCCGCTCACGTGTAACTCTAACCTCTAACTCACGATTACAAGCAGGACATTGCGCACCAATTAACCGCATATCAAAAGCGTTATGCCAGCGGTGCCCGCAATCTAAACAGGAATAAATTCCAGCTTTTGTAAAAACAGAAAAATGAGGCAGACACTTATCAAATCCGAAAACCTTTTGCTCTTCCGTTATTGCCGGTAGCTTACTACTTACTTCAACTACCAGCCGTTGCAAATCTGTTTTTGGCTCCATGATTAAAACAAACTTATTTGTTCAACTCCGATATCACCTGCCTTTGGCTGTTTCTTTTTTATGAGCTTTGCCCTTTCTTCTTCAACAGCTTTATCAATGGCTATTTGTCGAGCTTTTTCTTTCTCAAGCTCAGTAAGTTCTACTGCATGATTAACCACAACTGTAGCACTCATCTTTTTACCAGGCTTCACATCATCTTCATCATAATAATGGATCGCCATTCCGAATATCTCATCATCAGCAAATCCAATACATCCTGATGCTTTAACCTGGTTCAAAATATAAGTGATGCAATCGTCAATATTTTTGTTTGATTTCTTTAACGTTTCACCAAACAAAGGATCATTTACCGCCAATTGCTGCAAATGATCACTAATTACTTTTTTGAAATGATCTGTTGTTTTCATATCATTCGCATTTAATTTGTTATTATTTCGTTTCAATAATTGTAGTTGTTTTTTTTCCGATATGTCAAAGAACATTGAAAAGCAGCCCCAAGTCTTAAAGCTCTTTTCCCGAAAACATCCGTATAAACGAGTTATACAGTTTTTGACTTGATTTGTTCCCTTGCCAGGATTCGAACCTGGATAGTTTAGAGTGTACGCCGGCTATTTACGAATGTTATTTATACTCTGTTCTAAAGGTGTCGCACACCTTTGCGTCTACCAATTCCACCACAAGAGACCGCTTATGTTTGTTGTTGTATTTAAGCAGATTCAAAAGACAGAATCCTGTTGCTCCACTCAATCGCTTCTTTCGGATCATTAACCCCGATCCAAACAAAATGAGAACCTGTGAACAAACAAATTCCACTGTTAGAAGCCGTTTGACCAACAAGCAGACAAGGAACTTCATCTTCATTCAAATCAAACTCCTTTGCAACATCCTCCTTAATCAGATCGTACTGATAAAAGAACTCAGGATCATCATTATCCAGCTTTTTAAAACCGAGCGGCAAAAAAAGACTGTCGTTCTTTTCAAAGAATTCCTTCTTATCCATAATCAAGTATTTAAATTTGATCCTCCGGCAGGATTCGAACCTGCATAAGCGCCGTATTTTCGCGTTTTCTTTTCAGCTCTGGAAACAACCAGGTCGCCAAATAGTCTTCCAATTCTACTTCAGGAGGAAAATGTTTGTTGTTTACTTACTTTGCTTTGCAACGAGCTGCTGCATGAACACCTGAATAACTTCACGAATGTGTTTTGGATCTTCTTTTCTCATAATATTTCTTTATTTGCCGGTAGTTATACCAAACCACCTCGATTAACAGCGGGGCTAAAACCACACAACCCCAAAAGACACAGATTAAAAAACCTTTCAGCATAACATTTGATTTTTAGTTTATAAATACCCCAACCGAACTAGAGCGCTCGTCATGATATAAATCTGGTTATTCTTTCCAGATTTAAACCACTCTCCCTCTCGTATATCTCCGCTTTCAATCCAGCGCCTCAAAGTCGCTTTACTTGTATGCTTCAAAATTTTAGCATCAAGTATTTCCTTCAGATTAGCATGTTTCTTTTTTCTCAAATTGGCCCGCTTCACCTGCAGATCAAATTCCAGGTTCCCAACAAATTCAGAAGCCTTTCCAATCACCAAACCTTTTTCGGACAACATGTTCAAAAACTCGTCAACCGGAACTACGTTAATCGTACTCATTATCGACAGATTTTACTTTTCTCACAATCAATTCAATTTCATCAACAAGAGTAACATCTCTACCATCCCAGAAAGCCTGCAACTTATTAATAGTTACATAATTCACGTCTAAACTTATATAAGTTACACAAGTATCAACAAATTTTTTTCGTGTATTAAAACCCAAGTTTCTCATAGCATTAAGAAGAAACAGCGCTTTATACTTTAAAACCATTTGAGCATCTGCAGCACAAAACTCATTTAAACCCTTATAAAACATAGCTTTAATAGATTTTAACTTTATTATTATTTATTTTGCATTTGGCAAACTTATTGCATAACTTAAATGCTATTGCCATGACAAGACAAATATATAAAAACTTTTATAAAGTTATATAAACTTATATATTTATTTTCATTAAAATATAAACAACTTAAAATCAAAGACATAAACCTTTAACACAAAATGAAAAAAGATAAAACTATGCTGGTTCAGATTATAGAATACTGTACTAAAAATGGGATAACTTCTTATGAATTAGCAAAACACTTACCATTATCTCAAGTAGCTTTGCATGGTATTTTATCTGGCACAACAACACAACCAAGGATAAAAAACGTAAAAATGATTTATGATTTTTTATTCAAAGACAAGACTCAAGAGGGCGATCAATCAATGGATAACGGCTTTGATAAAAAAATTTCGGAAATTAAAGCAGAAATTGAGGAATTAAATTCTGAAAGCAAAAGATTAAAACAAGAAGACCCTGAAGGAAATAAAAAGACATTAGAGCATATAAAAAAAATAATTGACTTAAATTATGAAAGAATAGAGTTAATACTAACTGCAAAAATTGAAAAAATGAAAGATAATTACGACTCCGAAAACAACTAGAAAATGAAAAAAACACTTATTTTACTACTTCTCTTAACGTCATATAATTCAAAATCCCAAACAAAAACCGTCGACGAAATAGATAAGTTCACCAAGGAAAGAATTATTCAAGTAAATGTTTCCAATAGCAAGAATTGGAGACAAAACGATAACATATCAGAAGGAATATTTAATAACATTTTCCTAAACTTCAAAATGGTTGATGGGAGTTTTTATCTACAATTTGGAGTTCAATGTAATGACGTTTTAAGCTGCATTAACGAAAACAGTAAAACTATTTTACTCCTGGACGGCAACGAAACAATTGAACTAACGAACAAATCAAACAACGACTGTTCTTATACCCTCGTAAGCGGGAGATATGGAATTACATTAGCTGACCTGAAAAAACTCACAGAAAAAAATCTACAAGAATTTAGAATATATTATTCTGAAGGATATAGAGATTACAAAGTAACTTCAAACAGAAAGGACATTATAAAAAAAGCCGCAGAATTATTTATCACATCAACACAGAAATAACATATGAAAAAAACTTTACTTTTATTATCACTTTTAACTCTATTCGCAAGTTGCCAAGAAGAGAAAAAAGACACCATTCAATTAAAAAAGATTGACCAAGAGCTTTATAAATTAGTAAAAAAATATCCTAATTATGCAGAAAATACATTATCTGCACAAAAACTATTACAAAGTCTAACCACAAAAGTTGACTCCCTTGCTCCAAATAACCTTTTTGACGACTTGCCACTTACAGTCTTAAGAGTAAAGAAAAATCCACATGGAAAAGGAAATATGATCATATTACATACACCCCCGCACGGATACAATGATACTTTACTTTCTAGTCTAGTAAATTTAAATTATATTGCTTTAATAGACGATGACAACAAAGCATTATCCATCACTGAAGGCAAAAACTATAAAATACATGGAATAAAAATATATAGAATCAATGAAGTTGAAAGAGAATTAATAACCCCCGAAATTTATTACGAAGCAACACCAAGTATCAACAAGGACTATACACTAAAAAGTAGATTCAATTTAGGAACATTTGTCATTGAAACAGACAGCATTACAGAAGTAAAGGATTTAAAACCATAATAAACATGAGCATCACTGCTTTAAGCGATTTTTTTTCTAACATAAAAGACAAACTCACCAACCCTTTTTTCGGCACATTGATTATTGTTTGGCTTACCAGAAACTGGGAAGTTGTTTATGCTATATTTAATTTTGACAAAAACTCAAAATTAGGTGACAAGATTTTATTTATTAATAATTACTTCGCTCAAAAAAGTTTTTGGGCAGAATTAAGTATAAATGTAGGTTTAGCCGTACTTTTCATGATAATTGGATATATTTTGATTGTAGTAACAAGATCTTTATCAATTATAGTCGAACACAATATAATGCCATCTATAACTGACAGACTAATTAATAAAGATGTTGTTTTAAAAATAGATTACGATTCAGTAGCAAAAGAAAGAGATGAGTATTTTAACAAGTTCGAAGAAGAAAGAGATAGAGTTAGAAGATTTTCGAAAGACTATGAAGATAAGAGCAATGCTTTTGATCAACTAAAAACACAAAACACTCAACTAGAAAATGAAGTAGCTGATAACCATGAAAATTTAAAAAAAGGAATTGAAGAAAAGAGAAATCTCGACTATAAAATTATCGATTTACAAGAACGGAATAGCCAGCTCCATAAAAACAACACAATAGCTGAGGAAGAGCTTAATTTCTATCAGAAAAACTACGAATTTTCAAAATCAATTTTGAGCGAAAACACTAATTTAACAAGAGATTTAGTACTTAATTCAGAAATAATACATTCAATTGTAGAAGAAATAATATCTAAAAATCTAATTAGAAAATTTGTACGAGCAATGAATTATTACAGTAAAGGCGGGTCTATATCAGGGGAAACTATAAATGAACTGAGTGAAATAAAATTGCTAATTAACAGAGCAAATGCAAATGAAAGCCCTTCGATTTATGCACATTTGATTTATAATTATATTTTTACAAACGACTCTACACTTGACCCGGAGAAAAACATAAATATAGATATTCTCAAAAAAAATATTACAAATAAACTTTAGTTGAAAACATCCCTCTTTTTCTTCTTTCTTAATCAGAAAATATTAATCCCACCATACGGCGGGATTTTTTATACATTCTCAGTATCAATAATTCTAAAAAGCACCTCATCCCGAACCTTTTCCGAGAATTTATCCTTGTAAAAATTGTCCACATCATCTCGTTCGTGACCCATCAGCTCCCGGATAATATCCGCATCGATCATCAATTGTTTCGCCCGGTTCCCAAAAGTATGCCGGGCAACTTTAATTCCAATATTCCCATCAATCGGCAATACTTTAATTTGAAGTTGATTTTGAAAATCGATCAAATAACGCTGCAGTCTGCGACGAAAGGTCTCATACTTCGTAATATCCTTATCCCAGGGAAAAAGATAAGTACCTTTTAAAGCTTTATGCTTATCAATGATCTCCTGGGCCTTTGGATGTATTTTTAAATTCACCATCTGGCCGGTTTTGCCACGCTCCAAAATTACTCGACCATTCCGAACCCGATTTGCTTCTAAAAAATAAATATCAGTCAAATCACAACCACCAAAGTAAAACTGTAACAAAAACAAATCTTTATATTTCTCAGACTGCACACTTTTAGGCTTAAATTTTTCAATTGCGCGGATATCTTCAATTGTAAGATACTTCTTCTTCATATCGAAGCTCTTTACCTTCAGACCCTCAAAAAGTTTCTCAAACGGCCTGTTATCTGGGAGACGAAGCTCACGAATTCCCCTATTATACATAGCCCGCAACTGCCGGAGATAGTTTTGAATTGTTGCTTTACTGTTACCTTCGATCTCTCTAAATTTCCGGAAACGCATCATCGTATTGTATTCGAGCTGTTCAAAATTAATAGACGTATAATACAGACTAAATACATTCAATGCTGTTTGATTCGCACGTACATTACCCATGATACGATTACGATCCTGAACATCACCTTTTTTCTCGGCCCGACCAGCTGAAGATTTAAGTTCATCAATATACCCCTGACACCATTCATTAAAAGAAGCATGTTCGCTTTTAGCTTTATTTTCAAACAACTGTTGCAAAGCCTGATCGACATCCTCGCATCCCAAAGCAATAATTTTACGAGACTTCAGTTTGATTTCCATCAATCGAGACAACAACTCATCATAATCGGGATGCTTTTCATTTACCAGTTGCATTTGTTCGTTGAAGTGATTTACTTTTGAATGCGCAACAAGTTTTTGCTTTCGTTTTCCTCTATGAGAGACACGCACAACTATAGGAAAACCTTCACCATTATCAGGTTGATCAATTAACAATTTAATCTCGATCGTCATAAATTACACTTTTAAAAGTTGCAAAAAAGTTGCAAAACTGCCTCAAAAAAGTGCGTTTTGCGCTCTTCAAATATACTAAACGAAAACGACATAAAACGACAAACCCCTTGTAAACAAGGGGTTTGGAGAGTGGTCCCACCTGGGCTCGAACCAGGGACCACCTGATTATGAGTCAGGTGCTCTAACCAACTGAGCTATAGGACCGGTGTCTGTTAGACGAGTGCAATATTACTACCAAAAGTTAACATTTGCAAGTGTTACGGCAATATTTTTAAAAAATTATTTTATCTCCTGGCACAATTCAACAAGAACCCCGTTTGTTCCTTTGGGATGCAGAAACGCAACAAGTTTATTATCAGCCCCTTTTTTAGGCTCTTCGTTTAAAACGGTAAATCCCTCCTCTTTTAACCGTTTGATTTCGGCCACAATATCTTCTACATCGAAAGCGATGTGATGGATACCTTCACCCTTTTTTTCAAGAAAACGAGCTATGGGCGAATCGGGGTTTGTTGCTTCGAGCAGCTCAATTTTATTGGGACCGTTCATAAAAAAAGAGGTTTTAACACCTTCGCTTTCCACTTCTTCCTGTTTATAGGCGGGTACCCCCAACAGCTTTTCGAAAAGCAGATTGGATGTTTCCAGGCTTTTGACCGCAATTCCGATATGTTCAATTTTACGCATACTATTTGTTTTATATCCCCACAAAGATAAAATTATCTCTTATAATATTTGTATTTTTGCATTATGGAAACAAACAGACAAAAGAAAATGGGGGCTTTACTTCAGGCCGACCTTGTAGATATATTACAGGGGGAGATCCGCAAAAACGGCATCTCCAACCTCATCATTACCGTATCAAAAGTAAACATCACCACCGACCTGTCCATTGCGAAGGTATACCTGAGCATTTTTCCTACAGAGCGCGGAGGTGAGCTGCTCAAGGCTATACAGTCGAATGCACCGCTTATAAAACACGATCTTTCTCAGCGCGTGAAAAACCAGCTGCGCAAGGTTCCCAACCTTATCTTTTATATAGACGACAGCCTGGACTACATCGAAAAAATCGACAATGCGCTCAAAGGAGAGGAAAACCCTATTGAAAACCGCGACCTGCTCGACCGCAGAAAGAAAAAATAGCCTTTGAATACGGTTTTCTACATAGCAAAACGTTACGCCTTCAGCAAAAGCAAAACGAAGGCCATCAACATCATTACGCGTATTTCCGCAATAGGCATCGTGGTCAGCAGTATGTCCCTTTTTGTGGTATTGTCGGTATTCAGCGGCCTTGAGCATTTTGCGCTTTCTTTTACCAACATTATAGATCCCGATCTGGTTATAAGTCCGTCCAGGGGAAAAAGCATAACCGTTTCCCCTTCTCAAAAACAGCAGCTCAAGGACCTCCCGGGCATTGTTTCTTTTTCTGAAGTCGTGGAAGACCGTGTTGTTTTTACGTTTGGCGACAAACAGCTCGTGGCCCGTATAAAGGCAGTGGACAGCAACTATATCAAAACGGTTGACATTGCAGAGCATATTCCCTATGGAAAATGGGTACAACCCAACTCAATGGATGCCGTAATGGGCAACGGGCTCGCAAACGAACTGTCTGCCGGTACCTATTCCAACGACAAGCTTCTGGAAGTCCTGGCCATGAAACCCGGAAAAGGGATCATTACAACAGCCGAAGACGCTTACATAAAATTACCTTTATACACTTCGGGTATCTACAGCCTCAACAACGTGGAAACCGACCATAAGTACATTTACACCGACATACGCATAGGACGCGACCTGCTGGGACTGGCACCGGACGAGGTATCGAAGATTGAGTTCAGGCTCGCCGGTCCCGGAGATGAAAATAAGGTAGCGGCATCACTGAAAAAAATCCTGGGAGAAGACCTTACCGTAAAGAACCGCTCACAGCTCAACGAAGGGCTTTACAAGATGTTAAAAACAGAAAGCCTGGCCATTTACCTTATCTTTACGCTCATCATCATCGTTACCCTGTTTTGCCTTACCGGGGCCCTGATTATGATTATCCTGGAAAAAAAGGAACACATCAAAACGCTTTACGACATCGGTTTTACAAACCGGAACCTCAAAAGGATCTTCCTTTACCAGGGTCTGATTTTAGCCGTAGGAGGAACGCTCGCAGGACTGTGTCTCGGAATCGGCATTACACTCGTACAGCAGCATTTCGGGTGGATCAGGATCAGCGAAGACTTTCCTTATCCCGTTGTGTTTAAATGGGAAAACGGCCTTCTCGTCATCCTTACCATTATCATATTGGGAACGGTTGCCTCGTATATCGCAGCAGGAAGAATCAAAATTTTAATGAAATAATAAAAAGTTTTGTTTATTCTCAGAATTATTATATTTTTATTTGCAATTAATTAACGCCCCACATAATATGAAAAAGATTTTATTCTTTATAGCCATAACATCATTTTGCAGTTTGGGAATGGCTTCATGCTCTGATGATGAACCGGTAATGGAAAAACCGGAACCGAACCCGAATCCGAACATCGGCAGCCAGCTCACTTTAAAATCAGACAAAGACACGCTTCATGTGAATACCCAGGTAAAATTCACCGTAAAAAGCTCCGGAACAGACATTAAGGATGCTACTCTTTTTGTAGACGGTGAGCCTATTAACGGAGATTCCTATGTTAAAACAACCATAGGAACCATAAAGGTTCAGGCAAAAAGAGCCGGATACCTTGACAGCGAACTCATTTCGGTATATTTTTATCAGCCCTAAAAAAATACAATAAAAAAAACCAGTAGCTTTCACTACTGGTTTTTATTTTTAAGTACCTGTACGATTATTTAAAATCCGCATCAGATACTCCTTCGTTCACTTTTACTTCCGAGATTTTAAACTCTGCATTTCCCAGCATAGGAACTGTAAAAGTATGGGCAAACTTTACTCCTTTTACTTCTTTATAATCTCCGTAAGAAGTGGTCATTTCCATTGTCTGTCCCTGGGCTTCCATTGTTTCTGAAGCTGCAACTTTCAGTCCACTGGCCACGCTGTAATATGTTGTGGTTTTATCTTTTTTCAGAACATATACTTCTTCCCCGTTAAAGTTTTCGATACCTGTTAGGGTAAAAGATGCTGCATCTTTCAGATCAGCCAGTTCGTCAAACAATACCGCAGATTTCTGAGCTTCTTTAAGATCGTCTCCTTTCAGCTCCTGTTTTTGTCCCTGAGCCAGAACATATCCCGCTGAAGGGGTGATCACCTGCTTCATCAACTCCATTCCCTGCATTTTCAAAGATGCAAACAACTGTCCTTTGTTCGATTGTTTCTGCGTCATGATAAGTTCCTGACCCTGCATAGCACCCTTGGCAACAGAATATACAGACTTCACTTCTTTAAGTTTCGCTTCTCCACCCAATGCTTTGATGTGGTTCTCGATAACCGTTTTAGAAGTCACCCCAGCTGGAGCCGGCTTTTTGAACATTGGCTTTGCAACCGGGTTTCCGAATCTGTCATAGTAGTTTACCGGATATCCTAAACGGTCTAAAGTCGGTGCAACATCTGCTCCTTTACCTACGATGACAATGCGGAGGTTATCAGCTTTAAAGTATTTTCCGGCTACACGCTGAACATCGGCAGCTGTTACGGCCTGGATGTTTTTGATATAGTTTTCGAAGAAATCCGCAGGAAGTCCCTGGGTTTTGGTTCTTAATGCAAAACTTGCTATCGTTCCCGGTTTCTGGGTTTCCATTACAAAGTTACCGATGTATTTGGCTTTTGCAAGATCAAGCTCGGCCTGGGTTACGGGCTGTGTTCTGATTTTATGGATTTCATTCATAAACTCCACCACGGCAGAATCTGTTACAACGTTACGTACAGAAGCCGATGACTGGAATTTCGATGTGTATTTACCTGAACCCAGTGAAGAATAGGCCCCGTAAGTCCATCCGTGTGCTTCACGAAGGTTAAGGAACAAACGACCTTCACCACCACCACCTAAAATCTGGTTTGCGATGAGTCCTGCAAAATAATCCTTATCTGTTAATTTTAAGTTTACCGTGTTCACCAAAGCAATTTCTGACTGAACTGCATTCGGCATGTCAACGAAATCAATCTGCGTTTTGATGATATCGCTTGGCTCCGGGTATTTACTTACCGGTGCAGAAGCTTTTTTCCAGTCTTTAAACAGTTTTTCTACCTGCTTTTTAACGTCTTTGAACTTTACATCTCCCACTACTACAAGGTACGCATTTTCAGGAACAAAGAAATCTGCATAATTTTTCTTAACGTCATCCAATGTTACTTTGTTAAGGGATTCTTCAGTAACGAACTCCCCGTTCGGATGCTGTTTTCCGAATAAAAGAGCGTCGGTTACACGACCTGCAACGGCAGTTACCGATTTTTCATCGTTCTTTAATCCTTCGATGGCCTGTTTCTTGGCTTTGTCGAATTCCTCTTCAGAAAATAACGGTTTCAATGATCCTTCTGCCATAAGCTCAAGCAAACGGGAACTGTATTTTGACAAACCGCTTGCCGATGCCCCTGTATTCCAGAAGTTGATGTTGGCTCCTAGGAAATCTATTTCGCTGTTAAACGCATCTTTCGGAGTTTTGGCTGTACCGTTTCCTACTACTGCACTGGTAAGGCTTGAAACCCCAACTTTGTCACCTTCTGCATAAGGAGGTGTATCAATCGTGAGCATATAGCTTACTCTCGGCAATTTATGATCTTCCACCACCAACACTTTCAATCCGTTCTTTAAGGTAAACTCCTGTGGTTTTTGAACGTTCACAACCGGCATAGGTCCGGATTGCGGTTGTGGTCTTTTAATCTGAGCTTCTGCTGACAATACGAACAATACAGAAGCCGCTAGTAAAAATATTTTTTTCATTTTAAATATTTCAGGTTTAAGATTTAATATTATTCCGCAGCAGGAACATAGTCTAATAACAAACGGCTGTTTGGTTGTAAATATTTATTTGCAACTTCCTTGATCTTTTCGCGTGTTACGGCTCTATACTTGTCGATCTCTGTATTGATCATATTTACATCTTTATAAAGCATGTAGTTCGTTGCCAGGTTCTCCGCAAGGCTTTCCAGGTTGGAATTCTGGTTTACGTAAGAATTTTCAATAGTATTCTGAAGCTTTTGAAAATCTCTTTCAGAAATCAGGTTCGTTTGTACGTTCTTGATTTCAGCATCGATATCCTGCTGGATCTGGTCTCTTGTCACGCCCTGCATTGGAATTGCTCCGAAAATACACATTCTGTAATCTTCAACAAGATAAGGATGTGTAAAAGCCATTAATTCCAAAGCGGTTTTCTTCTCATCTACAATTTTCTTGTGTAAAGGAGATGATTTTCCTCCGGTTAGGTACGAAATCAACATATCCAGTGCATAGGTATCTTCACTTTTCACCGATGGGAAACGGAAAGCCGTGATGTACATCGGAAGCTGGATGTTAGGATCTTCATAAGTTGCTTTGATTTCCGTTGTGATCGGGTCTTCTGCAACATTTACCTTTGCCACATCCGGTCCTTTTTTAACAGGGCTGAAATACTTGTCGATAAGCTTTTTTGTCTCAGCATAATCAATATCTCCGGCTACTACCAGAACCGCGTTGTTCGGCACGTAGAACTTCTTGAAGAAATCTTTAAATTCATCAAGTGTAGCGGCATCTAAATGGTCCATAGACCCGATAGGCGCCCAGTGGTAAGGGTGTTTTTTGAAAAGGTTTTCCTTTACGGCTCCCATGAAGTTACCGTACGGACTGTTGTCTACACGAAGACGTTTCTCTTCTTTTACCACCTCGTTCTGCGTATCCACCCCGATCTGGTTGATCACCGGCTGTAACATACGCTCTGATTCCATCCACAATCCCAGTTCCAGGTTGTTCGAAGGAAATACCTCGTAATAGTATGTACGGTCTTCGGTAGTATTGGCATTGTTATGCCCTCCGTTAGACGTTACCATCTTGAACCATTCCCCACGGCCGATATTCTCAGTCCCTTCAAACAAAAGGTGTTCGAAAAAATGCGCAAATCCTGTACGCTCAGGGTTCTCGTTTTTAGAACCAACGTGATACAATACTGAAGTAACAACAACGGGAGCCGATTTATCCTGGTGCAAAACAACATGTAAACCGTTATCCAGTGTATATTCTTCAAATTCAACTTTCTGAGCTACCATTGCACTGCTCATTAAAAGTGCAGTAGCTAAAGCCGTTAAAGATTTTCTCATAACTGCGATATAAAATTAATTTGATTTTTCAATTAGTGTGCAATTTCGTGATTTTGTTACATTTAAATTTCTTTTATTTTAATAAAAAACAGCGTTCTGCATTAATTTTTTAAAAACGAACCACTTACATTTTTATTTCCGATATTTTTTGTATATTTGCAGTCTTAAAAATCAATTTTAATTTAATTGTTATGTACGCAATCGTAGAGATAGCAGGGCAACAATTCAAAGTTAGCAAAGACCAGAAAGTGTATGTACACCGTTTGGCTGCTGAAGAAGGAACAAATGTTACTTTTGACAAAGTTCTTTTGGTAGACAACTCGGGAACAGTAACTTTAGGCGCCCCAGCTATAACAGGAGCTTCAGTAGGAGCGAAAGTTTTGAAACACCTTCAAGGTGATAAAGTTATCGTTTTCAAGAAAAAAAGAAGAAAAGGATACAAAAAGAAAAACGGTCACAGACAGGCATTGACTCAAATCGTAATTGAGGGAATCAACATCTAATCTGCAACCAGAAAAGTATTAACAATTTAAAAACCAAACATCATGGCTCACAAGAAAGGTGTCGGTAGTTCTAAGAACGGTAGAGAATCTGAATCGAAACGTTTAGGCGTTAAGATTTATGGTGGTCAGGCGGCTATCGCTGGAAACATCATTGTTAGACAGAGAGGTTCAAAACATAACCCGGGTGAAAATGTTTACATGGGGAAAGATCACACTTTACACGCTAAAGTTGACGGAATCGTACAGTTCACAAAAAAAAGAGACAACAAGTCTTTCGTATCTGTAGTTCCTTTTGAAGCTTAATCTTCTTAGACTGAAAAAAACGAAAAGCATCTCGAACGAGATGCTTTTTTTATGTCAGAACCTTTTATTTCTTTTAAATCCCAACGATGGAATGATAAAGCTCGAGTGCCTTTCCATCGGTCAGCAGTGAAATAAACCTGCAGATATTCAGCAGGCGCAGGTACAGGCTTTCGTTTTCATTACGATACTGCTCCGGCAGCAATTTCAAAATAAGTTCATCGTAATGGGTTGCCTTACCATTGAACTTGTTGTTCGCCGCGGCAATAAACTTCTCAAGTAACGTATGGAGCACCTTGTATCCAACAACCTCCTTCTCCACGACTTCCTTACTCTCGTAAACATTGGATATGCTGATATTGATAATATCTTTCATCTGCGCAACGTAAGCGCATTTATCCGTCAGTGCAAAAGGGAACTTCCCTTCCATTATCAACTCTTCGTTTTCCATAAAAACCCGCACCACATCGTTGATAAGACTTCCGATAGCCAACGCACGCAAATAACTGACTCTTTCTGCTTTTGTACGAAGTTGTGCATATTTAACGGAATTGATATTGTTTTTAACGATCTTAATAAGGAATTCCAACGCATGTTCTTCTGCAATCCAGCCCAGGTTAATACCGTCTTCGAAATCTATGATGGTGTAACAGATATCGTCCGCTGCTTCCACAAGGTACGCCAGCGGATGGCGCAGGTAGCGCAGGTACTGACCTTCTCTTTTAATAAGCCCCAGTGTGGCAGCTACATCTGTAAAACCGGCTTTATCGGCCTGAAAAAAACCGTATTTCTTATCGGAGATATCATGAGTAGGCTTTTTGGGAAGACTTTCCTTCGGATATTTCATAAATGCTCCAAGTGTAGCATAAGAAATACGCAGACCACCTTCCGCTCCGGGTCTTGAATCTGTGAGTATATGGAACCCGTTTGCATTCCCTTCAAAGTCGATAAGATCCTGCCACTGCGCAGGCTCCAGGTCCAGGCGAAACTGTTCCCCGGCGCCGTATTTAAAAAAATCGCCTATGGCCTTTTCACCAGAATGCCCGAAAGGCGGATTTCCGATATCGTGGCACAGGCATGCAGCAGCCACTATGGCACCGAAATCGTTAATGGTATAGCCCAGTTCCGGCAACTCCGGGTATTTCTTCATAATCTGTTCGCCGGCCAGCCTCCCGATAGACCTTCCCACCACGCTGACCTCCAGGCTGTGCGTAAGACGTGTATGAACGAAATCGGTTTTGGAATGCGGAATTACCTGCGTTTTATCTTGCAGGCTCCGAAACGGGTTTGAAAAGATGATACGGTCATAATCCACTTCGAATCCAACTCTGGAAGGATTCTCATCCTTACGTACGCGGACTGTAGTATCACCGTATTTTTTTAATGATAATAGCTGTGGCCAGTTCATAATGTTATGCGCCATGTTAAGACAATTGTTCGTTGATAATATTCTTTTTTACCTGCTTGTAAAAATCGTCCTTTGCCTGTGCATAGGAAACTTCGTACAAACGGTTCTGTGGATGGTACTGCGACGGAATCGGCACCTGAAGCGTATCATAAAGATCATCGAGCAGTTCTTTTGCGGGCTTTTCATATGCAATCTGCCATTCAAATCTTCTTTTGAGTGCTTCATCAATCATATGTACCTGGTTGGTCGCTGCAATAAGAATGGATTTCTGCGGAAAGTAATCCATAAGCTGGATAATGGCATTGACCACGCGCTTCATTTCCGAATTGTCCTTGTTATCGTAATCGCGGATTTGCCCTAGCGAATCAAACTCATCCAGCAACAGCACAAGACTTTCGTATTGCGACTCTTTAAACAGCAGATCCAGGTTTTTGGCCGTTTCACCAAGCTTTGACGAAATAATGGTGGCCAGATTTACGATCATAAGCTTTTTGTTAAGGTGGTTAGCTATCACCTTGGCCGTCATCGTTTTTCCGCAGCCGCTGTCGCCATAAAGCAAAAGCTTGTTCGAAACCGGTATTTTATACTGGTCGAATAAATTCTTAAACTGCTGTTCATTGAGAAAGGCCATAAGGTGCTGCTTGATTTCAGGAGATGCGATAAAATCCTCAAATGAAACCTTGCTTCTGTCAATATAATAAAAACTGCTCATTTATATCGATTGTGTTTTCTTTAAACCTCTGTACGCAAACCACAGCGCAACTACCATAAGGAAAGCCGCAAGGATAAATGGGGCTCCGGAAAATTCGAACGGGGCTTCACCGTGTGTAAAATAATAAAATGTACTGGTCATAACGAGCGGACCAAATGTTGCCGTAGCACTGTTTAAACTGGCAAGCGTGCCCTGTATCTGTCCCTGCTCGTTTGCAGGTACATGATTGGTTATTTCGGTCTGGATAGCAGGTCCGGCCAGACCTCCCAAACAATAGGGAATAAGAAACACCAGAACCATCCATTCCTGCGTTGCAACAGCAATGAGAAACTGGCCTATTGCATTCAAGGCAAAACCGATAAGAATGCTTTTACCGTTTCCGACCCTCGGGTTGATAAAGCGCACAAGCCCGCCCTGCACAATGGCAACAAGCAGCCCTACTACCCCGAGTGAAATACCTACCATACGTTCATCCCAGTGGTAACGGTACATGGTGTAAAAACTCCAGTTCCCGTTAACGGCATGCGAGGCAAAATACATAAAAAACATAGCCGTTACAAGTCCTATGATTGTTGGAAATTTCTTTAAACGGGCAAGGGCTCCGATAGGGTTTGCAGCCTTCCATTCAAAGGCACGGCGCTTTTCGGGTTTTAATGATTCGGGCAATACAAAATATCCGTAAATAAAATTCACGAAGCACAGTATTGCGGCGGCATAAAAAGGCACACGGGAGCCGTACTGTCCGAGAAGACCACCGATAACGGGGCCAATGATAAACCCGATACCGAAAGCGGCCCCGACAAGACCAAAATTCTTTGCCTTGTTTTCGGGTGTGCTCACATCAGAAATATAAGCCATAGCCGTTGAAATACTCGCACCTGTGACACCTGCAATGATCCTTCCCACAAAAAGCCAGGGCACATTAGGCGCCATTGCCAGCACAAGGTAATCTACAGCAAAGGCCATAAGCGAAATAAGCAGTATGGGACGCCGCCCGAACTTATCGGATAAACTCCCCATAAGCGGTGCACAGATAAACTGTGTAAAAGCATAGGCAAAAGCCAGCCAGCCCCCCAACCGGGCTGCATCGCTGATATCGGAATGGTTGAGTTCCTGCAATAATTTGGGAATTACAGGGATAATGATCCCAATACCGATGATATCGATGAGCATTGTAATAAATATAAAACCGATGGCGGCCGATTTCTTTGAACTCATAAAAGGCGTGGATTTGGATTTAGAACAACAAAACTACGAAAAACCAAATGATTTATACTTTGCCTAAGGCAGTTTGATCTTCAATTAATCTTTAACAAAAAAGTCTTTCCGTTATGGAAAGACTTTTGAAATATAAAAACAATAAAATACTACAATTCTAATGCCTTTTTAGGATCGTTGTTTAATAGCAACTCTACCGGATTTTCCAAAGCTTCTTTAACGGCAACAAGGAAACCAACCGACTCACGTCCGTCGATGATTCTGTGGTCGTAAGACAACGCAATGTACATCATCGGTGCAATTACCACCTGCCCGTTTACGGCAACAGGGCGCTCAATAATGTTATGCATTCCAAGGATTCCTGATTGCGGAGGGTTGATGATCGGAGTAGACAACATAGATCCGAATACCCCACCGTTTGTAATGGTGAAGGTACCCCCTGTCATTTCATCCACTGTGATCTGTCCGTCGCGGGCTCTTGTAGCCAGACGCTTGATTTCTGCCTCTACTCCGCGGAATGAAAGCAATTCAGCATTGCGTACAACCGGTACCATAAGTCCTTTAGGTCCTGATACAGCGATAGAGATATCGGCAAAATCAAACTTAATCTGTTCCTGTCCGTCGATCATAGAGTTTACATCCGGGAACAGTTCCAGTGCGCGTGTTACCGCCTTGGTAAAGAATGACATAAAGCCTAAAGAAACATTGTGTTTCGCTTTAAAGGCATCTTTAAACTCGCTTCTGATTTTGTTTACTTCTGTAAGGTTAACTTCATTAAATGTAGTTAACATAGCCGTCGTATTCTTGGCTTCCACCAAACGCTCTGCAACCTTACGGCGCAACATAGACATTTTTTTACGTTCTGTTCCACGAGGACCTCCGGTTGGAGTTCCCATAGACGGAACCGCATTCATCGCGTCCTCTTTTGTAACACGGCCGTCTTTTCCAGTTCCCTGAACAGAAGCCGCATCCATATTTTTCTCGTCTAATATCTTTTTAGCAGCCGGAGATGCAGATCCCGTAGCATATGTTGCTGCCGGAGCCGCTGCAGGTGCAGGCGCTGCCTTTACTTCTTCTTTTTTCTCTTCAGCTTTCGGAGCTTCCGCAGCCGGTGCAGCACCCGAAGGTTTTGCAGCACTTGTATCGATTAAACAAACTACCTGACCAACAGCCACAGTGTCACCTTCTTCTGCTTTTAAAGTGATGATACCACTTGCTTCTGCAGGTAATTCCAAAGTTGCCTTGTCAGAATCAACCTCGGCAATAGCCTGATCTTTTTCTACATAATCACCATCTTTCACTAACCACGTAGCAATTTCCACTTCAGAGATCGACTCTCCTGGCGAAGGAACTTTCATTTCTAAGATACTCATGAGTATATTAATTTAATATTGTTATTAAAAACTATTGTAAAATTATAAATTTTTATCGAAAACTTTTGCAATTGCATGTGCATATCGCGCTTTTGAACGAACAGAAGAACCGGCTGCAGGTGCAGAAGCGTCCGCAGGTGAAGCCAGACGGAACTTCACAAGGTTAAAGTTCATGAGCATAAAACTGTAAGCTCCCATATTACGGGGTTCTTCCTGAGCCCATACGTAATCGTCAACATTCGGATAAGATGCTATGATTTCCTGTAACTTTTCATTGTCTAAAGGAAATAACTGCTCTATGCGCACGAACGCAATATCCGTTCTGCCCAGGTTGGCTTTTTCTGCCTGAAGGTCATAATAGAATTTACCCGAAACAAATACGAGCGTTTTAACGTTCTCTTTCTGTTCTGCCTTAGGATCGTCGATAACGGTCTGGAAAGATCCGCTTACGAAATCTTCTTTCGGTGACGTTGCTTCCGGGTGGCGCAATAATGATTTTGGCGACATCACGATGAGCGGTTTTCTGAAATCGGTCACCATCTGACGGCGTAACATATGGAAATGGTTCGCCGGCGTAGTACAGTTTGCCACATACATATTGCTGTAAGAACACAACTGAAGGTAGCGTTCCAGGCGTGCAGAAGAGTGTTCTGCCCCCTGATGCTCATATCCGTGCGGCAGCAGCATCACAATACCGTTCTGGCTGCTCCATTTATCTTCCCCGGCCGAAATATACTGGTCGATCATGATCTGTGCCCCGTTCGAGAAATCTCCGAACTGTGCTTCCCAGATGGTAAGCGCCTTAGGGTTCGCCATCGCATATCCGTACTCAAATCCCAAAACAGCATATTCCGACAAATGCGAATTATAAATACGCATGGTGCCGTTCTGTGCCTTCAGGTTATTTAACGGGATGTATTCTTCTTCTGTATCTTCAACCTTAACTACAGCATGACGGTGCGAAAAAGTCCCGCGCTGTACATCCTGACCTGAAAAACGCACGTCGTACCCTTCAGAAATCAGGGTTCCGTATGCCAGAAGCTCTCCCATCGCCCAGTCCAAACGGTCCGTTTCATAATACATGGCATAACGGTCTTTTATGAGTTTGGAAACCTTGCTGATGAATTTTTTATCTTCGGGCAATGTCGTTAAAAGAGGCGCCACATCATCAAGCAGTTCCACCGATACTTTCGTATCATAGGTTTGCAGCATACGGGAGCGGTCGGCAATATGGTAACCTTCCCATTCCTTCTGCATAAACGGGATAACTGTTGCTTTTTCAGTAGCTTTGGCCTGCGCCAGGTTCTCTTCTAATATGGCTTTGTACTTATCTTCAAGTTGCGAAACATATGCTTCATCGATGACTTTGTTTTCCAGCAAACGTGCATTGTAGATGTTTCTGGCGTTCTGATGCTTGGAAATAAGCTTATATAGGATAGGCTGTGTAAACTTCGGTTCATCTCCCTCGTTATGCCCGTATTTACGGTATCCAACAAGATCAATAAACACGTCTTCTTTAAATTCCATGCGGTATGCCAAAGCAAACAACATAGCTTTAACAGCTGCTTCTGTATCGTCTGCATTTACATGAACTACAGGTGATGAAACAACTTTCGCCACATCTGTGGCATATACACCCGAACGGGCATCTTTATAGTTGGTCGTAAAACCGACCTGGTTATTCAATACAATATGGATCGTTCCGGCAGTCTGGTAAGCACGTAGCTTAGACATCTGAACAATTTCGTATACGATACCCTGGCCTGCTACCGCAGCATCTCCGTGAAGCGCAACCGGCAATACTTTTGAAAAGGCATCGGAAAAGTTTTTATCCTGTTTGGCACGGGAAACCCCTTCAATCACCGCTCCTACCGTTTCAAGATGCGAAGGATTCGGCGCCAGGCTCAGGTTGATGGATTTACCCGACATTGTTGTTTTGGTAGAATTGTATCCAAGATGGTATTTCACATCACCATCGAACGACTCGTTTACATCGAGGTAGTCCTTCCCGTCAAACTCTGTAAAAATATTCTGCGCAGGTTTCTGCATGATGTTCGCCAGTATATTTAAACGTCCGCGGTGTGCCATTCCAACTACAACTTCTTCAACTCCTGCATCAGCAGCTGCATCAATTAAGGCATCCATAGCAGGAATAGTAGACTCCAGACCTTCAAGTGAAAAACGTTTCTGCCCTACATATTTTGTATGGAAGAAGTTTTCAAAAGCCGCAGCCTCAACGAGTTTCTCCAGGATGTGTTTTTGCTGGTCGGTATTTAATTTTGCCTGATTTCCTTCGAAATACTTTGCCACCCACTGCGCCTTCGCTTCATTGGGAATATACATAAATTCCACCCCCGTTGTCGTACAGTAAACGGCAACCAGGTGGTCAATAATTTGCTGTAATGTACTCTTAGGAAGCTGAATGCTCTTGGCTGCATCGAAAGACGTTGACAGATCAGCCTGGGTTAAACCGAATTTCTCTACAGACAGGTCCGGCATTTCAACCGTACGCTCTTTTAAAGGATTCGTTTTGGTTAATAAATGACCGTGTGTACGGTACCCGTCAATCAGTTTTAATACCGCGAACTCTTTCTGAAGATTATCCATAGCCTGAGTCGACGCTCCTGTGCCGGCATAAGCATTGGACAATTGTTCAACAGGGCCATCATTAAATTCATTTGCAAAATCAAACCCCTGGAAAAAAGCTCTCCAACTTGGCTCCACACTGTCAGGACTTACCAAGTACTGATCATATAATTCTGCAAAGAACTGAGTATGTGCCGCGTTCAAAAAGGAAAATCTATCCATAATATTGTCTAAAGACTCTTTTTCGTTAAAAAAATTTGCACAAAAATACGACAGTTTCTATTAATAATATAATATTTAAGCGAGTTTTATGCTTTAATTTACATCAAAATACCACAATCTAAAGTATTAAAAAACAATAAAAACACCTGTTATTTTAACAATATTATTTTTCGGCTTCTTTTTCAGCTTCTTTTTTTATCATTTGGCAGAATTTGCGGTTATTTTTTTCACTTTCAAAAAAAATCTTTTTCAGTACACTTTCTCCAAAAGTGCGTTTTTGTATTTTAATTTCGTCCAGGTCCCCGGACTCTTAAACTGATTATTTATATCTTAGCAGAAATTTCCGAAATATGAAAAAAGTAGCCTTTATCCTCACTGCTTGTTTTTTAACTGCCATAACTGCATATGCACAGGAAAACCAGGATTTCTATCAACCCAGAAGAACTACTTTCTGGAGTGATGTACAATTTGGAGGAGGCCTGGGATTGGGTTTTGGCAGCGGATATACCAATATTTCCGTTTCCCCCATTGCCGTTAAACCTATTACTGAACAGTTCTCAGCGGGTGCCGGTCTGCAGTTTAGCTATCTGAAATCAAAAGATTTCTACGAAAGTACGTCCTACGGAATTAATTTACTCGGCATGTACAACCCGGTAGAGTTTTTGCAGTTTTCAGCAGAACTGGAGCAGCTCAGGGTAAACAATACGTGGTTCGACTATACAGACCCCAGTTACAACAGGGCGTCGTATAAAAAAGATTTCTGGAACACGGCCCTGTTCCTGGGCCTGGGGTACACTTCGGGAAATGCAACAATCGGCGTGCGGTACAACGTGTTATTCAACGAAAGCGACCTGGTATACAATCAGGCCTGGATGCCTTTTATAAGAGTTTATTTTTAATAAAAAAGCCGAAAAATATTTTCGGCTTTTTTATACTGTACGCTGCATTAAGGACAATGCAAATTCTTTGAGTTCTTCTTTATGCGTGTAAGGTATATCGAGTCGTTCCAGGCATTCCAGCCCTTTCTGCGTATATTCCTCGATAAGGTCGCGCGTATCATTTGTCGCATTTGTACGCTCAAAAATGGCTTTTACAGCTTCTATCTTCTCTTGCCCGCCTTCTTTTGTTGCAAACCATTTAATCAAAGCCGACCGATCGTCCGGCGAACCGTTCTGTAACGCCTTAAGGTACAGGTAAGTCTTTTTGTTTTCCAGTATATCACCCCCTATCTGTTTTCCAAAGGAAGCAGTATCTCCGAATGCATCGAGGTAATCGTCCTGTAATTGGAAAGCGATTCCCAGATCACAGCCAAAATCATAAATCCCGCGTTTGTTGGCTTCGCTTGTTTCGGCTACGATAGCTCCCATTTCCAATGCCGCGCCAACCAGAACAGCCGTCTTGTACTTAATCATTTTAAGGTATTCCGGAATACTCACATCTGTTCTTGTTTCAAAATTGATGTCGAGTTGCTGTCCTTCGCAAACCTCAAGGGCTGTTTTACTGAATAATTTTGCAAGATCCTTAAAAATCGCAGGCTCATAATTTTCAAAGTACTGGTAAGCCAGGATAAGCATAGCGTCTCCTGAAAGGATGCCCGTATTAAGATTCCATTTTTCATGAACGGTCTCTTTCCCCCTCCTCAACGGCGCCTCATCCATAATGTCATCGTGAATCAGCGAAAAATTATGAAATAATTCTATTGCAACAGCTGCATGGATGCTCTTTTCTATTGTAGATCCAAAAACTTCAGCCGCAAAAAGAGTCAACAAAGGACGTAAACGCTTGCCCCCGAGATTGGCAATATAATCAATAGGTTCGTAAAGCTGTTTAGGTTCCTTATCAAAATTGATGTTATTTATATAATCTGCAACTGCATTTTTATAATCAATAAAATTATTCATTGTTGATGGGTCATTTTCTTGTGGTACAAATGTAAACTAAATTAATTGTTTAATTAAAATTTAAAAAAAAACTTTGGAAACTTTTTTGGTATTCAAAGTTTCCTTATTAACTTTGCGGCAAAATTTAAACAATGGAATGAAAGAAACAATTTTAAGTAAATCGCTGGAACTCTTCACCAAGAACGGATTCAAATCTGTTACCATGGATGATATTGCTAATGAACTGGGAATTTCCAAAAAGACCATTTATCAGCATTTTTCATCTAAAAACGAATTGGTTAAGGCTACGGTTGATTACGTATTTGAATCGGCAACAGGAAAGATGAAAGAGATAGCCGGCAATTGCGAAACACCTATTCACGAGCATTTTGCTATGAAAAATTGTGTGGGCGATCTGTTTGGATACAACATACAGGCAAGTACCATTTACCAGTTCAATAAATATTATCCGAAACTTGCCGAGCGCATACAGAAAAAACGGCATGAAGATTATGATTTTACCATACTGCGCAATTTAAGAGAAGGAGTAGAACACGGGTATTACCGGAAAGAGATCGACATTGATTTTGTCGGAAAAATATTTTTCGCGAGTTCCACTGCCTTTTTCAACGATGAACTGTTTATGAACATGCAGAACACTCAATCTATCGATGAACTGAACTATAAATTCCTTGAATACCATTTAAGGGGCATCGTTACATCGAAAGGATTGGAAATACTAGAACAATTATTAAACACCTATAAATAAATGAAATACAGAATATCCATCTTGTTTGCGTTATTGGGATTTCTGGCCCAGGCCCAGGAACAGTTAACGCTTTCCGAAGCTGTAAACTACGCATTAAAAAATAAGGCCGATGCGGTAAAGGCTCAGCTAGACGTACAAAACAGTGAATATAAAATTCAGGAAGTGCGTTCAGCGGCCCTGCCTCAGATCAGCATTAACGGCGACCTCACCTACAATGCCATCATCCAGCAAATGGCCCTTGTGATGAACGGTCAGACACAGATTCTTAAAATGGGATTGCCATGGCAGTCAACCGCTACAGTTTCACTAAACCAGCAGATTTTCAACCAGGCGGTATTTACAGGGTTAAAAGCTGCAAAAACGACACGTGAATTTTATAAAATAAATGCTCAGCTCACGGAAGAACAGGTCATTGAAAAAGTGGCAACAAGTTATTATGAAGTTTACAAGACGAAGACACAGGTAAAAACCCTGAATACGACCATTGATAACACAACGAGAATAAGAGGCGTCATCAAAAGTCTTTATGACAACGGGCTTGCTAAAAAAATAGATCTTGACAGAACCGATGTAAACCTGAATAATTTAAAAAGCAACCGCCAGCAATTGATCAATTCACTTGCACTTCAGGAAAACTCACTGAAATACCTCATCGGAATGGACATCAACACCCCTATTGAGCTACCCGACAATACTTTTGATGTTTCGAAACACATTCTGGTTGATGAAACAGCAAACGTAGTGGATAATTTGACTGCAGTTAAAGTATTGGAAAAACAAAATGAGCTTCTGCTACTCAACAAAAAAGCTGTAGAGGCCGAAGGAGTTCCTTCTTTAAGTTTTAATGCAAACTACGGTTATTTAGGTATGGGAGAAGATTTTCCCTGGTTTTCCAAAGACCCTAACACTAACTGGTCAAGTTTTTCAACCTTTGGACTGAAACTCAGCATCCCTGTTTTCCACGGGGGAAGCATACGTGCAAAAGTAAAACAGGCACAGATTGACATTGAAAAATCGCAAACCGATATCCGTGATACCAGACTTGCTCTGGACCTCGCCTATAAAAATGCGGTAACCCAGATGAACAATTCCCTCATTACACTGAATATGCAGAAAGAGAATGTGAACCTGGCAGAAGAAGTGCTCAGCAATATTGAAAACAATTACAAGTTCGGACTTGCAACACTGACCGACCTTTTAGATGCTGAAACTTCATATACCGATGCGCAAAACAATTATACAAGCGCCTCACTTGACTATAAGCTGGCTGAAGTACAGCTAATAAAGGCAAAAGGAGAATTAAAAACATTAACAGAAACAGAATTAGAAAACTAAACCACCTTTTAAAATGAAAAAAATAATTATAACAGGTATTGTCGTAATTGCAGCTTTAGCTGGAATTATGTATGTTTTAAATAAAAATAAAGCACATAACGAATCTGAAACAGAAGTTGTGGCACAACGTAACAGTGCTGTAAGCGTACGGGCTACGGTTGCCGATTTTAAGGAGGTGAACGGCCAGTATATTTCAAACGGAACTTTCATCCCGAAACAGGAAGTTAAGATTTCTGCCGAAACTCCCGGTCTGGTTTCCAGAGTTCTGGTAAAAGAAGGTTCTTTTGTTTCAGCAGGTCAAACCCTTGCCGTTATCAAAGCCGACCAACAGAATGTGAATGTATCCAATGCACAGGCTACCTACAACAATGCAAAAGCGGAGGTTTCCCGTTTTGAAAGTGCTTATGCTACAGGTGGGGTAACAAAACAGCAACTCGACCAGGTAAAGTTACAACTTGAAAACGCCAAGAATAATTTAAGAAGTGCCCAGATTTCTGCCGGTGACGTAAACATCAAAGCTTCTTTTTCAGGTGTAATCAATAAAAAGAATATTGAGCCAGGTTCGTATGTTAACCCGGGTATGGAGTTATTTGAGGTGGTAAACGTATCGACTTTAAAATTAAAAGTAAACGTTGATGAAAAAAACATAGGCTCGCTTAAAATCGGGCAGTCCATAAAAGTGGAATCTCCTGTTTTAGCCGGAAAAGAATTTACAGGTAAGATTTCGTTCATCGCGCCTAAGGCCGACGAAAGTCTGAATTTCCCTGTAGAACTTGAAATCCAGAATAACGCTTCAAACGACCTCAAAGCCGGAATGTACGGTAACGCCTTCTTCGGGAACAGCCAGCTTACCAACGTACTTGTTATTCCACGTACTGCTTTTGTCGGAAGTGTGAGCTCTAACCAGGTCTTTGTTCATAAGGATGGTAAAGCCGTACTGACAAAGGTAACTTCGGGAAGAACCTTCGGGGACTATATCGAAATCCTCTCCGGAATTGAAAAAGGAACACAGGTTATTACTTCCGGTCAAATCAACCTTGCTGACGGAACAGCTGTAGAAATTATTAAGTAATTCTAAGGATTTAAGTAAATGAAAATATCTGAAATATCAATCAAAAGACCCAGTATTATTATCGTACTCTTCTCGTTACTAATATTTGGTGGTCTTGCGTCTTACTTCAGTTTGGGGTATGAACTCATCCCAAAATTCGATGTAAACGTCATTACCGTTCAAACAATATATCCGGGAGCAGCGCCTTCGGAAGTGGAAACATCGGTTACTAAGGTAATTGAAGATGCCGTTTCGTCTCTGGAAAACGTTAAGAAAATAGAATCAAAATCAATGGAAAGCGTTTCTGTTGTAATGATTACGTTAAATACCGGGGCCGACGTGAACTTTTTGCTTACCGATGCACAACGGAAAATCAACGCGGTAATCAATGATTTACCCGACGATGCCGAAACACCGTCTTTGAGCAAATTCTCTTTGGACGACGTTGCTATCATGAACCTTTCGGTAACATCGAACCTTACAGAGAAAGAGCTGTACGACCTTCTGGACCAGAAAATACAGCCTATTTTCTCGCGTATTACGGGAGTGGCAAAAGTTGACCTTGTCGGAGGTGAAGAACGCGAAATTCAGGTGAGTATTAATCCTGAAAAATTATCGGGTTACGGTTTAACCATCAGCAGAATTCAGCAAATCCTGGCTTCTTCCAACATGGATTTCCCTACCGGGAACATCAAAACGCAGAACAACCAGACCACCATTCGTTTATCGGGTAAATTTACCTCGTTAGACCAGATGCGTAACCTTCCGATCACGACACCTTCGGGAGCCATGATCCGACTCAGCGATATTGCAGATGTACAGGACGGTATCAAGGATGTTGAGAAAATTGCACGGCTTGATCAGAAAAACACCATCCTCATGCAGGTATTCAAACAGTCTGATGCAAATGCCGTTGAAGTTTCAAACCTGGTAAAGAAAACGATCGAAACCGTTCAGAAAGATTATAAAGAGCAAAAAATAGAAGTTTCCATTGCATCGGATTCTACCGATTATACCATCAGTGCAGCCGACCACGTAATGGTTGATTTGCTTATCGCGATTGCCCTTGTAGCTTTTATTATGTTGTTTTTCTTACACAGCTTACGCGATGCCGGAATTGCAACTGCAGCCATTCCGTTGTCGTTAATTGCTACTTTTATCGGATTAAAGCTTTTCGGCTATACCTTAAACCTCATGTCCTTACTCGGATTATCGCTTGTAGTAGGTATCCTTGTGGATGATGCCATTGTGGTTATTGAAAACATCCACCGCCATATGGAAATGGGAAAAAACAAGGTACGCGCTGCATTTGACGGAACCAAAGAAATCGGTTTTACCGTTACGGCCATCACCCTGGTAATCGTGGTAGTATTCTTACCGATTGCCATGTCTTCAGGACTGGTATCGGACATCTTACGCCAGTTCTGTGTTACGGTTGTAGTAGCTACATTGCTATCGTTATTGGTATCGTTCACTTTAGTTCCGTGGCTGTATTCCCGTTTCGGTAAATTATCGCACATCAGCAAGCATTCGTTCTTCGGAAAAATACTGCACGGGTTTGAATCGGGATTATCCAGATTAACAAACGGTATTTCAGGTATTCTTGAGTGGTCGTTAAAAAACCGTAAAAACAAAATCATTACCCTTCTTTTAACCGTGGTATTATTCATTGCTTCTCTTGGACTTGTAGGAGCCGGATACATTGGAGGAGATTTCTTCCCGGGCAGTGACAAAGAAGAATTCTATATACAGTTTGAATTAAACAAGGATGCTTCTATTGAGCAAACCAACCTGTTAACACAAAAAGCAGAGGCATATCTTGCGAAGAAACCTGAAATCGAAAAGATGATTACGACCGTAGGACAGGCATCTGATGGTATGATGACAACGTCGGGAACCAAATACAAGTCGGAAATCCAGATTTACTTAAAAGACGGACATAAAAAGATCGAATCTACAAAAGTATATTCTGCCAAACTGAAACGCGAAATGGAAAAGGTGCTAGTTGGTGCCAAAATCAAAACCGTTGAAGTAGGAATCATGGGGGCAGAACAGGCTCCGTTAATGCTTACCGTTATTGCCTCTTCTCAGGAAGATGCGTTGGAATATGCAACGAAGGCGGCTCAGCTTCTTGAGAAAATACCGGGATCAAGCCAGGTAAAATTAACGTCAGAAGACGGTAACCCGGAAGTTGTAGTGAAACTCGACCGTGATAAAATGAACGCATTGGGATTAGACGTTGCTACTGTTGGTATGACAATGCAGACGGCTTATGCCGGAAATACTGATACAAAATACCGTGCAGGTGACACAGAGTATGACATTAACATACGTTATGACGAGATTGGCCGTGGTACGATTGAAGATATCAAAAATCTGAAATTCATCAATTCGAAGGGCCAGGCCATCACTTTGGAACAATTTGCAGATATCACTTATGGTTCAGGACCTACCTTATTGGAACGCCGTGACAAGTCACCTTCTGTTTCAGTTCAGGCGCAGGTTGTAGGTAAAGCTGCCGGTACTATAGCCGACGAATGGGAAGCGGAATTTTCCAAACTGGAATTAAAACCGGGTGTTGCCTTTAAATGGGGTGGAAACAAAGAAAACCAGGACGAAGGTTTTGGTACATTGGGAATTGCCTTACTTGCCTCTATCTTGTTGGTATACGCTGTTATGGTCATCCTTTACGACAGTTTTTCGAAACCGTTCATCATCCTGTTCTCTATTCCGCTATCGTTCATCGGGGCATTATTGTTCCTTGCACTGACCAACGAAACGTTGAACATCTTTACCATTCTGGGAATCATCATGCTCATCGGGCTTGTAGCCAAGAACGCGATCATGCTTGTCGATTTCGCCAATCATAAGAAGGAAGCCGGGTACAGTACGTATGATGCGTTGGTTGCTGCAAACCATGCCCGTTTCCGTCCGATCCTCATGACAACGATTGCAATGGTTATCGGGATGCTTCCGATTGCAATGGCACAGGGTGACGGAGCCGATATGAACCGTGGTCTCGCAATCGTAATCATCGGTGGTTTGTTGTCCTCTTTGTTCCTTACCCTTATCATCGTTCCGGTTGTTTATTCCATCTTTGACGGGATCGGAAGAAGGTTCAGAAAAGGAAAGAAAACGGATTATGTCGAGCTTATGACGGCAGATTACGAAGAAAATGAAAATTTCGTCGATGAATACGGCGAACAAAAATAACAATTAAAAAATGACGGCTAAAGGCCGTCATTTTTTTATCAGTTCATTAACAGGACCTTAAATGATAAAAAAGTATTTTTAATAGTTAAACTTAAAATTTCTGCTATGAATCCGGAGTTAGAGGAAAAATGGGAAAAGATTGGGGAAGCGGTTAAACAGAAGTATGAAAAATGGTTTGAAGACGACAAAGACTTTTTAAAAGTTGATCTGGAACAATACATCATCAAGCTTCGCTCCAAAACAGCAAGGACAACAGAAGATATTGAGCAGGAACTAAAAGACTGGCCTGAAAACGACAATCATTTATAAAAAGAGGCGCTGCCTCTTTTTATATTTATTTTTCTTATTTTTAAAAATAAAATTTAAAAATTGTATTATGGGAGAGTATACCGTTGCTTCGTTCATCGAAAAAACAAAACAGAACGAAAGAGAACATGATTATTTTGAACTGGAAAAGCCGCAAATGCTGGAAATAAACCTCAACAACCAGTTCGTCTGGGCAAAGAACGGCAGTATGGTAGCCTATGTAGGCAACATTAAATTTGAGCGCGAGGGCATGCTGTCAGGCGGTCTGGGAAACCTGTTAAAGAAAACTTTGACCGGTGAAGGTGCAAAACTTATGAAGGCAAGCGGTACAGGCCGTCTTTACATTGCCGATTCAGGTAAAAAGGTCCAGGTTCTGCAGTTACAGAACGATTCCATCTGTGTAAACGGAAACGATATTCTTGCGCACGACCAGAATATTAAAAATGAAATTACAATGCTCAAAAGTATTGCCGGGATGATGTCGGGCGGGCTGTTCCAGGTACGTTTGACCGGTAGCGGGCATGTAGCTATTTCAACACATGGAGATCCCCTTACACTGCTTGTGAAACCCGGAGAACCCGTATTTACCGATCCAAATGCAACAGTAGCATGGTCGGGAAATCTGAAACCCGAACTTAAAACCAGTGTTTCTTTTAAAAGTCTTTTAGGGCGTGGAAGTGGTGAAGAATTCCAGATGATGTTCCAGGGTGAAGGCTGGGTACTCATCCAACCTTATGAAGAAGTTTACTTTCAGCAGAAATAATAAAAAAACCAGCTTTTTAAGCTGGTTTTTTTATTTATTATCCAAGGAAAGGATATCTGTAATCTGTGTCAGGAACAAAATTTTCCTTAATCGTACGCGGGGAAACCCAACGCAATAAGTTAATCATAGAACCTGCCTTATCGTTGGTACCGGAACCTCTTGCACCACCAAACGGCTGTTGTCCTACAACAGCACCCGTTGGTTTATCGTTGATATAGAAGTTTCCTGCTGCATTCTCCAATGCTTTGGTAGCTGTTTCTATAACATAACGGCAACCTGAAAAAATAGCACCGGTTAAAGCGTACTGTGACGTACTGTCTACCAGTTTCAGGCTCTCTTCCCATTTTTCATCCTCATACACATACACAGTCAGTACAGGGCCGAATAATTCACGTTCCATCGTATCGTAATTAGGATTTGTCGTTACGATTACAGTTGGCTCAATAAACCATCCTTTTGATTTATCATAACCACCTCCCACTACGATCTCTGCTTCGTTCGAAGCTTTCGCATCGTCAATGGCTTTCGCAAGTTTATCGAAAGATGATTCTGTAATCACGGCAGATATAAAATTACTCATATCTTCCGGAGACCCCATTTTAAATGAGTTCAGATCCTCCGTCACATATTTCTTCACATCTTCCCATAAAGAAACCGGAATATAGGCACGTGAAGCAGCTGAACATTTTTGTCCCTGGTATTCAAAAGCACCTCTCGACAAAGCCGTAGCCACTTCTTTTGCATCTGAAGAAGAATGAGCCCAGACGAAATCTTTTCCACCAGTTTCCCCTACAATACGGGGATAGGTTTTGTATTTGTGGATATTCTGTCCGATTGTTTTCCAGAAATCGTTGAAAACCCCCGTTGAACCTGTAAAATGAATTCCCGCAAAATCAACCGAATCCAGTATCGTATTTGTAATCATGGACGAATCACCATAAATAACATTGATAACCCCGTCGGGCAATCCTGCTTTTTTAAATACCTCAACAATAACGTTTGCCGAATAAATCTGGGTTGCAGCCGGTTTCCAAACCACTACATTCCCCATCATGGCAACACAAGACGGTAAGTTTCCGGAAATAGCCGTAAAGTTAAACGGTGTGATGGCGTACACGAATCCTTCCAGAGGGCGTTGTTCTACCCTGTTCCAGATTCCTTTTGAAGAAATTGGTTGCTGTCTGTAAATTTCAGTCATGTACTGCACATTGAAACGAAGGAAATCAATCAGTTCACATGCTGAATCAATTTCTGCCTGATGAACAGTTTTTCCCTGTGCAATCATTGTTGCAGCATTGATTTTTGCACGATAAGGCCCTGCAAGCAGTTCTGCCGCCTTTAAGAAAATAGAAGCACGGTGCTCCCAGGCCATCTGAGACCATTTTACGCGGGCTTCCATAGCCGAATCAATAGCTTTCTGAATAAGTTCCTGATCAGCCGTATGGTATACTCCCAAATGATGCTGATGATCAAAAGGAGGGAACAGATTCTTTGTACGGCCGGTTCTGATTTCCTCACCACCTATGTACAAAGGTATATCGACTGTAGACTGGTACAGTTCCTTAAATGCACGTTGCACTTGCTCGCGCTCCGGAGATCCCGGAGCATATGTTTTTACCGGCTCATTTACAGCCACCGGAACGTTGAAAAATCCTGTAGACATTGCTTTATAATTACTTTTTAATTAAATATATACGGTATACTCATGTGGAACAAGGGAATCTTAACATGGAACATCTGCGAGGTAGAGAAATTGACGAATGTAAAATACCCCTGCATACTTCCGATAAAACCCAGAATATAGGAACCCGAAGAATATTCGAATGTTTCATTAGGATTAACGATAGGTTTTTTACCTATCACCCCTTCCCCTTCCACTATTTCATCTCCGTTAAGGGCATCTTTGATAAGCCAGTAGCGTCGCAGCAGTTGTACCACATCACTGCTCTGATTCTCAATACGGATTTCGTAGTTAAAAAAATTCACGAGATTATTGAGGTGCATACGTTGTCCAACATAATGCGCTTTTACAATAATCTTTATTCCACGTGTGATTTTTGAAACCATTTTCTAGAATTTATTCAAAATTACGAATTAATTTTTAATTGGTAATAAGTTTACTGTCGGCTTTGCCTAAACCAATGATACGCTCGTAACGGTCGGAATCATTCTTGAAATACACCAGGGCGTGATATATATTTTCTGTTTCAAAATAATTTCCATCGGGATTTAATTCTTCCAGTACCGTACCGTCGTTTTTGGCAATAACGTATTTATAATTGGTAAATCCCTGTTTTATCAGCAGAGCTGTTTTATAACTATGAGCGGCTTCATCGAACTTCATTTCGTAATCATTTGACAACTGGTAATCGTTGAACATTCCAACTACAAATAGTTTTTGAGAATTCTCCAGTTTCGGAAGGTTGTAAGTAAAATAGACCCATGCATAATCTGCCTCAATATCAGCATTATCCCTCATCATATTTCTGGGTTTGAAGGCTCCGTTGACATCCTGGTAAAACGAATAAAAATTACTTTCCTTTAACGGGCTTCGCTCATTTAAATAAATTTCATAAAGATCTCCTCTTACACTTTTTGCTATATTATTATTGGCATTACGGATATCACTGTCGTCAAAATATAAAAATTCATTCCCTCCCCAGAAATTGGTTTCTTCATCATACTGGTATTTGAACTGGTTCCCGATAACGTATTGCGGTTTCAGGTTATCTAGGGCATTGTACCACTGACCGTTCTGTAAAATGACCACATTTACATTTTTCTTCGGGTTTTGAAGCACCATAGTTCCAAAATCTATATTCATATAGATGTTCTGCTTCGAAGCGGTTACCTTCAGGTTTCTCGTTTTCTTCACCTCTACTCCTACGGAAACGAGATCTTCGTACAAAACAAATCGCCTGTCGAAAAGTTTTTCATCATTTGCGTTGTAAATTTCAAGCAGGTAATTTCCGGAGATAAGAATACGTGTATCGCGGTTCGGAAAGGATAACCGGTAATGCACAAACGATTGCAACGTATTAAATGAGGTGTCATAATTTCGGATGCGCACGTTCTGCATACCGCCCAGATACTCTGTTACCTTAAGATCAGAAGGCTTCCAGTCCCTGGTGCAATGAACTATTTTGTAATAGTAATCCGCTTCATTACCTATTAAATCATCAAAAGCAAACTGAAAGGTTTCATTTAATTTAAAAATCGGAATCAATGATTCTGCCCCCTTATGAAATGCTACGGATTTGATGTAGTAGGGATCCGTAGCGGAAAAGACTTTTAACGAAAAAAAAAGCAGAATAAACACAGGTATAACTTTTCGCATAGACTTATTTTTAGTAACCTTAAAGATACTAAGGAATTAGCATAAAAAAGCTCAAAAAAAGATTTTTTGGCATTTTTTGACATCCATGTACAAAAATGTGTTACTTTGCATTTAATTAATAATAATTAAATCAAATATGAAAAAAATCGTTTTATCATTAGCATTAGCTGCAGGATTGGTTTTTACTTCTTGTAAAAAAGATGCTGCTCAGGATCAGTTAGACACTAAATTGGATTCTATTACAGAACAGGTTCAGGATACTTTAACTGAAGTAAAAGAAGAAGTAAAAGAAACTGTAGAATCTTTAGAAGCTAAAATTAAGGAGGCAGAAGAAGAATTGAAAAAAGCGGTAACAGTTGAAGAAAAACAGGCTGCAACCAAAAAATTAAACGAAGCCAAAGCAGCTTTAGCTACTTTAAAAGGAGAAGCCCTGTCAACAGCTGATGAAGTAAAAAAAGAAGCTGATGCTGCCGTAAACAAAGCGGGTGCTGCTGCTAAAACAACTGTAAAGAATACAGAAAAGAAAGTTGACGAAGCCAAAGAAGAAGTAAAAACCCAAGTCCGCACAACGAAACAAGATGTTATTAAAAGTGCAGAAGATAGTAAAGTTCTTACCAAAGATGATTTAAAAAGAAGGTAATTTTAATAAGTTATAATATAAAAAAGGGGTGTCTTAAAATGAGACAACCCCTTTTTTTATATATACTTTCGACTTTATAAATGAAGATCGTAATTACATAATAAATATGATTGGTTTACACCTATCCTAAAACGGAGAACTAAGTCGCCATAAAAAAAATCAGATTAGACTAAGTCTAATCTGATTAAGTATTATTAGTATAAAAATTCGCTTAAAAGCTTTTCAATACTAAAAATTTGAAATTTTACATTTTTGAAATTTTTGTATCAAGAACTGTTAGTTTTCCAGCATTAATTGTTTTACCAGCAGTTACATAGTTAACAGTTCCTTTAGCTGCAGGTTTTGAAGATCCATCCACCAAAGGTGTTTTTCCGTCAAACTCTAAAGAAAAAGGACTTCCGTTAATTGGATCAGATGTCGCTGAATACGTACCTACAAATAAATTATCAGTACGTGGAGCGTCAAAATCAATTACAACATTTTCTTCAGCTTGACCACCTAAAGTTTCGCCAACAAAAACTGCTGTAGCAATTCCTGTAGTGTTAGTTTTACCAGGCTCTTCATAGTTATACTGATTATTTCCAGCCGGCGTAGCAGGAGTACTGAATCTTGCGAATGCAGTATGATCTCCGGAAACTGATTGAATATCCCAAACAGCTACTACATCTGTTTTTGTATCATCTTTATAGTATAATCCAGTAAATACTACAGCACTATTCTCAATAGTATAAGTAGTTCCTTCATATGTGAAAGTTCCTGTTCCTTCTGAAGGGACTTCTTGAGCTTCCTGAACAACTACATCCACTTCATTACTAGTTTCACCTTCATATACAGCAGTAAGTGTAATTTCTCCTGCAGGCCCCTGAATCCTAAAAACACCATCTGTTGATTCGATAGTAGTAGCCTCTCCATTTACATGTAATACAGCCCCAGTAATAGGTGTACCATCTGCTTTTTGAACAGTTAATTCAAATGGCTCTCCTGCATAAATATCTGCCGGATCAGTTGTTAAAGCCAATTTTACACCGTTTGTTACTGGTGGCACAACTGGTGCTGAATCGTCACTTCCACAAGAAGTTACCGTTAAAGATCCTGTAGCAACCAACGCCATTGCTGCCAAAGATAAAAATACTTTTTTCATAATAGATTTATATTATTTTATTGTTAATTTACAAGGCTAATTTAAGTAATAATTTTTAAAAAACAACTGATCTAAAAAAAAAACTGGTTTTTAACACATTTAAATTAAGGTTAACACCCGCGCATTTTAGTTTAAAAACGCTATTTTTGAAATTCAAAGCAAACATAAAAGATTATACTTTAATATAGAATGGATCATTTTGAAACAAACCCATTGCTGGAACGACTGCCCAAGCACCTGAAACAATTTATCAAGCCGCAGAACTATGAAGATTACACCCCTGTGAACCAGGCCGTGTGGAGGTATGTTATGCGTAAAAATGTAGATTATCTGTCAAAAGTAGCCCATTCTTCCTATCTGGAAGGACTGCAAAAAACGGGAATTTCAATTGAACATATTCCAAGCATGTACGGCATGAACCGGATTCTTGCAGAAATAGGCTGGGCTGCCGTAGCTGTTGACGGGTTTATCCCTCCCAACGCCTTTATGGAATTCCAGGCTTATAACGTTCTGGTTATCGCTTCAGACATCCGCCAGCTCGAAAATATTGAATACACCCCGGCCCCGGACATCATACATGAAGGTGCCGGTCATGCACCTATTATTGCAAATCCTGAATACGCGGAATACTTAAGACGCTTCGGGGAAATTGGCTGCAAAGCCATTTCATCGGCGCACGATTATGAAATCTATGAGGCAATACGTGAATTATCCATATTGGAGGAAGCAGAAGGTACGCCGGAAGAAGATCTCAAACGAATCCGAACCAAAGTAGATGAACTTCAGTCCAAAACAACCATTCCGTCGGAAATGGCCCTGATCAGAAACTTACACTGGTGGACTGTTGAATACGGCTTAATCGGCACTCTAGATAATCCTAAAATTTACGGGGCGGGATTGCTTTCTTCAATCGGGGAAAGCGAATGGTGTATGACAGATAAAGTAGTCAAACTTCCCTACAGCATAGAAGCAGCCTACCAGGGATTTGACATCACCAAACCGCAGCCTCAGCTATATGTAACAAAAGACTTCGCCCAACTAAGCATGGTTCTTGAAGAATTTGCCAACAAAATGGCATTGCGGACCGGAGGTATTTCGGGAGTAAAAAAACTAATTGATTCCAAAGCTTTGGGAACTATCGAACTTTCAACGGGTATTCAGGTTTCCGGAATCTTCACCAATGTAATTGAACATGAAGGAAAACCTGTGTATGTTCAGACATCCGGCAAAACAGCACTGGCATATCGTGAAAAAGAGCTCGTAAACCATGGAACCGGTTATCACTCGGAAGGCTTCGGAAGCCCCGTAGGAAGATTAAAAAACATCAATCTTGCTATAGAAGATATGAGCCCCCGCGATTTACAGGCATACGATATCTATGAAGGAAAACATGTTGAACTCGAATTTGAGGGTGATATCAAAGTAGCCGGAGAAATTATTACGGGTTCGAGAAATTTACGCGGTGAAATCATTCTTATCAGTTTTAAGAACTGTACTGTTACACATAATGATCTTATACTGTTCCGGCCTGAGTGGGGGATATACGACATGGCCGTGGGTAAAAAAATCATTTCTGCTTTCTCTGGACCGGCAGACGTCAACAGTTTCGATATGGTTACGCATATTCCCAAAACCAAGACCATAAAAGCGCGTAAATCGGAAGAACGGGAAGCTCTTGAAAAATTATATGCGGAAGTAAGACGTTACCGGGAAGACCATATCGAAGAAAACCTGGGCTCTATTCTGGACACACTGATACACCACCATCCAAACGACTGGCTCCTGACGCTGGAAATTGTGGAACTGGCAAAGCAGAACGCACTGCCTTTTTATGAGAAGGCCCTGGACCACCTTTTAAATGTAAAAGAAAGAAGGCCGGAAATTGCCCACCTTATAACAAACGGTTTAAATTTATTGTAATTTTAGTTAAAAAGGCTTTGTTTCAACAAAGTCTTTTCGTTTTTTAACACGAAATTAAACGTCTTTACAATAAAACTCTGTCTAAATTCACTACATTTACGAAAACTTACAAAATACCATTCATTTATGAATTTAAAAAGATTTACGCTTGGGTTACTTGTGCTCCCGGCATCCTTGTGGGCACAGATTGCCGATTTAAACCAGAAAATACCGAATGATCCTGATGTAAGGATAGGAAAACTTGAAAATGGTTTGACTTATTATATCCGCAAAAACGGAAAACCGGAGAAGAAGGTCGACCTCAGGCTTGTTTTAAATGCCGGATCCATATTGGAAACAGACAAACAGGTTGGATTGGCGCACTTTATGGAACACATGGTTTTCAATGGAACCAAGACCTTCCCTAAAAACGAGTTGATCAACTATCTTCAAAGCATTGGTGTAAAATTCGGACAACACCTCAATGCCTACACAAGTTTTGACGAAACGGTATATTTTTTACCTATTCCGGCAGATGACCCGGTAAAACTTGATAAAGGTTTTCAGATTCTCGAAGACTGGGCTTTTAATGCCAATCTTGAGACCAAGGATATCGATGACGAACGCGGCGTTGTTATTGAAGAATACCGTACCCGTCTGGGAGCCAATGAACGTATGATGAAGAACTATCTTCCGAAAATGCTTCACAACTCGCTTTATGCAAACCGTTTACCTATTGGTACAAAACAAAACCTGGAAACTTTCAAACCGGAAGAAATACGCCAGTTTTACAAAGACTGGTACCGTCCTAATCTTATGGCGGTGATTGTAGTAGGCGATATTAACGTGGATGAAATGGAAGCCAAAATCAAGCAGCATTTCGGAAAATATAAAAACCCTGCCAACGAAAAAGTACGTAAAACATTCGACATACCAAATCACAAGGAAACATTCGTATCGGTAAATACGGATAAAGAAGCGACCTCTGCAAATGTCCAGATTTTTTATAAAGACAGTGATAAGGCAAAACCTTCAACAACAATAGCCGATTACAAACACGACCTTATTGAAGGTTTGTTTTCCCAGATGCTGAATGCGCGCCTGGAAGAATACACCAATAATCCTACACCACCGTTCGTGTACGGTTACAGTTTCCACGGAAGCATGCTTGGCCGCGAAAAAGAAGCTTTCCAGTCCATGGCCATGACAGCTGAAGACAAACAGCTTGATGCCGTAAGAACGCTTGCTATTGAAAATGAACGTGCGCGCAAATTCGGTTTTACTCAATCCGAACTTGACCGTGCCAAAAATGAATACCTTGCTTTTTACGAAAAAGCATTTAACGATAAAGACAAAAACAATTCTTCTGCTTATCTTGGAAGATACCAGAGCAATTTCCTTGAAGGTGAGGCTATCCCGTCTATTTCTTACGAATACAACCTGGTAAAAGAATTGTTACCTACTATTTCAGTTAAAGATGTAAACAACGTAATCCACTCTTATATTAAAGACGAGAACCGTGTTATCATCCTGACAGGACCTGAAAAAGACGGGTTGAAAGTTCCTACGGAAAAAGACGTACTTGCCGCATTGGACGTATCAAAGGTTGAGATCACTCCTTACCAGGATGCTGTTGTTGCAGAATCTCTTGTTCGAAATGAGGTAAAACCTGGAAAAGTTGTCAATACTACTAAAAATGACAAATTGGGAACGACCACGCTTGAACTTTCAAACGGCGCTAAGGTTACCTACAAAAAGACCGACTTCAAAAACGACGAAATTCTTTTCAGCGCAAGAAGTTTTGGCGGTTCTAACTTAACCGACACCAAAACCTATAAAACAACGTATCTGGCTGACAGCGCCGTTGCACAGGCAGGAATTGCCGGTATGGACCAGAATGCACTGGCTAAATTCAATACTGGTAAACTTTATCGCGTATCCCCGTTTGTGGGTGGAATTACTGAAGGTTTTTCAGGAAACGCCACTCCTAAAGACCTGGAATATCTTTTCCAGTCGGTTTATGCTTATTTCACAGATCTTAACTACGACGAAAAAGCATATGAATCCGAAAAAAGCAAATCAAAATCGTTCTATGCAAACATGATGTCTCAGCCTGAAATGTATTTCCAGAAAGAAATTTCTGATTTTATGTATGGGCATAACGAGCGTTATACTTCGTTCCCTCCTACTGACAAAGACTGGGAAAATACAAGTTATAAAAAAGCATATGAGCTGTTCAAGGAACGTTTCGCTGATGCAAGCGATTTCGAATTCTTCTTTGTTGGAAACGTAACCGATGAACAAATGAAATCACTTTCTGAAAAATACCTGGCTTCGCTTCCTTCAACCAACAGAAAAGAAAGCTATAAAGACAGCGGTACCCGTGCCAAAACAGGTATTCACAAAAAAGAAGTATTCAAAGGAACCGATGACAAGGCTACCGTAAGAATTTCATATTCTGGTGAAACCACTTACTCTGCCAAGGAAAATCTTGCTATGGAAGCCTTGGGAGAAATCCTTACCATCAAGCTTATAGAGGAATTACGTGAAAAAGAAGGGGGAGTATACGGTGCAGGGGCACGCGGAGGCTTAAACAAACTTCCTTACGGATCGTACAGCTTCTCTATTTCTTACCCGACAAACCCGGCAAGTGCGGACAAGCTTATTGACCTGACTTTAAAAGAGGTTGAGAAAATTCAGAAAAACGGTCCTGAAGCAAAAGATCTTGAAAAATTCAAGGAAGGAGAATTAACCGATTATACCAAAGCCTTAAAAGAAAACAGATACTGGCTCGAAGTAATGGTTAAAGCATTCAACGACCAGGAAGATCCGAACAAAGCATTAGAATTCGAAAAGAATTTAAAAGCTTTAACTGCTAAAGACGTTCAGGACGTTGCCAATAAGTATTTAAACAAAAACCGCATTATTGCAGTCTTGAAACCCGAAACTGCTAAAAAATAGGTTTATAAAAAATCCGATTGAAATTCAATCGGATTTTTTTATTTATAACACACCGGGATAATTTCCCCATCTGCAAGACAATATTTCTCTACTTCAGCTTTTGTCAGTTGTTTGGTATAATCTACTTCATCAACTTTAAAACCTATCGTTCTGAGCTTGTCAAAATAATCGCGTCCGTAGATTCTCACATGGTCATATTGGCCGAATATCCGTGCCCGTTCTTCTTTATCAGTTATGGAATCATCTTCATAAGTCGTTTGCCTGTTCAGATCCTGAGGAATCTGCAATATGGCCAACCCACCGGGTTTTAAGACGCGAAAGAGTTCTTTCATTGCTGTTGTATCGTCCGGAATATGCTCCAGGACATGATTGCACAATATCACATCGTACACCTCATCTTTAAACGGAAGACGACATATGTCCGCTTTCACATCGGCCAAAGGAGAGTTCAGATCCGTCGTCGTATAATCCAGATTCGGCTGCTTTCTGAAACGGCTGTAAAAAGCTTGTTCAGGGGCAAAATGCAATACTTTTAATGGTTTTGAAAAAAAATCCGTTTCTCTTTTAAGGTACAGCCATAACAATCTGTGCCTCTCTAAAGAAAGGGTACTCGGAGAAAGAACGTTTGAACGCTGCTGTCCATATCCATACGGGAGGAAAGTCCGGAACGATTTCCCGTCTATAGGGTCCGTAAACCGGCTTCCCTTTAAAAACAGGGCAAGAACCGGCCTAACAAAATAACTCGCCCTGATCAGGATCGGACGAGGTATTGTATTCAATATTATTTTAAACGTTTTTTTGAGCATATTTACAGAACCAGCGGCTGTTTGCGGAATTCATCCTCTTCGTTCGATTCAATACCCAGAGCTTTATAAATATAGGCAAAAGTCGACAACAGTTCCGGTTTTCCGTCAACCAATGCCACATCATGTTCAAAATGCGCCGAAGGTTTTCCGTCGCGGGTTACAATAGTCCAGCCGTCTTTAAGCTGTTTAATATTTTTAGTCCCCATATTGATCATGGGTTCAATGGCAACTGTCATTCCTTCCATAAAAAGCTTTCCGCGTCCTTTTTTCCCGTAATTGGGCATTTCTGGCCCTTCATGCATTTTTTTCCCCAGTCCGTGTCCTACAAGCTCCCGAACTACAGAATAACCGTGACTTTCTGCATAACGCTGTATAGCAGAACCAACATCTTCGACCCTGTTACCCGATTTAAACTCCCTGATTCCGACATATAGGGATTCTTTTGTAATCTGTAGTAGTTTTTTAGTTTCGGGTTCCACATTCCCCACTTCAAAAGTATAACAGTGATCTCCGTAATATTCATTTACAATTGCTCCTAAATCACAAGAAACAATATCACCATCTTCCAGAGCCTTGTTTGTTGGAAGCCCGTGTACTATTTGTTCATTAACAGATGTAAGCAAAGTGGCAGGGCATCCGTACAGGCCAAGAAACCCTGGAACGCCTCCGTTATCCCTGATATACTGCTCAGCCAGTTTATCTAATTGCAATGTAGTAACACCTGGTTTTATCTCTGTCGCTAACATTCCTAAAGTCTTAGAAACCAACAATGCAGCTTCGCGCATAATTTCTATTTCTTCCTTAGTTTTAACTACAATCATTCTTTTATTTTTTAAAATGCAAATTTACGATTAAAAAACTATAAACTTCATCATAAAAAAAATAATCGGACATAATACTTATTAAAAAAACAAAAACCGGAACAAGTTCCGGTTTTTGTTTTTTGTTTTATTCTAATTATCTCTTAATTACCTTTTTAACAGCTGTTCCTTCTTTCGTTTTTACATTGAAAATGTAAATACCTGCGTTAAGATCGGAAATATTCAGTTGAATTTCAGCCTGCCTGTTAAGCTCGTAAGTACGGACAGTTCTTCCGTTCAGGTCTGAAATCATCACCTGTTCCATCCCTATGTTTTCATTATTAGAAATAGTTACGACATCATTTACAGGATTTGGATACAGGTTAAATTTCGAAGATACAGCATCGTGTACTCCCAATACAGTTGAACTTACTGCCGAAACTGTAAAATTATCATATTTTATAGTATTTCCTACCGTATTTCCTGTCAGACCTAAGGTTGAAAAATCAACTTCAACAGGCGCATCATTTGCCAAAGATACAGTCTGTATTTCTCCTGAAACACTTAAAGAAGGTACCTGATAATTGATCTTGCTCGTTGAATAATCAATCTGGTAATATACTTTCACCCAGGTATCTGCCGGCAAAACCAAATCTGCCGGATTTCCTCCCTGCTGCCCAAGTCTAATCAGATAAAGTCCAACCTGACCCTGATAATTTACCCTTGTAAGTCCGGACAAAATCCGTGTTTTGGGATCGTAGTTATACCCGGCCACAAGATTGTTTGCGGAGGCAGTAAAATTTCTGTGATTAGATAGCGAAGCAGGCTCCGTTCCCGTGTAAAATTCATATTCTACCCTTAGAATATTGTTTCCGCTGGTTCTTCCGGTCCATGCATTCGCAGGAAAGTCCTTGAACACATACCCTGCGTTGTTCATCTGAGATGTCGTTGCAGAACTCGGGGTTGTCACAGTCAAAACATTTCCTTTGCTTGCTTCTGCTGCAAATTTAAAATTCGAAACGTTTCCTCCTGCAGCCGTAAAAATTTTCCATCCACTGGCTCCAGCGGTAGCACCGGTTAAATCAGAAGCTACATTTCCTACCGTGTAAGAGTCGAAATCCTCGTTAAGAATCTGCTGGGCAAAACTTATCTGGGTTCCTAATAATAATGATGCAAATAGTAATTTTGTTTTCATATGTTGATTTTGTTAAATTTGAATAAAATTACTATTTTTTTTAACATATAATCATCAAATGCAAAAATTAACACATTGTCATTTATTGTGTTATTTTACTACCAGACTTACATCAGCAATTTACACCAAAGAAGTACCCGTCATAACATCCGGCTGCGGAATTCCCATAAGTTTCAATACGGTCGGAGCTACATCACCCAAAATACCGTCATGAATTTTTTTAATATCCTTATCTATTAAGATTACGGGCACAGGGTTGGTTGTATGGGCGGTATTAGGACTTCCGTCTTCGTTGTACATCGTTTCACAGTTTCCGTGATCGGCCAGAATAATTACAGAATAGTCATTTTCCACTGCCGCCTCTACAATCTGCGAGGTACAGACATCGACCGTTTCACACGCTTTGATAGCGGCCTCCATACTTCCGGTATGCCCTACCATATCACCATTTGCGAAATTGATAACAATAAAGTCAGCAGCTTTCTTGTACAACTCTGGCACAAGAGCATCTTTTAAATCAAAGGCGCTCATCTCGGGTTTCAGATCATAGGTCGCTACTTTAGGGGACGGACATAAAATACGTGATTCTCCTTTAAAAGGTTCTTCACGTCCGCCTGAAAAGAAAAACGTCACATGCGGGTATTTCTCCGTCTCGGCCATGCGCAGCTGTGTTTTACCGGCATGTTCCAGTATTTCCCCGAGCGTATTGCTTACATTATCTTTATTATACACAACATGAACATCTTCATAACTTTCATCATAGTTTGTCAGCGTAACATAGTAAAGATCCAGTTTCTCCATTCCAAATTCAGGAAGACTCGACTGAGAAAGCACTTCGGTTAACTGACGGCCTCTGTCGGTACGGAAATTAAAGAAGATAACTACATCTCCATCCTCAAATGTTGCAACAGGTTTATTAGACTCATCAACCATAACTATAGGTTCTATAAACTCATCTGTTATCTCATTTTTATAGCTGTCCGAAATACTCAATACGGCATTTCTCGAAGGCATCCCGATTCCTTTTACCAGAAGGTCGTAAGCTTTCTTAACGCGTTCCCATCGTTTATCACGGTCCATTGCGAAATAGCGTCCTACTACTGAAGCCAGCTTTCCGCCAGATTGTTGCATATGCTTTTCAAGAGCCTCGATATGTCCGGCTCCCGACTTCGGGTCTACATCACGACCATCGGTAAAGGCATGTACAAAAACGTTTTGCAGCCCCTTTTCATTAGCTGCATCAAGAAGTCCGAACAAATGGTTTATATGGGAATGGACACCGCCGTCTGAAACAAGGCCCAGAAAATGCACCGGCTTATTATTGTTTTTTGCATAATCAAAAGCTGCCTGTAAAACCGGTTCCGAGATTAATGTCCGGTTCTGTACTGCAATGTTTATCTTTGCCAGGTCCTGGTACACCACCCTTCCGGCTCCTAGGTTCATATGTCCTACTTCTGAATTACCCATTTGCCCGTCGGGAAGACCTACATTCAGTCCGTCGGTTCTTAACTGCGCAAAAGGATATTTTTTGTATAACGCGCCGATAAAAGGTGTTTGCGCATGCTCTATTGCTGATACTTTCGGATCCGGAGAATTTCCCCAACCGTCCAAAATCATTAGTAAAACTTTCTTATTCATAATGGATGTAAATGACGTACAAATTTACTTTATAAATACAGAAAAACACTGTTTTCTTTAACATTTTAATAAAAATAAATGTTAAAAACGTTTCTTAAATATTAATTTAACATCCTGATTTGTAATAAAGTTATTATATTTACGTTAGAGAATTAAAAACCTAATATATAAGAACAGATGAATTTTAAATTATTGCCAATTATGATGGTGGGTCTTTTGTCCTTTAAGCCTATGACAATTAACGATCCGGATGGGGACAACAATGGAAATGGAAACGGTAAAAAGGTTACAGTTGTAAATAAATCTTCTACTATAAAATCTAAGGAAATTGCAGCCGTAACTACAAAAAATTTAAAAACTTCAGCAAACACAACTCTAAGTACATTTGATAAAATGGTTTTATCAGAGTATTTGGATTTAGATGAAAAAAACTTTACAAAACCTGAACTTGAGAGTTTTAAAGTCGCATTTAAAGGTTATTACAGACTAAAGGAAGAAGGAAAAATCAAGAAAGACATTTTAACCATTATCGATTTTACTAAATCATCAACAGAACGCAGAATGTGGGTGATTAATATGGACACGCAGGAAGTCTTGTTCCAAACCGTGGTTTCTCATGGCAGAAACAGCGGCAAGGAATTTGCAACGAATTTTTCCAATGCTCCTGAATCCTATAAAAGCAGTCTCGGATTTTATGCAACTGCCGAAACGTATAACGGCCAGCATGGATTATCCCTGAGACTTGACGGCCTGGAAAAAGGTATTAACAACAATGCCCGGGCCCGCGACATCGTGATTCACGCTGCGGATTATGCCAACGAAAATATGGGAAAAAACCAGGGTTATCTTGGCAGAAGTCTGGGATGCCCGGCATTACCGAATGAAGTTGCCCATAAAATAATCCACCTCATTAAAGATGAAAGCTGCCTGTTTATTTTCCATGCAGACAAAAAAGATTATTTAGCCAAATCGGAATTATTGAATTAATCTTTTATAAAGTAAATTATCCAAAGAGTAAACGTCGTCAAGTAACTGTACTTTAGCTGTTGAATCAATGACAGCCGTAAAGTAAACCTGATGGACGTTTACTTTTTTATTCAGCTTAATGTTGCGGGTTTTTTCTTTTCCCACAAGTGTATCAATATTACTTCTCGAAATCGCCACCCCTTCTATTTTAAATATGGTTTCTGCCAGGTCAAACGGATCCTGAACACGAACACAGCCTGAACTCAGGGCGCGCTGGTGCTCTGCAAAGCGTGTGCGGTTATTTGTATCGTGCAGATACACCATATGTTTATTGGGAAAATCAAATTTAATCTGCCCCAGTGAATTCAGTTTTCCCGTTTGCTGCACATACCGGTATGAATTGTAATTGGCGGGATTCCAGTCATCTGGCGCGATTTGCTTTCCCGTTTTCTTATCGAAGATGGTAAGTCTGTTTGAGGCAAAATAACCACGGTTGGCAGATGCCTTGGGCACGAGGTCATTTTTAAGGATGGTAGGGGGAACCGTCCATTTAGGGTTGATGATGATACCGCTGAAAGAAGATGACAGCACAGGAGTTCTGCGTTCTTTTTTACCTATGATTACCCTGTGTGTTTCCAAAATGTTTCCATTTTCAACTACCCGCAGTCTGTACTCAGGAAGGTTGATCCATACATAGTGCGCTCCCAGATCTGGCCCCAGCCATTTCGAACGCTCCAGATTCACCCATATTTTTTTCCGCATAAGCCCCTCTGCTGAAAGGGTATCTTTTGAAGTAACAGGAACATATTTTTCAAAAGCCTTTTTATATGCCAGATAAAGTTCTCCCTTCGGTTTCACCTCTTCCAGCATCCGGTAAACAGATTTTTCCCTTAGTGATTTGTTCAATAAAGAATCATAATTGATCTCGGGCATATAAGGCTCCCAATCACCGTAAAGCTTTTTGGGATTCACTTTACCGGAAGACAGCTGAGCGGAAATACGGAAAAAATTCTCACTGAAATCAAGATCCGCTTTTTTCAGTTCCGCAATACTGAGCTTCTCATAGCGGTTATGCATACCTATAAGCCGCTTAAGCGGGTATTTTTCCGGCAAAACACCATCGTACCTGCTGTCGATAATAGCCGATATAAGCTCACTTCGGTTAAGGCTGTCCCGCCATACCGTCATAAATCCGTTTTTCTCGTAAAAAGCAGAAACACTTTCCTTTTTTCCAAAAAACAATTGTTTTTCTATCCTTAAAACCTTTTCCGAATTCCTTACATGTAAAACCTTTTCTGGTTTACTGCAGGCCGAAAACAACAACGCCCCGACAATTATTTTTTTCCAATTCATCTCGTAAAAACAACTAATCTTCTTTCGCTACAAATTTAAACATAATTCTGTGCGAACCAATGCGTGGAATGATGACTTCCTGAACATTTAACTGATAACCGTTCTTCTTATAGAACGGAATTGCCGCTTCACGTGCAAAACACCAGATCATAACACTTCCTTTCCTGGAAATATTCTCTTCTGCAAAATGCAGTAAACGCTTACCTATATGACGATGCTGATGTTCCGGCAAAACAGAAAGACCCGTAAGCCTGAAAACGGGATGTACTTTATATACTGCCGTGTTTTTAAGCATCATAGTGGCTACCCCCACAAGTTCATTGTTCAAAAAAGCTCCGAAATGTTTGGTTCCCTCATCTAAATCACCCTCAAAATAGCAGGATTCTATCGGTTGACCGATCTTTAATACCTGATGACGAATTGCCACCACATCCTGTGGTTTTATCTGTTTGAATGTTAGCATAGCGAATTGATATTTTTAACAAGATACTAATTTACCCTATCTTTTTCACAATTTATATTTAATTTTATACAGACTAAACAACTCAACAACAATGAAGAAAATACTACTATTAGGATCTGGTGAATTAGGCAAAGAATTTGTAATTGCGGCACAGCGGTTAGGTATTTATGTTATAGCTGCGGACAGTTATGAAAATGCCCCTGCCATGCAGGTAGCACATGAATCTGAAGTTGTGAATATGCTCGATGGGGCAGCTTTGGATCGCATCGTAGCCAAACACCTTCCTGATTTTATTGTTCCGGAAATAGAAGCCATCCGTACCGAACGTTTTTACGATTATGAAAAACAGGGCATCACGGTAGTTCCTTCGGCAAAAGCCGCCAACTTTACCATGAACAGGAAAGCCATACGGGATCTGGCTGCCGGAGATCTGGGGTTAAAAACGGCTCGATACCGTTATGCAACGAATGCGGAAGAATTAAAAGACGCTGTTGAACAGGTAGGAATGCCATGCATTGTGAAACCATTGATGTCATCATCGGGAAAAGGACAGTCAACCATAAAAACAACGGAAGATATTGAAAAAGCATGGAAATATGCAGTTGAAGGGTCCCGCGGGGATGTGATTGAAGTAATTGTAGAAGCTTTTGTTAACTTTAATTCCGAAATCACCTTGTTAACCGTTACGCAAAATCATAACCGGCCTACCCTGTTCTGCCCCCCTATCGGGCATCGTCAGGAACGTGGTGATTACCGGGAAAGCTGGCAGCCTGCGCATATATCGCAGACGCAGTTAACTGAAGCACAGTCAATGGCAAAAAAGGTAACAGAAGCTCTCGGAGGTGCCGGGATATTTGGTGTAGAATTCTTTCTTGCCGATGACGGAGTCTATTTCTCTGAATTATCTCCACGCCCGCACGACACAGGTATGGTAACACTTGCCAACACCCAGAATTTTAATGAGTTCGAATTGCATCTGCGTGCCATTCTTTCGTTACCTGTCGATGAAATTACCCTGGAACGCAACGGAGCAAGTGCCGTTATTCTAGCGGATGGCGACAGCACAAATCCTTCTTTTTCCGGCGTTGAACATGTAGCCGGCGCATCTAAAACAGACCTGCGCCTGTTTGGAAAACCTACTTCACGTCCGTACAGAAGAATGGGGGTGGTTTTAACCTATGACAGTACAGAAACGGCTATTGAAACGGTAGTGGAACACGCAAAAGAAAAAGCAAAATTAATATCGGTAAACTTATAAGGTATGGAAAATCTCTTAATACAGAATATAACAAAGCACGTTCAATTAACAAAAGAAGAAGAACATATTGTACTGGACGCATTTTCTGAAGCTCAGTACAAGGCCAAAACTGTTTTAATTAAACCGGGCGACGAAGCCCACTTTACGTATTTTGTATTAAAGGGCATTTTGCGGAGTTACACGATAGACGACAACGGCAATGCCCATATTCTGAGTTTTGCCACACCCGGATGGTGGGTAACCGATATGTACAGCTACCTTACCGGGAAGCAGGCCATTATGTATATAGATGTTATGGAAGACTGTGAAGTCCTCATCATTCAGAAAAAAGAAGTGGAACGTCTTTACAGGGAAGTTCCGAAACTCGAACGCTTTTTTCGTATTCTTACAGAAAACAACCTCATTGCCAATCAGCAGCGGGTGCTTGATAAGATGGCGCTCACAGCAGAAGAACGCTATGAAAAGTTTTCAAAGAAATACCATGAAGTGCTGCATTGTCTTCCACAGAAATACATCGCATCCTATATAGGGGTAACTCCTGAATTTTTCAGCAAGATGAAAAGTAAACTCCTGAGAAAAAAATAAACAGCCAAGAGCTTAACAAATTGATGTTAAGCTCTTTTTTATTTCTTAATTTAGGTTAACAGCTGGGTTAAGGATGTATACTAACTTTGTATTATCAAACTGAAAAACAGAAAGACATGGCAAATTATATTATTCACACAGCAGATTCAAGAGGGTATGCAGACCACGGCTGGTTAAAATCATACCACACTTTTTCATTCGCAGGCTATTTCAATCCCGAGCGGGTTCATTTCGGGGCTCTCCGCGTTTTAAACGACGATTTTGTCGCAGCCGGTATGGGATTTGGAAAACATCCGCATGAAAACATGGAAATTGTTTCAATTCCATTAGAAGGTAAATTACAGCACGAAGACAGTACCGGGTCAAAAGGTATTATCTCAAAAGGCGAAATTCAGTTTATGAGCGCAGGAACGGGCGTTGTACACAGCGAGATGAACGGCAGCAGTTCTGAAGCCGTAAAATTTCTTCAGATATGGGTTATTCCTAACAAGATGAACATTACGCCCCGTTATGGACAGATGGAATATCATTTAGAAGAAAATGAGATCAAAACGCTTATACAGCCGGAAGCTCAGGAAGGCATGCTGCGTTTACAGCAAAACGCCTGGTTTAAAATGGCCCGTTTCGAAGCAGGTAAAGAATTAAACGTAAACATAGAAGATCCGGCAAATAACGGGATTTACATTTTCCTTTTAAACGGATCGATCCGCGTGGACGGCAACGAACTAAAAAACAGAGATGCCATCGGTATCTGGGATGCGGAACAGGTTAATATACACATAAACGATAACAGTGAATTTCTTTTGATAGAAGTTCCAATGAACTTAAACTAATTATTAAAAACTTAAAGATTATGAAAAAATGGACAATCGATCCGACGCACAGCGAAATCGGATTCAAAGTAAAACACATGATGTTCACAAATGTTAAAGGATTTTTCAACGACTATACAGCCGATATTACCTTCAACGAAGACCTTAAAGAAGCAGATCTGCAGTTCGAAGCCAAAATAAGCTCAATCTTTACCAATAATACGGATCGGGACAATCACTTAAAAAGTGCAGACTTTTTTGATGCCGAACAGTTTCCTTCCCTAAAGTTCAAATCAACACAGATCAGCGGTAGCGGAAATGACTATGAAATCAAGGGAGATCTTACAATTAAGGGTATTACACACCCAGTAACTTTAAAAGGTGAATTCAGCGGACTCATGTCTGATCCTTGGGGTAACACAAAAGTAGGATTGAATCTTGCTGGTAAAATTAACCGCAAAGATTTCGGACTCACTTACAACGCTGCTTTGGAAACAGGTGGTGTTCTTGTTGGAGAAGACGTACAGTTAAATGCTGAAGTACAGCTTGTAGAACAAAAATAACATCTGTTTTATTTGTTTTGTAAAGTACAATCTTTCAACAGATTGTACTTTTTTTATGCGTACAGTTTTATTAAATTGCAGAAAAAACAGAAATGAGGCGTAAATCAATCATTATTTTATCCATCATATTGGGAATCACCACCCAATCGTGCAGAAAAGAAAACAAAGCTATGACTTCCGGACAAGAAAATCCTTTAATTGCGGAATGGAACACTCCGTTTGAGGTTCCCCCGTTTGACAAAATCAAAAACAGTGATTTCAAACCAGCCCTGTTAGAGGGAATCAGGGATCATGAAAAGGAAATAAAGAACATCGTGGACGATAAGGCGAAACCTACCTTTGAAAATGTAATCGTTGCCATTGAAACTTCCGGGGAACTGTTAAACAGGGTTACCACCGTGCTTTACAACCTTACGAGTGCCAATACGAACGATGACCTTCAGAAACTGGCGCAGGAGATGGCTCCGCACCTTTCGGAACATTCCGACAACATTTACCTTAATGAAGCCCTTTTCCAGAAAGTCAAGTCTGTGTACAACGAATACCAGGTAGGTCAGCCCGAAACAATGAAACTGACACCCGAACAACGCATGCTGCTTGATGAAACTTATAAAAAATTTGTACGAAGCGGGGCAAATCTTTCAAAAGAAGATAAGGAAAAACTCAAAAAATTCAACAGTGAATTATCTGTACTTTCATTAAAATACGGTGACAACCTTTTGAATGAGACCAACAATTACGAGCTTGTTATCGATAAAAGGGAAAACCTGGCAGGTTTACCTGCTGAGTTAATAGAAGCTGCTGCTGAGGATGCAAAGGCAAAAGGAAAAACCGGGAAATGGGTATTTACGCTGAGCAATTCAAGCGTAATGCCTTTCCTGCAATATGCAGACAACCGCGAACTGCGCCAGACCATATGGAATGCCTACCAGCTCAGGGGCAATCAGAACAACGGAAACGATAACAAGGCAAACGTTCTTAAAATTGCGAATTTACGTATGCAGAAGGCACAGCTGCTTGGATATAAGAACCACGCGGAATATATACTGGAAGAAAGTATGGCAAAAACTCCGGATGCCGTAACCAAACTACTGTTAAAACTCTGGGAACCGGCTTTAAACAAGGCCAAACTAGAAGCTTCGGATATACAGGAACTTATGCGCAAAGAGGGAATTAATGAGGATGTTACCCCGGCAGACTGGCGTTATTATGCCGAAAAAATCCGCAAAGAGCGATACAGCCTGGACGAACAGGAACTCAAACCTTATTTAAGTCTTGAAAATGTACGGAACGGTATATTCGACGTAACACAAAAACTATACGGACTTACCTATAAGGAACTTACCAACGTTCCTAAATACCATGAAGATGTAACGGTATGGGAAGTATTTGACAAGGATAAGAAAACACTTGGTATTTTGTATATGGATATGCATCCGAGGGCGTCAAAACGCGGTGGTGCCTGGATGACCTCGTACCGTGATCAGGAAATGGAACAGGGTAAGCGTAAAATTCCTGTTATTTCCATTGTTTGTAATTTCACCAAACCTTCTGCAACAGCACCCTCTTTACTTACGTTTGATGAAACCACGACGTTTTTCCATGAATTCGGCCATGCTTTACACGGGCTGCTTTCCAACGTACACTACAGAAGTCTTGCGGGAACGAATGTGCCAAGGGATTTTGTGGAACTTCCTTCTCAGATTATGGAGAACTGGGCTGCTGAACCCGAGGTGTTGAAAATGTATGCCAAACACTATAAAACGGGAGAAACTATCCCGGATTCTCTTATTGAAAAAATGAAGAAGGCCGGAACGTTCGATCAGGGATTTGCCACAACTGAATACCTTGCTGCGGCATTGCTTGACATGAAATACCATACGGCTACCGAAGAAATAAAAGACGACGTGAATACGTTTGAGCTTAACGCTATGAAAGATGCCGGATTAACAGATGCCATCATCCCCAGATACCGTTCAACCTATTTCGGTCATATCTTTTCAGGCGGTTATGATGCTGGCTATTACAGCTATATCTGGAGTGCCGTACTGGATACCGATGCGTTTGAAGCCTTTAAAACATCCGGTTTATTTAATTCGGAAAAGGCGCTGATGTTCCGCAAATACATCCTTGAAAAAGGAGGCACGGAAGATCCGGCCGGGCTCTACAGAAAGTTCCGTGGTGCCGATCCTAAAATCGAACCTTTGCTCAAAAAGCGCGGATTAGACAACTAAATAAAAAACTCCCGGTATCCGGGAGTTTTTTATTTATATAAGGAAATATTTTATTTGATATTCTTGAGGTTAATGATTTCCTGCTCTGTAAGGAAACGCCATTGTCCGCGGGTAAGTCCCCATTTCGTAAGTCCGGCAAACATAACACGGTCCAGCTTGATAACGTTATACCCGAGTTTTTCAAAAACCATGCGTACAATTTTAACATTGGACGATTTAAGTTTTATACCTACCTCGCTCTTCGGATGATTTTCCACATACGAAACTTCTTCAACCCATACCTTGTGTTCGTTGATGTAAACCCCTGACTGGATTTTCTCGAGATCTTCGAATTTCAGGTTTTTATCAAGAGATACCTGATACAGTTTCGATGAATGCTGCGCTGCATTGGTAAACTTCTGGATCATATCATTATCATTTGTATACAGAATAAGGCCAACCGTTGTTTTATCCATTCGTCCCACCGGTTTCAGGTAAGAGGTTGAAGCATTGCGCACGAGGCTGTAGGCATTTGACAGTTCTTCATCTTCGGAAGCTCCGAATCCCTTTGGTTTGTTCAACAGTACATACACCTTTTTTTCTGGAGATAACAATACACCGTCGAAAACAACCTTATCTTTAGGCTGTACTTTATACCCCATTTCAGTAACCACCTCCCCGTTTACCGAAACATTTCCCGACTGTATATAGAGATCCGCATCCCTTCTGGAACAGACACCTGAATTGGCAATGTATTTATTAAGACGGATGGTGTCGTCTTTTATCACTGCATTCTTTGCCGGTCGTGAAGGCCGGTCGGTTCTTTTAAAAGGTCTTTCATCCTTTTTAAATGGTTTTTCAAATCTTGCACCTCCGGATTTGGATCCTGAAGATTTGCCCTTATCATTTGAACCGCCCTTAAAAGGTCCCTTTTTATTATTTCTGTTGCCGTTATTTCCGTCTCGCGTACTCATTGAAAAAATTTTTACAAAGATAAGAGAATAATTAGCATCTTTACATTAAGAATATAAAATGCAATAGCTATGATGAAAAATAAGTGGATGGTTCTAATCCTTATACAGGTAATTATAAGTTTGGTTTCGGGAATCCTGTTGTCCAAGATGTCCCTCATCGGCCGTATTGGAGTTTCAACCGTATACAGCGAGTACGGTTTTATGAAACACTGGTACAAGGGGTTTGCTGCCGTTCTCCTAATCCAGCTGCTGCTCATGGCTGTATTATGGATTGTAAAGCGTGCAGCATCCTACAAGAATTTCAGCATTGTAAACCTCATATTCATTATTGTAGGACTCCTCGGTCTGCTTTATACGTTTTACGATTTTACCTCTACAAGCCACAAATACATGAACAGCCAGTTTCACTGGGGAGGTTACCTGGTATGGGCGGGATGGTTCATTACCTGTTTCTTTTTCTTTTTTGCAAGGGTAAAACCCAAACCGGCAATAACGGCCGGCGAACCGCTTCAAAACGAAACCAATACAAATCAACTTTAAAAGCTTCCGTATCAGGAAGCTTTTTTCATTTAAAGATAAGGCACAACCATTCTCTTTCCGTTCATAATCACATTCGGATTAATAAGGACAATAGAAAGTACCCCCAAAAGAATAATAAGTTTTAACAGGATATGCAGCTTCTTATAATCGGTCTGTGCCCGTGCCTGGTATAAAAAAATGAGAAAGGCAATAAGCAGTCCGCTGCTTATATAAAAATAGTACTGCATATAGCCTACCTCATAGTAGGTAATCAGGGCAAAAGCCGGAATCAGCGTAAGCAGTACGAGCAAAGTAATAAGAGATTTTGAACTGTTTATCCCGAAACGAACCGGAATGGTCTGGTAATTATTGGCAAAGTCTCCCTTAAGGTTCTCAAGATCTTTTACAAGTTCCCTGATAAGCAGGATGAGATACAGGTAAAATCCATGCGCAAAGATACCCCAGCTGAAATTCTGAAAATGCATTAAAATCCCGAAAAAGGGAAGCAATACGAGAAGGGAAGCTGTAATGTTTCCTACTATGGGATACTTTTTAAGCTTATGGGAATAGAACCATAACACAAAGATATAAACCGCATAAAAAGCGGCAGCCCGCCATGAGACGATCCACGCGATGGCAACGCTTAAAAAATTCAGGAAAAAATAAATACGGAACTGTGTGGCCCGGCTTACTTTCCGGTCGATATACGATTTGTACGGACGGTTGATAAGATCTTTCTCGTCATCGTAAAAGTTATTGATAATGTATCCAGAGGCTATAGCCAGTGCGCTGCTTAAGATGATTAAAAATAGGTTCACATCGGTTACAACAGTAATGGCTCTCGATTGAGAGCCAAAAATAAAGATCGCGGACAGGTATTGTGCCATCACAACCACCACAATATTGTAGCCACGAACAACAGAAAAAATACTTAAGAATTTAAGCAGCATCCATTTCAGTTTTCGTGTTAGCATCATATTTTAAAAACGGTAAACCAATTCCAGTTTGTAATCTTTTAAGGCTTCTTTTGCTTTTTCGTAATCAGGTGCAAATCCAAGGATATATCCCCCACCGCCCGATCCGCATAATTTAAGGTAATAGTCATTGCTGTCTATTCCCTGCTGCCATACATGATGGAATTTTTCGGGGATCATCGGCTTGAAATGATTCAGCGCAATTTTTGAAAGCTGCTTGGTATTGCTGAACAATGTTTTAAAATCGCCTTTAAGGAAATTCTCGACACACAGATCGGTATATTTGGTAAACTGTGATTTCATCATAGTACGGAATCCTTCATTTTTGAGGTTATCCATAAAGATATTGATCATAGGTGCCGTTTCTCCAACCATTTCGGAATCAATAAGAAAAACACCTCCCGTTCCTTCTTTCTTCTGTGTAGGAATCCCCGTTGGTTCGATATGGTCTTTTGAGTTGATGAGAATAGGCAGGCTCAGGTAGCTGTTCAAAGGATCCAGACCGGAAGAGGTACCGTGAAAGAACGACTCCATACGTCCGAATATCTTTTTTAAGGTCAGCAGTTTCTCGCGGTTCAGGTTTTCAAGTACCGTGATTTTATCCTTCGCATATTTATCGTATACGGCTGCAACAAGTGCCCCGCTGCTTCCCACACCATAACCCTGCGGTATACTCGAATCAAAATGCATCCCGGCTTCCACATCCGCGTTCAGAGCTTCCAGATCAAACTGAACCAGTTCGGGCTCATTGATCGCAAGCTGATTCAGATAGGCAGCGAAAGCTTTTAAACTCTGGTTCGATTTTTTCGCGATCTCACTTTGATTTTCATCAATTTTCAATGCCCCGTTGTAATAGTTATACGGAATAGCCAGTCCTTTGGAATCTTTAATAATTCCGTATTCACCGAATAACAGGATTTTTGAGTAAAACAGAGGCCCTTTCATATCATTTTATTTTGTATAACAAATGTAATAATAAAAACAATAGGTTAACGTATTATTTATGGATTCCGTAAACGCAGTGGCGGCACCCGTTTTTGCAGCACCTTCCCTTCAGAAAATGGTACAGTTCAGTGAAAACAAAAAAACCGTTCTCCATGTAAAAATGCAGGCCTTCCACCATTTCAGACGGCCGCTTAGGAAATTTATGCGTTTGCGCCAGCTTTGTCATTTCGTCAAACTTCTTAAGGCAATCATTACAAAGACATCCGTGCTGCGTTTTATCATACAGGAACCTTACTGTTTCATCGAGCAGCTCGATTTTCTGGCAATCACAATTCTGTATATCTCCGGCATTGCAAACTATGGGTTTATGGCAATGCGTACATTTATGCTGATTCATTTAAAGTCTTTTCATTTTATTCCGATGTTTTCTGCCCCAGATCCCATTTCATCATGGATAAATTGCCCGTTCTGGCAAAAGGAAGCCAGTTTTTCTTCTATAAACTCCCGAACCTTCACCTTATCGTTATACGGGTATAATACATGAACGTTTGCACCTGCATCCAGTGTGAAGCACACCGGAATCCCGGTCTCCTTCCTGAATTTCCATACCTGTTGTATTATTTCAAGGGTGTTGGGTTTCATCAGGATGAAATACGGCATGGAAGTCATCATCATGGCATGCAGCGTCAGCGCTTCACTTTCTACAAGCCCTATAAACTTCGGCAAATCGCCGGATTCAAGTATTTCCTTCAGAACGGCAATATTCCCATGTGCCTGGGCAAACCGGGTTTCCGCATATGGATGTCCGTGCATAAGTTCATGCCCCACTGTGCTTGAAACCTGCTTTTCTCCTTTGTCTACCAGCAGAATGGTATCCTGATAATTGCGGAACACCTCATGCACTTCTGCCGGAAAAGGGATTCCATACAAATCGGTGCTTCCTTCAATACTTTCCGTCTGGCCCCAAACCACGATATTCCCATTTATGCTTCTGCAGGCACTTCCCGATCCAAGTCGCGCCAGCAATGAAGCTTTATGTTCATAATAGCCCTCCGGCTGTCCCGGATAAATATCTTTTTCCAGAGCCATGATACCGGATGACAATGCTGCCATACCTGATGCAGAAGAGGCTATTCCCGAACTATGCGGAAATGTATTGTGCGTATCAATCGTGAAATGATAATCCCGTATGTAAGGGCATAATTCTTCTATACGCTCAAAATATTTCTGTATCTTGGGACGGAATGATTCTTTGGGTTGACCTTCAAACAATAAATCAAACGAAATATTCCGGTCTTCTTTAGGCTCTGCTACAAGCCTTGTAACTGTTTTTGAGTTTTTCAGCGTAAAACTCAGAGAAGGGTTCGCCGGGATCTGGTTTTTCTTTTTCCCCCAGTATTTCACCAGTGCAATATTGCTCGGTGCTGAAAAAACATACTCCTTCTTTTCCGCAAATCGGGAAAAACGATCTGTCTTAAATATAGCTGTATCAATCATATCTTTTAAAATTTAGCTGCAATAGCCTGCGCTGCCAGAAAACCTGTGGTCCATGCATTTTGAAAATTAAATCCACCGGTAATCGCATCAACATTGAGGATTTCGCCGGTAAAATACAAATTATCCTCCAGTTTGCTCTCCATGGTTTTGAAATTCACTTCCTTCAGATCAATTCCTCCGGCTGTTACAAACTCGTCCTTAAACGTACTTTTTCCATTTACCCCGAACATTCCCTGTGTCAACTGCTCGGCCAGTTTTACAAGCTGCTTTTTCCCGATGTCGGCCCATTTTGCATCTTCTGTGATTCCCGAAGCCAATACGAGTTTTTCCCATAAGCGGTTCGTTAACTCGTAAGGTGCTTTTTTAATGATGTTCTTCCTTGCCAGTTCCAGCTTAAAAGCCATCAATTCTTCCAGCACTTCATCAAAAGTATGCTCATTAAGCCAGTTCACCCGCAGGGAAAACCTGTAATTCAGATCGGACAGTTCCCGTGCCCCCCAGGCCGAAAGGCGTAAAATGGCCGGTCCGCTCATTCCCCAATGGGTAATCAATAAAGGTCCGCTGGCTTTTAAAGAGGTATTTTTAACCCTGAGCGTGACCATGGGTGCCGACACGCCCATTAAATCCCGAATGCGCTCATCCTTTATATTAAACGTAAACAGAGAGGGAACGGGAGGTACGATGGTATGTCCTAAAGATGCCATGAGTTCCCAAACTTTGGGATTGCTGCCGGTTGCCATGACAAGCTGTGTACATTCGAAATTACCGGCTGTTGTTTCCAGTTTCCATTTATTTTCCTCGCTTTTCAGAATATTCTGAACCACCGTTTGTTTAACAATTTTTATGCCTGCTTTGCCTGCTTCGTGCAAAAAGCAATCAATAATGGTCTGTGAACTGTTGCTTTCGGGAAATACCCTGCCGTCCTCTTCTGTCTTAAGGGCAACACCCCTTTCTTCAAACCATTCCATGATGTCTCCTGTACAAAAAGTATGAAAAGGCCCTCTGAGTTCGCGTTCTCCGCGCGGATAAAACTTTGTAAGCATATCGGGAATAAAACATGCGTGGGTGACATTGCAACGCCCTCCGCCTGAAATTTTGACCTTTGTCAGAACTTCTTTTCCGCGTTCCAGGATCGCTATACGGATATCGGGTATCTGTTGCGACAGCTGAATGGCGCTGAAAAAACCGGAAGCACCGCCACCTACTATAATCACATCAAAACAGTGCATATATTTCTACAATTATTTTCTACAAACTGTGGATAAGCAGAATACACCCCGAACTCTATCGGGTTAAAAACCAGACTTTAACAAAAATGGAACGGTTTATGCATTGTTATTCTGCATCTTGCAAAGATAATGAACAACAAACTTCAGATAAAATTTATTATGAAATATAAAAGTTTGGCTTTACTCATTTGCGGACTGGCAATTGTATCCTGTAAAACAGCGAAGACAAACACCGCGAATGATTCTTCTAAAAAGCACGATAAAAAAGAACTTTTCAAAAAGGGGAAAGAGGATGTTTACTATACCGAACAGATCAAAAATGATTTCCGGGCCGTTACGGAAAATGTACAGTACAAATTCCTGCAATCATATCAGGCAACAGAAAAACAGTATTCTATTTTATTTTTTACTCAGGGATTCAACGGAGAAGAAATACATGTAAAAAATGAAGAGGGAACTTTGTTTAAGGGAAGCGTATTAACCAATAAAAAAACTGGGCTCGCCAAGAATATGCGTATACTGAATACTGAAGTTACGAGCATTTATGACAAATCCACAAAAAAAACCATTTACATCAACACCGACAAAGCCCGCAAATATAAATTTGTTTATGTAATGAAAGGAAACAAGGAGGATGAAAAGCCTTATAAGATTACATTCAGCGATAAACTGCGGCCTGAAAAATAACAATCAATCACCAATTTTTAACAACAAACATCCTGAGCAAGGCATCACCTATGGTGGTGCCTTGTTCTTTTACAGAATCATCTGTTCGTACGGAACAACCGTAAAATATCCTTTTCCCTTGAAATAAGATGAAGGATCTTTACGGCAGGCTACCATTACAAAATCACCTCCCCATCCGCCAAGGCTTTTAACAAGGCCGTCGAAATCGGGAAACAACTGTTGCTGAACAGGCTCCATTTCAAGTACCTTTCCCAGGTTCTGTTCGTATTTCTTAAAGAATGCAATAAACTGTTCCAGGTCTTTGATAAGAAGTAACGCATCGGTCATGCGCGAAACTTCCGAAACTTCTTGTGTAAGGTCTTTCTGCTTTTTCTTAAAGTTCGCAATGGCTTCCTTGCTGTCACGCTTCTGATTCAGGTATACAAACCAGATGTTGTGTTTAAAGGGGGGATCGAATACTACTTGTTGCACAACGGGTATACCGTTCTTCACTTCATAGGTTACCGGCGTGTTATTCTGTGCACATGCAATATCGTAACCGCTTCCCCCGAAAGCGTTCCGAAGCAAAACAAAAGCATCAATTTCAAACCATTGCGCAATATTATTGATCAAGGTTGAGGAAGTTCCCAATCCCCAGTTTCTCGGAAAAGTGAGTTCGGTTTCCACTACAAAACCTCCCTGTCTCATGATACCGGGGTTCAGCAGATGAGCCTGGTAAAGAATTTCGGTTAATGTTTTCCTTATTTTTCCTCCCTCTTTTTTATCGTTCCTGATGATGTCTTCTACCGCGATTTCATCGTTATACCACACTGTTCCGTCTGCATCATAACTTTTCCATGAAACCACCGCACTTTTAACGGGAAAAACCTTTAATGACTGCCCGAATTTAGTAGGCAGTGCAAACACCTTCGCTCCTTCAAGAACGTAATATTCACCTAATATGAACAATTTTCCGTTGCTGTAAAATTCCATATGGTCTAGTTGCGTAACGCTTTTATAAAATCTGTTACCGCACTATGGGAAACTGTTTTTTCCTCGAAGTGTTTTAAAACGGCTGCCTTTTCCTCTGACGTAGCCTGAAGCTGGTTCAGTATGTTCATGAGGTGCATTTTCATATGCCCTTTCTGAATTCCCGTAGTTGTAAGGGATTTTACAGCAGCAAAATTCTGGGCCAATCCGGCAACTGCAATAATTTTCATTAAATCGTCCGAATTGGGTTTTTCCAGGAGATTCAAAGCAAATTTCACCATGGGATGCAGATTGGTCAAACCTCCTACTGTTCCTAAAGCTAAAGGTAAATCCATCCAGAAACGGAATTTACCGTCTTTAATTTCTGCATGAGAAAGCGAGGTGTACCTTCCTTCTTTTGCTGCGAAGGCATGAACCCCTGCTTCAACGGCACGAAAATCATTCCCTGTAGCCAGTACCACCGCATCAACCCCGTTCATAATTCCTTTATTGTGCGTTACAGCACGGTAAGGTTCTATCTCGGCTATCTTTACCGCCTGCACAAATTTTTCTGCAAACTCCTGCGGATTCTGAATTTCCTTGGAGGCCAATTCTTCCACTCCGCAGGAAACTTCAGCTCTTACAAGGCAATTAGGTACATAATTCGACAAAATGGCCATTATGATCTGGAAAGAACTACGTTCTGCTTCCGAAAACAGGTCATATACTGCCGATTCCTCCCTGAGTACATTGGCAAACTCCTCCAGGCATGAATTGATGAAGTTTGCGCCCATACTGTCCCTGGTATCGAAGGTAGCATGCAACTGGTAGTAATCCTTTAACTCCGACGTCTTATCCACAAGTTCGATGGCCAGGATACCCCCACCGCGCTTTTCCATATTTTTGGTAATCTCGGCTGTACGGCTGCGGAATAACGGCTGTAATTTTTCGACAAACCGGCTGAGCGTTTCCGTTTTCCCACTGAACATAAAATGTACATTTCCTATTTTTTCGGTAGAAAGAACCGTAGCGGTAAACCCGCCGCGCTTGGACCAAAACTTTGCAGCATTGGAAGCTGCCGCAACAACAGAGCTTTCTTCAATAACCATGGGCAGTGTGTATATTTTACCGTTAATAACGAAGTTCGGAGCAGTACCCAATGGCAGGTAAAAATTGGTAATGGTATTTTCTATAAATTCGTCATGCAGCTTTTGCAGTTTTTCATCACTATTCCAATACGACTTCAGCAAATGAACAACATCCTGGTTACCGCTGAAATAATTTTCAGCCAGCCACGCTATTTTCTGTTCTTTCGTAAGTTTAGAATAACCATTTACAATCCCCATTCCTTCTTGATTTTATTTTTGGCAAAGATAGTTATTCTGCCGAACTTCTAAATTTAGAAAATTATGAAGTTGAAAATCAAAAAAAAGAATTAATTTGCTGTCCTTAATTTTTACCTGTACCAATGAAGAATGTTTTCTTACTCGCAAGTTTGGTTTTAGCACCTGTTTTTACAGTTAAGGCACAACAAAAAATAGAAGTTTCAACTATCTGGAACGGCACATTCCGAACTCAGCAATTAAACGCATTGAATACACTGCATACAAAAAATCAATACAGTGTATTGGATTTCAACCAGCAAAAACGGACGTTTTCGATTGATGCATTCGATTTTACCACACTGCAGAAGGTACAGACACTGTTTGACAGTTCGACACACCCTGAAATAAAGGAAATATCTGATTATCAGATCAATAAAACGGACGATAAAATCCTTATTGCAACAAGCAGTACTCCAATATACCGGCATTCATTCACCTCGGTTTATTACCTTTACGATATCGCTTCAAAAAAACTTATCAAAATCAGCGATAATGCCATACAGGAACCATTGCTGAATAAGGACGGTTCTAAAATTGCCTATGCCTTTGATAACAACCTGTATGTTTTTGATGTTAAGAGCGGAAAAACGACACAGATAACAAACGACGGAAAGGAAAATTCGGTGATTAACGGTATTACCGACTGGGTATACGAAGAAGAGTTTGCTTTTGTAAGAGCATTCGACTGGAATACGGACGGATCTAAACTAGCCTTTATCAGGTTCGATGAAAGCGAAGTGCCTGTTTTTTCGATGGACGTTTACGGAAATGAGCTTTACCCACAGCAGCAGGTATTCAAATACCCAAAAGCCGGGGAAAACAATTCCAGAGTAAGCCTGCACCTGTATGATGTAAATACGGCCTCTTTAAAAGATATTGCACTGGATGCCCGGACAGATTATTATATCCCGCGTATCAAATTTACCGGCAATCCCAACGTATTGAGTGTACAAACCCTCAACCGCCATCAGAATCAGCTGAATTTACTGTTTGTGGATGCTGCTACGGGAAGAACCTCGGTAATTCTCAAGGAAACAGACAAAGCTTACGTAGATATTACGGACAACCTGACTTTCCTCAACGACAACAGTTTCATCTGGACAAGTGAAAAAGACGGCTATAACCATATTTATCATTACAACAATGACGGAAGCCTTCGCAACCAGGTTACATCAGGGTCGTGGGAAGTTACCGATTTCTACGGCTACAACAAGGATAATGAAACCATTTATTATCAGTCTGTTGAAAACGGATCGACCAAACGTGATGTTTACAGCATAAAGCTTAACGGTAAAAATAAAAAACAGCTTTCCTCAGTGAGCGGAACAAACAGTGCCACCTTCAGTCCCGATTATAAATATTTCATCAACAACCATTCTTCCAGTACAAAAGCCCCTACCTATACGCTTATTGAAGCAGCTTCGGGTAAACAGCTTAAGGAAATTATAAACAACAGATCACTTGAAGAAAAACTGGCAAAGTACGAACTGCCGAAAAAGGAATTCACAACTTTAAAAAATGAAGCAGGTGACGATTTAAATGCTTACATCATCAAACCAAAAAACTTTAACCCGCAGCAAAAATACCCCGTTTTAATGTTTCAGTACTCGGGACCGGGCTCTCAGCAGGTGGCCGACAAATGGTTTGACTCAAACGATTACTGGCATTTTATGCTGACACAGAAAGGGTATATCGTGGTTTGTGTTGACGGAAGAGGAACGGGGTTCAAAGGTGCGGCCTTTAAAAAAATCACCCAGAAAGAATTAGGAAAGTACGAGGTTGAGGATCAGATTTTCGTAGCACGCAAACTCGCAAATGAACCGTATATAGACGGGAACAGAATCGGGATATGGGGATGGAGCTTTGGCGGATTTATGTCGAGCAACTGCCTGTTCCAGGGTAATGATGTATTTAAAACAGCTATAGCCGTAGCACCCGTAACCTCCTGGCGTTTTTATGACAGCGTTTATACCGAACGTTTTATGACCACTCCTCAGGAAAATGCTTCGGGTTATGATAACAATTCACCGCTTACACATGCGGGTAAACTAAAAGGAAATTTCCTTCTGGTACACGGAACGGCCGACGACAACGTACACGTTCAGAATTCTATGGTTTTAATTGATAAGCTCGTTCGACTTAACAAGGATTTCGACTGGCTCATCTATCCCGATAAAAACCACGGAATCTATGGAGGCAAAACACGTGAACAGCTTTATACCAAAATGACAAATTACATTTTAGAAAAATTGTAATATTTTACTATTTTTGACATCCTTAACATCCAATTAAGAAAAACTAAACAAAATTTAAATATGACAACTGAAGAAAGACAGTTAGAAGCAATACATAATTTCGAAGGCAAATACCCTAAGCAGTTATGGCATCTTTTTATGGTGGAAATGTGGGAACGTTTCTGCTTCTACGGTATGCGCGGGGTTTTAGCTCTTTTTATGGTAGATCAGCTGGGATTGAATGACGCTCAGTCGAACCTGAAATATGGCGCCATTCAGGCTTTCGTATATGCCTTTACCTTTGTTGGAGGTATTTTTGCCGATAAAATACTCGGATTTAAAAAATCGCTTGTCTTCGGTGGTATCATCATGATAGCAGGAAACCTTCTTATCGGTATTAACCCACACGATTTCTTTTATTACGGTATTTCGTTAACGATCATAGGGACGGGTTTTTTTAAGCCTAACATTTCTTCAATGGTCGGAGAGCTTTACCGCGAAGGAGATCCTCGTCGCGATGCCGGATTCGGGCTCTTTTATTCCGGAATCAACATCGGTGCCCTTTTAGGGGGGATCGTCTGCGTTTATTTAGGTAAGCAGTACGGATGGAACCTGGCCTTTCTGGCTGCAGCTTCTGTTATGGTTATCGGAGTATTGTTCTTCCTGTTCATTCGTAAAGAGTTAGGGCCTATTGGAAATTCTCCTCTTGAAAACCTTTCCGCATCTCAAAGAAAAACGCGTGAAATAGCTGTATATATAGGTGCTCTTGTATGTGTTCCTTTTATTTTCATCATGATTCACAATACCAGCTATACCGACATCTTTATGTTTACTGTGGGGCCTTTAGCTGTTTTATACTACCTTTTTCAACTTACAAAAATCAAGGAATCTGCTGGAAAACAAAAATTTGTCGCAGCATTCATTATGATCGCCTTTTCTATTTTATTTTTTGCCATTTTTGAACAGGCAGGAGGTTCGCTTGCCTTATTTGCAAACAACAATGTGACACCAAGTCTGTTCGGAATAAACATAGATCCGAATATTGTAAACAACAGCGCCAATTCACTATATGTAATCGTTTTTGCTCCACTTTTAGGACTTGTGTGGCTGTGGATGGCCAAACGTAAGATTGAACCGAATACGGTAATTAAATTCGGACTTGCATTCTTATTGCTTGCCGGCGCATATTATATATTCTATTCCCTTCGCTTTTTTGCGAACGAACAGGGTATGACTTCATTGGAAATTTTTGCCCTTGCCTATTTTGTAGTAACGGTTGCCGAACTGTGTTTGTCACCAATCGGATTGTCAATGGTAACAAAACTGTCTCCGAAACATCTTGCCGGTATGATGATGGGGCTTTGGTTCCTGGCTTCTGCTTACGGGCAATACCTCGCCGGAATCCTGGGTGCAGGTATGTCTGACCCGAGTCCGACAGCTTCACTTACCGATAAGCTCATGGCTTATACAGACGGATATCAGCAACTTGCCATTTACTCCCTCATTGCAGGTGTGATCCTGGTACTGGTTTCTCCACTGATCCGCAGGTTGATGCATGAAGTGAAATAATTTATTATTCACCAACTGCTTTATAGATACAAAGCGACTTCACAGTCGCTTTTTTTGTTGTAATCACGAAATCGATTTTTAACCCTAGTTAAAATACAATATGTCTCAGGAACAGAACCCTTCGTTTTTCAAAACGATCACCTCATTTAACAAAACTTTCTGGCTGGCCAGTTTCATGGAATTAATGGAACGCTGGGCCTGGTACGGAATCTTCGGACTTTTAGGATTATACCTCGTGGCTTCAACCGATGCCCACGGACTGGGATTCAACCACATCCAGAAAGGAAGCATCATGGGAAATGTAACAGCTATCCTCTACCTGCTTCCGCTTTTCTTTGGTGTAATTGCAGACCGTATCGGATATAAACTTTCACTTATCATAGCCTACATACTCATGATTGCGGGTTATTACCTTATGGGAGAAGTGAATACGTACTGGAGCATGTATATGGTTTTTCTTCTCGTTGCTATTGGTGCGGCATTCTTTAAGCCTGTTGCATCGGCCATTATTGCGCGCAATACAGACGAGACCACCGGAACTATGGGATTCGGTATTTTCTATATGATGGTAAATATCGGGGGATTTATAGGACCTGCCATGTCTTCCTACCTAAGAACGGAATACGGATGGAAAATCATTTTCATACAGGCTGCCATCGTAATCGGGATCAACCTTCTTTTCGTTTTGTTGTTCTACAAGGAGCCAAAAAGAGAAAAAACCGAAAAAGAACCTATAACAACGGAGATGAAAAAGGCCGTTTTAAACATCGTCGAAGCGCTGAAAGACAAAAGGCTTAGTATTTTATTAGTCCTTATGATCGGGTTCTGGACCATGTTCAACCAGCTTTTTTATACACTTCCGAATTTTATCGCAGACTGGGTCGACTCAAGTTCCATCAGTAACTGGATAAATGAGCATGTCCCATTTATGGCAAAAACGTTGACGGAAGACGGACAGGTGAAACCCGAATGGTTTACCAATATCGATGCCCTTATGATTATTTTGCTACAGGTATCAGTGTCGTATTTTGTAATCAAAATGCGTCACATTCATGCTATACTAAGGGGTGCCATCATAGCCACTATCGGTGTTTGTCTTACGTTTTATTTCCATAGTGTCTGGTTTGCCATTATCGGAACGATCATTTTTGCCATCGGGGAAATGATGTCGAGCCCTACCCTTTCTTCTTTTATTGCCATCATTACTCCTAAAGGGAAAGAAGGTCTTTATCAGGGTACCTACTTTTTGCCGGTTGCGGCAGGAAACTGGGTAACGGGGTTCATTGCAGGTGACCTGTACCAGAAATGGTCCGATAAATTATCGCTGCTTCAGACCGAAATGGCTAAACGCCGGATTCAAATGCCTGAAGTTATCAGTAAAGAGCAATACATAGAAGAAGCTTCGAAAACACTCAAAATGTCCATTTCTGCCTTTGAAAAACAGTTCCAACTTAAACAGGATCATATTGAATGGACAGCCGTAGGACAGAAAGTAAATGAATTTGCAGCATCAAAAGGAATTGACGCTTCAATGCTACAGTTGCCTTTTTCAAAAGGAGAATATTTTACACTAGCAGAGCAGAAATTAGGCATGAGCCACTGGGATGTAACCCAAATGTTATGGGATACCTACCAGCCAAACAAATTATGGTTTGTGATCTTCGGAATTGGTATGGTTTCTGTTATAGCTTTGTTAATTTATGATAAAATGGTCATCAAACCCTTAGAAGTTAAAAAATAAAATTTCTTTTGTTATCATTCTAACCTGAAAATTTAAAATCAATTTATTCAACATATATGAACACGAACATTTCATCCGATTTTTACAAATCAAATGTTTTAGGACAACGATCGGGCTTATTTGTACTTTTCTTTACAGAAATGTGGGAGCGTTTTTCTTTTTACGGGATGCGCGTCCTTTTAATTCAGTTTTTAACAGCAACCGTTATCAAAGGAGGTTGGGCCTGGAGTGCTGAACAGGCCGGGGCTCTTTACGGGACCTATGCCATGATGCTTTACCTTACTCCTATTCTGGGAGGTATTATTGCCGATAAATACATAGGTTCACGCAAAGCTGTTATCATAGGAGCCATTATCATGACCATCGGGCATGCCGCCATGGCTTTTGATACACAGATTATGTTCTTCATAGGGTTGAGCTGTCTGGTTATAGGAACTGGTTTCTTTAAACCAAATATGCCTTCTATTTTAGGAGAGATGTACAAGGACCTGCCTGAAAAGAAGGACGGAGCTTATACCATCTTTTATATGGGGGTAAACGCCGGAGCCTTTTTCGGAATGATGCTTTGCGGCTACATAGCTGAAACGCAGGGGTGGCACTGGGGATTCGGATTAGCCGGGATCTTTATGTTGCTCGGAACCCTTCAGTTCGCCTTTGCAAAACCTTTAATGGGCAATCTCGGTGTTCTGGATAAAACCAAGGAAGCTGTAGAAGCCAAGGCCGCAGCCGAAACCGACAAAAGAAACCCTTTCACTACCAAAGATTATATCTTAATGGCCATTGTTGCCGTTATCGGATTTCTTTATGCCTTTAACGATCCTTTGTCCAAAAACGGAATTGTTGATATTTTCGAGGGATTAGACCTACCTTTCCTTCGTGGACAATATGTAATGATCATTTTCGCGCTCGCCATTTTCATTTACATGATTGTTTCGCGTATACTTCGTTACGATAAAGTTGTACGTGACCGTATGTTTGCCGTTGTATTACTGGCATTCTTCCTTATTTTCTTCTTTATGAGTTTTGAACAGGGGGCTACCTCGCTTGTATTGGTTGCACGCGATTATATCGACAGAAGCCTGACAGGAACTGCATTAACTACCTTTAACATTGTAAATGCTCTACTTACAATAGTCCCTTTGGCCATTATTTCATGGGTACTGGTAAAACTGGCTCAGACTACCTGGAAAAAGATTGCGCTTTCCAACATCGTACTCATCCTTTGTTTCGTTATGATATGGGGCGCTGTATTGTGGATGCTCAAAAATGAATTTTCAAAAGAGGCTTCAGAAATCACGGTTTCATGGTTTTCTACACTGAATTCCTTCTTTATTATTGCCCTGGCTTCTACCGTATCGAAATTGTGGGAATCAAAATATAATCCTTCTGCAGCCTTTAAATACGGTTTCGGACTGATCCTGGTAGCCATCGGATTTCTTATCATTGGTCTTGGATCATGGGGAATTGGTGAAGGTGTGAAAATATCTATGGTTTTTCTGGTACTGACCTATTTATTTCATACACTTGGAGAACTCTTTATTTCACCGGTCGGGTTGTCTTACGTTTCCAAACTTGTACCGGGCCGGATGCTGGCCTTCATGTTCGGAATATGGTACCTGGCAATCGCCATCGCGCAAAAAGTAGCCGCTGTTCTAGGTGGACAGGTAGAGGCTATACAACAGGAATATTCCCTGAGTCATTTCTTTTTCCTGTTTACAGCCATACCGGCAGGAGCAGGTTTACTTGTAATGCTCTTAAACCCGCTCATTAAAAAATTAATGCACGGAATTAAATAATTTGGTTATCTTTCGGATTCTAAAAATTTAAATTTATAAAATGGCAAGTGATACGCACTTAATTGAGCAGGTTGAAAAACAGGGAACAATCTTCGGGCATCCAAAAGCATTATTCCTTTTGTTTTTTACTGAAATGTGGGAACGTTTCAGTTATTACGGAATGCGGGGAATCCTCATTCTTTACATGGTAAAACTGTGGTCTGAAAACGGATTAAATATCCCGGAAGACAGAGCATCTTTAATATACGGATTCTTCACAGGATTTGTATATTTTACTCCGCTTATTGGTGGATACCTTGCAGACAGGTACATTGGTCAGCGAAAAGCAATTACTATCGGGGGGATTACCATGATGACCGGGCAGCTTGTACTATTTGCCTTTAACAGTCATGTTGGTCTGGCTTTCGGACTTATACTCCTTATCATAGGAAACGGCTTTTTTAAGCCTAATATTTCCACTTTGGTAGGACGCCTGTACCGCGACAATGACGACCGCCGGGATTCTGCTTTCTCCATTTTTTATATGGGGATTAATGTAGGTGCATTTATAGCCCCATTAGTATGTGGTACACTGGCCGAAAGCTGGTTCGCTGTAAAAGACGCATCAGGCACCATACTTTCGTACGGTTTTAAATACGGATTCCTTGCAGCGGCAATAGGTATGTTCATCGGGCAGGTTGCTTTCAACTTACTTGCTAAAAAATATCTTGTGGAAATCGGACTCCACGCTGCCGGTAAAGGTGAAAAGACCGAAACAGCAACCCAGACAAATGCTCCATTGACGAAAATCGAAAAGCAACGTATTGCCGTAATCGGAATCCTTACCTTTTTTGTTATTTTCTTTTGGGCGGGCTTTGAACAGGCGGGCTCATCCCTTACGCTTTATACCGATAAATACATCAACAGAAATTTATTCGGCTGGGAAATCCCTACTTCTTATTTCCAGTCGGTAAACCCCTTATTCATTGTTGCATTAGGACCCGTTTTTGCATGGTTCTGGACATCTAAACTCGGAAGATCACTTACAACGCCCGTAAAAATGTCACTGGGTATGATACTTTTAGGAATCGGCTTTATCATTATGTACTTCGCTACATTCTCCGTTGAAGTAAACTCAATAGGAGGTCAGGAACAAATAATGAAAAAAGCGGCACTTTCCTTTTTGGTATTGACCTATTTCTTCCATACCGTGGGAGAATTGTGCTTGTCACCGGTTGGACTTTCAGTTGTAACCAAACTGGCTCCGGCCAAACTGGCATCTCTTTTAATGGGCGCCTGGATGCTTTCTTCCTTCTTTGCAAACATCATTGGAGGATTTATAGCTGCTTATGTTGAAAAACTAGGGGCCGGGACCATTTTCATCTCCATTGCAATATTCGTTATAGCATTGGGACTTCTTATGCTTTTATTAAGCAGAAAGCTCGGACAAATGATGCACGGTGTAAAATAAAATCCGGTACACTTTTTGAAAATATTAAATCCGATAGTTTTTGCTATCGGATTTTTATATATTTACCTAACTAATTTAAAAAGCAATGAAAAAAAGTATCTTTTTGATTTTATTTACCTTGGCTTCAATCGTGACGCAGGCACAGGCAGTAAAGTGGATGACTATGAAGGAAGCTGTGGAAGCACAGAAGAAAAATAAAAAACCTATTTTTATCGACGCCTATACCGTATGGTGCGGACCTTGTAAAATGCTCGATAAAAACACATTCTCCGATCCTAAAGTAGCAGCAGTATTAAACGAGAAATACAATCCCGTTAAATTCAATGCAGAAGGAAATGAAGAAATCCAGTTTGGCGGTAAGCTTTACAAAAACCCGGGCTATCAGGAGGCAAGGAAAAATTCTCGCAACGGTTTTCATGAATTTGCCGCTTTCATAGGGGTTCAGGCCTATCCCGATATGTTTATCCTGGACAGTGAAGGAAAAAAAGTAAAAGAAATCCTCGGATATCATACTGCAGAAGACCTGCTTCCTCAGTTATAAGGCAAAATATAAGCTCCCTTGGTACGCATATCGTAGTAAGGGATTTTTTTTACCTTAAGATATTCTATGTAAGCATCTACAAGGTATTGGCGGTTGCTTGAATGCAGAACGACCATTTTTGGCTTTACCTGTTCTACAAGCCTTTCCAGGTTAACATGCGCATTCTGTGAAATCACTACCTTATCAAAGGATCGGGACGGGAAAACTCCCAGACTGTCTACAACAAGCCAGGACTCATTCCCGAGCTTAAAAGCATTTCCCAGGCCATCTCTTTTTGACAGACGGGCTTTGTGCTTTAAAGCATAATTTCCGATGTGCTGTGAAACAAATGCATTGCTCTCACCCCATTGTACTAAAAACGTTCCGTTTCGGTGTAAAAAAACGGGGTTTTCCGTGTCACTCATAAGTAAAAATTCATTACTGTTCTTTATTTTCAGCGTTTTATGAAGTGCATCGGCCTGAAACAACAGCAGGAAAACCAGTAAAAGAGCAACCTTGTAAATACGTTTGCTGTATAGATACCAGAACAGGCAGAAAAACATCAAAGACAACAGCAGTGTCTGTATAAGATCAAAATACACGGACAGTGTGCTCACGGCAAACTGATCCGATATGCGTCCCAGACTCTCAAAGCAAAACAGGGCCGTTTTGTTTAACGGCATGGTAAAAAACGAAGCTGCCTCAGCCGATATGAAGGAAAGTGCCAGTTGTACAAACCAGGCTATGAGAAGAAAGGATGTAAGGGGAATAGCTATAATGTTTCCCATCAAAAACAACAGAGGAACCTGCTTAAAATAAAATATACTCAGTGGCAGCACCCCCAGCTGGGCTGTCAAAGAAACTCCTATGAGCTGTGAAAAATAATTGACGAGCCTGTTTTTAAATGTAAAATAAGACTGTACAGCCGGATAACAGTACACTATGGAAAAAACGGCAAGGTAGCTGAGTTGAAATCCCACATCAAACACGTAATTAGGATTGAAAAGCAATATAAGGAACATACTGCCGACCAGGAGATTCAGGGTGACAGACCGTGCACCGAGATAATTTCCCAGCAGCATCATAAGACACATCAGAACAGCTCTGAGTACCGATCCCGAAAGACCGGCCATAAGGCTAAAAACAACGAGGAAAAGCACTAATAAGGGCGTTATTATCTTTTGTGGGATATGCAGTTGTCTCAGTATATAGGAAACAGTACCGAACAGCAGGATCACATGCATGCCCGATACAGCCAGGACATGTAGGATCCCGAGATCACGGAATCTTGCCTGCAAATCGTCGTCAAGGCGCGTCTTTACCCCGAACAGCAGGGCTTCCGTAAATCCCCGAACCCTTTCATCATATCCCAGATCGGAAAAGCGGTCAACCAGCCTGTTTCTCAACCGTGACACTCTCTTGCTCAGTGTATTCTGCTCTCCTGCTCCAACTACAGGATGGTCGGCTGTAACCTGGTAATAGATCCGTTTTTTGGAAAGATATTCCCTGTAATCAAACCCCTGAGGATTCTTTGGCCCCGGTACTTCGGCTATACGCCCGACCATGCTGTAAACAGCACCAACCTCCGGCTTTTGGCCGCTTGCAGGCATATATCCCAAAACACTTACAGCATCAGGATAAGCCGACAGGGTTGCGTAAAAGCGGTGGTAGCGATCGGAAGACCTGAGCACTTCATCTACGCGGACCGTAAAATCCCGCTGTTGCAGATTTCTTATTTTAACGGGCTGGTTATACAGCTTAAAAACCAAACAACCCAACGATGAAAAGGTTAAAAAGATACAGAATAAAAAACAGATATTCTGTCTGAAATCAAAGGAAACTGTATTGTTACGAACATACTGCACAAGCAGTAAAAGCAGTGACAAAGCAAATGTGGTAAAAACCACAGAAAGAGGTAATCTAAAGTTTAGACCAAAAAAAATCCCACCGACATATGAAAATGCAATGGGATAAATTGGATATTTCATTACCTTTCTCATAATATTAAAGGTATGAAATTTTTGAATATTAACTAACTAACTATAATACTTGTCTGTCGTAAACGCGATTTATCTGCACAAATCCCTTACTGTAATAAGCTTCTTTTGTAGAGTTAATTGAAACGCCTTTAGAAGTGGCAGAATGAATAAATTTCACATCATCCCCCTCTACTTCAATAACAATTCCTACGTGATTAATAACTCTTGACCCCCCGTTCTTGAAGAAAATAAGATCTCCGGGTTTTGCTTCGGATTTTGAAACACGCTCACCACGTGAAGCCATTTCCTTTGAAGTACGCGGCAAATCAATATCGAACTGATTAAAAGCTGTTTTCACAAAACCTGAACAATCCATTCCAGCGCGAGACATTCCACCCCATTGGTAACGTATCCCCTGATAATCGTTTGCTACGTTTAATAATTGCTCCGTTAAATAGCAGTATTTCGGCTTTTCTGACTTTTTGGATGTTTTGTTCTCCAGTTCATCGTCAACGGCATTCATTTTTTTGTTGATTTCCGCAAGAGTCAATTCTTCCTGCGTCTTCTGTGGCTTTAAGGATGTTCTCGTGACAGTTGTAACCTTGCGTGTCTGCGCCGAAACTTCTGTGCTTAAACATACAGTAAATAGGGTTACTAACGTTAAAGCTATGTTTTTCATTAATTGTATATTTTCAAATAATTTATATCTGCTATCGTGGTTTACACAAATATAGACTTTTTAAATTTCTAAACTCTCCTAAAAAGTTCTTAAAGTTTTCTTAATTATGTTGATAACCCTATCGCTTGCCCCACCTCCACCGAGCTTTTCGCTTAATTCATGGTACTTAAGCAGCATTTTAGCACGTCCCGAATTGTTAATAACTTTATCAAACTCAATACGGATATTAACGCTGTTACAGTCATTCTGGATTAATTCGGTAACAATAAGCTCATCCATAATAAGGTTTACAAGCGAAATATACTTCAATTTGATAATGCGTTTCGCAATTTCATATGAAAAAGCATTGGCCTTGTAAACCACAACCTGCGGCACTTTGAACAGGGCTGTTTCCAAAGTCGCTGTTCCCGAAGTCACCAAAGCAGCATAAGCATTGTTAAGCAGGTTGTATGTATCGTTGGATATAAACTTTACGTTTTCCTGACTTATAAACGGTTTGTAGAAATCATAATCCAGGCTCGGGGCACCGGCAATAACGAACTGGTATTGCGGATAGGCATCCACAATCCGCAGCATTTCTGAGAGCAACCTGGATATTTCCTGCTTCCTGCTTCCCGGAAGAAGTGCAATCACAGGCCGTTCATCAAGCGCGTGGACCTTTCGGAAATCATTGGCTTTGTTTTCTTTGAAACTGGCAATTTCATCAAGCAGGGGATGCCCCACATAATGTACCTTGTAATGATGCTTCTTTTCATAGAAATCCTTTTCAAAAGGCAGTATTACATACATATGGTTAATATCCCGCTTGATCGCTTTGATACGACCTTCCTTCCAGGCCCATATCTGGGGCGAGATGTAGTAATGGGTATCAAACCCCTTTTTCTTGGCCCATTTGGCAATGCGCATATTGAATCCCGGATAATCAATGAAGATAAGAACGTCCGGATTAAAAGCCATAATGTCTTTTTTACAGAACGCAATATTCCTGAAAATAGTCCGCAGGTTCGCCGCTACTTCCGCAAATCCCATAAAAGCCAGGTCGCGGTAATGTTTTACAAGCGTACCTCCTGCCTGCTGCATAAGGTCTCCACCCCAGAAACGCACTTCGGCATCGGGTTCTTCCTTAAACAGCGCTTTGAGCAAATTGACTCCATGTAGATCGCCCGAGGCTTCCCCTGCAATGATATAATACTTCATTATCCAAAAACAATATACAGCGCAATAATTAAAAATGAAAAGATAACACCGCGGGCGCTGAAATAATTATCGCGGTTCAGAAACAGGTAAAACAGGCCGATATTAGGAATGGCCCCTACTGAAAAGGCTTTGGAAGCAATATCGCTGTAGTTAAAAATAGCCCAGTCCTGCAAAGGGTTCATCTTCGTGAAAAGGGCAAAAAACAGGCATCCGAAAATAAACGACACCAGAAGGGCACAAACCGTCCCTAATATAAATTTAAGTAATTTTTCCATTATAATTCCCATGTATTTAACTGCTGCATAGCATGATAAGCCGTAAGGTCGAACTGCACAGGCACAACCGAAACATACCCGTGAGCCAGCGCCCATTCATCCGTATCTTCCCCTTTATCATGGTTTACGAAGGTCCCCGTAAGCCAGTAGTATTTTTTACCGTGCGGGTTTGTACGCTCGTCGAATTTTTCAACCCACGTAGCCTTTGCCTGCCGGCAGATTTTTATGCCTTTGATGTCTTTTTCCGCCAGTTTGGGAAAATTCACATTGAGTACTACACCATCGGGCAAACCATGCTTCAGGGTTTGCTTCGTTATCTGTTTTACAAACTGTTTTACCGGTTCAAAGTCAGCGTTCCAGCTAAAATCTGCCAACGAGAAACCTATTGCGGGAATCCCGCTCATTCCGGCTTCCACGGCTGCAGACATCGTACCGGAATAAATGACATTTGAAGCCGAATTCGACCCGTGATTGATCCCCGATACACAGATATCAGGCTTCCCCTTAATGATCTGATCAATAGCAATTTTAACACAGTCTACGGGTGTTCCCGAACAGGCATATTCCCTGGTGTCGTCGCCTTCAATGTAAACCTGTTCCAGAAAAAGAGTGTTGTTTACCGTGATGGCGTGCCCCATAGCCGACTGGGGACTGTCCGGAGCCACCACAATAACGTTCCCCAGTTCTTTCATGATACTTATTAAAGTACGAACGCCCGGAGCCGTAATACCGTCGTCGTTCGTTACTAAAATCAATGGTTTCTTCATTGTACCTGTCTTTATATATACATTTCATGTGTTATGCGGGTGTTTTCCCGCAAAACAGTAATAACCGTAAAAGTAATCAATTTAAATTAACTTCCTTTTCCAAAACCACGGGAACACCTGAACACTTAACAAAATTTTATTTTTCAATTAGCATAACATATAGATACTTTTTAAGTATTTTAGTTGAAAATTTATTGATGAATGCTATCTGGCAATTTATGAAGAGAAATTATAAAGTACTATTGATCGTTGTGGCGCTCGCTGCAGCGTTGTGGAGTTTTGTACCGTTTAAAAAGACGAGTGACCCGGATCCCGAAAAGGAAGCATTCCTCATGGGTGTCCTGAACTTCGTTTTACAGAATGCGCATTATCATCCCATAGAAATCAACGACGCGTTTTCTAAAAAAGTTTATACGAATTATTTAAAAATCATTGACGGAAACAAACGTTTTTTCCTTCAGTCCGATATAGATCAGTTCAAAAAGCACGAAACCCTTATTGACGATGAGTTTAAATCGCAACGCATCGACTTTTTTAATGATACCTATCCTGTTTTTGAGGAACGCATCAAAGACGCACAGGCATATTACAAAGATATCCTTTCAAAGCCTTTTGACTTTACTAAAAAGGAAACGCTGAATACTGATTATGAAAAACAGCCTTTTGCCTCAACAAAAGAAGAATTAAAGGAACGCTGGCGCAAACAGCTGAAATTAAGCGTGCTTTCGGGTATTGAAGACAAGATAAAACTCCAGGAAAACGATTCCCTGAACAAAGAGCCAAAAAAATCGTTTGCAGAGCTTGAGAAAGATTCCCGGGAAACAACCCTAAAATCGTTAAACGAATATTTCGAATTCTTCAAGGAAATATCAAGGGAAGAATGGCTTTCGTACTACATCAATGTTCTGCTGGAGCAGTTCGATCCGCATACCAATTATTTTGCCCCGGATGACAAGCAAAAATTTGATGAAAGCATGGCAGGTGCAATGGAAGGTATCGGAGCCCAGCTACGTAAAAAGGATCAGAATACAGAAATCACCGAAATAATTCCCGGAGGCCCCGCCATGAAACAGGGCGAACTTGAAAACGGGGATATCGTTTTAAAAGTAGCGCAGGGCGATGAACAGCCCGTAGACATTGCCGGAATGCGGCTCGAGAAGGTAGTAAAACTTATCAAAGGGAAAAAGGGAACCGTTGTAAACCTTACGGTACGTAAGGTAGACGGTACGGTAAAAGTTATTTCAATTACGCGCGACAAATTTGAAATTGAGGAAACTTTTGCAAAATCTTCCATTATTGAAACACCCCAGGGAAGATTCGGTCTCATCCACCTTCCTAAATTCTACATCAGTTTTGAGAACAGGGACAACCGAGATGCTTTCAAGGATGTAGCCAAGGAAGTGGAATACCTCAAAGAACAGAAGGTCGAGGGAATTATTATGGATTTGCGCAACAATGGCGGAGGCTCGCTTCAAACTGTGGTGGACATGGTAGGATTGTTCATCCCGCAGGGTCCTGTGGTACAGGTAAAAGCCCGCACGGGGGAAAACGACGTACTGTACGACCGCGACAACAAAATCCAGTGGGAAGGTCCCCTTGTTGTTTTAATCAACAACTATTCGGCATCCGCCTCCGAAATTTTCGCAGCGGCCATACAGGATTACAACCGCGGGCTGGTACTGGGATCTAAACATTCCTATGGAAAAGGAACCGTACAGAACATGCTGGATCTTAACAGGTTTGGAAACAAACAGATCGGTGATCTTGGCGGCATGAAATTTACGAGCCAGAAGTTTTACCGTGTGAACGGGGGGTCTACACAGATGAAAGGAGTAGAAAGTGACGTCGTATTACCGGACCGTTTTCTTTATGTAGATACGGGTGAACGCGATAATGACACAGCCATGCAATGGGATAAGATTGCCAAGGCAAACTTTAAACCTTTTACCAATAATTTTGCAAACATCATAGCAAACAGCAAGGTACGTATTGCAGCAAACAGGGAATTCCAGCTCATCGACGAAAGCGCAAAATGGGTAAAAGCCCAGCAGGACGATAATGTTTATTCGCTGCAATACGATGAATATATGGCCAAATCGAAAGAACTGGAAGCCCAGTCTAAAAAATTCAACGCTTTAAAGGATTATAAAAACACTCTGACCTTTAAATCGCTGCCGCACGAGGAAGCCCTCATTAAAAACGATACGGTTTTACTGAACAAGCGCAAACGCTGGTTTAAAAGCCTTAATAACGATGTGTATGTAGAAGAAGCAGTAAACGTATTAAAGGATATTAATTCTACTAAAAAACAATAAAGTGTTTAAGAAATTTGTTTCGGCAAACAGAAAGGCGCTCCAAAAATTTAAAGAAAATTCTTGGGGCGTTTTTTCATTAGCCTTTATCGCACTCCTTACCCTCATGGCACTTCTGGCCTATGTGGTGGCACCCGACAACACGCTCAACGCCAATAACGGAGATGTATCCATTAGTACGCGCGAACCGGGATTTACGGTAACGGTTATCAACGTCCCGTTACGGGAGGACCGTTTTCGGCTGGCCGATTATTTCACAGGTAAAGAAATCAGCGAGCAGTTCATACCCGTATTGTCGTACGAATTTAAAAACGACACACTGTTCTATAAGGAGTTTTCACGGGATCCGGCTACCGCCCAGACACGCTACGTACTCAAAAGTGCATTTCCCGATGCGGATGAACATTATATAACCGAGCATTATATCAAAACAAAAAAATACTGGCTAGGAACCGATAACCAGGGGCGTGATTACCTCAGCAGGCTCATCATCGGCGCGCGTGTTTCCCTTTCCATAGGCTTCGTGGCCGTATTCATTTCGCTTATCATAGGCATTTCACTTGGAGCCGTTGCCGGTTATTACGGCGGTAAGGCAGATGCCTTCATTTTATGGCTTATCAACGTCATATGGTCTATCCCCACCCTTTTACTTGTCATTGCAATTACACTGGCACTCGGCAAAGGATTCTGGCAGGTATTTATAGCCGTAGGACTTACGATGTGGGTAGAAGTAGCCCGTGTTGTACGCGGGCAGGTTATGAGTGTAAAGCAGATGCAGTATGTTACTGCGGCAAGAGCCCTGGGTTTCTCTGACAACCGTATCATTTTCAGACACATCATTCCCAATATCCTTGCCCCCGTAATCGTTATTTCGGCAGCTAATTTTGCATCGGCCATACTTGTGGAAAGCGGGCTTAGTTTTTTGGGACTTGGCGCCCAGGTACCTGTTCCCAGCTGGGGAGGCATGATCAAGGAACATTATAATTATATTATACTTGGCAAACCGCATCTGGCTTTAATTCCGGGTATTGCCATGTGCCTTGTGGTAGTGTCCTTTATGATGATCGGAAACGCTTTACGCGATGCGATGGACGTTAAAAACTAAATAATAAAGTTTATATAAACAAAAAAAAGCATGTATACACCATGCTTTTTTTGTTATTACCTGTTACTGTATTACAAACTTTTTAAGGTCGTAGCGGTCGCCCCTGAAAATATTGAGGTCTACTTTGGTTTCAACGCCCGTCACGGTACCCTTATCTGTAAACTGCCAGAAATCCCATTCTTCATTCATCTTTTCGCTGAAAAGACTGTATTTGGCAATCCAGATTCTGTATCCCGGAAAATAATCTTTCAGATGATCGTTGTAAAAACTGGCTCCTGAATAAATAATCGGTTTCACTCCGTAATGTTTTTCAACGATGTCAAGCCAGTTCTGCAGTCCTTCACGCATTTTCTCCGTTGTCTGGGTTCTGGGCAGTTCCTCCACATCCAGTACAGGAAAGAAATCACCGGGTTCCAGAGGAGTATTCTTTATAAAGTTCTGCGCCTGCAATGTGCTGTTCTCATCCGGGCGGTAATAGTGGTAGGCTCCGCGCACCAGCAAACGGCTTTTGGCCTTCTTCCAGTTATGGCCGAACTTGGCATCAACTCCGTCTGTACCCATAGTTGACCGTAAAAAAACATAATCAATGGCGAATTTCCGGTACAGGGAATCTATTTCCTTCCATTCAATATCTGACTGGTAATGCGACACATCAAACCCGAACAGGTGGTTGTTGTGCTTGTCCAGGATTTCAATGGCCCTGAAATCATGTACCGTGACCTCCTTACTACCCTCTTCTTTAAAAATGCGTTCATATAGGTCTGTAAAAAAATACCCGATTCCGTCGCGGTAATGAAATACCGCAAAACAGGCAATAAGAAGGCTGTAAGCCAACACATGCCATCTCCATGCGGCCGTGCGCGTTTTTTTGCGTGTCGCTTTTTTTCTTGCCGGTTTTCGGAATCTTGGCGTTGCCATTAACTTATTTTAGAAGTTTGATGCACAAATTACGTCTATATTTTTTTAGCAGACAACTACATTTTTTAAATTAATTTTACAGCAAAGAAAATTCCATGATCACATTACAGAACAGCTTTCTCACAGCGGACTTTATACCTTACGGAGCGGAATTACGGAGTTTGCGCACAGCGCATGGCAGGGAAATTATGTGGCAGGCCGACCCTGCCTACTGGGCCAAGACCAGCCCTGTACTGTTTCCCGTAGTAGGAGCGCTCAAAGACGGCTTTTATGTTCACAACAGTAAAAAATACGAACTTCCCCGCCACGGATTCGCACGCGACCTGATTTTCGAACCCGAAGTTTTAAGCGATACTGCTGTGCGGTTTACGCTAAGAAGCAACGGGGAAACCAAGAAAATTTATCCGTTTGACTTTATTTTCACCATCGTATACCAATTGGAAGACAACAGGCTCACCTGTTTTTATACAGTAGAAAACCCGGCAGCCTCTGTACTTTATTTCTCCGTAGGCGCACATCCGGCCTTCTTTCTGGGTAATACAAAAGAGGATTTTGAATCGTTTGAATTATGGTTTCCAGATGACAACGAACTCGTCTGCTCTTCACTTCACAACGGCCTTACAGGTGCTGCAACCAAAACTGTGAAGCTTCACAACGGGATTCTTCCTCTCCGACACGCTCTTTTTTACGAAGATGCACTTGTGCTGAAATCGCTGCAAAGCAGTAAAATTCTTCTGAGAAATAAAAAGGAGCCTTTCCTTCTGGAATTCACATTCAGGGGATTTCCTTATTTCGGTATCTGGTCGGCACGCGATGCCAATTTTGTGTGCCTGGAACCCTGGTGCGGCATTGCTGATTCAGTTCATCATAACAACGACATTTCGTGCAAGGAAGGTATCAGTATATTACATGCAAAGGAAACGTTTCACAAAAGCTGGTCAGTCGCTATCGTACAATAATATGAAAACAGCGTGAATGCCGTTCTTTCACAAAATATATTTTACCGGCTGCCTGGTATTCTTTCAGCACCGATTCAAGATGTTTTTCAAGTTTGGAATTTGCTCCGAGCCTGTGGTTGAACCTTACATAGGAAATATCAAATGCAGCACCGTAACTGTGTGAACTGTCGTTGGACGAAGCATTGGAATTAACCCTTCTCAAACGGTTCTGATCGGCTGCAGTACGTGTAAGCGATGTGATTACAAAGAAATTCTGCCCGGCCTTTTTCACGAAATCCCGGGCCATGGCATTGAGCACGATACGTCCTTTCGGAACCAGGCAGGCATGGCTGTGCGTAAGCTTATCGACACGGTAACCGTAGCCGCGCTGTTTAATGGTCACCAGCTTACCACTTGCCTTGAGTTTGTTCAGATGCGTCTTATCTTTTACCAGTCCCACATTATGTCTCTTGGCTGCATTAAGGTGAGTGGTATATTCCTTTGTGGGGGGAATTACCTTGCGTGTCTGGGCATTTCCTGAAAGAACAAAAATCAGTAGTAATAAAGTCGGGATAAAACGGTTCATCAATTTTCTTTAATTCAAACAAAAATAACATATAATATACATAACGACAAAATTAAGCGTTAAGTATGCATTATTTTTATTTAACATCCCCCGCCTTATAATCAAAAATCTCTTTTAAAAAGTTTTTCTTCCTGTCGGCAGGAAGGTTTTCTATAGACTTCAGAACGATATTGCGGCAACTGTAGGCCAGGTCAAAATGGAAAATCAGCAGGTAGTACAGGTTAAAATAAATTTCATTGATGGACAGGCTCGACAGGTATTTGAACAGGAATTCTTCTATAATCTCATTTTTATCTTCCCCGTTGTCGATTTCCATATTGTAACCGAGGAACTTAAAAACCGTATTGACGTGAAATACGTATTCATCGATCACGTTCTCGTTAAAAGGGATATCCTTTTCATAAGAAAAAAGGTCTGTGAGCTGAAGGTTTTTTATAGTATGGTGCGTTTCCTTGAAATTCATGATACCGATGAACACATTCGACACCTGGTATTTGAGCTTCATAGCATCACCGGCATTTACGGGCAGGATAAAGTCGCCCTCGTACTTAATTTTTTTATGTGAATTATTCTCCAGCTTAAATTTTTTCAGGCTGTCGATAAGGTAAATGAAATAAGGTTCGAGCGACTGCCGTATGTTGATCTTTACCTGCAGCTGCAATATCTGCGACTGTCTTTTGTTGAAATCGTACTGTATGTAAAATGCCATAAACGTAAATACCACACTGCACACCCCGATAATTGGTGCTGTGGTGCCACCTATAGCATCTCCGAGTTCGTTTTTGCCTGTGAGATCAACGATCCAGCTTTTATGGGTAAACAGGAATGCGAGCAGCGGCACCATAACCACCATAATAAGCGCCATTACAATTCCCATAAAAACAACACCTCTTTTCATCTTTAGGATTTTAACCTAAAGATAGGAATTAAAAAAAGACGGTGAAAGGCTTATTTTTTCTACAGTCCCAAACAAGTTAAAGTTTTTTGATTTATTTTTATGTAAAAGTTGAAAAAGTATTTAATCCACCCATCATGAAATTCCCAAGATTGTTCGTTACCCTGTGTTGCTTTGTACAATATTCTATAATTCTGGCGCAGCCACCGGCGGCCGGACCGGCAAAATCATACTTTAAAGACATTACCTATAAGGTTACTGCTGAAAACGACTCCGTAAAACTCGACATTTACCAGCCCGCAAACCCTACGGGAAAAAAGATGCCTGTGGTACTGTACATACATGGCGGTGCATGGGCCAAAGGTGATAAGGATTTTTCATCGTACTATTACACCACAAGCTTAAAGGATACGCTTCAGGCAAACGGCTATGCGCTTGTAAGCATCAATTACCGCCTTGTGGACAAGCAGCACGACCTGTCTGACCAGGTGAACGACTGCCGCGATGCGCTCAAATGGGTCATTGAACACGCCGATACCTACCATTTCGACGTTGACAACATCGGTTTCTGGGGAGAATCGGCCGGGGCCCACCTGGCCCTTATGATGGGCTATACCGACAAACCCGACGCTTCTTCTAATTTCAGAGCCCGGTACATAGTGGATAATTTCGGACCTACCGATCTGAACAAGGTTTTAAAAACCAACGCAGGATTTGTTACAAAGGTTCTTTATAAGCTGCTGCTCCCGGAATTATATGACCTGCGAGAAAAACTCATAAGAGCCATGACCACTTACGACATCAACACCCAGAAGGAACAGGCCGTAGCCGTAGCCACCTACTATTCCCCCATTACCTATATGGATACGGCGCATCGTATCCCTACCCTTATGCTTCACGGCACCAAAGACTTTATCGTTCCGATAAGGCAATCGAAAAAGCTAAAAAGGGAACTGGACAAACGCAGGGTGGAAAACCGGCTCGTTAAAGTACGTAAAGGCGACCACGGTTTCCGCAACATTTCCAAACCCGAACTGCAGGAGCTACTGCACACCACCTATCTGTTTATACAGCAGCATACCTATTAAAACACACGAAACCTTCATTACCCCAGCGTTTCAGCGTTTAAACACTGTTTTCCCCTCTTTCAGCGTTTCCAGTACCCGCAGATCCCTTAGCTTTTTGGGATCCATTGTAAACGGGTTCTGATCTAAGATTACGAGGTCTGCAAGCTTACCGGCCTTTAAGGAACCTTTGGCCTGTTCTTCGTGATACTGGTAAGCAGCATTAATGGTGATGGCCTTAAAAGCATCACGTACACTTATGCGCTGATCAGGTCCAAGTACCCTGCCCGATCTTGTTGTTCTGTTTACGGCTGCGTAAACCCCCGTAAGCAGATCAGGGGGCGTTACGGGGGCATCATGGTGAATGCTGAACGTTATTCCCGAATCCAGGGCTGCTTTAGCCGGGCTTATGAACGCAGCGCGTTGCGGTCCGAAAACACTTTCATAATGCCAGTCACCCCACAGGTATGCATGCGATGAAAAATACGACGGCATAACCCCTGTTTTCTTTATGGTTTCAATATGATCGGGCCGACTGTTCTGCACATGGATGAGCGTTGCCCTTAATTCTGGTCGGTATATCCCTTCTTCCCTGAGCTTTTCAATGACGCGCAACGCCTGATCTATGGCCGCATCCCCGTTTACGTGCAGCTGTGCCGTGATACCGGCAGAAAAAATCGTTTTAAGGTCGTTATAAAGCGTTTCATCCGAAAAGATCGGGAATCCCTTATAATCTCTTCCCATACCTTCGGGAGGCAGGAGATAGGGCTGCGTAAGCCAGGCCGTCTTTCCCTGTGGAGAACCGTCATCTGAGAATTTGAATCCACCGAATTTGAGCTTATTCCGGTATTTCATATAATCCACAACAAATGTTTTCCATTCCTTTTTATTTGCCTCAAAGTCGGGAAAATAAACCACATCGGCCTTCAGCAGTTTTTTACCGGCCGCTTCCTTCAGCAGCGAAAGTCCCACACCCATGGTGCGGCCGTCGCAAATAGTGGTTTGCCCGTAACTGAGCCATTCATCCTGTGCTGTGAGGAAATCTTTTAGCTGTTGTGAAATACCACCTGTTTCCTTGGGTTTTGGCAAAAGCGAAGTCAGCTTCATAAGTGCGCTGAAACTCGCATTTTCTTCGAGCTTTCCGTTTAGCCTGTGATCTTTATCACGCCCGTAATGCCCGCCTTCGGGGTCTTTGACATCTTCCGGAATGCCTAACAAATGCAGCATGGCCGTGTTTACCACGCTGGCATGCCCGGAAGCGTGAATGGCAATAATGGGATGCGTAAGGCTCACCGAATCAAGTTCACCGCGCGTGGGATGCCGGTGCTCTGTCATAATGGCGTCGTCGTAGCCGTTAGCCAGTACAGGTGTATTGTCAGGTTGAGCCTGTTTAGATATAGATACTCTAAGAGCCTGCTGCAAATCGGGAATGCTGTTTACAGTTCCGTAAGGCAAGGGCGACAGGTCCACAGCATGCAGCATGCCGGCACGCGAGGTAATGTGCCCGTGCGCATCGATAAAGCCCGGCATGAGCACCTTTGATCCGAGCTCCACCTTCTTTGTCTGCCGGCCTGCGAAACGCAGCGCTTCTTCCCTTGATCCCACGAACAGGATTTTCCCGTCTTTAACAGCGAGGGCCTCAGCTTCGGGAAGCGCGTCTTCCATCGTTAATACCGTTCCAATAAAAACCGTATCGGCGGTTTCCTTAGGATTGCTGCAACCGTATAAAACGAACAGCAACCCGACTGTTCCAATCCCTTTTTTCCACATACACAACACATTAGCTTTCTATTAAATATACGCATTATTTCATTCAGTGTTGCAGTGTTTGGGTGATTAGTTCAAAAGAAGTTTATGTAAAGGGAGATGACCTTATTTTTTCTATGTGTATACAACAGACCATTTTAAAAAAAGAAAGCTCCAAAAAAATGGAGCTTCTATTTTAGATAAATATTTTATCAGGACTTTAATGCTATCTCATCATTTCGAAATACAGTCCTGTAAATAATAATACTATAGTCAAAAGTAAAAACAGGCCGGTAAATTTCAACATTTTACCTGGTTCCGAATTTGTTTTACCCGCTTTTACAATAACACCCCAAACAATAATTATTAATAGTGCATTTAAGGGGATCAAAATTTTATATAAGTCTATCATGATTTATATTTCTGAATTTCCAAATTACTTCTCCTTGGGAATGCTCATAATTCAAATTTTTGAATTACAAATTTAAGTTACTTAGGGAAACCGTAACGCATAAAAAAGCGTACCACAATTCACGTTACGTTTTCAAAGGCTCGACAAAGCCCAAACACAATAACGGAATGGGTACGCCAAACGGTGTACTCCTTCTCCATCACCTTGTGTTGTTTCAAAATTTTGCCGATTTCTAAAAACAAGGACTTTAAAAAGTACTATATAATTTTGCTCCTTTGCAGGAGTCTTATTTTCTAATGCGAATTTATTGATTTTGATTAAAAAATTAAACAAAAAACTCTTGAATTATCATTTATCTAAATAAGAACTTATTTTTTTTTTAGTTTGGTTATAGGTATTGAAAATTTAAGAATGCTTTTTTTATTAAATTCTAAAATAGATATTTCTTAATTTAATACAGCTTCTAAAAGCCATATTTTTGTTCCCTCTTTTTGAAGGCATCTTCACCTCCCTCAACTATATCGGCGATATGCTCTCTAATGCCCATACTTTTCAACAAGTCGGTTTGGCTTCCTATTTTTGCAAAAGTATTCTCAATTGAACCGTTAATATAATCAAACTGATATGGACTTGTCGTGTCATTATCATTTTGTCCTTTTTGATTTGCTACAATTATGTTTTCTGCATCTGCGTTTACTACTACATTAGCATTATGTGTCACTAATATTATCTGTCTATCAAGTTTCCTGTTTTTTAAATACTCAACTAAATCTCTTGAGATTGATCTGTTATCTAAATTATCTTCAGGTTGATCAATCAAAATTGGAGCTTTAGACTTACTTAAGCTTATTATTAACTTAAGGATAATAAAACTTGCTTTACCCGTAGACATTTTATCTAAAGTATCATTATCAGACTCTACTTCCCAGTAATCAAAAAAGTAATCATTAAGAAGCTTTTTTGAGGCTTCTTTTGGAGATATGTTTCTCACTAATGGATAAGAATTATTTTCAATACATTCAAATGTATCTTTCAAATCTTTTATAATTAAATCAATATCATATTTAGAAAGAGGATGTTTATTTTGGTCATAGATATAATTCAAACTTTCTATATTTCTTAAACTTCGTAAGTCACTAATTGATTCTAATTCAAGCCTGAATTTGAGAAAATTGAATTTTGGGTAGCCATTAATTTGTAATTTATCATCCTCTAATGAGGAAATTCTTAAATGAAAATCCTGTATTATTTTATGATACTCTAAATAATTTTCTTTATATAACTCGAAAATTTTATCTTTCTCATCGTTCAATGCCGCAACATTGGTGTTAATTTCCGTTTTTAATTGATTGATTTCACTTATTTTTTGTTTATCATCTGAAATACTTTTTTCAATAATCTCTATTTGCCTTTTGATTTCATTATTTTGTACCAAAGGTTTAAGGTGATTCTCTAGTTCATTTTTTTGTGTGCCAAGAGTTAATAATAAATTATTCAATTCACTCTTTTTAATAAAAGTATTATTTTCATCAAGTTGTAATATACTATCAACCTCACTTAATTCTTTTTGTAAGGTATTTAAAGGATTATATTTATCCGCTAAAAAATGCTTTAATTCTTCTATTTCTATTGAATTTATGAATATTTCCTTTTTCGTAACTAATTGAGATATAATGTTCTTTGCTTCATTATTGAATTCTATTATCTTTCGATAATCGCTTTGGAATTTCGAAAATTCCAGATTTACTAATTCAAGTTGAGTATTATATGAGTTATATTCTGCAATTTGTGCTTCTGTTAATCCTATAGATTGTTTTAACTGATCTACTTTTTTCTCATTATTTGCTATACCGGAACTTAAAACTTCCTCACTCCCTTTAGCATTTAGCACTTTCCCTAAAGTAGCTACTTTTTCTTTTAAGGAAAAAAAATTATTTATATGATCCTCTCGTTTACTGTCATTTAACCTAACATTTGACAGAAAGGCATTATACTTTTGAATATAAATATCATCTTCTAACAATAGGTCTCTAACAAGTTTATTTAATTCATTTCCTTTTTTATTTTTTCTTTCAGCTAATTCTGACAAGTAATTTTGTGGAATATATTTAATGTCAGACAAAATACTTGGTTCGTTATCACCTCTACTAATTGATTGTTTGTTCCCCGATTTTATGGTAACTTCGAAATTAAAAGAATTGTCAAATTCGTATTTATATTCTAATCTTCCGTTGTCAGGATTCTTATGCTTTAAAATATTTCTATCCGTTAATAATGTTTTTGCGATATTGTACAAAAGTATTGACTTCCCGGAGGATTTGCCTCCTATTATTACATTGAGATTTTTATTAAATTTTATAGGTATTGGAGTAAATTTATTATTATCACTTATAAAGACAACTTCATCAATTAAAAGTTTATCATCTTTAAAATCAGGCTCCTCCTTTTGAATTTTAACTCGCTGTTCTGGTTCATATATTATTTGCTTTAGACCTTCAAAAGTTGTGTCTGCTTTTATCCAATTAAAACAATGACCTAATTCTTTAGGTTGCGTATTAGATAAATCATTTATATACCCATGTGCATCACTACAATGGAGAAGATTATCATTTACATTCTGTGCTTTTAAAGATTCTTTTGCTTTTAATGCAAGATCAACAGTTGGTGAAGCAGAAAATACAATTTTAGATTTGTTAATTATTGATTTTTTCTCAGCAGGAGAACCATCCCATCTTAATGAGTCCCATTCTGTTTTTCCAATAGCAGTTAAGAATTTATTACGTAAATGAGGGTTTTCTAATTTTGTTAGTAGTTGATCGTAAGGAACATTAAATGAATTAAATCCTATTTTTAATGGGTTAGATTTTAATTGTCCTCCTGAGGTCTGGATCATTTTCTCTCCTAAGGATATTAAACTTTCTTTTGTTATTAAACCACCCCAATCGGAATCACTCAATTGAGAATCAGAGTCTAATTTATAAACAGAAAAGAGACTATTTAAAAATTGATCTTGAATTACTTTAGGTGTAATTTCATTTGAAAAAATAATGTGAAAGTTCACCCTTTTAAATGGATCTGCACTAGAAATATTAGCAAATTTGTCTATTCTTAACTCTATAACAGGAAGAATCAAATCAATATTTTTTAATCTCCCATTTTCATTTTTTTCTTTTAAAACGTGAGCATAACCATCAATAAAAATATAGTCATTAATTCCGATAACCTTTATGTCGCTTGGCAATGCCTCTAAATCAGTAATGAATTTCTCCCAGTTTTGAGGTGTATATCCTCCGTAGTCTTGTTCAATTGAGTAAGGAGTATGAATATGCAAATCCCATTTTCTCCATTCTGAACCTCTTTTTGTTGCCTGTACCATATTTTAAGTGTCTTTTAAATTTGTTAATAAAATAAAATATATAGTTGTTTTTTTTGATTAATTAATTTTCTCTCTAATACTTATTAACGATATAACAAAGAAATTGAATAAATTAAATAGAGACTTAATTTATTAAAACCTCCATTTATCAGGAAAATATGGTATCTCGTTAAAAATGTGAGCAAGATTTCTTAAGTAAGAGAAACCTGCTTTATCTGTTCTATACTCGTATTCAAATTCTTTTGTATTGTTAAAAAAAGAAGTTTTGAACTCATCAAAATTTAATTTTTCATCTCCTATCATTTTAACTACGTTTATTTCTCTTTGATACCCATCTCTAAAATTTGGGTTAGAAAAAAGATGCTCCTCTAAATCATTTTCAGGGAATTCTATATACTTTTTTGATGTTGAATTTATTCCATGATGAGGAATAAACAATCCTAAAACAATATCATTTTCTACTACAAAATCTCTGATTCTTAAATAAATATCCTCCATATTTAGAATAACAGAGTATTCAATCAGCATACCCAGTAGTAAGCTTGTTGAATCAGAATAATAAATTGGTTTTTTGCCTGTTACTATAAACCTAATTACACTTTCATAGTTATTACTTGCATCTGGCATTCTTCCATAAGATTCCTTCCCATAAATAATATAACTAACTACAGATTTTATATAACGAATAGCACTCTCCTTGTCACCGAACCTTATTAATAAGTTTATGACATCTGCAATAGGGACAGAATTTATATCAATAAGAGGTCTAAAGGAAACAGAATTAGCATTAATAACTGATATTAAAACTGTTTTAAACATTTCGTCTTCTTTTCCTAAAGTCAAATCTGTATTAATTAAAAAACATAGGTATTGTAAATATTCAAAAGTTCTAAAAGTATATCCTATTTGTTCATAACTTCCTGTACTTTCAGAAGATAATCCATATTTAACACTAGCTATTGGTAAAGTTCTAATAAAGTATTCAGATAAAACTCTTAAGTAAAATTCTAAAACTTGATTAAAATATAAAATGACTCTTTTATCAGATTCTAAATTATTTTTTAAAATCCAATACCAGAATTGAAGAATAATGTATGTTAAATATCGTTTAGAAATATCAAAGTTATTATATTCCTTAGATTCAGTATATATAATAAATGAAATCAATTTTAGACTCTCAAATAGTAATTTCCATTTTCTTTTGATTTTTCCTTTTTTGCCCTCCCAAGCATCTTTATTTAGTATATTATAAATTAACTCATAAAAATCCTTTGAAATATTATTATCAACATTCAGATTGATAAGTACACTATTGAAAAGCTTGGTGTTTTTTTGATCTGTCAATAAAAAGGCTCCAAATAAGTATTCAGCAAATAAATAACTGAGTCTTTCAATACCCCATCTATCGAACTCAACTTGTCCATTTAATGGGAAAATTCTATTAACAAAACCTTCAAAAACCTCTCTTATATTTCCTTTCAATTCTCCATTATGGACTAAAATAATTTTCTTTGGGAGTTTCTCGAAATTTTTATAATTTGTCGAAAATTTCACTTCATTTGCTTCAGTAAGTGATTGTTGAATTCCATAATCCTTATAGAAAGTAGCCTTTGTAACATCTCTATCCTCTCCTCCTTTAATTTCAAAATAGAATCTTTTAAAAATACCATCTTCATAGTCTTTTCCTACTGCTACTACGTCTTTTCCATATTCAACTAATCCCTTATTTTCAGTAGGTTTTGAGAGAACCTCATAACCTAGAGAAGTGAGTAGAAGTGGAAAAATTCTATTAAGCTCATTTTCTTCTGTTAAAGATTCTAAATAAGATTTAACTATAAGTGGTTTAATATTCATCTTCGTATAATCTATGTTCAAATAAATCTGGGTTTTTATAAGCCTCTTTATCAAGCATTACTTTACTTTCAATCTTTTGTAAAGGAAGAATTTCTTTATTATCGCTTTTAAATGAATTGCCTCTTACTATTTCTACATTTCGTAACATTTCCATAAAAGTGCCTTTTCCTTTATTAACATCCCTAAGCATTTCAGCCTTTAGTTCATGTTCTAATCTATAATATAAATTCATAAAATCTCGCTCATTTTCAAAAGGATTCAAATCATTGTTTTTTTCTTTAATTTTTTTTAACTCATGATAATTATTTAAAGCCTTCTGTATAGGTTCAATAAATTCTTTATCTTCAGGTGAATCGCTTAATTTTTTTTGAATTTTTTCAAATAGAATATCTTGAAAAGAATAGAATACTTTTTTTGACAATTCCTTTTGTAAATACTCTCTTACTTTTTTGTGTTTTGAAAATCTGAGTTTTAACAAAGAATCGACTAGATACTCAAATGAACTAGGGGATTTACAATAGTTTTTAATTGCATTTATTTGATATTCCTCTTTTTCCAGTTTAAGTAAGTCGATGTAAAGAGGAGCATCAGTGCATAATATAATTTTTATACCTAATATTCCGAAAGGCTCGGGATTTCTAAATAAATCTAAAATTAATTCTTCTGTCTCATTTTGTCTTTTGTTCCATGAATTTATTACACAACTTTTCAATTTTCCTATTGAAAAAGAGTAATCAGGTTTCACAGAGAAATACCTCATCATGTAATCGAAAAGATAAACTGGATCTTCAATTATATGTTGAAAAAAATATGGCACTATATCTGTATTTTCAAATCTCGAAATGTACTTATATAATAATTCATATTTCTCTAACTCATTATCTTTGATATTACTTAGATAATGAAAAATATTTTTACCTACTTCTTCTGAACCATTACGAATAAACTCTTTATAAATTTCAAAGCACTCTTTTTTTAATAATTCATCTGAATTAGAACAATTAATTATATTATTTATAACATTTGTCTGTATTATAGATACTCTTAAATCATCTAATGCTAAAGGTTTTATTTTTTCAAACGCAAAATTCGCACCTTCAAACTTATTAAAATCTATTCTTGAAAAGACTTCTAAAAGAAGAGTTTTATTATAATTTTCGATAATACCTAACTCTTCATAAAACTTACTTTCATTTAAAGATTCATATAAATTAATAAGAAATTCTGCTTCTAAATTTACCGTGGGAAATTTTTTTGAATTCAAAAAAAAGTCTAATGACATCACTTTATTTTCATTGATAAATGTCTTCAAAAACTTTTTAACCTCGAAATACATTTTTCCCCATAATTCTGAACATAAATTAAGAATATGACTAATTTCATAATTTGCTATTAAAAGAAAATCAAAATAAGTATTCTCAAAAAGAAATAAATGATTTTCTCTAGTATCTTCAGGTTCCAAATTAATTACAAAATCATAAATATCTAGTTTATACTCTTTCTCTAATTTATGTAGAATATAACTTTTAAGATCCTTTAAAATAAAATTATATGAATTTATATATCGCTCTCTCTTATATTTTTTTTGAAGTAAATGCTCTACATCATCAACATACTTAACAGCATCTGATACATTTTCAGGAAGTGTGATATTAAATTCTTTCTTGAAGTATTGAAGTAAAGTTTCATTCCATTGTACTAATTGAGTTTTAAGATAAAAAAGATCTTCTTCTTTTCCAGATAGCGTTATATCTTCTAAATTGATAGAATCTTTGAAATCTTCTATTTCATTTATTTTAAAGCTCGTCTTTCTTTTCTCTAAAATAAAATTCACAAAGTCACTTGTTATCATATCTTTCATGGGAGTATCTTTCTTTTATAAAAATACTCCTTTTTGTACAAAAACAAATTATTCTACCTTAGTTAATAGATAAAGAGATTGGAAGTTATGACGTTTTTAAAAGTTAAATATTTTACAATATATAAATTGTTGAGAAAATGTCGAGAAAGATTCAAATAAAAAACCCTTAACTACTAAAAGTCAAGGGTTTTTGTGCGGGTGATAGGACTCGAACCTACACACCTTGCGGCACCAGATCCTAAGTCTGGCGTGTCTACCAATTTCACCACACCCGCGGCTTGGAAAGAACTACTGTTGTTCCTTTAAGACGTTGCAAATATACGAACGGTTTTTTAATCTGCAAGAAAAAATCATATTTTTTTTATCATTATATTTGTTCTAACAACAAGAATTATTCAATTCAGATAATGGAAATAATCAAATCGTACGTTCAGAAAAACAAGGAACGTTTTATTAATGAGCTAGTTGACTTGTTAAAAATACCTTCAGTAAGTGCAGACAGCGCCTATTCGCAGGACGTGTTAAATACTGCAGATAAAGTAAAATTTTTTTTAGGACAGGCGGGCTGCGACACCGTTGAGATCTGCGAAACGCCGGGTTACCCTATCGTTTATGGTGAAAAAACAATCGATCCGGCCCTTCCTACGGTGCTCGTATACGGGCATTACGACGTACAGCCGGCCGATCCCATCGAACTTTGGGACTCCCCTCCTTTTGAACCCGTGATCAAAAAAACGGAACTTCATCCCGACGGGGCCATCTTTGCCCGCGGTGCGTGTGACGACAAGGGACAGATGTTTATGCACGTAAAGGCCCTTGAGCTTATGATGCAGACCAACACCCTTCCGTGCAACGTAAAATTTATGATTGAAGGGGAAGAAGAAGTAGGTTCTGCTTCACTGGCCTGGTTCGTGGAACGCAATCAGGAGAAACTCAAAAACGACGTAATCCTTATTTCTGACACGGGAATGATCTCCAATACACAGCCTTCCATCACAACGGGGCTCAGAGGGCTCAGCTATGTGGAAGTAGAGGTTACAGGGCCTAACCGCGACCTGCATTCCGGTCTGTACGGCGGGGCCGTTGCCAACCCCATCAACATCCTGACGAAGATGATCGCCTCACTTCACGACGAAAACAACCGCATTACCATACCGGGCTTTTACGACAAGGTAGAGGAGCTTTCGCGTGAGGAGCGTGACGAAATGGGCAAAAGACCTTTTTCACTCGACGATTATAAAAAAGCGTTAGATATACAGGAGATCTATGGAGAGGCAGGTTATACCACCAACGAGCGCAATTCGATCCGTCCTACGCTTGATGTAAACGGAATCTGGGGTGGTTATACAGGTGAAGGCGCCAAAACGGTGATTCCTTCGAAAGCATTTGCCAAGATTTCCATGCGGCTGGTACCGAACCAGGACTGGGAAGAAATTACGGAACTTTTCAAAAAGCATTTTGAAAGCATTGCACCTGCTGCTGTAAAGGTAGTGGTAAAACCGCATCACGGAGGTCAGGGGTATGTAACACCGATTGATTCGATCGGGTACCAGGCTGCGGCAAAAGCATATGGAGAAACATTCGGAGTAGCCCCGATACCGGTGCGTTCCGGGGGGTCCATCCCTATTGTGGCACTTTTTGAAAAAGAACTCAAATCAAAGACGATTATGATGGGATTCGGACTGGATTCCGATGCCATTCACTCGCCGAACGAACATTACGGGATCTTCAATTACCTCAAAGGAATTGAAACCATACCGTTGTTTTATAAATACTTCACGGAACTATCCCGTTAAAAACGAAAAACCACTTCATATGAAGTGGTTTTTTTATATCTGTAAACAGCCGGCTTATTTAGCAGCCTGTACTGTATCTTTTGCGACAGCAGTAGTATCTGCAGAAACTGCAGGAGCTGCAGCAGCAAGTGTATCTACCTTTACGATCGGACGCTCAGACGTTAAAACTTCCTCTTCCACAACCTGTGTTGTACTGGTTTGAGGTTTGGCCTCATAAACCGAATTCTTACAGCTTCTGTATAAGAAGAAAATCAATACTATTCCCAACATCAAAGGAATTAAACTGAACTTGAACGAATTTCCGCTCGTATCTTTACCGTTATGACTCATGATATTTAAACTTTTTATTATCAATTCTTATAAACACGGCAAATATACTATCTTTTTTCAGCTTAATCATCAAATGAAGCCTAAAATTTATGATCGTATTTAGGGATTGTATACACGATGTGAATCCCGTTTTCAGTTCCGCACGCTAACGGCCACTTTCCTGTCGGTAACCCGCAGTTCTTCCGGTGCATCAGCCGCATGACGTGCAAATTCGGATCCGTACCCTTCGGCTCCAACTACCTGGTTTCCGAGTCCCTTGCTTTCAAGGAATTTTTTAACCGCCAGTGCGCGTTCTTCTGATAACTTTTTATTGGCCGCCTCATTACCGGTTTTATCTGTATAACCGCCTATTTTAATCTTTGCATCTGGAAATGCCGTAAGTATGCGGGCAAGGTTTTCGAGTTGCGGCTGGGATTCAGGCAGTACATTTGCCGTGTTCGTTGCAAAATTCAGACGGTCGAAATCAAACCAGGTATCTTTGAGCTCGTATTCGGTCATCTTTTTATAATTTCCCTGTTTAAGGAATGCTACAAGCTTTTCTTCTATCCCGCCAGCATAGGCATTGAGCGATACTTCGTCGTTAACGACAATAGACCGGGGCTCATCTGCGGATGCCGGAACCTCCGTCCTTACCGTATCTGCTGTCTGTGTTACCGTAACTTCTTCTACAACCGTTTCCTTTGTACAGCTTCTGTACAGCAGGAAAAACAATACTATGGCCAGCAATAACGGAATAAGCACATATTTAAACATACTTCCGCCCTCTTTCTTCTTTTCACTGTGCAGTGTACCCTGTGTTTTAAACTGGTCTTTTTCATTATGATTGACCACTTCGTTGATGTCTGCATATTCCCGTTCTTCACGGTGTCCTGAAACAGGATCGTTTACATGGGTATCGCCGATTGCTGCAATGCCCATGCCTACGGGCAGCAAACCTTTCAACGGTTCCAGGTTTACAGACAACATGTTTTTTATCGGGGTTCCCTCAAAATCCACATCGAGTTTCCTGAAGTAATCCATTATTCCAAGGAAGGAAGTCCTCAGCACTGTCTCGGAAGATACCTGTGAAACAGCAGCATGTTTCGAGACATCGTCCTGCAGCAACTCCTTATCGCTTCCCAGAAAATCATCCATGATAATTCCGAAATGATGCAGTTTGTAATCGAAATCCTCCCCGGCATTGCGGAATACGGCCCGGACTTCCGAAAACATACTCCTTAAATACGCATCTCCCTTATGGTAGATTTTCAAAAGAAGAGCCGGGATGGCCACGTCGAAAGCTTTATGCATATTAGCTTCCGGTTCATTGGTACTGCTCGCCAAACCTGCTATAAGTTCGGGAGAAATGTACTCTTTGATTTGATTTACTAACGAATTTTCCATAACAATCAGATTTTACACTTACTTAAAGGTACATCTAATTATTTAGTTTTCAAAAAGTTAAAAACAATTACTTATTTTTTTCTTCAATCCACAAACTCATATATTTCATAGCCAACTGGCTGTTTTGCCACAGAATTTTCTGTACAAAGAGGGCTTCCCTGTGAAACCCGGGATTTTTCAGTATACCGCACAGTACATTTTTTAACACACCATTCCAGTGTTCTGCTGAAAACAGCCCGTTTACGAGTTGTCTTCCATTGTGTATGCTCTGCTCCCATAACTGCCGGTTGTTATAAAGCATTGCCACAGCCGCTGCAAAATCCGCGTCGTTTTCTGCAATGAGACCTCCCCATGCAAAAGATTCCATCCCTTCACTGCCCACCGATGTGGTTACATTGGGCAGCCCGTTGCGGTAACCGTCGATAAACTTTCCTTTGAGTCCTGCCCCAAATGGCACAGGAGCAGCAAGAACGCGGTAATGGCGCATGGTTTCATTAACATCGGCAGCCTTGCCCTTTATAATAAAGCCCTGTTTGAGGTTCTGAAGCTGTAATACCTTCTGAGAGGCATAAGCGCCGTAAATATGCATTTCGGCATCCGGGAGCTGCTTTTTAATAAGCGGCCAGATTCTTTTTAACTGCAAAACCGTCTGGTAATTGGGCTCATGTATAAAATTACCTATAAACATAAGGTGTTTACGTTCTTCGAAAGAAAGAAGGGACTTCAAATGGTCAGCGGTAAGCGTTTCCTCTATAAACGGCAGGTACAACAGCTGCTTTTCGGGAATTTTAAAATGATCTGCGAGCAGTCGGTATTCGTATTCCGAAATCACAAGGGACAGATCACACCTGTAAACAGCAGACAGTTCGCGGTGGCAGTCGGCCGTATCAAAATCCGGCTGCAAGCTGTTTTTAAAAGCTTCGGTCCTTGCCCTGCGCACGAAGTGAAGATCCTCGGTATCCAGTACTGAAACGATATCAGGACACGATTCACGCACACGCCAGCTGAACTGTTCTTCGGTCATAAAACGGTCGTATACTACTACATCCGGCTTTAACCCGGTAACAAAATCGTTGAACCTGGCATCGTTTAACACGATGCAATGTTCTGTAACCCCTAAATCTGATAAGGGAAAGGAACTTTCAGACCTGGAAGCAGCACAGGCAAAATGCATACTTCCGTCAAACTGTTTCAGCTGTGCGATGAGCTGCAGCATACGCCATCCGGCAGCTGACGATGTGGGTTCGGGCCAAACAAGGCCGATTATCAGGATTGTTGGTTTCATAAAACTGTTCGGAGCTCTTATGTTAAAACGGAACTCTCATTTTAATTTGTAAATTTGCAAAAAAAATCTGGTTTATGCTGGGACTTAAATTACTCACCGATCCCCGTTGGGCAAATATTGCGGAAAGCAATCTGGAAGAAATCTTAACAGATCATGCATGGTGCGAACAGAAAGCTGCTACCAATGCCATTACGATTATTACCTACAATTCGGAATACGAGGACCTCGTTACCTCGATGACCGAAATTGCCATAGAGGAAATGGAGCACTTTAAAATGGTACACAACATCATCAAAGAACGCGGGTATACTTTAGGGCGTGAACGCAGGGATGATTATGTGAACCAGCTGTTTAAATTTATGAAAAAGGACGGGTCACGCAATGATGCATTTGTGGACCGGCTGTTGTTCGCCGCGATGATTGAAGCCAGAAGCTGTGAAAGGTTCCGTGTTTTATCGGAAAACATAAAAGATGAGGAACTGGCGAAATTTTATCGTGAGCTCATGATTTCCGAAGCCGGACACTATACCACGTTTCTAAAATTCGCAAAGAAATATACTGAGCGTGTCGATGTGGACAAACGATGGAAGGAATGGCTGGAATTCGAAGGGCAACTAATTCAGAATTACGGCAACAAAGAAACGGTACACGGATAAACACCTTAAGTGGTGTTTTTTTGTTTCATTCATTCGCATCATAACGCACAGAATCGGAAAGAACTCCCTTTTCACTGAACTTATACCAGGTTCCGTATTTGCTCCATGAAGAAGATGTCGTAAAGCTCTTTCCTACTTCGCTTATTGTTCCGTTCCGGTTGTACAGTATGGTTACGGAATACGGATAGTAATATTTTTCGACCCTGAACAGCGTATCGTTGACATAGTATTTCCAAATGCCTTTTTCACGTCCTTTACGGTCATACCGGCTGTTAACAACTGTCATGTTATTTTCGGAACCCGAAACATACCGCCATTTTCCAACCGGAACACCTGCTTTTTCCCTGTTTATCCTGCATGAAAAAAATAACAAGGGCAGTATTATATACAAAAGTGGTCTCATTAGTCTGTTTTATTTCACTGTTCTTCTTTATGAAAAACAGAACGTTCCATAAAAATAAGCCGTTTTTTTAAATAAAAAAACAATACCTGCGTATTGTTTTTAATTATCGATAATAGAGAATGTAAAGGTCATTTTATGACGAATGGGAAGTCCGTTTTTATAGGCTGGCTCAAAGGCAGATACATTTTTAAAAAAGCGTTTCGTATAATTGTTCAGAGCCTTCGACACCGGTTCTTCATAAACAAAATCCTTTACTGTTCCATCGGCCTCCACAAAATAAACAAGCGTAAAATCCCCGATATTTTCCAACCTGAAATACTTATCCATCTGATTTGCAAAATCGTCATACAGCCTTTTAACTCCCCCTCTTAGGGGATAATACGGTTCCAGAATATCTCCGTCATCAAAATACGGGTTGGGATATTCCAGTTTAAAACCGTAACGAAAGGGACTTCCGTGCCCGGGAACCTCAAAAGCGGGCAAGTTTGCCAGGCTTTTCTTAATTAACGCACTAAAACCGTAAACATCATCTATCGCCTGCCCGTCGTAAACGTGCCCCTTTTCATCAATCCATAACTCAACATTTAACGCAAGCGTGTCAAACGGTATTTTTCGCAATTGTCTTTCAGGAACAGCAAGATTGACTCTGAAGTCGGCAATAAAGTCATTTTGAGATACAGCAGGATGAATATCCTGTGCAAACCCGCTCCATGCAAAAAAGATAAAAAATACCAGGAACCTGTTACCTGTTAACATTTACGAGATTAACATTGAGGGTAACATAAGAATACACCGGTTTGTTGTTGATTTTTCCCGGTATCCACTGATTCGAAGCTTCTACGGCACTGCGTATTTCATCTTTACACAAATTAACGGGAGCTTCAACAAAATCTACTTTCACGACTTTGCCCTTGTCACTTATAAGAACGTCGATTACAACCGATTTGTTTGCGTCTTTGCCCTTAAACCTTCCCATCTTACAGTTTTTTAATGCCTGCTCAATCTGCTTCAGCACCACTTTATAGCCACCACGGTAGCTGGCCAGTACATCCACATCACGGTAAACATCAATTTCCCTAACAATTTTTTTCGGTCCTTCCGCAACTGCAGCCTGTGTACTTTCACCGGCAGTCTGGGCGTTTGAAGATAGGGCAAAAAACAGCGCCGCTGTTGCACAGATAATTCTAAATTTCATGAGTGTATAATTTTTGACAAAATTACATTTTCTCTTTTAAAAACATAATGATCAGGATTACTTATTCTTTATTATTTTTGTAAAAAAAGTTATTGAAAACGTTTAACTATAAAAATACAGACATCTATTTTACCGACAACGGAAAGGGAAATGCCGTAGTATTGCTTCATGGTTTTCTGGAAGATCATACAATATGGAATACGGTTTCTTCTTTATTATCAAAAAAATTCCGGGTTATAAGTGTTGATTTACTGGGTCACGGAAAAAGTGACTGTTACGGCTATATCCACACCATGGAAGATCAGGCCGACATGCTTTCTGCCCTGCTTACGGAGTTACGTTTAAGGAAGGTTTCCCTTGCGGGGCATTCGATGGGAGGGTATATAGCACTGGCATTCGCAGAACTATATCCCGAACACGTCCGATCACTTATTCTCCTGAATTCATCAGCTCAGGCCGATTCCGATGAAAGAAAACAGAACAGGGACCGCGCTATTGAAGTTGTAAAAAAAAACAGCAATGCCTTTATTCGTATGGCCTCCCAGAACCTTTTTGACAATGAAGCCCACAGCCTCTACGCTGAGAAAATATCTGATTTTACAACCCGGGCACTGAAAACATCCTTACAGGGCATCATCGCATCTTTAGAGGGAATGAAGATCCGGATAGACAGGGAAGCCCTGCTGCATTTCGGACCTTATCCAAAACTTGTTATTGCAAGTGAAAGCGATACTATTATTCCTTTAACCGATATCCAGGAACAGACAGCAGGCACCGATGTCACGGTTAAAATCGTAAAAGGCGGCCATGTATCTCTTATTGAACAGGAAGCTGCTGTTGGTGATTCCATTATGTCGTTCTTAAAAAAGAACGGCTAGCTTTCCTTTTCCTCAAATGGTATACCGGGATTCAGAATTTCGGCAAGCAACTGCACCAGTTCCGCCTGAAAGTCTTTTAGTACGTCATCATCAATAAACTCTTTCAGACTCCCCTCTTCTTTCAAACCGAACATCAGATACCCGGTTTTGCGGTTCTTAAAGGAATAGATTCCCGCCTGTACGGGCAGATCTGTTTGACTGCGATACATGAGTCCGTAAATGAGCAGCTGAATTGCCTTTTCAAATTTAAGATCCAGCGTCAGCCCTTTAATGTCCTTAACCTGTACCTGACTGAGTTCTACCTTTCCTGTCTTATAATCGATAATTCTTAAAATGCCGTTCCGTATCTCGATCCTGTCAGCTATTCCGGACAGCATAACGGGATACGGCAGCAATGCATCCTCAATGAGTGTTTCCAGTTTTTGTTCCAGGCTTAGGATCTCTACTTCGTCTCCGGCTTCAAGCTGCTCTTTTTCAAGCTTAAGGAAATGGTATACGTTGCGCTTTGCAACTTCGAATGCCAGCAGGTTTTTACCATGTTTATCGGCCAAATCCGAGTAATTCAGGCGGAACTGTTCCGACACCTTCTGCTCACTGTTCTGCATCATTTCATCTACCATTTCCGTTGTGAGTATTTTACCGACAAATGGCTGATACAAATGCTCCAGGCTACCGTGAATAATGGTTCCCAACGTATTCAATGCAATGTTTTCCTCTACCTCGTCTATTTCCCGGATTCCCAACACTCGCTGCAGGTAAAACTGCACGGGATTTCTCATATAGTTTGCAATTGCAGAAGGAGAAAATCCTTTTCCCGAGGCAATTTCCCTGAGCCTATATTGCAACGCTTCCGATTTTTCCACAATCATAGGCTCCTGAACGGTCCCGGATGTCTTTGCAAAGTAATTCCGCACCTTTATTTTATGGTTCGGCTGCGGATCCAGAAGCAACTGCGTTACAAATCTGCTTTTTTCTCCCGCATCCAATCCTTCCGAATCAGAATTATACAGGAGAAAAATATTTTTTGCCCTTTTCAAAAGATGGTAAAAATGATAGGTATATATAGCATCTTTCTCCTTAAATGTAGGAAGTCCTAGCTCTATCTTAACATCATGCGGGATAAAGGAATTCGCCGCCTTTCCGGCCGGTAATTTCCCTTCATTCAACGAAGTTATAATAACATTATCAAAATCGAGTACACGGCTTTCCAGCACACCCATAACCTGCAACCCTTCGAGCGGCTCTCCTTCAAAAGACACTTCAGCAAGGTCAGCAACCTGCCTGTAAACCGCAAATAACTGCTGCGGAGTACTGACAATGCCATACTTCTGCTGGTAGTGTCTTAACTGGTTTAAAACCTGATAAAAAGCATAAAGAAACACCTGTGACACATCATCATGCTCATTGCGTAAACGTGTACGTATCATGGTCACCATCGATTCCAGCCTGTCAAATATATTTTCTATATCATCAGTCCATACAGTCATAACGAGCTGTAGAAATGCGTTTGCTTCATTTTTGGACTCCAGTGTATCTACCTGAAAAAAAGAAAGGTTCCTCCTGTTGATTTCCGCAACCATCCTTCCGGAACCTGAAAGATTTTCAATTAGCGAATGCGACAGCACATCCAGTACTTCCTTGTGGTAAAAAACAGGTTTTTTCCCCCTGTTCAACGCATGAATATGCATTTTAAAAAGCTTCAGGAAAAACAACTGTACCGGATTGGATTTACTGTCATACCCCATTGTTACATTTAACGATGTAACGCTTTGCGGCATGGCATAAAGTACAGGTATCAAAAGGTTTTCTTCGGCCAGCACAACTGCAGTATGGCGAAGCGTTTCCCCCGCTCCCTGAAGCTGCTCAACAATACGTCCTACTATTTTTGCCTGCCCTACCGATTTTGGTGTACTGATTACCTCAATATTTTTACTTTGCCGGAATTCGTTCACGATCCACTCATAGGGGTGTGTTTTATAGTGAGACCAGTTCTGTTTTATCTTCCTTGCAAAATATCCGGCACCGTGATCGCTGTCGTTAAGAAAACTTTCATCCGTATCCCAGTAAATCCTTGCCTGGTCATTCTTCAGCAGTTTCTGTATGATGTATTCTTCTGATTGGTTTAATGCATTAAACCCCGCAAAATAAATCCTCAGGTCCTTGTTCTCAATAATATATTCGTCAAGTTTTTCAACAGCTGTTCTGTAGACGAGTCCCTGATACCCTACATTTTTTTCTTTTAAACGTTTGACAAACCTTTTATAATAAACAGGCAACTGTTCCCAGAAAGAAAGATAATCCCTGATAAGCCTTGTGTGATCTTCCGTTTTTACCGACCAGTGATTGATATCATCTATATCTTTCAGGTAGCCGAATACATGAGAAGGTTTGAGCAGGTAACGGTCGATTTCATTAAAATCCTGCAACAGCATTTTAGCCCAGTTTCCGAACTGTTCAAAATCCTGCTGTGCTTCTTCCGGTGTAATTTCCTTATATACTTCGTAAAATTCAAACAACTGTTCTATAGCCGTTATGGCATCCATTCGGGCAATAGTACCGATAAAGTCTTCTATACTGATGATTTCAGGAGCAAAAAACGTTTTATCAGAACGATCTTTAAATGCTTCCAATAAAAACAACCGGGCCCTTTTATTCGGAAGTACGATAAGCCGGTTTGTAAAATCCACACCGCAGTCGTGGATGACCTGTTCTGCAATTCTATGTAAAAAAGAAGTCTTTTCCATGGGATAAAAATAAAAAAACGCCCCGACAAATCGGGGCGTTTTCTTTTTTATTTACTGTTTAAATTATTTAATTAATTTAATCTCAGTACGACGGTTGTTAGCACGTCCTGCTGCAGTTTTGTTATCGTCGATTGGTCTCTTAGATCCAAATCCTTCAGCAGTTAAACGGCTTGCAGAAATTCCTTTAGAAATCAAGTAATCTCTTACTGCATTGGCACGGTCATTTGATAATGGGTCGTTGATTTTATCAGAACCTGTACTATCTGTGTGACCTTCGATTGCAAATTTAGCATTAGGGAACTGGTTCATAACTTTAGCCATATTATCTAATACTGTAAATGATTTTTCTTGGAAAGTTGACTTACCTGTGTTGAACAAGATTGTTTTACCGTATTCGTTCAACTGTTTGATATGTTCTTCCTTAACTTCTGGACATCCTCTGTTTGAAGCTGGTCCGGCAATTTCAGGACATTCGTCATCTTTGTCAAATACTCCGTCTCCGTCTTTATCCGGCCAAGGACATCCGTTGTTTTCTTTAGGACCGGCTACTTCAGGACACTCATCTTGTTTGTCAGCAATTCCGTCTCCGTCTGTATCAGGACATCCGTTGAATTCTTTTAATCCTGGTTCATCCGGACAAGCGTCTTCATGGTTAGGAATTCCGTCTCCGTCAGAATCAGGACATCCGTTCATAGCAGCATCTCCGAATTCGTTAGGACATTGGTCTAAATGATCAGGAATTCCGTCCATATCAGAATCAGGACATCCGTTGAATTGTTTTAAACCAGCCTCTTCAGGACATTCGTCATATTTATCCAAGATTCCGTCTCCATCCGTATCTTTTCCACCAAAACGGAAAGTAACTCCCGCTATGTGCTGGAAATGGGAAGGAACAGAAATATCCTGAGCTCTTACAACATTATCATCTTCAAATTGTTTCTTATAAGTAGAAGAAAGGTTTAAACCGATATTTTCAGAGAACCAGAAAGTAACTCCAAGTCCACCATTAACATTTCCCGAAGAAGCTTTTCCTAAGAAAGTATAACCTCCACCTACATGAACAGCAGGATCAAACCATTTAGAACCGATCAAACCACCGATGCTATATCTGAACTGACCATCTACACCGTAGTACATCAAGTCTGTAGCATCAATTTTTCTTTGACCATTAAACTCACCTGTACTATTTAAAGGCATAACCATTTTTTCCACTTTGTTTACAGTACCTGTAATACCAAATGAAAGGTTTGCCCCAAGGTAGCGAGACACATTCAACACAGATGCAGATGGCAGAATACTCCAGTTATCTGTTTGGAAGTACTGACCAAATCTATCTGCAAAGTCCATTGCAACACTTGAACGTCCACCGTCAATTGCGTTAACCCCCACGGAAATTGCCCATGGTTGGTCAGCATTTTGAGCCTGAGCAGCCGAACCTGCTAACAATAAAGCAGCAGCAAATACTTTTAATTGTTTCATAACTATCAACTTTTTTACTTTTACGTAAGATTTCGACAAAAATAACTTGTTTTAAACGAATATACAAAATATTTTGAAGAAAGATTTAACATTATTATAAGATTTTTTTATATAATATCCAATTCTTTTCCCGCTTCGGTAAAGGCCTGGATTGCTTTATCAAGGTGTTCCTGCGTGTGGGCTGCCGACAATTGTACACGAATGCGGGCTTTTTCCTTAGGTACAACCGGGAAAAAGAAGCCTATTACATAGATTCCCTTTTCCAGCAAACGGTCGGCCATTTTCTGTGAAAGCTTGGCGTCGTAAAGCATTACGGGAACAATTGCTGAATCTCCGTCAATGATATCGAACCCTGCATTTTTCATACCTTTTTTGAAATAGTCCGTATTCCATTCAAGCCTGTCTCTTAAAGACGTATCCTTCTTCAGTAATTCAAATACTTTCAGAGAGGCTCCTACAATTACCGGAGACAGTGAGTTTGAAAACAAATAAGGACGGGAACGCTGGCGCAGGATTTCAATGATTTCCTTCTTACCGGTAGTATATCCTCCCATGGCTCCTCCCAAAGCTTTTCCCAAGGTTCCTGTAATAATGTCTACACGGCCCATTACGTTTTTAGCCTCAAGGGTTCCTTTTCCTGATGCTCCGATGAAACCTGCCGCGTGGCATTCATCCACCATAACCATTGCATCATATTTATCTGCCAGATCACAGATTTTATCAAGCGGGGCCACTAATCCGTCCATTGAAAACACACCGTCTGTTACGATGAGTTTAAAACGGCGCCCGTCTGCAACGGCCTGCTGCAACTGCTTTTCAAGATTGTCCATGTCGCTGTTTTCGTAACGGTACCGCGCTGCCTTGCACAGGCGAACCCCGTCAATAATGGATGCGTGGTTCAGACTGTCTGAAATAATGCAGTCCTCGGCTCCAAGTAAAGGTTCGAACACTCCGCCATTGGCATCAAAGGCAGCGGCATACAGAATAGTATCCTCTGTTCCGTAGAAATCGGCTATTTCCTGCTCGAGCTGTTTATGAATATCCTGGGTTCCGCAAATAAAGCGTACAGAAGACATTCCAAAGCCATGAGAATCCAAAGCGTCTTTTGCAGCCTGTATTACTTCGGGGTGAGAAGAAAGCCCTAAATAATTATTTGCGCAAAAATTAAGAACAGTCTCACCGGTGCTGATCGTGATTTCGGCCCCTTGCGGCGATGTAATGATACGTTCTTTTTTATACAAACCGTTTTCTTTTATCGTATCGATTTCGGCCTGCAAGAACTCTTTAATTGATCCGTACATAGATAGTATGTTATTTTTCGATTTATACTTGAGTTGCTACAAATGTATTATTTTTAAATCGTCCTGAATATACAACAGCAGTTTTTTTACCACTTGCCACCCCATTTCTTCTATTGCGGCGGCATATTCGTTTACCTGTTGCCGGTGTTGCTGTTTTTCTTCTCCTGTTTTATAATCGACAATATAGGCATCATTCCCTTTTACCACGACCCTGTCGGGTTTGATGTTTCGGAAGGATTTATGCAATATGGGGCGTTCATTGTAAACCTGATACCCTTTCGTAAAAAAAAACTCGAGTTCCTCATGCGCCATAATTTCCCTTATTTTACCGGCAATTTCATTTTTCTGATTAAACGGCAGTTCCCCTTTTGAAACAGCACTTTGCATAACGCTGTCAACATCTTCCAGAACATTGATACGGGAAAGCAGTTCGTGAATGAGATTTCCCTTTTCAATGGCTTTCTGCTGCTTTGTATCCCACATCAGTGCCTCGCGTTTTGCAATTTTCACCACTGAAGATCTGATATTTTGCTCAACGGCCTCAATAACATCTGCCCGCAACTGTGTATCGGAATGATTTCGCGAAACCTTTACGGGAATTCCGAAGTCATAACTTAAAACATCGTCCGAAAAACCACCCAGAGATTCCAGGTATCTCACAAAAAAAGAAGCCAGGGTATTAGGCAACCCTCCGGTTCCGGATCTTTTGTAACTGCTTATAACATACAACTGTTCTTCCGCTCGGGTAAGCGCCACATAAAGTACATTGAGATTATCCAGTAAGTCTTCCTGCTTTTTTTGTTCGTAAAGCCGCTGGGCCGTTTCACCGTACATCTGAACATCATTCCGGAGATCTACCAGAGCTTTGGGAATGGAAAATTCCGACGACTCTTCCAGATCAATCCAAATCTTATCGCGCGATCTCGAGAAATCATCATCAGCAAAAGGATAAATAACCACGGGAAATTCAAGTCCTTTCGATTTATGTACCGTCATAAGCCGTACAGCATCTTCGTTTTCGGGTGAGGGAATACTTAACTTATGAAAGTTCTGTTCCCAGTACAGTAAGAAATCGGCAATGGTAGATTGATTTTTAACAGTCCGTTCCAGTACCAGATCCAGGAAATACTGTACATAAGCTTCCGTTTTTTTCAAGGGGATGAAGGCCTGAACGAGCATTTCGGCTGCAACATACAGATTGTTTCTACGAACAGCTGCAAAATCAACGACTATTTCCAGCCCCTTAAGAAAATCTTCAAAACGACCTTCTTCGTTTATTTCGATTCCCTTTGCAATAATATCATGAACCGGTATACCTTCTGCAATATGCCTAGCCACATAATATAAAATAAAAGCCTTAGCTTCCTTATCCGAGTTGTTCTTTAAAAAGCGCAGCAGGTTTAACAAAAGCTGCACCTCCGCGGCATTGTTAATCAGCAGGGTTTCGGACGACAGTATGCGTATTCCGTTTTTGGTAAGATAATCCGCTACTTTGATTCCATCCCGGCTTTTACGCGTTAGCACCACTATATCCCCAAGACCAAAACCCCGGGCAACTACCTGTTCAATTGTGTGCAATACCTGTTCCAGGTAAAGATCGTCTTTTGTTACGTCTTCTTCCGATAAAACAGTATGATCCAGGAACGATATGTTTACAAATCCTCCTTTTTTGGAATTGGTATTCTGGAAAGAATAATCACTGTAGAGCACACGGTAGTCTTCCTTTTCAAATTCCCCGGCCAGAAACCCAAAAATCCCGTTGTTGAATTCCACCACTTCGGAAAAACTTCTGTAATTTGTATCCAGGCTTACCGTTTCTTTTGAAGGATTCGAAAACGGGTTCAGATCATTGCTGAGTTGCATAAACTGCTCGGCTTTCCCGCCTCTCCAGCGATAAATAGCCTGTTTCGGATCCCCCACGATCATCAGCGATCCGTGTTTTCCGTATACATCTTCTCCCGAAAGGGCGTTGTCGATCAGCGGGATGAGATTCTGCCACTGCATTTCCGAGGTATCCTGAAACTCATCAATAAAGAAATGCCGGTATTTCTCACCTAAACGTTCATATATAAAAGGAGCAGGCTGATTTTTAAGCTCTTCATAAATGATACTGTTGAACTGGGAGATGGAAAGTATCTGCTGTTCGGTCTGAATACGGCTGATTTCTGCACTGATCGAATTCAGAAGGGAAAGCGGCACCAGGTTTTTTAAAAAGGCTTCGTAGAAATATTTTTTGCCAAATCTCTGGTAAATCCTGCCGGTTATCCTTAAAAGTTCGGGAATGAGCGCTTCTATAATTTCCCTGTCCTGAGCAGTTTTATTGATGGCTATATCTTCCGGATTGAAATATTTTTTATTGTTATTGTTAAAATTCCCTTCTGCTATACCGGAGAGGTGCTTTGGAAAATATCCTCCTTTAAACGATTTGAGATCCACATTATGTTCCCTGAGCAATCCCAATGCCTGCTTTGCAAGTTCTTCCGTCTCCTGCTGTATCGCAGCCAGCTGTTCCATGAGCCATTTTCTGAGTGCCGTAAAATCTTCAATGGATGTATCCCGGAAAGCTTCCAGTTCTTTTTTGTTGTTCTCATTCAGCAACAGCCTCCCAATATCCATAAGCTCATATGTGATGTCCCAGCTCTTGTCCTCATCGGCTTTCCCTATAGAAAAATCTATAAGCAGTTGTGTGAGTTCTGTATCTACACCAGCTTTGGCAATGAGTGCATCCACAGCCTCCTGTAACAGGGCCTCTGTGTCAAGTGAAACCTCAAAATGAAACGGAAGATTGAGGTCAAAGGCAAAAGATCTGATGACCTTGTGTGTAAACCTGTCAATCGTGGAAATATCAAATCCTGCATAATTGTGAATGATATTTTTGAGTATTCTTCTGGATTTTTCCCTAATGTAAGCTTCGGTAAACGATGTTTCTTCCACAATCTGTTCCAGCAATGCATATTCTTTTTGAGGAATTTCATTAAGAGAGAACGCATAGATACATGAAACTATGCGTGACTTCATCTCGTTTACCGCTTTGTTCGTAAAGGTAATCGCCAGCACATTCCTGTAGGCATCGTCTTTATTGGAATACCCAAGCAGCACCTTAAGATATTCTTTTACAAGAGTATGTGTTTTTCCGGCTCCTGCCGAGGCATTAAATATGGTAAAGGCTTTTTTTTCCAAAATAATTTTATAAAATTGTTAACAAAGAAGACATTCAATAATTTTTATTGTCGTCCTATTTTGTGTAAATTTGAAATAAAAATAATACTAATCTTTAAACTATTATAGTTATGGCTTTCGAATTACCAAAATTACCATATGCTTATGACGCTTTAGAGCCTCATATTGACGCAAGAACAATGGAAATCCACTACTCTAAACACCACCAGGCATATACAACTAACCTGAATGCAGCTATTGAAGGAACCGATCTTGAAGGAAAATCAATTGAGGACATCCTGGCTAATTTAGATTTAAACAACAAGGCTGTCCGCAATAACGGAGGTGGCTTTTACAATCATAATTTATTCTGGGAAATCCTTGCCCCTAACGCTGGCGGTACTCCAACAGGAGATTTAGCTGCGGCTATTAACGATACTTTTGGTTCATTTGAAAACTTCAAAGATGCTTTTGCCAAGGCAGCTACAACCCAATTCGGATCGGGATGGGCATGGCTTTGCGTTAAAAACGGTAAATTAGAGGTTTGTGCCACTCCTAACCAGGACAACCCTTTAATGAAAGGAATCGGATGTGAAGGAACCCCTATTTTAGGACTGGATGTGTGGGAGCATGCTTACTATTTAAATTATCAAAACCGCAGACCTGACTATATCAACGCTTTTTTCAACGTCATCAACTGGGATGCTGTTGCAAAAAAATACGCTGCGGCTTTATAACATAAAACTTCAAAATCGCCTTAAAGGCGATTTTTTTATATATATGCATTTAGAAATAATTTACCAGGACGATTACCTCGTTGCCCTAAACAAGCCACATGATTTACTTGTACACCGTTCTCCCATTGCCCGAAATGCAGAACAGTTTGCCGTACAGCTATTACGCGACCAGATCGGGCAAAGGGTATATCCTGTTCACAGGCTCGACAGAAAAACATCAGGCGTGCTTCTTTTTGCCCTTGATCAGGTAACCAACAGAGCTTTAACCGAACAGTTCACCCTTAAAACAACCTGTAAAAAATACCTGGCTGTTGTAAGGGGCTATGCCCCGGACGAATCTATGATTGACTATCCGCTATTTAAGGAAAACGGCACCCTTCAGGAAGCCGTTACCAAGATAAAAACACTTGAGCGAGCTGAAATTGACCTGCCGCACGGCAAACACGCCACATCGCGCTACAGCCTTATTGAAGCAGAGCCTTTAACCGGGCGTATGCACCAGATAAGGAAGCACATGGCGCACATTCTGCACCCTATCATTGGTGACAGACCGCACGGCTGTAACAAACAGAATAAGTTATGGCTCGAAAATTTCAACATGAAAACCATGTTACTCCATGCACATTCCCTTACATTCCAACATCCTGTTACCGGAAAAGAAATCATCGTAAGGGCACAGCCGTCCCCTGCTTTTTCAGAAGTCTGTAAGATGCTTCAGTTTACACTCTGAAACAGCAAAAGTTATATAAGACACAGCATTACAGGACTATTTATTTAATAAATTCGTTATCTTTACACGATAAACCGTTAATGAATGAAAGCTTACATCTCTGTCGATACAGAAACACGGAAATCCTTGGGAAAAGAAATTATTGCTTTAGGCATGGCAATGAGCACAGCCAACGTAGAACAATTTATATTTGTTGACAAATATCCTTTCGAAGCAGGCCAGGAGGCGGAACTCATGCAGAAAGCCATGAAGGAAATCGATTCAAGTAACTTTATCATTATTGAGGCTACAAAAGTAAATGTCACTTCCTGCATTGAACTTGGATATTCCAAAGCAAAACGCAAACCTATCGTGTATCTTCAAAAAGCAGAAGCCGAAACAAACGAGCTGTTGTTCGCTCTTAGTAATTTTCATATTTTATATACAAGTCCCAAAGATTTGTTTGATCAGCTCAGCGAATTTTTAAAAAACGTGTTACCTCAGAATTAAGCTTTGAATGTTCAAAGCTTTTTTATTTTGCTTTTGTTTAAGGAATAACTTCCCGGTACATACAGCGAAACTTAAGAAAATGCCGGAACATTCATTATAAATTTTAATATATTTGTTACACTAACAATATAAATTCTATGAAACTAAGTCAGTTTTCCCTTATAGCATTGGCTGCTGCTTCGTTAATGGCCTGTAATAAAAATGATAAAATGACCGAAGAAAAGAAAATCATTGACAGCCTGCAGCTTGTACAGTTCGAGCCTGAACAGTTCGGGGATGTACAGGTATTAAAATACGATATCCCGGGTTGGGAAAAACTCACCTTAAAAGAAAAGAAACTTGTTTATTACCTGGCTCAGGCCGGATATTCGGGCAGGGATATTTTCTGGGACCAGAATTACAGGTACAATCTGAAGATACGTGCCGCATTAGAGAACATCTATAAAAATTACCAGGGCGATAAAAAGGATGAAAACTGGCTAAAATTTGAAATTTACCTTAAGAGGGTCTGGTTTTCGAACGGTATTCACCACCATTACTCAAACGACAAAATAAAAACCGGATTTTCACAGGCGTACTTCCAGAAACTCTTAAAGGACACCAAAACAAATCTCGATGCGAGTATTATTGAGATATTATTCAATGACGTCGACGGCAAAAAAGTTAACTTAAATGAAGCAAAAGGACTTGTCCAGGGATCGGCAGTAAATTTCTACGGAAAAGGGCTCAATGCAAAAGACGTGGAGAGATTTTACGGAAGCATGAAAATTGCAGACACCCTGCGTCCGGTTTCAAGCGGTTTAAATTCCAAACTTGTCCGTTCAGAATCCGGCAAGATTGAAGAGCGGGTATGGAAAAGCGGCGGAATGTACGGTGCCGCTATCGACAAAATCATCTACTGGCTTGAAAAAGCTGTGGAAGTGGCAGAAAACAAACCTCAGGCAGATGCCCTGAAGATTCTTATTGACTTTTATAAAACGGGCGATCTGAAGAAATGGGATGAATACAATGTAGCATGGGTAAAGGCCACGGAAGGTAATATAGATTACATCAACGGGTTTATTGAAGTGTATAACGATCCCCTCGGACATAAGGCTTCCTATGAATCAACCGTTCAGATCAAAGATTTCGATATGTCCGCAAAAATGGAAGTAATATCCAAAAATGCACAGTGGTTTGAGGATCATTCTCCGTTATTACCGGAACACAAAAAGAAAAACGTAGTAGGTATTTCCTATAAAACTGTTATTGTTGCTGCCGAAAGCGGTGATACTTCTCCTGCTACACCTATTGGTGTAAATTTACCTAATGCCGATTGGATACGGGCCGAACACGGATCGAAATCAATATCGCTTGGAAACATTATAGAAGCCTATAACAAAGCCGGAGGAAGTGAAAAACTCAAAGAATTTGCCTTTGACGAGGAAGAAATCCAGCTGGCACAACGTTACAGTGAGCTTGCCGACAAACTGCATACTGCGTTGCACGAGGTAATCGGGCATGCTTCCGGGCAGCTCAATGCCGGTGTGGGAACTCCGAAAGAAACACTCAAAAGTTATGCTTCCACCATGGAGGAAGGACGTGCCGACCTCGTAGCATTGTATTATCTATACGATCAGAAAATTCAGGATTTAGGTTTGGTTGATGACTGGAAAAACCTAGGGAAAGCAGCTTATAATGACTACATCCGCAACGGATTGATGACGCAGCTGGTGCGTATTGAACCAGGACAGGATATTGAAGAAGCACACATGCGCAACCGTCAGTGGATTTCTGCCTGGGTGTATGACAAAGGAAAAAGCAGTAATGTCATTGAAAAAATGGAACAGAACGGAAAAACTTATTTTAAAATACACGATTATGAAAAGCTGCATGAATTATTCGGGCAACTTTTACGTGAAACACAACGCATTAAATCGGAAGGCGACTATGCAGCAGCAAAAACACTGGTCGAAACTTACGGGGTAAAGGTTAACCAGAAACTGCACAGGGAAGTACTCGACCGCAGCAAAAAATTTAATTCAGCCCCTTACCGCGGGTTCATAAACCCGGTTTTAATGCCGGTAACGAACGAAAAAGGCGAAATTACCGACATCGTCGTAACGTATCCCAAAACGTTTGCTGAACAAATGCTTTACTATTCTAAAAATTACAATTTCCTTCCATTGGAAAATTAAAAAAAAGCAACCCAAAGGGTTGCTTTTTTATTGGATAAGGTGAATACTTACATTTGCAAGGTCATTATCGGGAAACTTGCGGCTATAGGCTTTGTTTATTACGAGCCCGGCTCTTTTAACGCATTGTTCAAACACTTCGAGTTCCAGAATAAACTGATCTGAAAAACCATGTGTGGCGTCGTAGGCGGTCGCTGCTGTATTTCCTAGGTTAGCCGCCGTTTTTTCGGGAAGTAGCGTATGCAGTTCTATAACAAGAAGTCCAAATTTCACTATGTAAGGCTTCCATTTCTGCAGATGCTCTACCAGGCTTTGTTCCACCCATTCATTGGGCAGGTAGCGCCCTTTATCGGCATACGCTCCCGACGAAGTGCTTGCAGGAAGGTTTTCTGTATGAACCGGCTGCTGCCATATACGGTTGTGATCCAGGAAAGTACGCATATTGAGCAAATCACATAATTCAATGGCATAATCCTCCTTAAGATCCCGTGCCAGCTTACCAGGATCGCCAATATCGCCCCAAATGACCTTGGCCCAGATATCATTTGCAATAAGGTTGGCCCTGGTTATCTTAAGGGCTTCCTGGTTATAATCAGCACCCACCAAAAACAACGGGTGCGTTTCCAGATGTTTCCCGCGAAGCGTACGATGTTCAATTGTATCATACAAATGCTGTAAAAGCGCACCGTTTCCGCAGCCCATATCCAATATTCCTTTAGGCTGTTCTTCCAGAGGCTTGTTAAAAATATTAATGATAAGATCATCAAGCGTTTTAAAATAAACGGCATGGGCTCCTCCACTTCCCCATACGTTCATTGCCCGATCGACATGAATCTCATGAGTTCCGCCATCATCGGACCTGATCTTTTCGGCATCATCAAATAAAAGTCTTTTCATCTGGCTTAACATCGGCAAATACGAAACGGTGACTCCGTATGAAGCCGCCCTTCTTGCAAAGAAAAGACCTTTATCTGTAAACTGATAGTTGGCTCCTTTCTTTGTGAACCATCCAAGATACCTGAGAAAATCGAGAAGGCGTCCGAAACTCTCGGGGTCTTTGTGAAACTCTTCAGCTTTAAAACTGGCTTCCATAAAATATTTATGAAACATCCCGCTCATTCCAAGCCTTACGATCGTTGGCCCCACCAGACATCCTTCGATATAACTGTTCAGCTGTGCAGCCCATTCGACATGAACCGTTTCTTCATTAAAAAAAATACCTTTTTCATACTTGTCCAAGAGAGGAACCAGCTTCAGGAAAGGTTCTTTTTCAAAAATCCTGTTGTGAAACGATTGCGAAAACTGTAAAAGATCCATCACATCGTACAGGGCTTCAATATGATTCAATACCCATTCCAGTTTCACCGTTTTTGCGACGAAAACTTCAGGCTCTGCTTTATAAGTCAAAAAACCCTGCGATGCCAGAACCCGAAGGGCAACGTTCAGATATCCGTTGTTCGCATTGAATTTCCGGGTCAGCAAATCCAGTGCAGCACCTTTTGTGTCATTAAGAAAATGCAGCACGCGGGCACGATGCAGTTCAACAAGAACCGGTAAAGTAACGATCCCGTCCAGATGACGGAACAGGATACTTCTTAAGTCTTTTTTCTCCATAACAATAAAGCTGCCTTGCTCTGAACAGTACAGAGCCCGGGTTTCTACAAACGGCAGTCTTGATTAAACCAGTCATGAATTTACCAAACTTTTCTGTAACTTTATTTATTTTATACAAATGATTAACACTCATGAAAAAAGCTTTACTTATCATTGATATGCAAAATGATTTTCTGCCCGGAGGATCCCTTGCGGTACCGGATGGTGATGCCATAATTCCCGTCATAAACGACATTCAATCCTGTTTTGATCTAATTATTGCTACTCAGGACTGGCATCCTCCCCAACACGGGAGTTTTGCAGCCAGTCATCCCGGCAGGGATGTTTTTGATAAAATAATCCTTAACGGGCTGGAACAGGTGCTGTGGCCCGCGCACTGCATCCAGGGAACTTACGGAGCCGGCTTTGCATCTGGACTCCTGCTAAACAACGTTTCTGCTGTCATAAGAAAAGGTACTCACATGAATACAGACAGTTACAGCGGCTTTTTTGACAATAACAAACAGCACAGTACCGGTCTGCTGGGCCTTTTAAAAGAATTACAGGTTCACGAAGTATACGTCTGTGGCCTGGCGGCGGACTATTGTGTTTACTATACAGCCAAAGATGCTGTTGAAAATGGTTTCAGTACTTTTTTCATTGAAGATGCAACAAAACCTATCTCTGAAAATAATTACCAACTTATAAAACAGGAACTCATTAAAAAAAATGTAATGTTCATAAAAAGCAGTAACTTAAAAAAATAACGTTTATTTTTGCCGAAAATTTAAACCATGAAACACTTATCGCTGCTTATCTTGTTGCTGCTCCTTAACTACCACGCAAACGCGCAAACAAAAGCAATTCCTCCTTATGAACCCGAACAATTTGTAAGAAATATTATTCAGGAATTAGACATTCCTGATGAAACATTCGACAAAATGCGGGGAAAAGACAACGTCATCCGGTTAAAGATATTTCTAAACGACAAAGGGGAAGCATTAAAAACAATCGTCACAGACGATGAATTTGGACTTGCCCCCTTAATATTTCCCATCGTTAAACAATTCCCGAACTTTACTCCTGTAATGGTGGATGGAGTTGCCAAGGGAAGCATGTATAGTATGTCTTTTGTTATTAATGATTACAATTACTTTAAACGAGTAAGGCAAACTGCCATTCCGGAAGTAGGGATAGACCGGTTCGTTAATAAGGTAGGGAATAATTTTTACCTCACCGATTTGGAACGCACCAAATTAAGTGCAGCCAAAATCAAAGAGAATTATGACATTGTAATTGACTTTATAGTAGAGAAAGACGGCACGCTGTGTTGCTTCAGAATGGGAAATGAGGAAATGAAATATTTTGAAGACCGAATGATTAAAGCGGTGAAGCGGGCATCCAAAAAATGGATTCCGGGTACATTAAATGGCGTACCTGTTCGTACAAAATTCACTTATACTCTTACCTTAAAAGCTGATTTTCATTCATTAAACATATAAAATCCCTCTAAAACATTTATTTTTGTATAAACTATATAAATTAAAAAATTTATGGATACAAATTCGAACATACGGGAAGCTCAAAAAGAAATAAAACCGATTGCTCCGAAAGTGACAGAACTGGTTGCCAATGCTAAATCGGTTATATTGGGAACCCTCGACGCAGAGGGAATTCCTAATTCAAGTTACGCTCCCTTCGTAAAAATCAACAATGTTTTTTATATACTGGTTTCTTTTATGGCCCGCCATACCAAAAACCTCAGGGACCAGAAAAAAGTTTCTGTGATGTTTATTGCGGATGAATCTTCATCAAAACAGATATATGCCCGTGAGCGCCTTACCTTTGATGCGACTACTACCCAGGTTGCAAGGGACTCTGACGAATGGAATACCATTATTGCAGCGCTTAAAGAACGACATGGAAAAGTGGTGGACGTAATTGCTCCAATGGAAGATTTTATTTTAATTGGACTTCATCCTTCCAAAGGAGCCTATGTAAACGGTTTTGGAAGCGCTTATTTTGTAAACGAACATCTTGAGGTTCTGGAACACAGAAACGACATCAACCACGGCACAAAACAAGATTAGCAATAAAAACTCCTTTCAGAAGGAGTTTTTATTGTTTTTTTCCCTTACCTATTACTCCCAGGTGCGTAAACCGGAATCCTCTTTCATATTTCAGCCCATACCCCAGTATGCGGTCAAAGCTTGAGTGTGAAAAAAGCAGGATCCCAGAAAACTGCAACATCTCATTTTTTATAAAAATTCCGGCAAGGTATATCATCACGGCAATTCCCCTGTGATGGACTGCATTATACATCCATGCTCCGAATTTTGTCCCCCATATATACCCCACCATTGATAAATCGGGAACAAAGAACAAAATCAGGAATACCCACCAGTTCATATCCAGGGTACTGAACATAAATATTCCGAGAATAAGCATCCCCGATTCTTCCCACCGCAATATGGCTTTCATTTCAATGCGTATAACAGAGGTTTACTTGGTGAAGCATCATTCTCAAAAGAAGCAATCTGTATATTGAGAAAATAACTGCCGTCTTTAACAAAATCAGGAACAAAAATCATTTCGGTAATAGTAGCACCAAAACGGGCATCTTTATTCACATTCATCACATTGGTTACATTCCAAAAAGCTTTGTGTGCAACCAGTTTCCCTTCATCTTTTTCTTTATCCACGCTGGGAAGATCGACGAGAAGATGGACAATTCCCTGTTCGCGTAAGTACACTGCCGCTTCCTTGGACAAATACGGCGGATTGGTATGCGAATAGTTTGTATGCTTTTTTGATTCTGGGTTAGGAAGAGTCCTCACAATTAGTGCCTCTGGCTGCCTTCCGCCAAGTACTTTTTCAACCTGCTCCTTTATGATGATAAAGTCTCCGTCTTTCTCCACAGGTTTAAGGGAAATGAGTTCTGCAAAAAAGAAGAACTGTTTCAAAGTTTCATTGATGGAATAAAACTCCCGCGTAATATGTCCCAGGCATTCGGTATGTGTACCATGTGCATGCGGGTTGAAAAATATATTGTTGAAATTCGTCGACGATTTACCCGAACGCACACTGCCCACAAAATCACCCATTACCACGGGTTTCATTTCTGGTTTATCCAGATACCACGCAATGGGATTGTTTTCATTACCTTCCAGCGGCAGTGAAATATCAATAGGCTGGGACAAATCGGTTTCATAAGTTGTATTCCCGTACTGTATTGTTGTTTTCATAATGTATTAATTAATCATAAAAAGATCAGCAGCTATTCCGTCGCAGAAAAACTTACCCTTTAGGGTTGTTTTCAATACGCCGTCTTCCATCACAAGCTTTCCGTTCTGCAGGAAACTCTCCGCATTATCCAACAGATAACCTAAAAACTCCCTGCCGAATTCTTTGTCAATTTTTTCCAGCGAGACCCCCCAGATTGTACGCAGGCCTGTCATAATATATTCGTTATACCTATCGTACAACGAAAGCTGCTCTATTTCAAGAGGCAGCATACCTTCCCCAATTTTTCTTATGTATATTGTATTATTAGCGATGTTCCACGATCTGTTTGTTCCGTCGAAACTATGGGCAGACGGACCAACACCCAAATATTTTTTACCAAGCCAGTACGCAGAATTATTTTTTGAAAAGAATCCCGGTTTACCAAAATTCGACAATTCGTAATGTATAAAGCCTTTTTGTTCCAATGTTTCAATCAGCTTCATAAAATGTTCATGAGCTACGGCATCATCCGGAACCGGTATACTTCCCACGGAAATAAGCCTGGAAAGTGCCGTTTTAGGTTCAACCGTCAGGGCATAGGAAGATATGTGCGGAATCCCTGCTGATAAAGCTTTCTGTATATTCGACTCCCATTTTTCAAGACTCATACCCGGAATACCGTAGATAAGGTCTATGGAAATATTGTCAAAATATTTAGCAGCCATTTTCAGGCAGGCCATGGCTTCTGCTGCATTATGCGCCCTGTTCATCATTTGCAGGTCATCGTCGTAAAAAGACTGTATGCCAATGCTTAAACGGTTGATACGGGACGATGCCAGCTCAACGATACGTCCGGGAGTCAGATCGTCAGGATTGGCCTCGAGCGTAATTTCCGGGTTTTCGCCCACTTCAAATAATCCATATATATGTTGCAACAGCATTTCAATCTCTTCCTGTGTGAGAACACTGGGAGTTCCCCCTCCGAAATATATGGTTTCTACAGGTTCATTGATTTCTTTTTTCCGAAGAGACAGTTCCTTCATCAATGCATGGATAAGTTCACTTTTTTTCTTAAGAGATGTAGAAAAGTGAAAATCGCAGTAATGACATGCCTGTCTGCAAAAAGGGATATGTATATAAATACCGGCCATTACTTCTTATTTATGCGGTCCTGATTCTGAACAACAAATGCTTCCCAACCTGAGTATGATTTACTTACTGCCGGTTTCCCGGAATTAAAATAATGACAGACTGCCGCAGCCAGTCCGTCGGTCGAATCGAGGTTTTTAGGCAGTTCCCTGAGGCCCAGCAACTGCTGCAGCATCCGGGCAACCTGCTCTTTACTTGCGTTTCCGTTCCCGGTAATGGCCATCTTAATCTTTTTCGGTTCATATTCTGTAATGGGGATCGCACGTGATAATCCCGCTGCCATAGCCACGCCCTGAGCGCGCCCCAGTTTCAGCATGGACTGCACATTTTTACCGAAGAAAGGAGCTTCAATGGCAATTTCATCGGGATGGTAGGTATCGATTAACTCAATGGTTCTTTCGAAAATACGGCGTAATTTCATGTAATGGTCGTCGAATTTGCTCAGCTTCAGTTCATTCAGCTGGATAAACTCCATTTTATTACCCGTTACACGTATGAGGCCAAAACCCATGATGGTAGTTCCGGGATCAATCCCTAATATAATACGCTCTGTTGCCAATTAATTCCCTTTCGTTACTGAATTTTCCTATTTTTTTGATTCCTTTGCAGTATGAAATCCCGCTCTCCCAAAATTAAACAATTCTTATTACATCTGCTCAAATTAATCATTGTAGGGCTGGCATTTTATTTCATTTACGGCCAGATGTCCCAAAAGGAATTAAACTGGAACCTGTTTGCTGATCTATTGAGTACTCCTAAAGCCGTAATGCTTTTCGCTACACTCCTTATCCTTACTTTTCTGAACCGCTTTCTGGAAATACTCAAATGGCAGAATCTTGCAAAAATTGTGAACCCCATAAGTATCTGGGAAAGTACCAAACAGGTCCTTATAGGCATTACCTTTGGTATTGTTACGCCAAACGGAATTGGTGAATATGCCGGAAAAGCGTGGTTTTATCCCCGGTCGGAAGCCGGAAAAGTTATTTTCCTCAATGCTGTTTGCAACGGGATCCAGGTTGCCTTTGCCTTGTTTTTCGGACTTTTGGGCACTTTATACGTCAATACGCTCCACCAGTTTATCCCGGCTTATTATACAGGCCTGTTTCTGGGAATCCTGGCCGTACTGACCTTCTTCATTTTCTACATTAAAGATTTTCAGTTTAAAGGGTTTTCCCTTCAGAGCCTTTTCCACTCCCTTTATGAAATTCCCCTGAAAATACACAGAAAGAATATATTGCTGGCATTTCTGCGCTATACGGTACTTCTTCACCAGTATTTTATTCTTTATACGCTTTTTAAGGTCAACATTCCGTATATGGTACTCATAGCTGTCGTTGCCTGTATTTACCTGCTGGCTTCGTCACTACCTAATTTTCAGGCACTTGATTTTGCATTAAAAGGCGGAATTGCTGTTTACTTGTTGGGATTTTTTGGTGTGGAAGGATGGGTGGTTCCTATTGTCGCGGCTTCTATCTGGTTACTGAACCTCGTCATTCCCGTATCAATAGGAAGTATTTTTTTATTGCTTTTTAATCCGAAGAAGCAGGAATCTTTACCTTCAGATGAAACTGCGTAGTAACGGGTACGCCTCGTTTGGTAGCGGGCTGTACCACAGAAAGGCTGCCCATATTTTTTTCCATAATACTGTCCATCATAGATTTAGGCATAAGTTTCTCGTTAATTCCCTGCGTTTTAAAGGTAAACCGGCTTTTTGAAGTTAATGTAACCAGGAATTCAACAGAATCAATCGTAGACAACTGAACAAGAGAATCATTTCTTAAAATACGGACTACTTCAAAATTCAGCCTGTCAAAAAAACAGGATTTCCTATTTTCAGTATCTGCGATTGTATCACATGAAGTATATTCCGGATAATCATCAACCTTGCTCCAGTCGATGGCGTGCAATTCACGACGTAATAATTCCTGTGAATCCGGCACCTCTTTAGGCACAAAATTACACGACACCGTTAGGATTGTTAAAAAAAGAAAAGTCCAACAATTCTTCATGAAAAATTAAATCGTAAATTTAAATAGCAAAAATACAAAAAATAACTATGGAATATTTAATCCTCACCGTAAGTTTATTATTCGTCCTCACAGGCATAGCGGGAAGCATACTGCCTGCATTACCCGGACCTCCCCTAAGCTGGATTGGCATACTCATCTTATATACTACTCCCGGCATCACCTGGAACTACTGGCTGCTGGGCATTACCTTTGTGATCACCATTGTTATTGCCATTCTTGATTATGTAATCCCGGCACAGGGAACCAAACGCTTCGGGGGAAGCAAATACGGTATCTGGGGAACCAACATCGGACTTATTGTCGGCATTTTTGCACCTATTCCCTTCGGATTTATTATAGGCCCGTTTATCGGGGCACTCATAGGAGAACTCCTTTTTGACCAAAGCAATATCAACAGGGCTTTTAAAGCAGCTGCAGGTTCCTTTATAGGTTTCCTTGCATCCTCTTTTGTAAAGTTTGTCTATTGCATCGTTTTACTCGGAATCTACATTCATATTGTCTGGAGCAACAGTGCTATATGGTTCTAAAAAACACAACTAAATATTCATTTTAAATGTCTTTTTCAAATGCTCTATGAGCAAATCTGCAAGTTGCATGTTATAAGAAACTACATTTACTGCAATAAAATAATCATTCTTTTTAAAAAACAATGTACGGTAATGATTGGTAAACCCATTATCCTGCATTGCCATTGAAACCTCTATACCGTTCTCGTTGTTAAAAAAGAGACTGCGGATAATTCCGTTCTGGGCTTCTACCTCTTTTTTTATCATTTCAATATGATCTGCCTTGTCTTCTGCGTCTATCTTTTGCAGCACAACATTGTAATAAGCATTTTTATCCGCAGCTTCATAAAAGAATTCTTCTGTTTTATTCTGGGCATTCGCAGAACTTTTAAACAGCCCGCAGTTACATGAAAATTCAAAATAGTCCGTTTCCATCTTATAGGTTTCAAGGGAATCCATGTAGACCTTTAATTCCTCTTTTGATGACCACAGGGGTTTTTCAGGCATCTGATTCCCGGCTGTTTTAAGAACAATAGGCAAAACGAATTTTGAACGTACATTTTTTCCTTCATGCCTCGCAGGATTCCATGCAGGCATCGTCTTTAAAACACGGACAGCTTCGTCCCCTATTCCGAATTCATCGTTCAGCACCTCAATATCTGAGAACGTCCCGTCCTTTTCAACTGTAAACTTAAGCTTTACCGTCACCTTATCGGTGGTATTGGTCAATTCGGGCAACTGGAATCCATCGGCAAAATTCTTCATGAATTCAGCCAGTCCTTCTTTAGGAGTTGCTTTTTGCTGCACAAAGGATTTTACCGGATCCTTGTCCTGCCCGTATGACACCAGGCCGGTAAAACAAATAAAAAGCAGAAATAATATCTTTTTCATAAGCATTAGCTAAAAGGATAAGCAATACAAATTTAAACAAACAGAAGGAGACATGTTAATATATTAAAAGAAAGGTACTAAAATTAAAAAAAACTCCGGATGGAAGACTTCTCACAGATTAGCAATTAATGCTTCTTAAAATTCCCTTATTAACGCGAGAAGATGTTTAGATGCTTATTTTTTGATTCAATAGCAGAAGTCAATTCCATTGACTACCAATGGAAAATCGATTAAAAGGTAATCATCTTCATAAATCGTTAAACGGATTAAGCCCATGGTTATTTGCAAAAGAATCTTTGGCTTCTTAAAACACGATTTTTATATTTATGCATTGTTTGGAAAAGGGAAAGTCTTCAAATTTAATAAATAATGAAGTTAAAAATTTTATTTGTTTTATACATAATCGTTTGGAACGTAATTAGAAAATATTTGTTGAATTATTTAAATTTAGATGAGTATTCGATAAATATATTTAAATTAACGCTGAATACACTTGATATAGTTTTATTACTTTTTATTTGCACGAAAACTAATATCAAAATAAAAGCTAAAAGTTTTTCTATTTTTATTTTGTACTTCCTAGCGTTATTCAATTTATATTATTTTTTTAATATAGGGGGTGTAGAAGTAGGCTATTTTTTTCTAAGATGTGTTTCTACAGGTGTTTTTGAAGAATTATTTTTTAGAGTATTTATCTTTTCTCTCATATTAGAAATTTATCCAAAAATGAAGTGTAATTTAGCTGTACTCCTTACTTCTTTAGTTTTTGGTCTTTTTCATTCTATGAATTTTATTGTAATGGATTATGAAAGCGTTCTTTTACAGATAGGGCTCAGCATCATCATTGGAATATTTTTTCAACAAATCTATCTTAAACATGGAAATATACTTATTGTAATATTACTTCATTCATTAATTAATTTTAACGGGATGATCAAATCGTTTTTTAACTATGAAAAATCATTTAATACAACTCCTTTCGTACTAATGCTTTTTGCACTCATCCTTTTCTTTACCTTTTATAAGTCTCACAGATCAGCAATTAATGCTTCTTAAAATTCCATTGCTTATTTTTTTGATTCAATAGCAGAAGTCAATTCCATTGCCTACCAATGGAAAATCGATTAAAATGGTAATCATCTTCATAAATCGTTAAACGGATTAAACCCATGGTTATTTGCAAAAGAATCTTTGGCTTCTTAAAACACGATTTTTATATTTATGCATTGTTTGAAAAAGGGAAAGTCTTCAAAAGATGGAAGTCTCGGGAGATAAATGAGGTAAAAAGAAAGTTAATAATTCCATTTTCCTTTAAATCAAAAAAGCCCTCCGATTGGAAAGCTTTTCATTGGTCTAACTACTAAACCAGGTACTTGCGTACCTAAACAACACAACTATTGTTGATTCTGTGCGAGAATCTCGCGGTCTGGACGGGACTCGAACCCGCGACCCCATGCGTGACAGGCATGTATTCTAACCAACTGAACTACCAAACCAGAATATTTTAGGGCACAAAAGCCCCTC
>Ga0308158_10000118_pt1 | contig 180895 bp, 152 predicted proteins | sample PhyBR2_FD_201038 | JGI IMG/M metagenome (GOLD analysis project Ga0308158, IMG submission 201038) | Phyllosphere microbial communities from UC Gill Tract Community Farm, Albany, California, United States - DLSLB.R2 | ecosystem: Host-associated > Plants > Phyllosphere > Unclassified | place...
ACAACACCAATAGGAAACAGCAGGAAAACTGGGGCTTTAATCCAAACATAAAAACAAATATTATCAACAGAAATGTGGAAAAGGATTTGTTTTTTTAAAATTCAAAATGTTTCGAACACTCCTAATTTGTAATCCCGACTTGAAAATTAACTGGAAATTGTAAACTGCCAAGAGACTATTATTTCCTCTCATAAGCAATTAGGATAATCAGGTCATTACCCGCATCAGGCTCAATACCATGCGAGCTGCCCGGCCGGGTTAAAATGGCATCACCCTGTTTAACAGAGAAAACCTTACCATTCATTTTCATTTTACCGTTACCACTGATGACGTAATAAATTTCATCCTCTTTCTGCAGGTGGTAACCGATAGAAGAACCCGGTTTTAAAATGCGCTTTCTGAAAATGGTTTTCAGGTTTTTGGCCTGGGCAAAGAAATTAAAACCGATGGTTTCGCCACCACCATTGTGTGTACCCGGTTCGGTTTTGGCTACTTCAACATCATTTTGCAAAATGTATTTCGTAGTATCGGCTGTTTGTGCCTTAGCGGCGGTAGAAATAAAGAATGTAAAAAATAATACTGCTAATGCAAAGTTTCTCATGTGGTTCGTTTTTATATCTGGTTATCAGCTTTAAGCTTTAGTCTTTCCGCTTTGGTCTTTTCGCTTTCCGCTTCGGTCTTTCCGCTTAATCTCTATCCAAAAGTAACAAATTATGTTAAATAAACTTCTGCACGTTCGTTGAGGCGGGTGATAGGAGCGGGCATCCCGATTCATCTAGATAAAGCGAAAGCGGGGTTCCGGTAGCCATAAACCAATTCCTTACATTTTCCTGAAAAAACGGGGCAAATAATATGCTTTTCGGTTTGACTTTCCAGTCAATAATATTAGCTTTGCACAAAAAAAATTGATACATGAGCGTTTTAGTAAATAAAGATTCTAAGGTTATCGTTCAGGGTTTTACCGGAAACGAAGGAACTTACCACGCAGAACAGATGTTGGCGTATGGTACAAACGTAGTTGGTGGTGTAACGCCTGGCAAAGGTGGGCAATTACATTTAGATAAGCCTGTTTTTAATACTGTTAAAGATGCCGTTGATAAAACGGGAGCAAATGTATCGATCATTTTCGTGCCACCTGCTTTTGCTGCTGATGCGATTATGGAAGCTGCCGAAGGTGGTATTAAAGTAATTGTTTGTATTACTGAAGGTATCCCAACTAAGGATATGATTCAGGTAAAAGAATATATTGCCGACCGTGATGTTACTTTGATTGGCCCTAACTGTCCTGGTATTATCACTGCTGATGAGGCTAAAATTGGTATCATGCCAGGTTTTATCTTCAAAAAAGGTAATGTAGGTGTGGTTTCTAAATCAGGAACTTTAACTTATGAAGCCGTAGATCAGGTTGTAAAAGCTGGTTTAGGGATTACTACAGCTATTGGTATTGGTGGCGATCCGATTATCGGAACACCAACCGTTGAGGCTGTTAAATTATTAATGAACGACCCTGAAACTCACGGTATCATCATGATTGGTGAAATTGGTGGTGGAATGGAAGCTGAAGCTGCACGTTGGATCAAAGAACACGGTACTAAACCTGTTGTTGGTTTCATCGCTGGTCAAACTGCGCCTCCGGGACGTAGAATGGGTCACGCTGGTGCTATTGTTGGTGGTGCTGATGATACTGCTGCTGCTAAAATGAAAATTATGGCTGAATGTGGTATCCGTGTAGTAGAAAGTCCTGCTGAAATCGGTGCTGCAATGGCAGAAGAATTAGCGAAGTAAGATTTTTAAATTTACATAAAGAAAAGCGTTTCGATTAGGTTCGGAGCGCTTTTTGTTTATCGCTTGTTTTTTACCGCAAAGCATGCAAAGTTTGGGTTGTTACTTGCTTTTAACCGCCGAGTTTACAGAGAGAACAGGATGAACACAGAGGTTTTTTATCAACACTCAGGTGTACTTAGGTGTCTTAGGTGGTAAATAATTTAAATGGGCATGTCACCATAAGTCTTGTCAGTTTTACCGCAAAGGCCGCAATGAACTTAGGCAAAGCATGCAAAGTTTGAGCTATTACAAAGAACGCAGACACTTTTTAGTTCGTGCTTAATTTTAACCGCAAAATATGAAAAGTTTTAGGTTTGATATTATTTAACCACCGAGTACACAGAGAGAGGCATAAGAATAATAAGGCTTTTTGTTGGCCTTTAGTTTTTAATTCAAGTCTCAGGTTTACTGAGGTGTCTAAGGTGGTTAATAATGTAAGCAGGCACATCACCACAAGCTTTGTCAGGGTGAAGTAAACACTAATACAAACTGTTGAAACAGCAAACCAAAACCTATAGCTTTAACGTATATTGTAACATGAGAACGATGTTAAATAAACTATTTTTAGTTTCGGCTGTTGTTTTAATTACAGGGCTTTCGGCCTGCGCACAAAAACAGGATAAGAAAGAAGCAAAACAGCCAAAGGAAACAGCACAAATTATAGCCAAGAAAAAAATGAACTGGAATCCATTAACACCCGAAGAAGAAAGAATAATTGTAAATAAAGGCACTGAATATCCGGGAACGGGCAAATACGAGCATACCACAGATAAAGGAACCTATACCTGCAAGCGCTGCAATGCGGCCTTGTATCGCTCAGAAAGCAAGTTCGATGCGCACTGCGGCTGGCCAGCATTCGACGATGAAATTAAAGGTGCTGTAAAGCGCATTCCTGATGCGGACGGATCGCGTACAGAAATTGTTTGTGCCAATTGTGGCGCACACTTAGGTCACGTATTTTTAGGAGAAGGCTTTACCAATAAAGACACCCGTCATTGCGTAAATTCGATTTCCATGAATTTCGTGCCCGATAAGAAATAAGGTGGGTATAGTAGGGTTAGGTAGAGGTGTACGGCATAAGCTGTACACCTTTTTTTATGGCTTTTTGTAATAATTCAAATGGTCAATCGTTTGCGCGTTCTTTCCTGGACACAAGTATCTGCCGAATGCCTTATTTTAGTGGTACTAACCAATGTACACCCAAAAATCAGGATTAATGAAACGCCAAATTTTATTATTAACCCTCATCTTATTTGTCTTTTGTTCGGCATTTGCCCAAAAAGCAGTTAAAAAAACTACTCAGCCAAAACTGGCAAAACCAAACATCGTTTATATACTTGCCGATGATATGGGTTACGGTGAGTTGGGTTGTTACGGGCAGGACAAAATCGAAACTCCCAATCTGGATGCTTTAGCCAAACGCGGCATGAAATTTACCCAGCATTATGCTTATCCTGTATGTGCGCCATCGCGTTATATTCTAATGACCGGCCAAAATTCGGGTAAAGCTTTTATTCGCGGCAACCACGAATGGGGTGAGCGCGGACCTGTATGGGATTTTAAGGCCATGGAAGAAAATCCTTATTTGGAAGGGCAATATCCAATACCCGATTCAACCGTTACCTTAGCTGAAGTGCTTAAAAGTGCGGGTTACACTACGGGTATGGTGGGTAAATGGGGACTTGGTGCACCTTTTACTACTGGTTTTCCTACACAACAAGGCTTCGATTATTTTTACGGCTATATCTGCCAGCGGCAAGATCATACCTATTACAGCGGTCACCTGTGGGAAAATGAAAACCGGATCCCTTTAGACAACAAAATACAGGCACCTACGGTCACTTTTCCTAAAGGATTGGATAGTTTAGATGAGAAAAACTATGAGCAATATGCACAGAAAGATTATGCTCCCGACTTTTTGATCAAAGCAGCTTTAAAATTTATAGATAAAAATGCTGCCAAGCCCTTTTTCCTGTATTATCCAACACCTTTACCACATGTTTCTTTGCAGGCACCTAAAGATCTGGTAGCCTATTACCATCAGAAATTTGGCGATGAAAAACCATTTTTGGGCGATGGCTCTTATTTTCCTTGTCGCTATCCCCGAGCCACCTATGCAGCCATGATTACCTTACTTGACAGGCAGGTGGGCGAATTAGTTAAGGAGCTGAAAACAAAAGGCGTTTACGATAATACCATCATTTTATTTTCGGCCGATAATGGTGTAGCATTTAATGCGGGCGTTGATCCGGCATTTTTTAAGAGTGCCGGTCCCTTTAACGGCAGTTATGGCTGGGGCAAAGGTTTTGTGCGCGAAGGCGGCATCAGGGAGCCCTTTATTGTTTCGTGGCCTGGTAAAGTAAAATCCGGTAGCACAAGCGATCTGATTGCCTCCACCATGGATATGATGCCTACTTTTTGCGATCTGCTTGGTTTAAACATGCCAAAGGATGTTGACGGGATCAGCATTTTGCCAACTTTACTGGGACAGCAGCAGAAAAATACCCATCCGTATTTGTATTTCGAATATCCTGAATATGGTGGTCAGCAGGCTATCCGTTTGGGCAATTGGAAAGGGCTACGATTAAATATGCTCAAGGGCAATGCGAAGTGGGCTTTGTACAATCTGGAGAACGATATCAAAGAAGAAAATGACCTGGCTGCTAAACATCCGGATATTGTCGAAAAAATGATTAAAATCAGTAAGCAGGAACACCGGACTCCGGCCTTATCACGCTTTTTAATTCCGGTTTTGGAGCGCGAAATGAAATAAATTACTGCACCAGACCAAGGTTTTTTCGACAGCTTAAAATCGTACTTAGCGCAGTGTTAGGCAGCGATTTTGTACCCGTAATCCTGGTCTGGTATTTCGGTTAACAGCTAATCATTTGCAGGTGAAAGGCCAATTAACAGCTTCATTTTAAACTAAATGCTTATATTTGCGGGCTCGATAAAGAATTTTAGCCTATGAAGTATCTTCTGTTATTAAGTAGTTTGTTCTTGTTTTTACACAGTAATGCACAAGATTCCGCGTCATCAGTAAATGAAACGGACAGTATTAAAAAAACAGTTCTCGCCACTTATTACCACAGAAAATTTGAAGGCCACCGCACCACGAGCGGAGCCCGTTACCGGTCAAAAAAACTCACCGCCGCACACCGCACACTTCCATTTGGTACACTGGTTACCGTAACCAATCCGGTTAACGGAAAATCGGTAGTTGTGAAGGTGAACGATCGTGGTCCTTTCTCTAAAAGACTGGCTATCGATTTATCAGAAAGGGCTGCTAAACAGATTGGTATTTATCGCAAAGGTATTGCTAAAGTTAACCTCAGTTACACTGTTGAATAGTACTCTTTTTAGCTCTATTTCTGGCTTAAAACACCCCTCAAATTTAAGTTATTAACACTCTTTTTTGTTTGTTAAACCCTTTAAAAGAAACAATTAGCTTTTTTTTGGCTTGAAAATGATATTGGGCTGATCGTTTTTCCCCAGCAATCGGGTAGGGTGTTAACAACTTTGGTTCACTAAAAAGGGCCACCGTATATATATTTGTTATAACAAAGTTCTTTAACTTCTTGCACTTGAAAACAAATATAAAAGCTTAGTTTTTAGTGATTTATGCGTATATCTCTCAGATTGCAATTTTAAATTTTCCGAACTAAAAACCCAGTTGTTTGTCAGGTAATAGGGTTAGCACTTTCACTACAGCGTTTTGATAAAAGACATTACAATCATCATATAAAATTGATGGATGCGTGTCTTCGTCGGCTCTGTTAAAAATTAGATTTAAAAACATCAGCGTATGGAACAGGAATTATTACTACAAGAAAACAAAGACAGATTTGTGCTTTTGCCGATTAAATATCCGGCAATCTGGGAAATGTATAAAAAGACCGAAGCTAGTTTTTGGACAGCAGAAGAGATTGATCTTTCTGACGACCAGAAACACTGGGATAATTTAAATGATGGCGAAAGACATTTCATTTCTCATATTCTTGCTTTCTTTTCTGCTAGTGATGGTATTGTAAACGAAAATCTTGCAGTAAACTTCATGAGTGAGGTTCAATTGCCTGAAGCACGTTGCTTTTATGGTTTTCAGATCATGATGGAAAACATCCATGCCGAAACCTATGCGCTGTTAATCGATACTTATATTAAAGATCCGGAAGAAAAAGACCGTTTATTCCACGCTATCGATACTGTTCCGGCAGTAAAAAGAAAAGCAGAATGGGCGTTACGCTGGATTGATAACGGAACTTTTGCTGAGCGTTTGGTAGCTTTTGCTGCTGTTGAAGGTATTTTCTTCAGCGGAAGTTTCTGCTCGATCTTCTGGTTAAAGAAACGTGGTTTAATGCCGGGTTTAACTTTCAGTAACGAACTGATTTCGAGAGATGAAGGTTCTCACTGCGAATTTGCCTGCCTATTGTACAGCATGTTGAGCAACAAATTGAGCGAAGAACAAGTTCACTCTATTATCAGCGATGCTGTAGAAATTGAAAAGGAATTTATTACCGATGCATTGCCAGTTGCCTTAATTGGTATGAATGCAAAATTAATGAGCCAGTATATCGAGTTTGTAGCCGATAGATGGTTACAGGAATTGGGTTATAAAAAAATATACAACTCAACCAATCCTTTCGATTTTATGGAAATGATTTCGTTGCAGGGTAAAACCAACTTTTTTGAAAAACGTGTTGGCGATTATCAGAAAAGTGGTGTATTAACCGCTGCCGATAACAAAGCACAGGCGTTTTCTTTAGATGAAGACTTCTAAATAGAATTTTGAATTAGAGAATGATGGAATGGGTGAATGCTCCGTTCATCAATTGAAATAAATAAAATAATGAATTGTGGTGGGAGTAAGGAGGGGTAATTAACATTCTCTCATTCGAAACTCACTCATTCACTCAGTAACAAAACTTAAATCTCATAAAATATGTTCGTACTAAAAAGAGATGGCCGGAAAGAGCCGGTGCAATTTGACAAAATCACAGCACGTATTCAAAAACTTTGCTATGGTTTAAATTCAGATCTTGTAGATCCGATCGATGTTGCCAAAAAGGTAATCGAAGGTTTATACGATGGGGTAACTACCTCAGAGTTGGATAACCTTGCTGCAGAAACGGCCGCATCGTTAACTACAAAACACCCTGATTATGCTTTGTTAGCTTCGCGTATCGCGGTTTCTAACCTGCATAAAAACACTACTAAATCATTCTCGGGTACGATGAAAATGTTGTACGAATATTTCGACCCGAAAGCGCAGAAAGAGGCACCTCTTATCGCTGATGATGTTTATGAGATTATTGAAAAAAACAAGGATATTTTAGATAGTTCTATCATTTACGACCGCGATTTCGGTTTCGATTATTTCGGTTTTAAAACTTTAGAAAAATCTTACCTTTTAAAAGTTAATGGTCAGATTGTTGAGCGCCCTCAGCACTTGTTTATGCGTGTTTCTGTTGGTATCCACAAAGAAGATATCGAAAGCGCAATTAAAACTTATAACTTAATGAGTGAGCGTTGGTTTACACATGCTACACCAACCTTATTCAACGCGGCTACACCAAAACCTCAAATGTCGTCATGCTTCTTGTTAACCATGCAGGATGATAGTATCGAGGGTATTTACGACACTTTAAAGCAAACCGCTAAGATTTCGCAAAGCGCTGGTGGTATTGGTTTAAGCATTCACAATATCCGTGCAACCGGTTCATATATTGGCGGTACAAACGGTACAAGTAATGGTATTATCCCAATGTTACGCGTATTTAACGATACTGCGCGGTATGTAGATCAGGGTGGAGGTAAACGTAAAGGTGCTTTCGCAATCTATTTAGAGCCTTGGCATGCTGATGTTTTCGAATTCTTAGACCTTCGTAAAAACCACGGTAAAGAAGAAATGCGTGCGCGCGATTTATTCTATGCCCTTTGGATCAACGATTTGTTTATGCAACGTGTTAAAGACAATGGCGACTGGACCTTGTTCTGCCCGCACGAAGCACCAGGTTTAGCAGATTGTTTTGGTAAAGAATTCGAAGAATTATATGCTAAATACGAAGCAGAAGGCCGTGGCCGCAGAACCGTTAAGGCACAAGAGCTTTGGTTTGCTATTTTAGATTCGCAGATTGAAACCGGTACACCTTATATGTTGTTTAAAGATGCAGCGAACAGCAAATCTAACCAACAAAACTTAGGTACCATTAAGAGTTCTAACCTGTGTACCGAAATTATCGAGTATACGTCTAAAGATGAAGTTGCAGTTTGTAACCTAGCTTCACTGGCATTGCCTCGTTTCGTAATCAACGGTGCTTTCGATCACCAAAAATTATACGATGTAACTTATCAGGCTACTTTAAACCTGAACAAGATCATCGATCATAACTATTACCCTGTTCAGGAAGCTGAAAACTCTAACATGCGCCATCGTCCCGTTGGTTTAGGTGTACAAGGGTTAGCTGATGCCTTTATCTTATTGCGTTTACCTTTCGAAAGTGATGAGGCTAAACGTTTGAATAAAGATATCTTCGAAACGATTTATTTTGCTTCGATGTCGGCTTCGCACGATTTAGCTGTGAAACACGGTCCTTACCAAACATTTAAAGGTTCGCCATTATCAAAAGGTAAATTCCAGTTCGATTTGTGGAATGTAACACCAGATAGCGGCCGTTGGGATTGGGATGCATTGCGCAAAAAAGTAGTTAAAGATGGTGTGTACAACTCTTTATTGGTTGCTCCAATGCCAACTGCATCTACTTCGCAGATTTTAGGTAACAACGAGTGTTTTGAACCATATACTTCAAACATTTACACCCGTCGTGTATTGAGTGGAGAGTTCGTGGTAGTAAACAAACACTTATTGAAGGATTTAGTAGCATTAGGTTTGTGGAATAATGATATGAAAAATCAGATCATTTTGGCCAACGGTTCAATCCAGGCAATTCCATCAATTCCTGATTACATTAAAGAACTATACAAAACTGTTTGGGAAATTAAGATGCGTAACATCATCGATATGGCTGCCGACCGTGGTGCCTATATCTGCCAGTCGCAATCGTTAAACCTGTTCGTAAATGCACCGAACACTTCAAAATTAACTTCAATGCACTTCTATGCATGGGAGAAAGGTTTGAAAACCGGTATGTACTATCTACGTACTCAGGCTGCTTCTCAAGCTGTTAAGTTCACGGTAGAGAATCAGGGTGGTAAAGCTATCGAAGCGGTTATCCCTGCTGAAATGACACAAGATCAGGTTGCAGAAGAAATCATCGACGGACCAGTTTGTTCGATGGAAGAAGGTTGCATTAGCTGTTCAGGTTAAGCCTCTCTCAGTCGTCATGCTGAATTTATTTCAGCATCTCTACAATGATGTAGATCCTGAAACAAGTTCAGTATGACGAATCTAATAATATCGTAAGGTTTTGGGCAAATGCTCAAAACCTTATTTTTTGTCCTTACTTTTGCTTTTAGTTCAAGAGTACATTTGGGCCTTGGTTCATTGGTTTTGCAAAATGCCTATAGCGATTTCACTAATGACTAATGACCAGTGAACAATGAACTAACAACCAATGAACCCTTAAAAATGTCTGCACACATCCATAACGCCAAACACGAAATCATTCCCTGCGAAAGATGCGGATCGGCTATTGAGTGTAAGGCCAATGCTTACACCAAATGTCAGTGTAGCGTAGTACAACTCAGCATAAACGAAGTGCAGCATATCTCTGAGCTGTATGATGGTTGTTTATGTGCCAAATGCCTGTTTGAATTACAACAGGAATACCGTGAAGAAATAGGCGCTTAATCTATTGCTTTCCTGCCCTTCGTAGAGAAATAAACAAATCTGATATGGGTATACTCCAATCTGGTCAATTCAGATAGGTCAAAAAAAGGACGGCTGTGTTTCATTAATTGTAAGTAGTACAATTAAAATTTTCGCGAATATTCAGTCAAACGAAAATACCTGTTTTTAACCGTTTATAAACATTCAGGTGCAAGAATCCTAAAAATGTCATCTGCAGTTTGTGCTTCTGAGATCGTGTTCCTGAAGGCTTCTTTGAGGCCTTAAAAGCAATTAAAAATTTCTTAAAAATAAGTGTTAAATCTGGTAACAATGCACATGATTTGTTGTCAATAGCATGCTTAATAAATGGTTTATTAGGCATAAAAAACAATAAAAATCATATAAATTATGGAATCGCTCATTTCAAATTACTGGTGGGTTTTAGTGGCACTGTTGTGCTTAGTTTTATACAAATATATTTTACGTTTCCTATTCGGGATGGTCATCGTACCCGAAGACAGAATCGGGTTAATTACCAAAAAATTCGTGCTCTTTGGATCGGATCGGGAGCTGCCCGATGGGCGCATTATCGCCATTAAAGGCGAAGCTGGTTTTCAGGGAAAAACCCTGGCACCGGGATTATATTTCGGGATGTGGTTTTGGCAATACAGCGTAACCATGGAGCAGTTTACCGTTATCCCCGAAGGTAAAATCGGACTTATTATGGCCAAAGATGGGGCTGAGATCCCAACAGGGAATATCCTGGGGCAGAAAGTAGAGTCTGATAATTTTCAGGATGCGGTTAAGTTTCTCGAAAATGGCGGTCAGCGAGGCCGGCAAACATCCTATATCACTTCTGGTTCGTACCGTATCAATACCATGTTGTTTCAGGTTTCGGTTACTGATATGATTCGCATTCAGGAAAGTATGGTAGGCATTGTAACTACACTGGATGGTTTACCGATCGAAGCCAACCAGATTGCGGGTAAACTGGTAGAAGGACACAATAATTTCCAGGATTTTGATGCCTTTATTAAACAGGGCGGTAATCGTGGTTTGCAGCCGCAGGTAATTTTAGCAGGTTCTTATAACCTCAATCCCTGGGCTATTCAGCTGGAAGAAATCCCAATGACCGAAATTGCCATAGGTTATGTTGGCGTAGTTATTTCGTTTATTGGTACCGATGGGAACGATTTAACCGGAGCAGACTTTAAACACGGTAATATTGTGGGCAAGGGATCGAAAGGAGTTTGGTTAGAACCGCTTGGCCCGGGAAAATACCCGATTAACAAATACATTATGAAGGTAGAACTGGTGCCAACTACCAATTTGGTGTTAAACTGGGCATCGGCACGCAGTGAGGCGCATAACCTTGATAAAAATCTGTCAACCATTACTGTGCGTTCGAGAGATGGTTTCCCTTTTAACCTGGATGTGGCGCAGATTATCCACGTACCAACAACAGAAGCCCCAAAAGTAATTGCCCGTTTTGGTAATATGGTTAACCTGGTTTCGCAGGTATTGGAACCTACTATTGGTAACTATTTCCGCAACTCGGCGCAGGGAAGTGATGTAATTGCTTTCCTAAGTACGCGTAAGGAACGTCAGGAATCGGCCAAAGAACATATCCGCAAGGTGCTTGATGAGTACAATGTAAACGCGGTTGATACTTTGATTGGTGACATTGTGCCACCAGAGTCGTTAATGAAAACCTTAACCGACCGTAAAATTGCAGAAGAGCAAAAAGTGACTTACGAAACGCAAAAGCAGGCACAGGAAACACGTCAGGGGATGGAAAAAGAAACCGCTATTGCCGATATGCAGAAGGATATTGTAAAAGCACAGCAAAGTGTTGAAATTGCCGAGCGTACTGCAAGTGCTACGGTTAAAAAATCGGAAGGTGATGCAGCAGGGGTAAAACTGGCAGTAGGCGCCGAGGCTGAGGCGACCAAAATGCGCGCACATGCTGAAGCCGAAGCCACGAAAGCAAGGGCTCAGGCCGATTCGGAAGCGATTAAGTTGCGTGCATCGGCAGAAGCAGAACAAATTTCGTTAACCGGTAGTGCCGAAGCAGGTAAAATTTTAGCCGTGGGTAAATCAACAGCGGAGGCTTATGAGCTTGCGGTTAAGGCTTTGGGCGGAGAAAACTTCACCCGTTACAAAATTACCGAAGAGCTATCAAAAGGTAATGTAAAACTGATCCCTGATGTATTAATTGGTGGAAATGCAAATGCCGGAGGTTCGGCCATGGATGGTCTATTAGGGCTTAAACTGATGGAGTTAATGGACCCCGAAAAACGCAAGGAAGTGGTTGCGGTTGCCGAAATTGTGGAAACCAAGACGAAACCTAAAAGGGATAACATTAATCCTTAAGTGGTTGTAAATTAGAATGGAAGGCCTCAGCGTAAGTTGGGGCTTTTTTATTTTGTTGTTGGTTATTCTTATCCTGTATTATCGCCATTTCGAGCGAAGTGCAACGCAGCCGAGAACCATGAAGTGCTCAGCGAAGCTAAATCCATCTCGAGGCACATCTCTCTGCTCTACTGCGTTTCGGTCGAGATGACGAATTTCTTTTGATAGTTAACTAACGATCATTCGAAATACAACCTTTGCTTTTCTCGTAATTTTATACAAACCTTACATGCGCTACCTGTATACCTTAAACCTTTTTAGTAACTTTGCAGCCGATTTAGAATGATAGAATTTTGAATGACTGAATGAGACTGCGAAGTATTCATTCAATCATTCTCTCATCCAATAATTTTAAAAAATGAAGAAGGTAAAAGTTGGTCTGGTGCAGATGACCTGTACTAAAGATAAGCAGGAAAATTTAGATAAAGCAATTACGAAAGTAAGGGAAGCCGCTGCAAAAGGTGCACAAATTGTGTGTTTGCAAGAGCTTTTCACTTCGTTGTATTTCTGCGATGTTGAAGACTATGATAATTTTGATCTGGCAGAAGCCATTCCGGGTCCATCAACTGATGCCTTACAGGTAGTTGCAAAAGAACTGGGTGTAGTAATTATTGCTTCCCTGTTCGAAAAACGTGCTGAAGGCTTGTATCATAACACTACTGCAGTTTTAGATGCCGATGGTTCGTATTTAGGTAAATACCGTAAAATGCACATTCCTGATGATCCGGCTTATTACGAGAAATTTTACTTTACCCCTGGTGATTTAGGTTACAAGGTTTTCCAAACCAAATTTGCTAAAATCGGAATTTTAATCTGTTGGGATCAGTGGTATCCGGAAGCATCGCGTATCACAGCATTAATGGGAGCCGATATCATGTTTTATCCAACTGCAATTGGTTGGGCTACTGATCAGGATGAAGAAACCAACAAGGACCAATACAATGCATGGCAAACTATTCAGCGCTCTCATGCGGTGGCCAATGGTGTTCCGGTAGTGAGTGTAAACCGTGTAGGTTTTGAGCAGGATGGTGCCATGAAATTCTGGGGTGGTAGTTTTGCTACTAATGCACAAGGTCGTTTACTTTATCTAGCTTCTCACGATCAGGAAGAAACCGAGGTCGTGGAACTGGATTTAACGCAATCAGACTTTTTCCGTAAACACTGGCCTTTTTTAAGAGACAGAAGAATCGATTCGTATCAACCGATTACGAAGAGATATCTTGATGGGGATTAAGCTAAAAGCTTAAAGACCAAAGCATAAAGCCAGGAAATCTATTAAAGATCTCTCCATTCCGCTATGCTTCAGTCGAGATGACGACCATCTAATGCAATACCTTTAAATTATAAGACTACACGAATGTCAAACTTTCCGCCAAGAAAAGAACTAAATATTAATCAATTCGATTATTCACCAAAGCAGCAAGGTTATTCATTCCCTGCCGAATGGGCTAAACATGAGGCTACCTGGTTAAGCTGGCCGCATAAAGAGGCTTCATGGCCCGGGAAAATCGAAACCATTTATGCACCTTATTGCCAGTTTATTAAAGCTGTTGCCGAAGGCGAAAAGGTTCGGATCAATGTAAAAGATGAAGAAATGAAAGCTTTTGCGACCGCTGAACTTAAAAAAGTGGATGCCGATTTAACACAGATAGAATTTTATTTTAACGAAACTAACGATGCCTGGTGCCGCGATCATGGCCCTGCATTTGTGTTGAAAGGAAATGAAAAGGCTGTGGTAGATTGGGGCTACAATGCCTGGGGTGGTAAATACCCACCATTTGATATGGATGATGTAGTACCTACTAAAATTGCCAAACATTTCGAGTTACCCTTATTTCTTCCGGATATTGTAATGGAAGGTGGTTCGGTAGAATTTAATGGCGCAGGTACGGTTTTAACCACTACAGCCTGCCTGCTCAACGAAAACCGCAATCCACACCTAACTATGGAGCAGATAGAACAATATTTGCTGGAATATTATGGTCAGGAGCAGGTTTTATGGTTAGAAGATGGCATTGTAGGCGATGATACCGATGGCCACATTGACGATATAACCCGTTTCGTAAACGAGGATACGGTTTTAACCGTTGTGGAAAGTAATCCTTTGGATGAAAACTACGTGCTTTTACAGGAAAACCTGGAGGCTTTAAAAGCAATGAAACTGAAAGATGGTCGCGCATTAAACATTGTTGAACTGCCAATGCCGTCACCGGTGATTTATGACGATACCCGCTTACCGGCATCTTATGCAAACTTTTACATTGCCAATGCAGCGGTAGTTGTTCCGGTTTTTGACGATGTGAATGACCAAAAAGCTTTGGATATTATTCAGGGTTGTTTTCCTGACCGCAAGGTGATTGGTATCAACTCGGTAGATATTATTTGGGGTTTGGGTAGTTTCCATTGCCTCAGCCAGCAGGAACCGGCTGTTTAAGCCTGGAGTTGGTAGTTCGGAGTTTTTATTCTTACGATTGTCATCCTGAGCCTGTCGAAGGATTTCGCTATGTTTGACTAAACTCAAAATGACAACTTTAGTGAGGAATATTTTAGTAACTTTATTTTGTAAAGTTCTTTTATGGCGACAGTACGCAATTATTTTGTCTACATTTTGGAATGCGCAGATAAAAGTTATTATGTTGGCGTAACAAAATTTAGAGATTAGACTGGCACAGCATAACGATGGCGAAAATGTGCTTGCCTATATCTTTTCAAGAACACCGGTAGTTTTAAAATATTACCACAGGTTTGATCGGATTGAAGATGCTATAGATTTTGAAAAGCAGGTGAAAGGATGGAGTAGAAAGAAAAAAGAAGCCTTGTTTAGCGAAAACTGGGAAGAGATTGTTAGGCTGTCAAACAACAAAAATAAATAACAGATTGAGTCTTCGACAGGCTCAGACTGACAAACTATAAATAATAAATGAAATTACTAGAAGGAAAAACAGCATTAATTACCGGCGCATCAAAAGGAATTGGCCGTAAAATAGCGGAAAAATTTGCAGAGCAAGGTGCTAATGTAGCATTCACCTATTTATCATCAGTAGAAAAGGGTCAGGCTTTAGAGCAGGAATTGCAAAGCTTTGGCACCAAAGTTAAAGGTTACCGCTCTGATGCTTCTAAATTTAATGAGGCTGAGCAGTTGATCAATGATATCGTGGCAGAATTTGGTACAATCGATATTGTAGTAAACAATGCTGGTATTACCAAAGATGGCTTGTTAATGCGCATGAGTGAAGAGAACTGGGATGATGTAATCAACATCAACTTAAAATCGATCTTCAACGTAACTAAAGCGGCTTCTAAAGTGATGATGAAAGCGCGTAAAGGTGTTTTCATTAATATGAGTTCGGTTGTTGGTGTAACAGGTAATGCTGGTCAGGCCAATTATGCGGCTTCTAAAGCTGGTATTATTGGTTTTACCAAATCAGTAGCTAAAGAATTGGGCTCAAGAAATATCCGCGCCAATGTAGTAGCTCCGGGTTTTATCCGTACCGAAATGACTGAGGTTTTAGACCCTAAAGTAGTCGAAGGCTGGGAAAAAGATATTCCTTTGAAACGTGCCGGCGAAACTGAAGATATTGCCAATGTTTGCGTATTCCTGGCTTCTGATATGAGTGCTTACGTAACCGGACAAACTCTATCGGTTTGCGGAGGGATGTTGTAATTAAGCTGAAAGCATAAAGATAAAAGTAAAAATCTGCCAGCGACTGAATGTTCTGGCAGATTTTTTTTATTTAAAATGGTGATGATGTTTAGGAAAGTAATTGTACTCAGTACCTGTGTTTTGATCTTAGTATTTGGCATTACAGCATCATTCAACAGTGCAGCCGATGGAAATACTATGATTGGTTTTCCTTTTGCTTTTTATCAGTATTTAGGTGGAAAGCGATTTCCTGAGCCAGCAACTCGTCATAGCTTCAATTTTTTTAGCTGTGTTATCGACATCATAATTCTTTTTGCTGTTCCTTTCGCAGGCTTGCTTTTTTATCAAAGAAAACAGTCTGCTAAAAAGAAATAACATTCAAATTTTTAGTGGCAGAATGAGTAAGGGGGTAGCTAAGGGGGCTTTCGAGTGCCATAACATTAAAGAAGTCAGATTTTTATAGCACACTAGCAATTAAACTTGACTTCTTTTGTTATTTTAAGAGATATTCACCTTTAACCTCATTAACATTTGGCTGGGTTTTATTTTGTTCGAAAGCTAGAAAAACCGGTTGTAATGATTTCCAGAAGGTAACCTGCGTCGGAAATTCGGCTGAATATTTTTTCATGTTTTGGTCTGTCATTTTGAAAGGATAGATATTAACTGGAACCTTTTTGCTTTTTAAATCCGATGAGAACATGGCCAATAGGTAAACTTCTTTGATCTTTTCATCGGTTAAGGGTATGCAGCCAACCGTTACACAACTGCCGTGGATGTAAATATCGCCACCAGTTTTCCTGTCTTTCCCGGTTCTGAAATTATCTACACTGTTGGGGTAATTTATGCCCAAAGACAAATGAAAATTGCTCATTGGGTTGAAAACATTGATGTAATAAAAACCTTCAGGGGTTTGCCCGTCACCCTCAATTACCTTTGGTCCAAGTGTTCCCGAATGTTCACAGAAGTCGTAAGTTTTAAACAATTGATAAACTTTATCGCTACCATTTTTTAACCAGATTTCCAGCTTACCTTCAGCTTTGTAGGCGTTAATAATCATAAATGGACTATGACCAATTTTTTTGGCTACAAGGTCTGTTCTTAAGCCAGTCCATTTTTCATTATAGGCTTTTTTTACACGTTCGAAAGTTAACTGCTTACCAGCCAGGGTTTGTGCTTGCATATTTGTAGCCATAAACAAGAGAAGGGTAAAATAGATTAATCTCATAAATTTTGATTGCTGGATAAAGCTAATGAATTAACTAAAGGATACATAGAAAAATACGAGATGGATGTAAAGGCAATGAATTAACTTTGTTTGCTTAGTGGTTTTATTGTTGTTAAGCTAATAAGCTTTGCTGTCATTGCGTAATTTCTTCGTTGGCTTTGCAGTTAAAACACTTGAAAATTTCATCAAATTTACCATCTTTATGCAATATGAATAGCTTTTTTTCCGGTACTTCTGTTTTATCCTTTCTCGGTTGTTTGGCATTAGGCATATTGTATGCCTGGTTACTGTATAGAAACAGTAAAAACCTGGATAAAAAGCTTCAATACCTGCTAGCAGTGTTAAGGATTTTGGTGGTTACAGCTATTGCCTGGCTTTTGTTTGCTCCATTAATTAAAACCTTGAATTATACGCTCGATAAACCCGTAATCATCATCGGACAAGATAATTCGCTGTCGGTAGGGCAGGTTAAAGCTGCCGGTTTTGATGAAAAACAGTATGAGCAAAACCTGAAAGCATTGCATGATAAACTATCGGATAAGTATGAAGTAAAAAGCTATCACTTTTCAGATCAGGCTGCCGATGGTTTAGATTTCAAAAATCAGGGCAAATTAACCGATGCTGCGGCGTTTTTCCGTAAGGTGCAAGACGAGTATACCAACCGTAACATAGGTGCTGTTATTTTGGCTACAGATGGTATTTTTAACCATGGTGGTAATCCACTATACAGCATTAACCAAATCAATGCGCCGGTTTATACGGTCGCACTGGGCGATAGCGTTCCGAAACGCGATGTGTTGATCTCAAATGTGAATTACAACAATATTGTTTATCTGGATGATGATTTTACGGTCGAAGTTCAGGTGCAGGCTTTTCAGAGCAATGGCGAAAACACCAGCTTAACGGTAGCTCAGAATGGAAGCAAAATAGAGCAGCAAAACCTCGCGATCAGCGGAAATTCCTTTGTGAAAACGATTCCGGTTAAATTACATGCGGGTAAAATCGGGGTGCAAAAATATACTGTGCAGCTGGCAAGCTTGCCTAACGAAATGACTACCCGGAATAACAGTCAGAGTTTTTATGTGGAGGTGATTGATGGCAGGCAAAAAGTATTGCTGGCAGCCGCTGCCCCACATCCCGACCTGGGTGTTTTAAAGGAGGCTATTTCGCTCAATAAACACTATGAGGCTAAACTGGCGCTTGCCGACGATTTAAGTGCCACAGACCCTTCTAAATTCGATTTAATCGTACTGTATCAGTTGCCCGATGTACAGAACCTGTCAGCAGGCTTTTTACAAAAGCTCAAACTGGTAAAGAAACCCATTTGGTATATCTTAGGCGGGCAAAGTAATATCACTGCGTTTAACCAGCTTCAAAGTCAGGTTAACCTGGGCTCGGCCAATGGTTCGGTACAGGAAGTTTATCCCGATTTTGCCAGTGGTTTTACAAGTTTTAACTTAACAGCAGCCGATGAGAAACAATTCTCTACTTTCGATCCATTGCTTAGTCCATTTGGCCGGCTAACTGTTAATGCGGGTGCCACATCCGTATTTAACCAGCGAATTGGTAAAGTAAGTACGCAGCAGCCTTTGTTGTTTTTTACAAACGAGAACGGATTAAAAGCCGGTTATTTGATGGGAGAGGGGCTATGGCGCTGGAAACTTTCGGAAGCCGAAAATGAAGCCCAGCAGTCGGTTTTAAATGACTTGATCTCCAAAACCGTTCAATACCTTTCGGTTAAAGATGATAAACGCAGGTTTAAAGTGTTCACCTCTAAAGCCGCTTATGACGAGAACGAAAGTATCCAGTTTAATGCCACACTTTATAACGACAGTTACCAGGCTGTAAACGAGCCTGAAGTGAATTTGCAGGTTAAGAACGAAGCGGGTAAAGTTTTCAATTATACCTTTTCTAAAACTGAAAATGCATATCAGCTCGATGCTGGTACCATGCAAGCCGGAAACTATTCGTTTGTGGCCAATACAACACTAGGTGGAAAGAAATTCAATGCTACAGGTAGTTTTTATGTCAATGCGTTGATAGCCGAATATCAACAAACTACGGCAAACCACCAGCTATTGAATACCATTGCTAAGCAAAGTAACGGGAAGCTTTTTATGCCTGCCAATCTCCTGAAAATAGCTGATGAAATTCTTAAAAATGAAAATATCAAAACCATTAGTTACGAAGACCGCAAGTACGACGAACTGATTAACATGAAATGGTTGTTCGGCCTGGTTTTAATCTTAATGGGCACCGAGTGGTTTTTGAGAAAACGCAATGGGGAGCTGTGAGGTAAGCATGTAAAATGGATGATGTAAGGATGTAAAATGGAAGATGTAGGTTCTCCGTTTCTCGTGTAGTCAGATGTTACCATCTCACTGATAGGTTATTTAATGAATCACTGAAGCATTAGGATATTGTGGAAGGTGTTGGGGTAACATCCGACTCAACCAATGTCCATCATCCATAATACCTCGTCCATTTTCCATCCCCTAGTGCCACTCATCGCGGTAAACGAATTTAGGCATGTGCCATTCGTAGCGTATGGATAGCAGTCTTAAGGTTAAGCCAACAAGTGCAGCTAAGATGGTGGCCAGCATTTCAGAACCATGAAAATGTTCAACACCAATATACACGGCACCTGTAACAATGGCTGCGCTGGCGTAAATCTCTTTGCGGAAAAGGAAAGGAACTTCATTACAAAGCACATCGCGGAGCACGCCGCCTGCGCAACCGGTTATCATACCGCTAAATAATACAATTAAATAAGGTAGGTGAATTTCTTGCGCTACCTGACAGCCTATGATGGTAAATACCACTAATCCCAAAGCGTCCAGATAGAGGAATAACTTTTTAAGTTTAGTCATGATCGAAGCGATAAAAGCTGCCAGTAAAGCTGCGGCTGCAGTAATCACTAAATATTCGGGATGCTCAACCCAGCTCATTGGGTAATGGCCAAATAATACATTTCTAACGGTACCGCCACCTAAAGCAGTAACCCAGGCAATAATACAAACACCAACCCAATCCATATCGCGTCTGCCGGCAGAAAGTGCCGCTGTCATGGCTTCGGCTGTAATGGCAATGATGTAGAGGATGTGGAGCATGACCTAAGTTGAAACGTTACCAGTTGTAATTTGGAAGATTGGTTATTGAGGAATTGTTTTATGGCTATATTGCTGAACTGTTAACTGTGAATTGACAACTGTCAACTGCAAACTAATCCTTCTTTTCTTCCTGGATAATCACAAAAACATCTTCATTGTCTTTTTTCATGAAGTATTTTTCGCGGGCAAACTTTTCGGCGGTATTTAAATTGGTGTTCAGCTCGTTTAAATCCTTTTTAACCTGGGCGGTTTCTTTCTCGAAATATTCTTTTTCTTCCTGTAATTTATTGGCCTGGCTGCGGTATTCGTATTGAGACATCATATCGTTTTTGTCGAAAAACAGCATCCACATCGCAAAGGCAACCGTTGCAAGGAAATATTTATTGCGGAAAAGGTCTATTAAACGTTTCATAATTTTCTCGAAAACCGTTATTTAAACCTTGCAGGTTTCAAAAACCTGTAAGGTTTGCAAAGCAAATATAGTATTAAAATAAAAACATCCGAAGATTTAAAATCTCCGGATGTTTCACAAATAAGTTTTTCAACTTATTAACATCGTTACATCCTTGCGGCGGGTTTAAACCTGCCGCAAGGATAATGGATTATTTTTTAGCGTATTTGAATTTTGAACCGATGAAACGTGCGTTTTCACCCAATTCTTCTTCAATACGTAATAATTGATTGTATTTTGCAATCCTGTCCGAACGTGAAGCCGAACCGGTTTTAATCTGTCCGCAGTTTAATGCAACAGCTAAATCAGCAATGGTAACATCTTCAGTTTCGCCAGAACGGTGACTCATTACCGAAGTATAACCACTGTTTTGTGCTAAAGTTACTGCGTTGATGGTTTCAGTTAAAGAACCAATTTGGTTAACTTTTACTAAGATAGAGTTAGCAGTAGCTTCGTCGATACCACGTTGTAAACGGGTTACGTTAGTTACAAATAAATCATCACCAACCAATTGAACGCGGTCGCCAACTTTATCAGTTAAGCTTTTCCAGCCAGTCCAGTCGTTTTCGTCCATACCATCTTCGATAGAGATAATTGGATATTTAGCCGATAAATCTGCTAAGTATTGTGCCTGCTCTTCGCTGGTACGAATCACACCGGTAGCACCTTCAAATTTAGTATAGTCGTATTTACCATCTTTGTAAAACTCAGATGAAGCACAATCTAAAGCTAAACAAATTTGTGAACCTGGTTTGTAACCTGCAGTTTCGATTGCTTTTAATACTGTTTCAATTGCATCTTCAGTACCATCGAAAGTTGGTGCAAAACCACCTTCATCACCTACAGCAGTAGATAAACCTCTATCGTGAAGAATTTTTTTCAAGCTATGGAAAACTTCAGTTCCCCAACGTAATGCTTCAGAGAAAGATGGAGCACCAACAGGCATAATCATAAACTCCTGGAATGCGATAGGCGCATCAGAGTGAGAACCGCCATTGATGATGTTCATCATCGGGATAGGTAAAGTGTTTGCATTTACACCGCCAATATAACGGTATAAAGGTTGGCCAATTTCATCAGCAGCAGCTTTGGCTACAGCTAAAGAAACACCTAAAATAGCATTAGCACCTAAGTTACCTTTGTTTTCGGTACCATCAAGGTCTAACATAAGTTTGTCAATTGCGTTTTGTTCAAAAACATCAACACCTCTTAATGCATCAGCAATTTTAGTATTTACATTTTCAACTGCTTTTAAAACGCCTTTACCTAAATATGTAGATTTATCTCCATCGCGTAATTCAACAGCTTCATATTGTCCGGTTGATGCACCACTTGGTACTGCAGCACGGCCAAATGCACCTGCTTCCGTTGCAACTTCTACTTCTACTGTTGGATTTCCCCTTGAATCGAGGATTTGTCTCGCATGGACATTAACAATTATGCTCATTTTATTTTAATTTTTTGTTGATTTCTTAACCTGCTTAGTGTACAAAGTACAATTACTAAGCGCAACATCAAAGTTAGTATAATTTTTAAATAAATAAAGCGTTTTGAGCGTTAATGTTAGGGGAGTTGTTCAAATTAATGAACGGTTAATTTTAAGTTAATATGGGTTATTAAAAGCAACGTCATCTCGACTGAAACGCAGTGGAATGGAGAGATCTATAAAGTGATTTTACATAGATTTCTCCACTGCGGTCGAAATGACGACTTATTATTTTTTTGCCTGACCCAACAATTCTGTGTTTAAACGAATATATTCATCAATTTTTTGTGCTTTTGCAGCCTCAATGCCTTGCTGTGCAGATGCAGTTGCACCAGCTTTATCGCCCATTTTTAACTGGATACGGCCTTTCCATAGCTTAAACCATGGCGCTTTAGGGTCAGATTTTTCTGCTTCTGTCATCCATTCTAAAGCTGTTTTTAAATCTTTACCATTTTGATAGTAGTATTGTGCGGCAGCAAAATAAGGTTTCTTTTCACCTTTCATGGCTTCGGCAATATTGGCCATTACTTTTTCATCAATAGCAGTTGTCATATTAACCGTAAAGGCCCTTTTCTCCCACATTAAGTTTAATTTGGCAGCAGTTTCGGTAACATCGCTAAATTGCATGGTAAGTGTTTCAACCTTTTCTTTTAAAGCTTTGGTTGGTACGGTAACACGCAATACATCGTCACTTTCTTTATACTCATAAGCTCCCCACTGGTTACCTGTTTTATTGAAAATAATGGTCCACTCTTTTTCACCAGGGACACTGAACAGGCCATATTCACCGGCTGCTAAATCTTTACCTTCAATTTTAACATCTTCGGTAAATTTAATCCGCGTAGCTGCATTGGCACCTGTACGCCAAACTACACCCAAAGGTTCCATACCGCCAAAAATTTTGCGGCCTTTAACATTTGGACGAGAATAGGTTAAGGTTATTTTGCCTAATCCAAAATCTTGAGTAATGGTTTGGCCGCTGCTTGGTTGTGGTATTTTTAAGCCCTGGGCGTTTGTTAAACCGGCAAGGCCCAATAGCACAATCAGCAGTGCTACAGATTTGTTAAATAATTTCATGGTTTTGTTGTTTTTGGTTTTTACTAATTTACGGATAAAGCTTCGGTTTTAACAAAATCTTTTAACAGTTTGGTGCTGCAAGCTGGTGTTTGCGAAAAGCAAAAATGCGTTCATCGAAATACTCACCGTATTTAAAAATGGTTGATTTTAGCTCTGCTTCAAAAATAAAACCTGCTTTTTGCAGTACCTGTTGGGAGGCCAGATTGGTGTGGGAAGTACGGGCAAAAATCCGGTCGATATCAAAGGTTGCAAAACCATAGTTTAGCATTTCTTTTACGGCCAGGAGCATAATCCCTTTTCCCCAATAAGGTTCTGCAATCCAGTAACCCATTTCTGCGTTTTTGCTATAAATATCGGCCAGCTGGTGCACACCTATTGATCCGATTACCTCTCCGTTAACAACAATGGCTTTAATTTGTAAAGGATTATGGCTTAATGCCAGTTGAATAAAAGCTTCTCCATCCTTTTTTTCGTAAGGAAAGGGGAATTTATTGGTTAAGTATTTCGAAATGTTAAGGTTATTAGCATGTTTAACCAGGCTTTCAACATCAGTGGGTTGGTAAGGACGGAGTGTGATTTGCATAATTAAAGCGTAGCCTTTCCTAATTTTGATTAGGATCTGGACTGTTTTTATTTGATTCAGATTCCGGATAATCAAAATACATAGTGGTAAGTTAAATAAACTATTTCAATTCATCTAACACCCTGAATAACTTTTTATTAATGCCGCTTCCGCTATAATTATTGATATTGATTACAATAATGTACTTATTTCCGGCTACATCAGTATGGTAACCTGCAAATGCCGAAACATCGTTTATGGTACCGCTTTTAATTTTCATGCCATTATATTCTGGAAAAGCTTTGTAATAATCGGCAAACCAACTTTCTTTTTGTGCCTGGAATAAAACATTTGCCATGGCTGCTGTGGTAATCCTGTCGCCTGGCGAAAGTCCGCTGCCATCAATAATGTTAAGCGCCGACTTTTCGATGCCTTTATTTACCCAAAAAGCTATTTCGGTTTCGGCACCTTTTGCAGTACTGGCTTCTTTTCCAGATTTTAAGGCAATGGTTTTTAATAAACTTTCGCCATAGAGGTTAATGCTTTTCTTTAAAAACCAATAAGTAATTTCGCTCAGGGTAGGAGAAGTTACTGTGCTTATTTTTTGTGTTACTGATGGAATGGGTTGATTGTTTAAGGCCATTAAGCGGGTAGTGGTTGCTTGCTGACTGGCGTTTACACCGAGCCTTTTAAGCGTGTCTTGCAAACGGTAAGCGCAATCGAAAGCCGGATCGGGGAGTGCAACAGAAATCCCCGTTTTGCCAATGCTCATTCCCCAGCTGCCGCGAAGGTAAGCTACATTGCTGAACGGAGGGAGGAAAGCGTAACTCCTGTCGCCTGTACCCGAGGCTCCGGTTTTCAGCTCGTTTACAATTTGAACATGAGGAGTGGCCGGAACAGTTTTTACAATTTTTACTGCTTCGGTGGTACTGCTGCCGGGTTTAAGGTGGATATCGAATTGATTTTCGCGCCAGGCCAGACCAGAAGTGCCTGCACCGTAATAGTTGCCTATATCTTGCCAAACCCAGCCCTCGGGTGTAGTTTGTGTGCCAAAAATACGATCGTCGCCAATTACGGCACCTTCAATTTTTTTAATGCCAGCCGATTTAATGGCCGAAACCCATTGGCTTAATACCGCGTTTTCTTTGTTTTGGTAGCGCCAGGAGCCCAAAGTTGGGTCGCCACTTCCGATAATGATCAGGTTTCCTTTCAATGTCCCGTCAGCAGTAATGGTGCCGGTGTAGGCCAATGCAGTTTGAAACTGAAAATCTTTTCCTAATACACTGAAAGCTGTGGCTGCAGTAATGGTTTTTAGTGTTGAGGCAGTGGCCAAACCGATCTGCTCATTTTTAGCGTATAGTGTCTTGCCCGTATTGGCATCCAAAACACAAAGTGATGTTATGGCATGTTTAGCCTGCTCATCGCTTAGTAAGTTGTTGAAAGCCTTTTCGAGGTTTTGAATCCTGTTTTGGGCAATGACAAGATTTGTGGTAAAAAGTATAAGGAGTAGAGAATATATTTTTAATCGCATAGGTATTTTATCTGTTGGAGATTGCCAAAGATAAAACTAATTAAAAGTTGAGTGTTGTTATGATAACATCTTTACAGAATATTATCCGTTAAATAACTTGTTGCGTCTAATTTCCTTCCCCTGTCTGAGTTTTACCGCATGGTAAATAGAGGGTACATCATTGGTCCATTTTTTAAGCGTAAACACAATTGCCAGTATCTCTAATCTGGTAGCCAGCCCAATCCATAGGCAGAGTTCAAACAGCACAACAGATTCGCAGTGAACTATAATTTCGACCAATGTAGCAAACAGGATTAAGGTCCAGATTTTAGCCCCGATAGAGTGTGTAGCAATTTCTTTTTTGAACTTGATGTAGCTTAATACATAGGTTGAAAGCTCAAAAGAACCCAGAACAATTAATTTTGCCAGGTTGGATTTAAAAAAATCGGGGCATTGGATGTAGGTGGCTACTGCAACCGAAATAAAAAATACCTGATCGATGCTGGAATCCAGTCGCCTTAATTTTTCACTGGATATATTTAGTTTGCGGGCAATAATTCCATCAAAAACATCGGTGAGCAAACCAACAGATAATAATATAATGGCCAGAGCAGCGTAATGTGTTACCTGAAAAATACTGAGCAAAACAATTGTAAAACCAATTAACAGCCGCGAGTAAATTAAGGCAATAGGAATATTTTTCATGAGTGGAGCGCGCATAAAAAAGCCCCGATTTTTGATCGGGGCCTGTAATATTGATTAAACCAATTCTTTTTGAATCAGGTATTCGGCAATTTGAACGGCATTGGTTGCAGCACCTTTGCGTAAGTTATCGGCAACAATCCAAAGGTTTAACGCTTTAGGAGCCGATTCATCCCTGCGGATACGTCCTACAAAAACTTCGTCTTTTTCATGTGCATCTTTTGGCATTGGGTATTTTAAATTCGCCACGTCATCTACAACGATTACGCCTGGCGCTTTTTCTAAAATACTGCGTACTTCTGCTAAATCGAAATCATTTTCGAACTCGATGTTTACTGATTCTGAGTGACCGCCCATTACAGGAATACGAACTGTAGTTGCTGTAACTTTAATGCTGTCGTCGCTCATGATTTTGTTCGTTTCCTTCACCATTTTCATTTCTTCTTTGGTGTATCCGTTTTCGGTGAAAACATCAATATGAGGAAGTACGTTTAAATCGATTTCGTAGGGATAAGCTTTAGGGCCATCAACGCCTTTACGTTCGTTCATTAACTGCTCTACAGCCTTTACGCCAGTTCCGGTAACTGATTGATAGGTTGAAACCACTACACGTTTGATTTTATATTTATCGTGCAAAGGTTTTAAAACCACTACCATCTGAATGGTAGAACAGTTAGGGTTGGCAATAATTTTATTATCGATAGAAAGCTCGTGGGCATTAACCTCTGGAACTACCAGTTTAATGGCAGGATCCATTCTCCATGCAGAAGAGTTATCGATTACTGTAGTTCCGGCTTCTTTAAAGCGTGGTGCATGCTCTAAAGAGGTGCTTCCACCAGCAGAAAATAAAGCAATATCTGGTTTCATGCCGATAGCGGTATCCATGCTAACAATTGGGAACTTCTTACCCTTAAAAGTAATTTCCTTACCAACACTCTTCTCAGATGCTACGGGAATTAACTCTGTTAAAGGGAAATTTCTTTCCTCCAATACTTTTAACATGACAGTGCCTACCAAACCGGTGGCACCTACTACTGCTACTTTCATTTTAAATTTTAATTATATTTTATTAAACATTTGATGTAAGCCCAAATATGCTAAAAATTAAGCTTATATCCCTATTGTTACCAATTTAATTTGCTTTTAATGGCAGAAATATTATTTTTTCAATAAGGAATATGATTTTTTGAAGAAAATATAATTAGATGTAGAAAGGTAAGCCTAAAGCGGAAAAGCGAAAAGAAAACCCCGAAGGTTTAAATCTTCGGGGTTCTTATAAACTAGATCAGGTTCGCTTTAATGTAATCGCAACTTGTTTTGATAGAGCCGATTGGATCGGGTTTGTAATTGGTTTCGTGCTCAACAAAGAAATGCTGCATACCCGAAAGTTTAGCCTGGGCAAAAATGGTTTTAAAATCAATTGAACCATTTCCAACTTCGGTATTCCACTCTCGCTTGGTTTTGTCCATATCCTTTACATGCCACATTGGGAAACGGCCAGGATACTTTTTAAACAAAGCCAACGGATCGTTACCCGAGCGTACTACCCAGTATAAATCCAATTCAAAATTAACCAGGTTTTTGTCTGTTTCGCTTAGATAAACGTCGTAACCGGTTATATCATCTATTTTCTTGAATTCGAAATCATGATTGTGGTAGGCAAATTTTAAGCCCGATGCTTTGGCAATTTCGGCAACCTTGTTAAAGTTTTCGGCAGTTTTTTTGAAACCATCTGCACCTTTGCTGGTATCAACATGCGCTCCTGCAATGGTAAAATATTTACCGCCAATAGCTGCCGATGATTCGATATCCGCTTTTAATTTATCGGTTTTTCCAGTTTTCACAAAATCGTCCATACCGTAGTGGCCGCTTGGTGCTTTTAAGCCGTTTGCATCTAAAAGGGCTTTAAATTCTTTTGGCGTTAAACCCCAGAATTTACCGTTTGAGAAACCATAGGTTTCTACTTCTTTGTATCCGGCTTGTGCTACCTTTTCGATAACGCCTTTTACATCTTTTGGTAATTCATCGCGCAAGGTATAAAGTTGTAAACCAATATTTTTCTTCGGTTTATCGAATGCGAAAGAGGGGATCAGTAAGGCTGCTCCGGCAGCTAATCCTGCTTGTTTTAAGAATGTTCTTCTTGAATTCATCTCTTAAAAATTAAATAATTTCCTTTTTAATATAAGCGCAGCTTGCGGCAACCGAAGCCATTGGGTTTGGTTTGTAGTTGGTTTCGTGCTCTACAAAGAAATGTTTCATTCCCGAAAGTTTTGCCTGGGCAAAAATCGGTTTGAAATTAATGGCACCAGTACCTACTTCAGCATTTAGAGCCGGGTTGGCTTTGTCCATATCTTTAACATGCCACATGGTAAAACGACCTGGGTTTTCTTTAAATAGTTTTATAGGATCGTTTCCTGAGCGTACCACCCAATACAAATCAAGCTCGAAATCGACTAATTTTTTATCGGTACCTTTTAATAAAATTTCGTAACCCGTGGTATTACCAATTTTTTCGAATTCGAAATTGTGGTTGTGATAAGCCAAACGGATACCAGCTGCTTTACACATTTTGCCGGCTTCGTTTATTCTTGCCGCAATTTTCTTGTAATCTTCAGCATTTTTTCTGATACCTGAATCTAACCAGGGAATGGTTACATACTCGCTTTTAAGAACCTTGGCTGCTGCAATGGCTGCTTTTAACTCGGTGGTATTACCATCGTTTAGGTAACTGCCCAAGCCATAATGACCACTTGGAGCTTTTAATCCATTATCATCAAGCAGTTTTTTAAATTGTGCAGGTGTTAAACCCCAAAACTGATCTTTGATAGAAAAACCATAGGTTTCTACTTCTTTGAAGCCAGCTTTGGCAATTTTTGCAATTGTTCCTTTTACATCTTTTGGTAATTCATCCCTCAAAGAGTAAAGTTGCAGGCCCACTGCTCTTTTATCGGCAGCTGCAAAAACGAATGATGGAACCAAAAGTGCTGCGGCTGCAGCCATGCTGCTGTTTATTATAAAATTTCTTCTTGATATCATAACGTAATATTAAATATCGCAGATTGCAACGGCTTTTTTCAATGAAGCCATTTTATCTGCTTGTTTAGGTATAAATTCTTGTGCAACGTAACCTTTAAAGCCGGTTTCGGCAATGGCTTTCATAATGGCAGGGTAGTACAGTTCCTGGGTATCGTCTATTTCATTACGGCCTGGTACACCAGCGGTGTGGTAGTGTGCAATGTACTGGTGATAATCCCTGATGTTTCTGATTACATCACCTTCATCAATCTGCATGTGATAAATATCGTACAGCAATTTGAAATTTTCTGAACCTAAACGTTTGCAAAGCTCGGCACCCCACGAGGTTCTGTCGCATTGGTAATCTTTATGGTTTAGCTTGCTGTTTAAGAGTTCCATTACCAGTACAACATTGTGTTTTTCTGCCAAAGGGATTAACTGTTTAAGTCCTTTTACACAATTGTTCCATCCGGTTTCATCGTCTTTGCCACGGCGGTTACCGCTAAAGCAGATTAGGTTTTTATAACCGGCTGCCGCTACAAGCGGGATCATTTCAGTGTAGTTTTTGATGAGCTTTTCGTGAAATTTTTCATCGTTAAAACCATCAACCAGGTTAATTTCCGCACCATTGCACATGGTGGATTCTAGACCGTGCTTTTTTAAGGTAGGCCAGTCTTTCGGACCAACCAGATCAATCCCTTTAATGCCAATTTTTTTTGCTTCAACGCAAAGCGCTTCTACATCGAAACTACTAAAACACCAGCGACATACCGCATGGTTAATATTTCCTTTTAGCCTAAGTGGCTCGTTTGATTCTGATTTATCCATTGCAAGGGCTGATAGTCCTGAAGAAACACCCACTGCAGCAGTACCTGCAACGATGTTCTTTAATGCACTTCTTCTATTGATGTTTGAGGCCATATTAAACAGTTTTAGCTTCTACTTCTGATTTGGTTTTATCGTTAAATATCAATGCGAAAAGCAAAAATACCACCAACGCAATACCAGCAGGAATGATCCAGATCATTTTCCAGTCCATAGTGCCATCTACTGCTTTATAGGCATCAGATATTTTTCCGGCAACTGCAAAACCGATTAACATACCCACACCGTAAGTAGCCAAGGTAATTAAGCCCTGTGCTGAACTTTTAAATCTTTCGCCAGCTTTGGAGTTGGTATAAATCTGACCAGAAACAAAGAAGAAATCGTAACATACCCCGTGTAAGGCGATACCTAAAATTAACATGAAGCTTAATTCTCCAGCATTTCCGTAAGCAAACAGGGCATAACGTACTGCCCAGGCCAACATACCCACCAAAATGGTCATTTTAAAGCCGAAACGTTTAAAAAATACAGGTATAAATAATAGGAAGAGTACTTCTGAAGCCTGACCAATAGTCATTTTACCAGTTGGATTATCAACCCCAATATTAGAAAGGAATGGATTTGCATTCTGGTAGTAAAATGCCAGTGGAATACAAATTAAGATAGATGAAATAAAGAAAATCAGGAAGTTTCTGTCTTTTAAAAGTTTTAAGGCATCAAGACCCAATACGTCAGAAATGGTGATTTTTTCATCAGATGAAACTTTTGGTGGCGTTTTAGGCAAAGTGAAACTGAATAATCCCAGTACTAAAGAAACAATTCCTGCCATGAGGAAAGTGTTTTTCAATAAACCAGCTTCGGTACCTTCTTTCGAATCCCAGTGGAAAAAGTAACTGATTAATAAGCCAGCTGCAATCCAGCCAATGGTACCCCAGATACGGATAGAAGAAAATTCTTTCTCCGGATCGTTCATTTGATTAAATGAAACAGAGTTTACCAGGGCCAGGGTAGGCATGAAAAGAATCATGTAACCCAAAACGTAAGGATAGAATACACTCACATCGGTTGCGTTGTACATCTGGTACATTAATATGGCACCGACAATGTGTAAAACGCCTAAAATACGCTCGGCGTTAAAATATCTGTCGGCAATTAAACCAACAATAAAAGGGGCAATAATAGCACCCCATGATTGAGTAGAAAATACAGCTCCGGTTTCGGCACCTGTAGCTTTTAAATTATTTCCTAAGAAAGTACCCAGGGTAACAAACCAGGCGCCCCAGATAAAAAATTCCAGGAACATCATGGCAGAGAGTTTAAAGCGAGTAGTGTTATTCATTTGGTCAGTAATTGTGTAAAATGGTTGAGGTAAGATGGATAATGGAAAGGTTTCCTAAAACACATCTTACTGTTTATAATATTTTAACTGGATTTGTTAAGAGGGAAAATGTATAATTCACATCATACATTTTCCCTCTTACATTTTCGTTATTTAAAGTTCTTTTATCAAGATGTTTTTGTACCAAACTTCATCGCCGTGATCTTGCAAAGCAATTTTACCGGTTTTAAAAGTACCCCAGTTTTGCCAGGTAGCAAATTTACTGCCTGCTACAAGGGTTTTCCAGTTATCATCCCAAAGGGTGGTTTTTACCACTTCAACACCGTTTAATATTAAGGTTAATTTACCTTTTTTGCTAATAATTTCGGCTTTATTCCATTCGCCAACAGCTTTTACAGGCTCTGAAGAACTTTTAACAAGATCGTACAAATCGCCTGCACGGTGTTTGGTAATTTTGCCGTCAGGGTGGCCGTCGTTATCAATTACCTGCATTTCTAAACCTGTTGAATAGGTTGCATGGTATTTAGGCTCTTCGTGTACATAAAAGATAAGTCCGCTGTTAGCTTTTGGAGCAACTTTCCACTCATATTTTAAATGGTAATCGCCATATTCTTTATCGGTAACTAAATCGCCGCCACCATCTTTTCCTTTGGTTGCTAAATCTAAATGCAGTGCACCATCTTGTACCTGCCATGCGCTACCTACAGTTGTTTTGTTATAAGTGTGCCAGCCAGTGGTAGTTTTACCATCAAACAATGGTTTAAAGCCTTTTTGAGCTTTTGATATTTGTGTAACTGCTAATAAGATGCAAGCAGAAAGAAAGATTTTTTTCATGTTATTTTAAATTAAACCTCACAGGTTTTAAAAACCTATAGGTTTGTGATTATTAAAGTGTTAAATTATTCCAGCCTTTGCGGTATTCGCGTTTTACAAACTGGTTTGCTTCATCAAAGTTGGTTACTTTCATGTTGTCGTTATCCCAAAGCATTTTGGTATATCTGCCCGGGTAAGTAACCTTACCATTTACGGTTTTCTGAATATCGAAACTTCTGATTGCCAGGTTGGCCATCAACAGTGCTTCGGTTAACGGACCGGCAATTTCGAAAGGAGAACTTACTTCCTGCTTGCCGTAGCCTGCAATAGCTGCCTCTACCCATTGTTTATAGTGGCCGTTGGCACCGTCAGGTACACGTGCATATTTCGGTTTAACCTTAATATCATTATTCCTGCTTAAAGGCAATAATTTCGGATTAGCACTATAGGTTTCGGACATCATTTTACCTTTGGTACCAATAAATAGAGTACCATTACCACCATCACCAAAAGTTTCGTTTGCTTCTAATTCTTCAGGGCGTTCGGGTTGAATACCGCCGTCCATCCAATGTAAGGTTACATCGCCTTTAGTTTTGTTGGTTTTAGGGAATTTTAAGGTAACATGGCTCGATGGCGGACAACTTTCAGGGAAATAACCGCGTTTAAACTCATCAACATATACAGAGCCTACACTTGCCTCAACTTCTTTAGCATATTTTAAATTTAGCACACTAAAAGGAGCTTCGATTAAGTGACAACCCATATCGCCCAATGCACCTGTTCCGTAATCCCACCAGCCACGCCAGTTAAAAGGAACCAGTTTATCCACAAAATCTTTTTCGGGAGCAGTTCCCAACCATAAATTCCAGTCTAATTCTTTCGGAATTTCTGCCTTTTGGCTTGGCCATGGAATACCCTGAGGCCACACCGGACGGTTGGTCCAGGCATAAACCGTATGTACATCGCCAATTAAGCCGGCTTCGTACCATTCTTTCATTTGGCGCGGACCATCATTTGATGCTCCCTGATTACCCATTTGCGTAACTACCTTATACTTTTTCGCAGCTGCAGTTAAAATGCGGGCCTCGTAAATATCGTGCGTTAATGGTTTCTGAACATACACATGTTTACCCAGTTGCATGGCTGCCAATGCCTGAATTGCATGGTTATGGTCGGGAGTGGAAACAGAGACAGCATCGAAGTTTTTATGCTCCTTATCCAGCATTTCGCGCCAGTCTTTATAGTATTTGGCTTTTGGGAAAGCCTTAACACTGTTGGCAGCGCGGCGATCGTCTACATCACAAAGAAAAGCGATATCAGCTTTTCCGCTTTTGTAGAACATATCTAAATCGCTTTGGCCTTTTCCGCCAACACCGATACCGGCAACCAGTAAGCGGTCGCTTGGTGCCAAATAACCCGGACCGCCCAAAACGTGGCGCGGAACGATCATAAATGCAGCAGCAGCGATAGCTGTTGTTTTAATAAAATCACGACGGTTACTCGTGGTTTTATTTTCTTGCTCTGTTTTCATATGAGGTAAATCGATTTGCTAATGAGGTTAAATTATTTCTTTTTCAGAGACAAAATATATTTTACCATTAATTTTGCATCGTCTTTTTTAAGCGTAGCATGGGCAGTCATCGGCATGTTGCCCCAAACTCCGGTACCACCTTTAATAATTTTATCGGCTAACATGTTAATGTTTTTCTCGGTAGCCGGATATTTTTTTGCAATATCTACATAAGCAGGGCCAATAATTTTATTGGTTTTGTTGTGGCAGCCTAAACAATCGTTTTTGTTGATCAGTTTTTCACCTGGGTTTGATTGAAAGGCACGGCTTGCCATTGTTGCTGTTGCAACTGCACTTTTCTCTTTCGCTAAATCTGCTTTCGTGAAAGACGCCATAAAAATGACTACAGCGCCTAAAATTAAAAATGTTTTTTTCATTGTGTGTTTATTGTTTTTATTCTTATTTGAACCTGCATGAGCGGTAATTGTCTTGTTTTGCTTATGCTGGTTCTATGGTATATTGCTAATCTTATAGTCCTAATATTTTTTTATTGAAAGCACTGTCACTTCCCGATGCAGCAAAATCGTCGAATGCTTTATCGGTTACGTTGATAATGTTCTTTTTAATAAATTCGGCACCTTCACGTGCACCATCCTGCTGATTTTTAATGCAGCATTCCCACTCCATAACGGCCCAACCTTTAAAATCGTATTGAGCCAGTTTACTGAAGATGGTTTTAAAATCTACCTGTCCATCGCCAGGAGAACGGTAACGGCCGGCACGATTTGCCCAGCTTTGGTAACCGCCAAAAGTACCTTGTTTACCCGTTGGATTAAATTCTGCATCCTTAACATGAAAGGCTTTAATTCTCTCGTGGTAAAAATCAATGTACTGGATGTAATCTAACTGCTGTAACACAAAGTGTGATGGATCATACAATAAGCATGCCCTTGGGTGATTGTTTACCGCCGCAAGGAACATTTCGTAAGTTTCTCCATCGAATAAATCTTCGCCAGGGTGTATTTCGTAGCATACATCTACACCGCACTGGTCAAATTCGTTCAAAATTGGTGTCCAGCGTTTGGCCAGTTCGGCAAAACCTTCTTCTACCAAACCTGCCGGGCGTTGTGGCCAGGGGTGAAAATATTGCCATAACAACGAACCGCTAAAGGTCGCATGGGCATTTAAGCCCAGGTTCTGCGATGCTTTGGCCGCATATTTCATCTGCTGTACCGCCCACTCAGTCCGTGCTTTTGGGTTTTTGTGTACTTCTTTTGGTGCAAAGGCATCAAACAGGTCATCGTAAGCAGGGTGAACTGCAACCAGCTGACCTTGTAAGTGTGTAGATAATTCGGTTATCTCTAAACCGTGAGCTGCAATTTTACCTTTTAACTCATCAGCATAAGTTTTGCTCTCAGCTGCTTGTTTAAGATCAATAAAGCGTGCATCCAATGTTGGCATTTGGATACCTTTAAAGCCTAAGTCTGCAGCCCATTTGCAAATGTTATCAAGCGTGTTAAATGGTGCTTCATCGCTTATAAACTGCGCTAAAAATACAGCGGGTCCTTTTATCGTTGTCATGCCGGATTGTTATAGTTTATAGTCGAACCATTTTTGATCTGATTGGCTTGAAGCCACCACATTTTCGATAAATGCCATTCCTCTGATACCATCTTCAGTACCTGGAAAATCAAGCATTTCTGCTGTAGGCTGCTCATTATTTAATTTTGCATCTACGGTAAGCGCAAAGTTTCTATAAATGTTAGCAAATGCTTCTAAATAGCCTTCAGGGTGACCGCCTGGTGTACGGGTATTGTGTTTTGCAAAACTACCCATATAGCCGTTACCCGTTCTGTAAATCTGAGCAGGTGCGTTTAACCATCTTACAATTAAGGTATTTGGTTCCATTTGGTGCCATTCTAAACCACCTTTTTCACCATAAACCCTAATTTTTAATGCATTTTCTTCACCTGCAGCAATTTGCGAAGCCACCAATACGCCGTTAGCTCCGTTATCAAATTTCAACAATACGTTGCCATCATCATCAATAGCCCTTCCAGGTACTACAATGTTTAAATCGGCACAAATTTTAGCGATTTTTAATCCTGAAATGTATTCAGCAAGGTGTGCTGCGTGTGTACCAATATCACCCATTGAACCACTTTTTCCGGTTTTAGATGGGTCGGTACGCCATGCTGCCTGTGCATTGCCTTCGCGCTCTGAAAGTGTGCTTAACCAACCTTGCGGATATTCTACCACAATTTTACGGATAGCACCCAGTTCGCCTTCGCTTACCATTTGCTTAGCCTGCTTAACCATTGGGTAGCCCGAGTAAGTGTGGGTTAAACAAAGGGTTAGGCCGGTTTCTTCTACTTTAGCCTGCAGCTGTTTAGCTTCGTCTAAAGTTAAAGTCATTGGTTTTTCTATTACTACATTGAAACCTTTATCCAATGCCATCATTGCTGGTGCAAAGTGGGCAAAATTTGGCGTAACAATGGTTACAAAGTCAATTCTTTCATCTGCTGGCAATTCACTTTCTTTTGTCAGCATTTCTTCATAACTGGTGTAAATCCGGTTATCAGGAAGGAAAAGAAGCTTTCCTGATTCATAACCAACTTCGGGGTTAATACTTAAAGCTCCTGCAGATAATTCAATAAGGCCATCCATGTTAGCGGCCAAACGGTGTACGGCACCGATAAAGGCGTCTTTTCCACCGCCTATCATGCCCATTCTTAATTTTCTTTTCATGTTGAGTATGGGGAATAGGGTAAAAGGCTTAAGGCATAGGGATATTTACCTTATACCTTAAACCTTTCACCTTAAACCTTTCTAGATATTCTTTTTCTTTAATTCTTTTACTGCGTAATCTGCCGCACGCGCTGTTAGCGCCATAAATGTTAACGATGGGTTTTGGCAGGCGATAGATGGCATACATGATCCATCGGTTACGAAAACGTTATTCACCTCATGCATCTGGTTCCATTTGTTCAGTACCGACGTTTTTGGATCGTTACCCATTCTGGCAGTACCCATTTCGTGAATGGCCATACCCGGATAGCAACCATTATCGTAGGTTTTGATGTTTTTCATGCCTGCTTTTTCTAACATTTCAGCAGCATCATTCATCATATCCGTACGCATTTTTTTCTCGTTTTCTTTGTATTCGCAATCAATGGCCAATACCGGTTGTCCCCATTTATCTTTTTTGGTTTTATCAATGTAAACCTTGTTTTCGTAATATGGCAACATCTCTCCGAAACCACCCAAGCCCATGCTCCATTTGCCTGGTTTGGTCATTTTTTCTTTCAGATCTGCTCCGAATGATAACTCGGCCACATCATTTTGCCAGTTGCTTCTGCTTGCACCTCCCTGATAACCGAAACCACGTAAATAATCGCGTTTATCGTTTCCGATGTTTTGATACCTTGGAATGTAAATACCATTTGCACGACGGCCATAGGTGTATTTATCGTCGAAACCTTCAGCCTCGCCCGATGCACCACAACGGAAGTGGTGATCCATTAAGTTGTGCCCTAACTGACCGCTGCCATTACCCAAACCATTTGGATGAGCCTCGGAAGTAGAGTTTAACAAGATAAAAGTAGAACCTAAAGTAGAACCATTTACAAAAACAATTTTGGCATAAAACTCCATTGTTTTGTTGGTTTGCGCATCAATAACCATTACACCTTTAGCTTTTTTGGTGTCTTTATCGTAAATAATGTGGTTTACAATAGAGTATGGCCTTAACGTTAAACGTTTAGTAGCCATAGCAGCAGGCAGGGTAGAAGATTGCGTACTGAAATATGCACCAAACGGACAACCGCGGCTACATAAATTTCTGTACTGGCAATTGCCACGGCCTTTATGCGGAACGGTAAGGTTAGCCACACGGCCAATCATCATAATCCGTTCTCTTTTGTAATGTTCTTCTATACGTGCTTTTACCGATTTTTCAACAATGTTTAAATCCATTGGGGGTAAAAACTGTCCATCCGGACAGGTTGGCCAGTTTTCGTTAGAACCACTGATACCTGCAAAACGCTCGGCATAATCGTACCATGGCGAAAGCTCGGCATAACGAAGTGGCCAGTCGCTTCCGTGACCGTCTCTTGCGTTATCTTCGAAGTTATGATCGCTTAAACGGTAGCTCTGACGGCCCCACATTAGCGATTTACCACCCACATGGAAACCACGGTACCAATCGAAACGTTTATCTTCTGTATATGGGCATTCCAAATCGTTTACCCACCATTTTTCGTTCGCTTCCTGGTAAGGGTAATCTCTTTTTTGTACCGGGTGGGTACGTTTTTGCTCTTCAGTTAATTTACCTGCATGTTTAAAATCCCATGGATTTTTCATTGCGGTTTCATAACCCGTAATGTGTTCAATGTTCATCCCTCTTTCGAGCATCAAAACACGTAAACCCTTTTCGGTAAGTTCTTTTGCAGCCCAGCCGCCACTAATCCCCGATCCTATAACAATAGCATCGTAAGTATTTTCTGCTTTTAAATTTGTATTTAAATTCATGATGTTTTGTCGTTGTTTTGATGTTAGGTAGCCCATGATTTTTGGCCTGGCTTTAAGGTAGTATTGCCATCATAACGGCCTGGAACAAGAACATAGGCTCTTGCTTTGGTGCAACCAATTTCGGATGAGTAATAACCCAGCAAAGTTAAATCGCGTGCGGTAATGAAGAAATAAGCTAAATCTTTGTTGTCTTCTGATTTGGTTTCTTTCTGTGCAATCGCAATGGTTCTTAAATCAGCCATTAACTTTTTGCGGTCGGCAAGGGTTAAGGTGATGTAGCTTTTTCCGAAATCTTTCATCGATTTAGCCTGAAGGGCTTTAAATCCATTTGCAAAAGAAGTTTGCATGGCAGCAGGGTAACAATCTTTCATCATCATCGGTATAAACTTACCTAATCCGGCAGCTTTGGCACCAGCAGATGACTGGGTAGTTGGAACAATGATATCAGCAAATTCAGCAAAAATCTTCTCATCCTCAATAGAATACTGTACGAAGTTTTTTTCGTTTTCCGGGAGCGTAAAACTTTCAAATAAAACGCCCATTGTGCTTGCTGAGATTGCTCCTCCCAGCAAAAATGCAACGTTTTTGAGTGCTTCTCTTCTATGCATCGTATTTATGGTTTTATATATTGGTTATGTTATGTGTTGAATGAGTAATATTAGAAAAAATATAATGGAAACATTAAGGTTATACCGTTAAATTATTGATACGCAACGTAATTGTTACTCCGGATAATTATTCTAAATAATGCTGTTTTTGTGTGTTTAAACCTCGTTTGAGCCATTTTTTATGCTTAATTTACTTGGTGTAAAAAGTACATTTAGTGATGATGAAAGTATTATTTACCAGTGAATTTTTAGCGGGCTTAATTTTGGCAGAAATTGTGGATTTAAAGCAGGTTCTTTTTAATGTAATTGTAGCTTTCTGTTATACTTTCAAAAGGTGCTTTTTTAATCAGGTCTTGTTCGGTAAAAATATAATCTACACCGGCCAGTTTTGAAGCTGCAAAAACAGACCTGAAATCTATTCTGCCCGAGCCTACTTCGGTAAATACTGCTTTATCTGTTTTATCCATATCCTTAACATGAAACATTTTATAACGGCCGGGATTTTTCTTAAACAGATCAACAGGGTTTAAGCCTGCATTTACTGCCCAAAAAATATCGAGTTCAAAACCCACTAGCTTCGCCTCAGTTTCATTTAATAAAATATCATAGCCCGTAAGGTTATTTTCCTGTACTTTAAACTCGAAGTTGTGGTTATGGTAGGCTAATTTTAAACCCGATTTTTGGCAAAGTTCTGCAACCTGGTTAAATTTTGCAGCCATACGCTTGTAATCGTCTAATGTTCCATTGGTTCTGATATCGGTTGGTAGTGCGGGGATGACAAAGTATTTCTGGCTAACTGTAGCTGCGGTTTCGATGTGCGATTTTAATACTTTATCATCACCGGTAGAAAGAAATTCGGTTACATTGTAGTGTCCGCTGGGCGAAGTGAGCCCGTTAGCTTTTAATAGTGCATTAAAATCTCTGGCTTCCAGGCCCCAAAAGCCTTTTACTTCATATTTGCCGGGATAGCCATAATAAGTTTCTACCTGGTTATAGCCAATGCTGGCTACTTGTGCTATGGTTGCCTTAACATCGGCAGTTAACTGTTCACGCAAAGTAAACAAGCCGATGCCGATTTTCGAAAGTTTTGCGGGTTGGGCTAAAGCCGATGTAATAACTGATGGATTTAAAAAGGCTGCTGCACCAGCTAAGCTTACCTTTTGTAAAAATGATCTTCTTGTTGTCATGATGTTTTAGAATTAAAAAAACCGGAGCGTAAACTCCGGTTTTATTTGTTAGAATGAATAAGCCAATGATCCCCAGAAAGTACGTTGAAGTAATGTTCTGCCAATCATTAATGTGCCAGGGGTTACGGCCGAGAAATCTCTGAACTGATCTCCGCGAACATCGCCCTCTGTCAACACTTTTGCATTTAACAGGTTGTCTGCCCAAAATCTTATTGAAACTTTTTTAGTGAAATTGTACCCTGCACCCGCTTTCATTACTACGTACGCAGGTAGCCTGTAGCTATCGCTTGGCGAGGTGAAACGGCTGCCTACATAATTTGCAGCTACATATAAGTTAAAGTTTTTATAATCGTAATTGGCACCAAGCTCGGTGTTTAAAACCGGAACGCGTTCGGTTCTTTTACCGGTAAAGCTGTAAACGCGATCTCCAAATTCGGCAAGTACCGCTGCATTTCCTTTGGTTGATGCTTCGTAATCGGTGTATTTAGAATCCTGTAATGTTCCGGTTAAGCGTAAGCTCAATGGTTTGGCAATTTTATACGATACTTCATATTCGGCACTCCAGGTACGGGTAGAACCAAAAGCCACCAGGGCCTGCGTGCCTGCCGCTGTTGTTGGCACATTGATGGTTAACGATACATTTTTAATGGCCGAGTAACTTCCTGAAGCAAAAATAGCCAGGTTGTTTTTGGCATATTTAAAACCAATCTCACCTAAATAAACCGGACGTTTTTTAATGTTCGCCGCATTATAGGCTGCTGCATTATAATCGCCAATGTTAGGTGCGTTATAAGCTTTTGTAGCTCTTGCAAAAATGCTGGCAGTATTGTTTATTTTATAGTTTGCTCCCAAAGAGGCCGACCAGTTGGTTAAGGTTTCATCGTAGGCGGTATAACCTAATATTGTTGAGGTAGCGGCTGCAGTTGTGTTTACGGTGCCGTTTGCATTTAAAGCGTAATATGGTCTATCGCCTTTTACATTTTGGTTATCGATCCTTGCGCCAATATCTAAGCGCCATTGCTCCGAAATTTTAATCTCATCACTAGCATAGGCAGATAATGTTCTGGTATCGCCAATAAAAGTGTTTTTAGTTTGGATTGTTCGCTCAGCAGCAGTTGGCGATTGCAATAAGATACTCGGATGCTCTTTAAACTCTGAGAATGAACGGAAAGCATAGCGTAAATCATCGCGGTTATACTGATGGATGCCAGCACCTATACCTAAACTATGGTTTTTAATGGTTTTCTTTAAATCCAGGTAATTTACAAGCTGCACATCACTATTGATTTGCCCATTGGCCGATGAAGTAATTACATAATCGCCGGTAACAAAAGGTGCTGCGGCACCACCCGGATAATAATAGGGGGTAGCTGCAGTTCTCGCTGCAATTCCGGCTGGAACAGTATAAGTAGAATTGGTATGGGTATTTTGATAACGGAAATTGTTAACAATCTGCCAACCTCCATCGGTTAGGTAGTTGAATTGAAAACCTGCTGATCCTAATTTGGTATGGATACCATCTGTTAAACTAAAGTTGTGGTTGCCGGTTGCCGGATCGTTGTAACTCCATTCGGTTTGTAGCGGAACGATAGATTGTGAAGCCATATCGTAATCGCGGTAAGTGGTTGGTTTGCCGGTACCATCGTAAGGATAGTAACTGGTTAACAAAAACTGAACTTTATCATTCAGGTATTTTCCGTAAAGGCGGATAAAACCTTTGTTGTTCTTGAAATTAAAAGTCATGTTGCCTTTAATTTGTCCACCCTGGTTGGCCGGATTAAAACCCTGATCTACTACGCCATTATCGGTACGGTAAAAACCTCCGATGTTGTATTTAATCTGGTCGTTTATTTTTCCACCCGTATTGCCATCAAAGCGGTATAAGCCTTGCGAAAAACCAGTAGTAAATTTAAACTGACCATATTGTTTATCGGCACCTACGTAGCTGAGGTTATTAACCACAGCTCCAGGGGTATTGGCCTGAATGATTGAGGCATTACCACCTCTAACGGCTTCGATATTCTGAATGGTTAAATCTGTTTTATAGTATTGATCTACAGATGGATTGGTGTTGAATCCTGTTGGCAAAAGCGGTAATCCATCTTCCTGAATTCCCAGGAAAATATAACCTCCCTGTTGCGGAAAGCCCCTTACCCAAACGTTACCCGGCCCGTCGCCACCTGTACTTTCAACCGTTAAACCCGGTATTGCTTTTAATAAATCGGTACTGTTTAAAGGAGCCCTGTTGGTAATATCCTTATTGCTTACCGAGGTAAGGGCCACGCTGCTTTCCAGTTTTTTCTTCGGGTTACCGCCAGTTACCATCACACTCTCTAATTGTAGGTTATCTTCTGATAAACTGATGTTCAGGTTTTCATCGGCATTGCCTGCAGATAGGTTTACTTCTTTAGAAATATAACCTACATATCTTACTACCAGTACGCGACTATCAACGGTGAGGCCTTTTAACGCGAAAGCACCATTCTCATCAGTTGTAGTACCAATGCTTTTCCCTTTTACTGTAACAGATACTCCCGGAATAGGGGTGCCCTTGCTGTCGGTAACTTTACCGGTAACTATACCTTCAAAAGCCTTTAATAATGCCAGGTTGTTATTGGCGGGAATAGAATAGAGCAGAATCTGATCTTTAACTATCCTATATCCCACGTCATAACGCTTTAGCGAATTCTCAAGAAAGTATTTAAGTTTTTGGTTGACTACGTTGACAGAAATTTTCCTGTCGGAGTTGATTAATTGAGGGCTGTACACAAACTTTACATTGGCAAGCAGCTCCGTTTTTTCAATAATGGTTTTAATATCGGTTTGATCGGCTTTGATCGAAATAGGTTTATTCAGGAATTCCTGGGCGCCTACATTTTTAGCGAATGCAGCACAGGTAAAAATAATTATTGCAAGTATTTGGTAAATCGAAACTCTCATTGCATATATCGCCAGCGAAATAAGTTGATTTTTTTTCATAAATTTGGTTATTGTTCATTAAATGATTGGATTTATTGGACATAGGAATACCATGAATACATTTCTTTGTATTTAGCTCGCCGGCAATGCCCCACATTGTCGGCTTTGTTTTTTAGAAAAATATTATGGAAAATCGGGCCGCGGTTACGGGCTGTTGGTGTTGTGGTTCTTGTTCATCGTTTTTATATATTTGGTTAGTTTTTATTCGAAACCACGATACTGGTTCCCTGGATATAATATTTGCTTGATATGGTTCCGCAAATAAGGTCGAGCTGCTCATAAAGCCCTTTTTTAGTTAAATCTCCTGTAAAGGTGTAATTGGAAATCTGTTCGTTATCAGATTTTATGTCAATTCCGTAAGCCTCAGATAAGGTTTTGAAAATATCTTTGATGCTTTCTTCTTTAAAGTTATAACTCAAACTTGTGGGCACGTTGTAAGCCTCGGCCAAAGGAATGGGTTTGCTTACTAAAGTTTTCTTTAAATTATGATCGGCAAAAATACCTTTCTGGTTGGGGGTAAGTAAAATGGGTTTAGCCAGTTTTTGTGCTGAGAAACCAAAAAGAGAACTTTTGGCATTTTCCTGAACCTGAACTTTTCCGGTTCTTACGGCAACCTGAGCAGGCATTTTGTCTGTAGATGATTTTACCCAAAAGCTGGTACCCAGCACACGCACAACCAGTTTTTGATTGTACACATAAAAAGGTTTGTTAGGGTTTTTGCTTACCGAAAAGAAAGCGGTTCCTTTTAAATAAACCGTTCTTTTACCGGCAGCAAAAACCTTTGGATAAAGAATATTAGCCTGCGGTTTAAGTGTTACTGTACTTGAATCGCTAAGCGATATAATGATGGGACGATCAGTATCATTGGTTTTGCTGATTAAGCTTAAGTCGCTGTTTTCGCTAATGAATGCTTGCTCAGCAGGATTGTAACGGACAAAATATAAACCTCCAATTAAAAAGGCAATGGTTATTGATGCTGCAATAGCCAGCTTTGGCCACAGCTTTTTAATTTTTAAGGCTGTTTTTGGTTGTTGTTCAATATTGTTGATGCTAATCCAGGTATTCGCCTGCATTTCATCGAGTGCAGCTGAAGACAAATCATTAAAATTCTTGTTATTGATGTTATGGTACCATTTATCAACCCAAAGCTTTTCGGCTTCGGTACAATTTCCGTTTTCATAACGGCTTAATAAATCGTAGAATGATTTCTGATCCATAAGAAAGAATATTTGGCTTTATATATACAAGTAACACAGCGGGGGGCAAACCCTAAAGCAACTGTGCAGAAAAATGAAATTATTTTATAAATAACTGATAGTCAGCTATAAAAAGATGTAAAAATTTTTAATGTATTCTCTAATCCTTTTAATAGACTGGGTAATGTGGTATTCTACAGCTTTTTCAGAAATGTTTAATCCTGCCGAAATGTCTTTGGTAGATTGATGCTTGTAGCGGCTGAGCCTGAAAACTTCCTGTGTTTTTTCGGGGAGCGAATTGATGCCTTGTTCGATAATGGCTGAAAGGTCGTGAAGCGCGACTAAATTGGCGGTATCCTGATGATCTTCGGTGTAGGTAAGGCTTTGGTATTGCACATACTTATTTTCCATCACCAAACTTCTGATGTGGTTAATTACACTTAGTTTTAAAGCCCCGAACAAATATGCCTGCAGGTTATTGATTTTGGCTTCAGCACGTTTTTCCCAAAGTGAGATAAAAATATTCTGTACCAGCTCTTCGGCAATTACTTTATCGCCGGTTTTTTTATAGGCAGCCAGTAATAACTCTTTACTATAGGTGAAATAAACTTTTTCGTAAGCCTGCTTGTCGCCCAATTTTAGACGGTGAAGTAAATCATCAGAACTTTCAGGCTCAAAAGGAATCATTGGTTTATTTGATTGTAGGCTAAGTATCGTAAATGTATAAATTTTAAGTTTTAAAGTTGGAATGCTTTATTGTTGAAATGCTTTAAAGTTTATTAGTCCAGCTAAGCAGTTTGCAATTCACAGTTAACTAGTTTATACAATTTAAACAATTAACCTGATCCAGCTAAACAGTTAACCAACTTACCTACTAAGTATAAATAATTTATCACCTTTTATCTCATTTTTTTAACTTTGCTCAATCTCAAAAAAAATATGCAGGAAAAAATTGTTGTTTTAGGCTCTAACGGACAGATTGGTACCGAATTGGTAACCACTTTGCGTAAGATATACGGCGATGATAACGTGGTTGCATGCGATATTCGCAGGCCTGATTACGATATCAAAAATTCTGCGCCGTTCGAATTTGTAAATGTACTTGATAAGGAAATGATCAAAGGCATTTTTCACAAATACAGGCCAACGCAGGTTTACCTGCTGGCAGCATTATTATCGGCAACGGGCGAGCAGAACCCGAAATTAGCCTGGGATTTAAATATGAACGGTTTGCTAAATGTATTGGATTTAGCGCTTGAATATAAAACGGCAAAAGTATACTGGCCAAGCTCAATTGCTGTGTTTGGACCAAATTCGCCAAAAGATCATACTTTGCAATATTGTGTAATGGATCCGAATACGGTTTATGGTATCAGTAAACTGGCTGGTGAACGCTGGTGCGAGTATTATAACCAGAAATATGGATTGGATGTACGCAGTATCCGTTACCCGGGATTAATTAGCTGGAAAGCTGCACCGGGAGGTGGAACTACTGATTATGCCATTCACATTTTCCACGATGCGCTTAAAAAAGGCAGTTACCAGAGTTTCTTAAATGCCGAAACCGAATTGCCGATGATGTATATGGATGATGCCATCCGTGGTACAATCGAATTGATGGATGCTCCTGCCGATCAGATTTCGGTACGCAGCAGCTATAATTTTGCAGGGGTTAGCTTTACACCAGAGGTTTTAGCTGCCGAGATCAGAAAGCATATTCCTGATTTTACCTTAACTTACACCGATAAAGATCCGCGCCAGCAAATTGCCAACAGCTGGCCACGTTCTATTGATGATAACTATGCCGCTAAAGACTGGGGCTGGAAACCAGAGTTCGATTTATCGAAACTGACAATTGACATGTTAAAGAATTTAAAAAAATAAGATTTTGGTTAACTGTTTAAAATGGTTAATTGTTTAAATCGTTGCAAAATGCAATTAACCGGTTTGGACAATTAAACAGTTAACCAATCAGAACAAAAAAAATGGGAAGAGCATTCGAATTTAGAAAAGAAAGAAAATTTAAGCGTTGGGCCAAAATGGCGGTTCAGTTTACGCGTATTGGTAAAGATATTGTAATGGCAGTTAAGGAATCGGGACCTCATCCTGAAACCAACTCGCGTTTACGTACTGCAATGCAAAATGCTAAAGCAGTAAACATGCCTAAGGATAGGGTAGAAGCAGCTATCAAGCGTGCATCTGATAAATCGCTGGCCAATTACGAAGAAATTGTTTACGAAGGTTATGCACCTCACGGAGTAGCAGTTTTGATTGAAACGGCAACTGATAACACCAACCGTACTGTAGCCAATGTGCGCAGTTACTTTAATAAAACCAATGGAACTTTGGGTAAAACGGGTTCTTTAGACTTTGTTTTCAACCGCAAATCTATTTTCCGTTTTGTGCCTGCCGATGGTTTAGATCTTGAAGAACTGGAGTTCGAATTGATTGATGCAGGTTTGGAAGAACTATATGTAGAAGCCGATGAGGAAGGAAATGATATCGCTGTTGCACAGGGAGCATTCGAAAACTTTGGTTCTTTACAAAAAGCACTGGAAGAAAAAGGTATTGAATTAAAAAGTTCTAAATTGGAGCGCATTGCCTTATCGCACCACGAGGTTACAGAAGAGCAGGCAGCCGATGTTTTAAAACTGATTGATAAACTGGAAGAGGATGATGATGTGCAGGCGGTTTACCACAATATGGCTGAGTAATATCATTTGATATGTTATAGAAAAGGTCCCGATGTTAAGTCGAGACCTTTTTTCATTTAGACCTTACAGGTTTTAAAAACCTGTAAGGTCTGATAAACTATTTCTTATGCGAAAATAACCAGGGCAATAATTCTGGCTCTGCAAATGCGCTGTCCCAGCTGTTGTGGTTAGCATTTGGATAAAGCGAAAACTTAACCTCGTCGCCAACGGTTTTTAAGCGTTCGGCAATGGCGATGGATAGTGCCGGATCTACAATATCGTCTTTTGCACCATGGAAAATCCATAGCGGCGTTTTTTTGTATTTTTCGATGTTATTGGTATTGTCGCCACCACAAATGGCAATTGCTGCAGCAAATTTGCGACGCTCTCTTCTCAGCAGCTCATAAGTTCCCATTCCACCCATTGAGAGGCCGCCAACATAAACCTGCTCGCGGTTTACATAAGGTTTTTTCAGGAAGTCTTTAATCATACCCTGCAAGGCGTGCATAATTTTGGTTGGTTTACCTCCTTCAACAAAGCTTAATTTCCGTTTGCCATTGGCATCTTTGTCTAAATTGATATTGGCCCAAAAATCATTTGCCGGGCATTGAGGAAATACCACAATAGCAGGAAAGTTTTTGCGGACATCGTTTTTCAAAAACAGTTTGCCACCGTGTACCAGCTGACTGGCATTATCGTTACCCCTTTCGCCACTGCCATGCAGGAAAACAACTAAGGGGTATTTTTCCTTCGGGTTAAAGTTTTCCGGAAAAAGTACTCGGTAGTAAATGGAATCTTTGCCTTTGATAAAGCTACCTTTATCGTATTTTTTTAAATCCTGAGCGTTTAAAAGCAGCGCAGAAAAAAGAAAGCAGATGGTGAGAGAAAAAGTTTTCATCAGGATATTTATGTTTTATAAGTAGTTTGCAAGCCTTAATGGTCTCCTACCTGCGGGGTAGTTTTTGACGATGAACCTGGCTGATTTATTTTTATTCTGGCCGGGAAGGTCATCAATCATTATGCTTTCCTATCACAAAAATAGAAAACCCTGGCTACTTTGCAATAGCACAGGGTTAACAACCAAACCTAATTGTCTTTATTTCAGTGCAAAAGATGCTTCTTTTACATCGCGTGAGTTAGTACCAATGAATACTTTAAAATCGCCGGGCTCTGCTACAAACTTTAAATCTGAGTTGTAGAATTTAAGGTCGTTTTCGGTAAGGGTAAAGGTGATGGTTTTGCTTTCGCCAGCCTTTAAACTTACTTTCTGGAAACCTTTTAATTCTTTCACCGGACGGGTAATGCTACCCACCAAATCGCGGATATACAACTGTACTACCTCCTGACCATCGTATTTGCCGGTATTGCTTAAGGTAACAGATGCGTTAATCGATTTGCCTTTGGTTAAAGTATTTGAACTTAATTTAATATCGCTGTAATTAAATGTGGTATAGCTTAAACCGAAACCAAATGGGTATAAGGGATCATTGCTCACATCTAAATAATTAGAACGGAACTTTTCGAACCATTTACCTTCGGCCAATGGGCGGCCAGTGTTTTTGTGTGCATAATAAAGTGGTACCTGACCAACATTTTGAGGAAAAGTAGCACTTAATTTACCCGAAGGGTTCACATCGCCAAAAAGTACATCGGCAATGGCACTACCTGCTTCGCTACCCGGAAACCAAACATTTAAAATGGCAGGTATATTTTCTTCCTCCCACTTTAATGCCAATGGGCGGCCCGTAAATAACACCAAAACCACAGGTTTACCGGTTTTAGCCAAAGCTTTTAACAGGTTTTTTTGTGTTTCAGGAATCTGGATATCGGTAACACTGCTGCTCTCTCCGCTAAACTCAGAACCTTCACCCATGGTCGCTACAATCACATCCGATTTTTTCGCAACCTCTAAAGCTTCCTGAATCATCTCTGCTTCTGTGCGCGAATCGTGCTTATAGGTAGGGTTGTGGATGTTTACATAACGGTGCTCTAAAGCAGAATCGGCAAGGAAATTCGATCCACGAGCTGTTAATATTTTGGCATTGTTGCCTAAAGCATTTTTTAAACCCTGCAATACGGTTACCGATTTATCAAATAAAGCAGCAACACTCCAGGTACCGTACATATTTGCGGTATTATCTGCCAATGGACCTACTAAGCCAATAGTGCCTGATTTTTTAAGTGGCAAAGTATTATTGTTGTTTTTTAGTAATACGAAGCTTTCTGCTGCGATCTGGCGCGCAACGCTCCGGTTTTCGGTACTGAAAACTTCTTTCTCTGCACGGTTTGCGTCGCAGAATTTATAAGGATCGGCAAATAAGCCCAGTTTATACTTAGCCTGAAGGATTAAGCGGCAGGCCCTGTTAATCTGATCAATACCAACTTTCTTTTCGGCAAGCGATTTTTTTAAGGTGCCTAAGAAACCTTCGCCAACCATATCCATATCTACTCCGGCATTTAAAGCCAAAGCAGAAACCGTTTGTAAATCGCCCATGCCGTGTGCAATCATTTCAGGTATGCCGGTGTAATCGGTTACTACGAAGCCTTTAAAGCCCCACTGGTTGCGCAAAACCTCGGTCATTAACCATTTACTGCCTGTAGCCGGAATGCCGTCAACCTCATTAAAAGAAGCCATAATACTGGCTGCACCTGCATCAACGGCTGCTTTGTAAGGTGGAAGATACTCATTGTACATTTTTACCTTACTCATATCAGTGGTATTGTAATCTCTGCCAGCTTCGGCTGCTCCGTAAAGCGCATAGTGTTTTACACAAGCTAGGATTTCATTATTGGCCTGCAATTTTCCCTGGTAACCTTTTACCATGGCTTTTGCAATTTGCGAACCCAGGTAAGGGTCTTCTCCATTACCTTCTGAGATCCTTCCCCAACGTGGGTCGCGCGAAATGTCGACCATAGGAGAGAAGGTCCAGTTGATGCCACTTGCACTAGCCTCAATGGCCGCCACACGTGCTGATTTTTGAACAGCATCCATGTTCCAGGTGGCACTCATGCCCAATGGAATCGGGAAAACCGTATTGTAACCATGGATTACATCCATACCAAACAACAAAGGAATTTTCATCCTGCTATTTTCTACAGCAACCTTTTGTACTGCCCTGATTTTCTCAACCCCCTTAATGTTGAATAAACCACCAACCTGACCATCTTTGATCTTTTTACCTATATCGCTGCTGTTGGCCTGCCCGGTGGTAATATCACCAGAACTTGGCAAATTTAGCTGACCAATTTTCTCCTCAACCGTCATTTTAGCCATCAGGTTATTGATAAAGGTATTCATCTTTGCTTCTTCGGCCGAAACCGGTTTTTTGGTCTGCGCAGATGCGTTCAGTACGAGGGCTGTAAAAAAAACAACCAGGATTTTCGCTCTTTTCATTGTATGTGTATTTTATTCTTTTTCCTTATTATGTTTAAGCCGGCGCTCGTTTCAAACGAGTGCCTAAATAGCTTTACGATTCTATCGTATTTTTAATCGTTATAAACGATTGTTTATTTCCATACCTGTTAGAAACGGGCCTTAGCATTTACTTTTAATCCACTTTTTTAACTGCAGTTTTCGCCGAAACACCATTTTCATTTATGGCTTCAATAGCGAAGTAATAAGCTTTTTGGCTATCCATTGCTTTAAACCAGTATTCGTTAAAATCGTGTATCATGATGCAGTTGTAAAGTTTATCGGGCGCTGTACCGTAATACAGGTTATAGGCAAAGGCGTTATCAACCGGTTGCCATTTGATGTAAGCACTGCGTTTATCTTTTTCGGTGCGCAACACAATCAGGTTTTTTACCTGCGATGGTTTTTCACCATTACCATTACCAAAAACACGCAGGCCGCTAATGGCAAATTTTCCGGTAGGCATGTGGATATTAACCATTTTAATGAACCTCGTTTTAATCGCTTTTGGTAGCTCGATATAATCATGCGGAACATCGGTTTTGTTCTGGCTTTTATCAACTAGAACACTCCATTTTTTGCCATCAACTGATGAAAGGATTTTGTACTGGTGGAAAATACCGGTCTGCTTACCTATAAACTCAGCATCCTGATCTGCATAATTGATTTGAATGGCATTTACCGTAGCTAAGCTGCCCAAATCTGTCTGTATCCATTCGCCGTTGTTTGCGGTTTTGGCACTCCAGTAGGTCTTAATGCTTTCATCAACTGCATTATTGGCCTGAAAAGCACCCAATGTTGATGAAACTGTAACTGGTTTTTTATAGTTGATGAGCATCCATCCCGGACCTGCCGGGCCATTTTCTTTCCTTTCGGAAGGCAGATAGAGCGGATAATCGCCAAATGCAGTATTGGTCCACATTACATCATCCTGATCAAAACCCGTAGGCCAAATGCCCATCCGGCGCTCCCAAGTATTTTTTACGCAAATAATGCTGGTAGAAATGTGCCAATAGTTTTTGTTGTTATCCTGAAAGGTTGCCCCATGACCTGCCCCGCGTGAAAAGCCTCCTCCCTTATAACTCAGCGGATCGGATTGAGGTGTAGCCTGAATACCATCAAAAAGTGGTTTACTGCCCACTACAACGCCATCAGAATAGCCGCTAAACTCAGTCCCGGGGGCACCATACTGAAAATAGTATTTGCCATTGTGTTTGGTCATCCAGGCACCTTCGGCAAATGGATCGAGAAAAGTATCGTCCATGTATTCTCCAAAGCGCTGCCAGCCATATCGCCAGCTTTGCAGCAGGTACATTGGGGTGCGGGTTCCTTTAGGCTTAAATGTTTTGCGGTCTAATTCTACCCCATACATTGGGTAGTTGTTGCTACTGCCGTTGTACATGTAAAATTTACCATCATCATCAGTAAAAAATGCCGGGTCCCAACCACCAATTTCTAACGAATCGACCAAAGGAAACCATTTGTTTCCTTTGGGATCGGTACTGCCCCACAGGGTGAAATTTTTGGTGTAAGTACTGCCAAAAACCACCATGGTATCGCCAACGATGCCAACTCCGGGTGCGCAGAGTTCATCTTTGGTTTTATTCCATGGGCGCAGAAACTTTCGTTCTTCGAACTTCCAGTTCAGCATATCAGGACTATGCCAGTAACCCCATTGGTTGGTGCTAAACAGGTAGAAATCGCCTTTATAGTTAACAATAACCGGATCGGCCGTGGCGCGATGCCGGCCCCATTCGGTAAAAGACTCGAAAGGGGTATAGCCATAGTCTACATTAATCGGGTTGCAATAGGTTTTTTGCTGTGCCTTGGACCCGATTGTGAGGCTGATTAATATGATGAATAGAATATGTTTCATTTATTATGCTAAAATTTTAGTTACCGGTTTATTTCTTCAATTCCGGACTTTCAAATCCCAGTTTGGTTAAACCTTTTTGTACATCGGCATTGCTCATGAATAACTTCCAAAGCAATCCCGACCTGTAATTTTCGATCATGACAACCATTGGCCCCTGATCTATTCCTAAATAGCGTTGTGGGTACCAGTCATCGGTTTCAGAAAAAGCGTCGTAAAAACCGTATTTACCCCAAACTTTGGTGCCCAAATCTTCGTAAAGATGTCTGATCACCTTCATCGACTCTTTTGGTGTGTAGGGAATAGATGAAATGGCGGCTGTAGGAGAAATTACCCCAAAATCTTCCTGTGGATTATGTGCAGCATAGCCTTTAACAGAATAGCTGGCCGTTAAACCCCAGTTGTTTTGGCCATAGCCTTTAAAACCTTTTGGATTAGCTACACAGTAATCGTGAATAGCCAGTGTATGGTTTACATTATTCTCCCAGTAATTGGCATAACGGTCTTTTAATCCTTTCGGGTTTAAACCTAGATAAGAATAATGTGCCCAGAATAAGGGACCAACCGAGTTTTTCTGGCCTTGATAATCAAGGGTAAAAGGATGGCCATAAACATCAAAATTCGTTTTAATTTCACCATTTCTGGCCCAACCCTGATGGTAAACTTCGGCAGGTACTGTGTGGGTAGGGGAGGAAGCCGCTAAAACGTACATAATTAAACATTCGTTATAGCCTTTTACCGGAAAGTTCATTTCCCATTGGTATTCGGGCGACCAATGCCAGTACAATACATTCTGGCCTCCGTTACGGTACCAGTTAAAATCAATCCCTTTCCAAAGTTCGTCGGCTTTTTTGGCTAAAGCTTTCTCTGCTGCCGTACCGTTTTTATAGTAAGCATCGATACAAATTAATGCTTGTGCAACAAAGGAAGTTTCTACCAGATCGCCACCATTATCTTTGCGGCCGAAAGGGCGTACTTTACCGGTTTCGCCATAAATCCAATGCGACCAGGCACCATGAAAACGATCGGCCTTAGCCAGGAAATCGAGTATTTGATTTAATCTGTTTAGCCCATCTTTTTTGGTTACATAGCCCCGGTCGATACCACTTAAAATAGCCATTAAACCAAAACCTGTAGCGCCGGTTGCAACTGTGCTTTTATCGTTTTCGGGATATACATTATCTACATGATAGCGTTCGCGGCCGGCACCCGATGTAGGTTCGGCACCATCCCAGAAATACTGGAAGGTTTGTTTCTGTACCAGATCAAGCAATTGCTCGTCGGTTAAGTTTTTTCGTATGGTAAGATCGGGATTGTAACCTTGCTTTTTGTCCTGAGCACAAGCCGAAAAGGTAAAAAGTGTAAGTATTAATAAATGTTGAAATTTGAGTTTCATTTGTGTGTGTTGTTAAAGGTTTGGACTGTTAAAACCAAGATTTTTCATTCCTGCTTTTACTTCCGGGGCACTCATAAATAAGTTCCAGATTAATTTTGTTCTGTAATTTTCGATCATGACTACAATCGGTCCCTGATCTATTGCCAGGGTAGAGGAGGCAAACCATTGGTCTTTTAATGAAAAAGCATCGTAAAAGCCATATTCGCCCCAGGTTTTATTGCCTAGCTTGTAATAAAAATATCTTAGTGCCTGCATCGATTCGGTAGGGGTGTAAGCCATAGAAGCCAGTGCTGCGGTTGGCGCTACGGTTCCAATATCGTTGGTTGGCGAACTTGCAGTATATCCACCTTGAATATCACTTGCTGTTAAACCCCAGCAGTTTTCGCTGTAACCATAATTACCCTGCGGATTGGCTTTACAATAATTGTAATTGATTAAAGCATGTGCTTTAGTTTGCGTTTCGTAATTGGCGTAGGCATCCGTTAAGCCAGTTGGATTAATGCCCATAAACGAGTAGTGCGCAAAAAATAGCGGCCCACCGTTTGCTGTTCCTAGGGGAAGCTGAACGCCATAGTAGCTGCTGCCGTTTTTTATGGCCCCGTTTTGTGCCCATCCGGTATCGTAAACAGTTTTAGGAATAGCAAAAGTAGGAGATGCTGCGGCCATCACATAAGTAATTAAACACTCGTTCCAGCCTTTTATGGGTAAATTCATATCCCAGTTGTAATTTGGGCTCCAATGCCAGTATAAGGTATTGCCATTATCTTTCCGGTACCAACTCCATTCTACACCGTTGTATATGGCGTTAATATCGGCTCTTAAAGTAGTTTCTGCTGCGTCAACTCCGTTAAAATATTGTCGGGCGGTAATTAAACCTGCCATTAAGAAAGAAGTTTCTACTAAATCGCCACCATTATCTTTAACGCTAAATGGAATTACTTTTCCGGTATTTCCGTCCAGCCAATGTGGATAGGCACCATGAAAACGGTCGGCTGTTTTTAAGAAAGATACCATTTTTTGTATTCTCGCCAACCCATCTGCTCTGCTAATAAAATTACGGCTAATCCCGGTAATCAGGGCCATAATACCAAAGCCAGAGCCACCTGAAGTAACGGTATTGCCAGAAGTATTACGCTCTCGGGCCAAGCCACTGGTTGGGTGGCCAAAGTCCCAGAAATATTTAAAGGTTTGTTTTTGAACCAGGGTAAGCAGTTCTTCGTCTGTAATCCGGGCGAATTTGTCAGTATCATCAACTGCAGTAATCAGGGTCACGGTAATTGCCGATTGCAGTTTGTTCCCGCTTTTTGACAACAAGCCAGTGTTAATGTTTAAAATATATTTTGTAATAGGTTGCAATGCCGAAGGGGTAATTACAACGGTATTATCGTTATTTTCTAAGGTTGGGGTAAATGCTGCGGTGTTTCCGGCTGCATCGGTTAAGGTAATGTTTCCACTAACAGAAGATAAATTGATAGCGGAAGAGAAGGTAATTTTAACAACAGGCGTATTGTTTAAGCCATAATAGGTAAAGCCGCTGTAAGTGCCGTTTACTTTTAAATCGGCAAAAGAATAAGTTGATGGAGGCGCAACCGGATCTACTACAGGATCGTTTGTGCCACCTTTTTTGCAGGCAAAGAAAAAAACAGAAAGAATTAGAATAAAGTAGTAGTTTTTTTTCATTTCGGGAGATTTTAAAAAGGGCTGCCATTTGGCAACCCCTTTTATTTGTGCCTATTTTAAGGTGGGGATTTTACTTTCCTCTGCCTTCAAGCTTAGCAAGAGCACTGATTTCCTCAGGTGCCAAAGCTTTGTTAAAAATGCGTACCTCGTCTAATTTGCCCGTTAAATAGCTGGCCCAGTCTTGCTTGCCGGTTGATGTGGTTAAGCTAGGGGTGGTTTGAAAATGAACTGTTCCAAAAACCATTTTGCCTGCATTCTGAAATGTTAATGCCCCCAGGTTTGCAACCGTTTTTTCGCCAAGTTTTGATCCGTTTACGTATACTTTAAATGTAGAGGTTGTCTGGTCATAACTGTAGGCAATTTGTGTCCATTTACCCCATGGAGAGGTGATTTTGATGAAGTTATCACCGCCGTTATTTACTACTCCGGAATAAGTACGTGCTACCAGTTTACCGGTAGTTGCATCGCCACCATTTTCAAAGAATAAGGTTAGATTTCCCCAAAAGTCTGATGATTTTGAGACATCAACAAGTCCAACAATACCCTTATCGTTTAAAGGCATGTTAACCCAGCAGGTAAGGGTAAAACTTTTTAAGTTTTGAACGGCAGCGGGTGTATTGGACACCACATAACCATTTAAAGCACCTTGTAAGCCTTGTCCTTTTACTCCCGTAGCAAATGAAGTTCCGGTGTTAACGCCAGCTGTGTTAGAAACACTATCAGTTAAACCACCATCAAATGCCCAATAGGCAACTAAATTGCTGGGTGCAACTTGTTTGGCACTTGTGTAACCACCAATATTCAAAGCGGGAGCATAGCTTGATGGATCAAATTTTTTCTGACAAGAAGATAAGCCTAAACCCACAACTGCCAATAATAAATATTTTGTTTTCATTTTTTAATCAATTGAAGAGGTTAGTATCCAGGATTTTGTGTCAAAACACCTACACTTATATCAATCTCAGTTGACGGAATAGGCCAAACTTCGTTTTTACCAGCTTTCCAGCCTTTGGCACCAAATACAGCAGTACCACGACCCTGGCGAATTACATCAAAGTAACGATCAGATTCCATCGCTAACTCAAGTTGTCTTTCTTTCCAGATGGCCTGACGCAGTGCATCTTTATCACTTGTTGTAACATCAGGAACAACACCAGCTACACCACCGCGTGCACGTGCACGAACCCTGTTTAATGAAGTTTTAGCTAAAGTTGGATTGTTTAGCTCGTTAGCGGCTTCTGCGTTCATCAAAAGAACATCGGCAAAGCGAAGTACACGTACGTTTTGGTCAGCTCCCTGTGTATAACCAGAGATAATGTTGGCAAATGGTACGTAAGATTTCTCATTATACATCGGATTATCTGCGCTGTTAGAGATTGCATCACCTTGTGGAGTAGTTTCCCCTCTGTAAAGAATTGTTGCGTTCCGACGAACATCGCCTGCTTCGAAAGCTGCGTCCAATGCTGGTGTTGGTACGTTGAAACCCCATCCAAGGTCTGGCGTGTTTGCTCTTGCACCTTGTACCTGGCTGTACTGCGAATTTGATGCATCTTTATTATTCAATAAAAGTGCGCATTGAATTTCAAATACAGACTCTACGTTGTTTTCATGGTTGGTTCTAAAGCCTTCCTGAAAATTAGGATATAAATCATAACCTAAAGTCATAACGGTATTGGTGTACGATAAAACCTGGTCCCATTTACCTAGATACATGGCAACTTTAGCGTGTAAACCCAAAGCAGCGCCTTTAGTTGCTCTGCCTAAATCGGCGGCCGGATAGGTTTGTGGCAACACTGCAGCAGCCTCATCTAAGTCTTTTTCGATTGCCGCATATACCTGGGCTTTAGGTGTTCTCGGAATATTAAACTCAGAAACATCTTTAGGCACCGTTAAACGTAAAGGTATATCACCAAATGCTCTTACTAACCTGAAATAGGAATAAGCGCGAACAAATTTGGCTTCTGCTAGGTAACGTGCTTTTAGACTGGCATCCATGTTAATTCCAGGAACGTTATCTAAAACCTGGTTACATAAATTAATGTTTTGGTACTGTGCCTGCCAGAAACCTCCAAATTGACCTTCTGTTGAAGATGCTGTGTAATTGTCAAAGTTATTTAAATAACTGGCATCGTTTGCCGTACTTCCTTTCTCGGCGTCATCGCCAGGAATACTTTCAACAGCTAAAGCAGGGAAGGCAGTGTTACCCCAGCTTCTTAAGTTACCATAAATAGCGATTACAGCTTTTGAAGCGTCGTCTGCTGTTTTCCAAAAGGTAGCCTCTGGTTGTTTTGCCTGTGGATCTACATTTAAAAATTCCTTTTTACATGCAGGCATTACCAAAGTGGTAGCTAGGATTGCAATTAAGCCCAGCTTTTGGATGTATGTATTTTTATGATTTAATTTCATTGTCTTAATTATTAGAATTGAACCTGAACACCTAATCTGTATGTAGCTGCAAGCGGATAAACATTTGCATCTATACCTCTTGAAATAGGGCCACTGTTGGCATCATATCCGATTTCAGGAGTAAATCCTTTGTATCCGAATAAGTTAACAGCATTTTGTGCGTCAAGAAATACTCTGATTTTTTTCATTGACCATTTGCCCATTAATGAAGCAGGAAGCGAGTAACCTAATTGTACTGTTCTTAAACGGATATAAGAACCATCTTCCACATAGAATGAGTTAGGTGCAGCATTTGACGTAGATCCAACGTTAGCTGATGGGTAAGTGTTAGATGTACCAGCACCATGCCATCTGTTATCGTAAAAATCTTTGCTGAAGTTTTCATTACCGAAACGGTAAGCAATGTTAGCATTGTAAACATCAACATCAGCAACACCTTGAATGTCTAAAGCTAAATCCCATCCTTTGTAAGCGAAAGTTGTATTGATACCATAACTGTATTTAGGATTTGGATTTCCTAATACTACACGGTCTTTCCCATCAATGGCGCCATCACCATTTTGGTCTACATAACGGAAGTCGCCCGGTTTTGCACCAGTTTGCGCTGACGCAGCAACTTCAGCAGGAGTTTGGAAAATTCCTGCAACCTGATAACCAAAGAATGATCCTATTGGGTCACCTTGTACGGTACGTGTTGCTAATGCACCGTTAGCAATGCCTTGTCCACCACTATAAATTGGGTTTGAACCCGTAATTACCGATAATACTTTGTTGTTATTAATTCCTATGTTTCCACTAATCGAATAACTTAAACCACTTTTAGTTTGATCTCTCCAGGTACCCAGGAATTCGACCCCTCGGTTACGTAAATCAGCCTGATTACCAATTAAGCTTGGAGTAGCTGTACCAATCGAAGTGAAGATTGGTATGCCAAATATAGCCTGCTCTGTTTTTTTATTATAAAAACTTGCTTCAATATTCAATCTGTTTTTTAGGAATGCTGCCTCAAATCCAATGTCAGTACCCGTTGTACGCTCCCAGTTTAAGAATGAAGGAACTAAAGATGCAACGCTGGCACCTGTATAGGCTACACCATTTAATACCGTAACATAGCCAGCTACTTGAGATACAGTTAAAGTTGTTGGATTTACTGGTACACCGGCATTACCCACCTTACCCCATGATCCCTTTAATTTCAAATTATTGAAGATGGTTTGATCTTTCATGAAGTCCTCGTTGGAAATTACCCAACCAGCACCTATTGCTGGAAAATACCCCCAAAGATCGCCACCCCCGAAAAATTGAGATGCCGCATCAGCACGCAATGTTACATTTAATAAATACTTGTCTTTATAAGAATAATTTGCCCTTCCGAAATAAGAAAGATAAGTAGATAAGCTTCCACCGTCTACTACTTCACGGGTGCTCGCTGTACCTAATGCCAGGTATAAATCTCCTTCACTGCTGTAAGGGACATTTAATGCACTGGAATTGAGATAATAATTTTTTCTTCTTTGCGCAGTTGTACCCGCTAAAACTGTTAAATTATGATTGCCGAAAGTGTTTTTATAGGTTAAAGTGTTCTCTAAAATCCAGTTTCTGTTTTCATCCCTGTTGATGGTTAAGCGGCTAATGTCATTTAGTTGACCCTGTGTTGCTTTATAAACAGGTGTATAGCCTCTTACTTCATTTTGTCCAAAATCACCACCAGCACTTGTCTTAAAAGTAAAGTTTTTAGCGAATGTTAACTCTGCATAAACATTTCCGTTTATGCGGTAGTTTTTAGATTTCTGGTTAAAATAGTCTAACGTTACCTGAGGGTTGAAGTTGTTACCACCTCCTAAACCGAAATCATTAGCATCGCCATAAGTCCCATCTGCATAATAAACAGGAACTACTGGACCCGCAGCGTATAGTTGACGGAAAATAGCTCCGTTGATATCGTTTGAATTTATAGACGTTCCGGAAACCGAATATCCTACTTTCAAAGATTTCAGAATTTGGAAATCGTTTGCTAATCTTGCGGTATAACGTTTCCAGTTTTGATTTTTAACAATACCATCCTCATTATCATAACCTAAAGAGAAGTTATAGGTCGATTTTTCAGAACCGCCATTAACAGAGATCTGGTGTGTAGTTTGTAATGCATTTCTTAATCCCTGATTGTACCAGTTGGTACCTTCTCCATAACTGGAAGGATTGGCAAATAATTGAGTGGCTCCATTTGATGCAGATAATTCATTGATAATTGTTGCATATTCGGTGGCATTTGCCATTTCGATCTGGTTGGTTACTTTTTTATAACCAACAGCTCCATTGTAATTAATAACTGGGCTATCATTCTTGCCTTTTTTAGTGGTAACTAAAATAACCCCGTTAGCTGCCCGAATACCATAAATAGATTGAGATGACGCATCTTTCAAAATACTCATATCAGCAATATCTGCAGGGTTTAAAAAGCTTATGTCATCGTACCAAACTCCGTCAACCACATATAGTACGCCCAGGCTACCATAAATAGTTCCTGTACCGCGGATTGTAATTTGTGGTGTCGAACCAGGAGTACCTGAATTGGTAATACTAACACCTGCAACTTTACCTTGTAATGCGCTTACTGCATTCACTGACGCTTGTTTAGAAATGTCCTCACCTTTAACCGAAGCTACTGATCCGGTAACATCAATTTTTCTCTGCGTACCATAACCTACAACCACAACCTGCTCTAATTGTTGTGTTGATGAAGCTAAGGATACATTAATAGTGGTTTGGTTATTTACAGCCTGCTCTTGCGCTGTATAGCCAACAAAGTTAAATACCAGCGTAGCGTTGCCCGGCACACTAATGGAGTAGTTGCCGTTTACATCTGTTTGTGTACCGTTTTGTGTGCCTTTAATTAAGATAGATACGCCCGGCAATGGAGTTTTATCGCCGCCATCAATTACCTTACCTTTCACAGTAATGTTTTGCGCAAATGCTACGTTAATTGCGAGTAAACAAAATACGGCCAGAACAGAAATTCTTGTAAAGATTCTTTTCATGCTTATTAAAATTTAGTTTAATTGTTAGTTAAATGTGAGGTTGTTTTTGTGGATGTGCAAGTGTTTTTACCTCTACATTAATACATCAACAGCAGCTTTAAGGTTTCACACCTAAATAAACCAAATGCGATTTTGGGTCAAAAACGCAGTTTTTTTGAATTTTAACAAAACATTAACACTTGCCTAAGTGTATAAATAACACCAAGTATTTTGTGGGGCTTGAAAAAGTGCTATGAGAGGTAATGATGTAGTGCGTGATGGGGACAAAACATCAAAAAAGTGATAAAAACCGTTTTTTACGCAAACGTTTCCGTAACAATAGTGTGCTGATTTTATAATGAATTTTACCTCCGAATATGGAAACACGGAAGCTTAAAGCTCCATTAAAAACTCGGTTAAATTTTTATCGTGCGGTACTTCCAGTTTTTTGCGCAGGCGGTATCTGCGGATTTCTACACCTCTTAAACTGATGTTCAGTAACGACGACATTTCTTTACTGCTCATGTTCATCCTTAAATAAGCACAAAGCTTTAAATCGTTAGGTACCAGATCAGGGTGTTGTGCCTTTAACTTTTTAAAGAAACTTTCGTGCGCTTCGTTAAAGCTGTTTTCGAACAGGTGCCAATCACGCTCGTCGTTCATACCGTCGTTAATAACCTTCTGTATTTTGCGGGTTTGCTCATCAGAGAGTTTTTTCCCGTTTTCATCTTTAAGCTTGGTAATGTCATCTGCCAGTTTTTGAAGCAGCTCATTTTTATACACCAGCGTCATAGCAGAATTAGCCAGTTCGCGGTTTTTCGAAGCCAGCTCGGCCTGAAGTTTTTCTGTTTGGAGTTTAATGATTTGCTTTTCGCTAATTTCAGCTTCCTGTCTTAATCTTTCCTGTTGCTCAGCTTTTAAACGGCTGGTAATTTTCTGACTATCGCGTTGCAGCTTTCTTTCGTATATCTTTTTGCCCATGATTAAAACCACCACAAACAAGATGGTGTAAAATAATATGGCCCAGTTATTCAGGTACCATGGGCGGAGGATGGTGAATGTATAAAGCGTTTCGGCACTTACCGTGCTGTCGTCAATTTTTGCCCTCACTTTAAAAGTATAGGTGCCTGCGCTTAAATTGGTGAAATCTTTCTGCGTGGCATAAGTCCAGTCAGACCAGGCTCTGGAATACCCTTCGAGGTAAAACTGATATTTCACTTTAGCCTGCCTGTAATAGGGGAGCGCATAAGAAATGCGAATGTTATTCCTGCTGTTCTGTATTTCAGTAGGCTCCTCAACATTACCGGTTTCACTAATTAGCGAAAATTTGTCGGTAATATCTTCAACCCGCCTAATCAGCACCTCCGGTAATTTTTGTTTCTGGTTGTTAAGTCCGGCAGTTGGGTTATAAATCACAAAGCCATCATCAACACTAATAAGGTAAATTGAATCGCTTATCCTGCTAATATTCTCGTAGTACTGCACCATCCGGCCATCCAAAATGCTAAATTGGTTCGAATCGATTTCAACTTTGCCCGGCTCGCTGAAATTAACCAATGCGGTTTTACCATGGTTAATGAACCAGTATTTTTTACTGCCCGCCGGAATAATTTTATTAGAGGTTTCGAAAGAACCCAGGTTTTTATTGAGTACCTCGTATTTGGTGAATTTATTGCTCAACTCATCGTAGGTATAAAAACCGGCATCGGATGAAAACACGATTTTATTCTCCAGATTGAAGATATTGATGTTGTAATTACCGGGCAAACCATTCTTTTCGTCGAAATATTTGGTGTTTGTTACCCTGGTATAATCGGGACTAAGGCTTAATTTAAATAAGCCCTTGTAAGCATGGCCCACCCAAATATCGCCTCTGTTATCTTGCTCAACATATCTGGAAGGTGCTCCAAAACCTGCTATTTTGGTTGCGAACTTCAATCCTGCACCTGGTGATTTGGTAAAGAGTGATAAACCTGTATAAGTGCCCTGAACCAGGTAATTGGGGTTAGAGTTTAGTTTTTTGATGGTCCAGCCACCCGATGACCTCGATATCCATTCTATTTTATCACCCAAAACCTTAAAAGTGCCGCTGTTATGGCCGCAAATTAATTCATTATCGATAATGGCCAGCTCCCAAACCTGTCCCTGCGAATTCGGTATTAAACGAAAATTGAAGGGAAGGAGATTGTATGGTGACCACTCGCTGTAAAATAAGCCCTGATTGGTGCCGAGATAAATTTTATTGTTAAAAATGATACTGGAATATACGGTGCCGAACTGACCTGTTTTATCAAAGTAAAAATAGAGGGGAGAATTGAGTTCAATGCGGTCGATCCCGTTATCCAAACCTGTCCATAGGTTTTGCTCATTATCGGCGTATAAACTTAATACGGTATTGTTTTGCAATCCGCTCGATTTGTTAATGCGTTGTACAACCCTGCCATTTTCATCGATAATGATTAAACCATTTAAAATGGTGCCATAAGCATAATACTTGCCCAATAAATTTACACCATTATTTAACTGATAGGTTTTTAGATAACTGTTTGCAGGGGTGTTTAAGGGAGTGAAATTTTTGCCATCGTAAGTAAAAAGTCCGTTTTTGCTCGTGCCAATAATCAGTCCGTTGTTTTTATAGGGTAAAATGGAGAGGATTCCTTCTTTGCCCATTTGCTCACTCTGCGGCAGGTGTACCAGTTTATTGCCAATCAGCTCGAACAGGCCCTGCTCCAGCACCTCAATAAAATACCGTTGATTAACTTTATGCAGAAACAAAAAAGAAGACGGAGACTTTACCACTTCGATTTTATTGTTTTTGTAAATAAAGATTTTCGAAAAGGATTGGAAAATTACCCGGTCGCGATCTACGTAGATTTTCCAAACTTCATCATCTATTTTTATACCTTTCGGGAGCAGTTTGGTGAGTGAATTATAACCTAATTTGTTGTTTTTGATAGCCCAGTAGCCAAATTCTCCAAAGCTACCTGTATATATTCTACCCTGATTATCTGTTGCAACAGCTCTAACAATCTGGCGGTTTGGCATCCTGTATTTCTGCCAGTAACGACCATCAAAAGTTAATAAACCCTCGGCATTGCCAAAGTACATTACACCATTTTTGTCTTTTGTTATGCTCCAGTTCTGGTTTCCCGACGAATAAACTGATTTTGGATAGTTTTCTATATACGGTACCCCAATGCTTTTAATATCAGCAGCGCAAATATGGGTAGAAGTACAAACGACAAGCAATAAAAGAAAACCTAGAAGTTTTTGCATGTAATGCTAAATTAGGATGCTGATTAAAACACAAATTAAATAAAAAAATGATAATTGACTAACTTGTTGATCAACCGAAACAAAAAAGCAGACGCAGTATGAAGTTTCATATTGCATCTGCTTTATATAAATAAGTTAGGAGTAAGTTTAAGCTAAACTAAGTTTTCCAACCGGCTGCGGTACTTTTACATAATAACCAGTTCCATCATAAGGACGCTTACGAGGGTTCGTGGTACACGCTTCCGAGCAACAACCCTGAAGCTGTTCGCCACAGGCATCGCATTGGGTTACGTGTTCGTTGCACTCCGGATTGGCACAGTTAATCATTTTTGGGGTAGTAACACCGCAGTTATAGCAAACTGAAACCACCGTGGGGTTAACCTGGTTTACATCAACAGCAATCCTGTTATCGAAAACGTAACACTTGCCTTCGAAATCTTTCCCCCCAGCTTCTTTGCCGTATTTGATAATGCCACCATGCAATTGGTAAACATCGTTAAAACCATGGTGCAATAATAGGGCAGAGGCTTTTTCGCATTTAATGCCACCGGTGCAATAGGTTAAAATCTTCTTGTCTTTATATTGGGCAAGCTGGTTAATTTGTTCAGGGAAATCTCGGAAATTCTCAATATCAAGCGTTACAGCATTTTTAAATTTACCCAGATTGTGCTCATAATTAGAACGTACATCCAAAATCACTACGTCCTCGTCATCCTTCATTTTCATGAAATCAACTGGTTCTAAGTGTTTACCTGTTTTTTCATTTGGATTAATGATAGAGGTATCTCTTAAACCAGAATGCACAATTTCCGATTTGTAACGGCAATGCATTTTTAAAAACGAAAGCTCTTCTACATCGTCAATTTTGAATTCTGTTTTGGCAAATCTTTCATCCGTGTGAACGGCTTTCATGTAAGCCTCACAAGCTTCAGGAGTACCCGAAACTGTACCGTTTAAACCTTCGTCGGCAACGATGATACGGCCAACCAGGCCTAGCGATTTACAAAATTTAAGGTGATCGGCAGCAAATTGCTCTGCCTCTGCTATGTAACTATAGCAATAGTAAAGTAGTGTCTGATATTTTTTCATAACGCTGTTGATACCGTTGCATACGGCGTTTAAAGCGGTGCAAAGATAAGGTAATTATGTAAGATGTTAAAATGTAAGATGGAAAATGTACCATGTATGATGTAAGATGGGAAATGTAAGATGGAGGCTAAACTCCCATTATCCATCTTACGTCATACATTTTCCATATTAGAACCCGTAAGAAATCCTGAATCCTTGCGTCAGCTTGCGCCCTCCATCGTAGGCAAAGCCGTAGCTGGCCCTTAAAACCAAACGCTGTAAGCCAAAGTAAAACTCCTTGTAATTTCTTTTTTCTGGCGATGATAAGTAACCGCCTCCAATAAATTCTTCTAGTCTGGCTTTCCGTAACAAAGGAATTTTATTCATAAAGAAGCCAGCGAAATTATGCTCCAAATGCGCTTCAAAGTATTGTTGGTTGGTACTGAACTGATAGAAATCGAGGTATTGGAATTTCCTTAAATTGGGTGGGAAAATGGTAGAAATGTTACCTGAAAAGTGTTTAAAATCAGGATAGTACATTTTTTTGTTGTTGATAAATTTGCCCACTCCGGCTAAAAATGAGGTGTAGCCCAATAATCCTAAGCCAATTCGTTCCTGAAAAACCTCTGCCTTTACAAAATCGTAATCGATATCGCTGTTTAGCACATTGTTGAACCCCTTTTTGTACAAAACGGTAATTCTTGGGTATTTCGATTCGGTATAAAATTTACCATCCGGGCGCGTAATGTATTTTTGCCCGATGGTGTAAGTTAAACTTGCCGTGGCACTAAATGAGCTATATGTTGGGAAAAGGGGTACTTCTGCTTCAGGGTTAAACGGATTGTTCGAAGAGAATTCGCGATCCTTAGCATCGATAAATTTAAAATTCGTACTATTGGTTAGGCTCTTGTTTCTGCTGTAATCAACACCTAAACTACCTTGTAAGCCTGTAGCCAGTTCTCTGGTAGTGTTAATGTTGGCAAAGCTTTTCTCATAAAATTTAGGGAAATTCTTTTCGTAAAACAACGAGTTTATGGAATTACCCAAAGCAGTCATTGAGCCCAGGTTATTCAGGTCAAAAATACCATTCCCAAATGAAGCACCAATACTCGCACTTTTTAGCGGATTGTAATAGTAGTTTCCGGTTAAACTTCCGGTTAGTTTCTTGTTGGCAAAACCGTATCGCAGCTCCGGGCGAATGGAGTAAGACCTTCGGTTTTCGAAAGTTTTACGGTAAGTAACACCATATTTAATCGCAAAGCCTTCTACTGTATTGTAAAAAATTGCCCTAAGCACCGGATCAAAATACCAGTATTCTTTATCGTAACGATCGTTAATGCTATGTCCCCGGAGTAAGAGTTTGCCAATGCCAAATTTGTTATTGTCTTTTTCCAACGAATCGAGGTATTTTTTCGATTCCTTTAGCTTGGCTATACTGTCTTTCTTAATGTAATTTATCTTCTCATCTTCAGTTAAGGGGATAGGCCTGTTGTTGACCCAGTAGGCTGAATCTTTTTTGTTAACCATTTCGGTTACTTTTAATATTTCGCCGCTGAAGAAATTTTTAGAAAATTTAGGATCTGTATTGTAATTGCTGTACACGCCAACGTAATAACCGGCAATTTTAAAGCCCAGTACATTACCGGCGAACTGAAAATTGATCGAAGTTGGCATATATACCTCTTTCACTTTGGTAAACTGCTGATTGATGTTTAGCGTATCGATAAAATTGATACCTGCATTTTTGGTTAGGAAGAGGTCGGTGTTGTAAATCCTCCAGCTATTATCGATAATGTAAATAATACCCCTGAAAACCGGGTCGTTTTCGCGGCGCGGAATTACCTGTATCTTGTGGATCAGCTCTCCATTTTCAGTGCTCTCGCCAAGCAACTTGTATTTATAATAGAATAAAGCATTATCGGCAATTGGAGATATAAAGCCTCTGGCGCTTAATTTGTTTTCTAGCAGGTAATTATCGTAAAAATTAATAATCAGATCAGAGGCTTTATTGAAACTGAACGCATTATTGCGTCCGGCCACTTTCGAAGAAATCATTTCTTCGTGGATATTGTTTGGCCGGCTGAAATTGAATTTGCTCTGCGATTCTGAAAGATAAATAATGCCTTTGCGGTTAGTATCGAGCTCTAAAACCTTTTGTATATCCTGTCCGAAAAACTTTTTAGGGGCACCTTTTAAGCGTTGAACACCTTTAATATAAACATCACAGCTAAAGCTACTAACTTCATTTAAATGTGTTTTCCGTTCTTTAATTGCTTTACGCATAATGGCATAGGCAGGATCTTCGGCATTGGCCCTGATATTTACGTTTTCTAAAGTATAGCTTTCTGCACTTAGTGTTACGTTTAGTGCAATATCATCGGTAAGGTTAATGATGTGATCCTGTTGTTTGTAACCTACAGCCCTAAAACTCAGCGTTTGTTGACCGCTTTTTAATTTTACCGAATACTTGCCATCTACATTGGCTGATGTGCCGGTAGTAGTGTTTTTTAAATATACCGAAGCAAAAGGAACAGGCTGCCCGTTGCTATCTTTAACTATGCCGGTTACTGTAAATTGTTGAGCAAAAGCAATATGGGTAAGGCTACAAAGTATCAGGAGCGCGCAAATTCTTGTCATAAGTTAGATTAGTAAACTATAAATATCGAATAACTTTTAAGACTATACATACAGGTGTATGTTAAAGTTTGTTAAGTTGGCAAAAAAATAATAACAACGCTAATTTTTATAAAACAATATATCGCCTGGTGTTAGTTTCAATCTACATCAAACGTTTGTCTCTTTAATAAAGCCATTAAAATTGCCTTTTTGGTTCTGTAAGGCTTTTTTTTATAACTTTGGAGCCAACAATCAACCATATTAAAGGCCATGTATAAAACATTACAACCGGTTCTTCAAAAAGAACTAGAAGAAATTGAGAACGCTGGATTATTTAAACGCGAACGTATCATAATTACCCCTCAGGGTGCCGACATTCAGGTAAGTGGCGGAGCCGAGGTAGTAAACTTTTGTGCAAATAACTATTTAGGGCTCTCATCGCATCCAAAGGTGATAGAAGCTGCTAAAAAAGCGATCGATGATCATGGTTATGGAATGTCATCTGTTCGTTTCATCTGCGGAACACAGGATGTACATAAAGAATTGGAAGCCAAAATTTCTAAATTCTTAGGTACCGAAGATACCATTTTATACGCTGCAGCCTTTGATGCCAATGGTGGGGTTTTCGAACCTTTGTTCAATGCAGAAGATGCCATTATTTCGGATGAGCTAAACCATGCTTCAATTATTGATGGGGTTCGCTTGTGCAAAGCACAACGCTTCCGTTATAAAAATGCAGATATGGAAGATCTGGAGAAACAATTGATTGCAGCTAAAGATTGCAGACACCGCATTATTGTTACCGATGGCGCTTTCTCTATGGATGGTTCTGTAGCTCCTTTGGATAAAATTGCCGATCTGGCCGATAAATACGAAGCATTAATCATGATCGATGAATCGCATTGCACGGGCTTTATTGGTAAAAATGGTCGCGGAACACACGAGCACTTTGATGTAATTGACCGTATTGATATCGTTACAGGTACATTAGGTAAAGCTTTAGGAGGCGCTTCAGGAGGTTTTACTTCAGGTAAGAAAGAAATTATCGATATGCTGCGCCAGCGTTCACGTCCATACTTATTCTCTAACACTTTAGCTCCGGCTATTGCAGGTGCATCTATTGCTGTGTTGGATATGCTGAGCGAAACTACTGCCTTAAGAGACAAACTGGAAGCAAACACAAAATATTTCCGCGAAAAAATGACGGCTGCAGGTTTCGATATCAAGCCTGGTTTCCACCCAATTGTTCCGGTAATGCTTTATGATGCAAAAATTGCTCAGGAGTTTGCGGCGAAGATGCTTAACGAAGGTATTTATGTAATCGGATTCTTCTATCCTGTTGTACCTCAGGGTAAAGCAAGAATCAGGGTGCAGTTATCGGCAGGGCATGAGCAACATCATCTTGATAAAGCCATTGCTGCCTTTACCAAAGTAGGAAAAGAATTAGGTGTAATTTAATAGCCCTAAAATTTATATCGTTCAAAAGCCGCTTCTTGCGGCTTTTTTTGTTTCGGGTTCATTTTCTTTTATAATGCTATTGTAAACTGATTATTTGAACCCGGCAACCTTAAAAATATTAGATAATTTGCTGTATATTTGAAGCCATGTTACAGGATAAAATAACACAATATACCGAAAAAATCAATGCTTTTGTAACCGAAAAAGCAGATGAGTTAGAGCAGTTCCGTATTAAATATTTAGGAAGCAAGGGTATCATTAAAGAGATTTTCGAAGAATTTAAAACAGTTTCTGTCGAAGAAAAAAGATCTTTAGGTAAGGTGCTGAACGAGTTTAAGCAACTGGCCGAATCGAAATACCAGGTGTTAAAAGAATCGACAGAAAGTTCTGATCAGCAAACAGATCACACACAACCCGATATGACATTGCCGGGCGAAGGTTTCGAGATTGGCTCCCGTCACCCGCTGGCGCTTGTGCGTAGAGAGATTGTGGAGATTTTTGCCAAACTTGGCTTTACTGTAGCCGAAGGACCGGAGATTGAAGACGACTGGCATAACTTCTCCGCACTAAACTTCCCTGAAGAGCATCCGGCAAGAGATATGCAGGATACCTTCTTCATTAAAAAAGGTGGCGAAAAAGGCGATATTGCCTTACGTACGCACACCTCTTCTGTACAGGTACGGATGATGGAGCAGGGACAGCCGCCATTCAGGGCCATTATGCCAGGACGCGTATATCGTAACGAAGCGATCTCGGCAAGGGCACACTGCTTTTTCCACCAAATAGAAGGTTTGTATGTGGATGAAAATGTTTCATTTGCAGATTTAAAGCAAACCTTGTTTTACTTTGTACAGGAGCTGTATGGGGAAGGTACTAAAGTTCGTTTCCGCCCATCGTATTTCCCTTTTACTGAACCTTCTGCTGAGATGGATATTTCCTGTACCATTTGTAAAGGTGCGGGTTGCCAGCTTTGTAAACACAGTGGTTGGGTAGAAATTTTGGGTTGCGGTATGGTAGATCCGAATGTATTGGAAAACTGTGGTATCGATTCGAAAAAATACAGCGGATTTGCATTTGGAATGGGTATAGAACGTATAGCCAACCTGAAATACGTAATTAAAGATTTACGCCTGTTCTCAGAAAACGATGCACGCTTTTTAAAGCAGTTTAAATCGGCTTTAATCTAAAACATGAGGTATCTCTACAGCATATTGTTGGTCTTGATCTTTACTGCAGGTTGCGGCAAAGACCAGGGCTACATTCCTGATGTTCCGGTAAACTATAATGTTACGTTAACTGAGTTTAGCCTAAAAGCAGTTAACAATGTTTTGGTTGTATCCGGTTATGGCGTTGGCGGATTGCTTGTGGTTAAAACACCATTTAATACCTATGTTGCTTTTGATCGCTGCAGTACGGTAAACCCGGAGAAAATATGCAAGGTAGCACCTGATGATAGTGGGGTAACTGCAACAGACCCTTGTTCGGGAGCAAAATTTTCATTGTATGATGGCAGCCCACAAAAAGCCCCTGCCGAAAGAAGCTTAAAAAGCTACAATGTTTCAGTACAGGGCAATACATTAATACACGTAAGCAATTAGAATGGAAGCTGAAAAAATAAAAGAAACAGTAAAAAAGGCGGCCAAAGAACTCTTCAGAAAATACGGTTATCATAAAACCAGTGTAAACGAAATTGCTAAAAAAGCACGCATCGCTAAAGCAACTATTTATAAATACTTTGAAAGTAAAGAGCAGGTTTTAGACAGTATACTGATGGATTACCTGGATCAGAACCTTTACGAAATATTAAATAACAAAGTAAGTTACGCGAGCGAAGAAGAGCATTTAAAAGCACTGGTAATGAAAACCAGCCGTTTATCTTTTACAGCCTGCAACGAATTTATCGGCTGGGATTTTGTACGCGAAAACGCAAACTCTCAGGAGTTTTTAAAACATTTGTCAGATCAGCTGGAAGCATTATTGCTGGCGGCTTACCTGCAGTTAGATAATTTTAAAAATAATCCAGCCCGCCGCGAAGGCCTGGCTTTTCTGCTTAAGGCAAGTAAAAGTATTGTATTCTCATTCGCTTTTACTTCGGTTAGCGATTCTGATGTGCGCAAGAATTTCGTAAGTTTTCAAAAAGAAATATTGCCATTTTTGGTAAAAGCTGCACTTTAGTGCACAAACCGTGCATAAATTCGATGTTTATTGGTTGTAATAATCTTTAAACTTAAATTTTTGCACGGTTTTTTTAATCTTGCCGTCAACCAGTTTTTGGGTAATTACGGTAACATTATCTGCAATGCTCGAATCTTCGATAACTGAAGAATCTTCATAAAGTTCTTTCTTAACATCAAACTTGTAGTTGATGGTCTTATCAAAGCAGCAACCATTTTTCAGATGGATAGCAAGCTGTTTATTTTTCTTGTCAACATCAAACAATCCGAGGTTTTCGCTTGCTAGTTTAGTTAAAGCCGCATTCGGCACAAATTTATTATTAATTGAGAGGTAGATGTCGTAAGATGGACTGGCGTAAGCACCATTGTTGCCATTTCTGATTGCGAGATCTTCGGTACCGTCAAAATTGAAATCGCCAAATATAAGTGGGGTTTGGTATTTACCCAGATCGAGCCAGCCGAGCTGGGCGTTTTGCATTTCAGTTAAGCCAAAATCCAGGTCTTTAGAAGTAAAGGTCTGCATTTCCTGGTCCGTAATCTTATCATACAAAATAATGGTAGCTTTTCCATTGCAATGTCCTGTGGTACAATTTTCTACAAATATTTTAGCTTTAAAGTTGTTGGAGCTATTATTTGCCGTAAATTTAAATTGTGCTTTTGCATAATGGCCAATCAATAAAAAGGCGCAAGCGCATATTAAGTTCTTCATTCAAAAAATTTCGATAAAATTACTGCAATATCCGCTCGCTAAAAGTTAAAAAAAGTTAACGTTTCCTTTTTCGGGTTGTTATGTACGATTTTACCGCTGCTTTAGTAGTTAGCCAGTCTTTTCCTTCCTTGTAGGCATCAATTTTGCCCTGAAGGGCCAGTAGGCTTACATATTCCTGGTCATAGGGTATATCGGGTTCCGAAACGATAAATGATATCGGTTCGGAATCGCCGTAGCTGTTTCCGGGCAGTGCATTAATGTACATATTTAAAGACCGTTCTAATGCTTGCAGCATGAGCAGGCAAAGTTTGCTGTAATTCCCTTTATTGGCCTGGTTTAATGCTTCATGGTACTTTTTACGATCTGCCTTTAAAATAATAGCAGGAGGGAAACCTTTTCGCATCAATAGCAGGTTCATCGCTATCCTTACCGTACGCCTGTTACCATCAAAAAACGGGTGTGTCCAAACCAGTTTATGGTGAAAAATGGTGCTAAGCTGGATGTCATTTAAACCCAATGGGTTATCGTTTACGAAAGTGATCAGCTCATCTAGTAAATCGGAAACTTTGCTAGCATTGGGGGATGTAAAATTGGCCCCAACAATACGAACGCCTCCATTTCTTAACCTACCAGCACAATTATCTTCTATGCTGCGCAATACCAGGCCATGAAGCGACAGAATGTCTATACTCCTGAGGATATAATTTTCTTTTACCAGCGTGTAGAGGTAATCGATGGCTTTTTCGTGGTTAAAAGCTTCAAAATGTTCGCGTAACGATTTGCCTTTAATTGTAAGCCTTCCTGTAATACCAGTTGGGTTCTTTCAGAGTAAGCGTGTTCCCTTCTATACCGTTGGAGTTATACGTTCAATTCTGGCTTAAATCGGTTTTGATGCGGTGCAACGCGCTAGAGGGTAGCGGTCTTGATGATCAAGCCTTGCTTTTTTCTCGTACAACCGATCTATGGTAGGTCGGAGTTCTGCTAAATTTTCTAAATCTAAATTCCATACACCCAAATTTGCTAATATCGTTTTGGATTAAAAAATTAATAATCCGATATTAAAAATTTTTCCAAAAAAATACCGGATAATTTGCTGTTATCCGGTCGCTGATTAATTTTTTCTGATTATTCCCATTTGAATACTTTAACAGCAACGGCGTAAATACCTATTCCCCAGACTAACAGAATCATAATTTGAAATTTTACATCCCAAAGTCCAAGCCCTTCAAAGGCTACCTTGCGCATCGCATCATTTAAATAGGTTAGCGGTAAAGCTCTGCTAATAGGCTGTAACCAGTTCGGGAAGGCCTCGATTGAAAAGAAAGTTCCCGATAGTAAGAACTGGGGAAGGGTTACAATATTTGAAATGGGAGGGATCATGCTTTCATTTTTGGCAATGCCCGAAATAATAAACCCAAATCCCATAAACACAATTACTCCTAAAGTAGCCAGCAGCAACATGTTGACGACGGTGACTGCGCCATGAATAAGTGTAAAGCCAAAGAAAAAATGGCCTAATAATATGATAAACAAGGCCCCAATCAATGCAAAACCTATGCGTGCAATACCTTCGCCAATTACAATGCTCGATCGCTTTACAGGTGTAGCAAAAAAGCGTTTAATTACCAGTGTTTGGCGCAGGCTCAAAAATACGAAGGCTGTTCCGAATACCCCGGTGCTTAATAAAGAGAAGCCTAACTGGCCTGGCAGAATAAAATCTATTGTTTTATACTCGCGACCGGTTATGGTGCTTTCGCGTATTTCGGCAACTGATGGCTTTAAAGTTTTATCGTAAAAGAGGTTATTGAGTACTGATTTTAAGATACCGCCTTTATCTCTTGATGCAGAGGTGTAAACCACATTTACCGAATAGGCTGCGGTATTTACTTTCCGGTGTACATCTATCATGGCATCAACATTCCCTTTTTCAAGCAGTTTATCGAACTCTGCTTGAGGTTTATCTTTTATCAGGCGAATCATCCCTGTTTTCTCTAGCATGCCGATAACCGGATTATTAACGTCCGATCCAGGCGTGATACCCACATCGATGTGGGTACCACCACCACCTAAAAAACCGAAAACCAGGATAAATATCAGGGGGAAGGCAAGCGTGAAAACCACAGCCGAAGGACTGCGCATAATGGAACGGAAACTCGCTTTTGCCAAAGCCAGGGTTGCTGTGGTATTGCTGTAGCTGTTTGCCCCCGAGGGGGTATTTGAATTTTGATCTTGTATATCTTTTTGCATATTAATTCTGCTATTTAATATCAGGCTTATGTTTTAGATTTCTAATCTTACTCTCTCCACTCTTTACCTGTCAGGTTGATGAAAACATCTTCCAGGTTAGCTTTTTTGACCTCTTTTTTACGTTCGAAACCGCTGTTTACCAATTGATCGATCAGATTATCTGGTGTATCAAGCGCAATGATTTCGCCGCGTTCTACAAAGGCCACACGGTCGCAAAGTTGTTCGGCCTCATCCATGTAGTGTGTGGTAATTACCACTGTTGTGCCTGCGTTACGGATTTCAGTAATCAGATCCCATAAGTTTCTCCTGGCTTGTGGGTCTAAGCCCGTTGTAGGTTCATCGAGGAAGATAATTTTGGGTTGGTTAATGAGTGTGGTAGCAATAGAAAAGCGTTGTTTCTGGCCTCCAGAAAGCGCTTTGTATTTGGCCTTGGCTTTGTCCTGCAAGTTCACTTTTTCTAGCATTTCCATTGGCTTAATGTTAGCGCCATATAAACCGGCAAAAAGCTCAATCAGCTCAATCAGGTTTAAATTAGGGTAATAACCTGCGGCCTGTAACTGTACACCGATAATTTGTTTTATTTCCTGCGCGTGCTTGTCTACGGAGAAACCATCAACAGTAATTTCGCCAGATGTTTTATCCCTTAAAGTTTCGATTATTTCGAGTGTAGTGGTTTTGCCAGCACCATTTGGGCCAAGTAAGCCAAAAATTTCATGTTCGTAAACGTCAAAACTAAGACCTTGAACGGCCACAAAATCATCGTACTTTTTTACCAGGTTTTTAACACTGATAATAGCTTTGGGTGTTTCCATGTTGCGAATGTAAGGAGCTTTAAATGAATTGAAAATGAATTTTATCAGTTATGACTTAAAATGTCGGTAAAATGATGTTTTATTCAGGCGAAATGGGTTATAAAAACAAATCTGCGAATCTCCAGCCTGAATTTGCCGTAGATCCGCAGATTATGGTATGCGATTTTAGTCTTTTTGCTTTAAGCTTAAATTACCAGGTTAACTCGCCTTTGATTACTGATACAAAATCATCGAACAAGTAACGCGAATCGTGTGGGCCTGGTGAAGATTCAGGGTGATATTGAACCGAAAAGGCTTTTTTGCCTTTAACACGGATACCTTCAATCGATTTATCGTTCAGGTTAACGTGTGTAACTTCAACTTTATCCGAGTTTATCACCTCTTCTGGTACTACACCGAAACCGTGGTTTTGAGAAGTTACCTCACAGTGGTTTTTAATGATATTTTTAACCGGGTGGTTTAAACCGCGGTGACCGTTAAACATTTTCATGGTACCAATGCCATTGGCTTCGGCTAATAACTGGTGACCTAAGCAGATACCGAATAAAGGTTTATCGGCAGCTAAGATTGCAGTAATGGTTTCAACAGCGTAAGGCATAACCGATGGATCGCCAGGGCCGTTTGAAATGAAATAACCATCAGGGTTAAATTTTTCCATCTCGGCAAATGTAGTTTTTGCAGGGAAAACCTGAACGTAAATGTCGCGGCTTTCGAAATTGCGCAGGATGTTTTTCTTGATACCTAAATCCAAAGCAGCAACTTTTAAACTTGCGTCAGGATTACCGTAAAAATAAGGCTCTGTAGTGCTCACTTTTGATGAAAGTTCTAAACCTTCCATTGACGGAACCTCAGCCAATTTTTGCTTTAATTCCTCTAAATCAGTGATTTCTGAAGAGATAATGGCATTCATTGCGCCTTTATCCCTGATATGGCGAACCAATGCACGGGTATCGATATCAGAAATAGCAACTAAATTATCGTTCTGGAAATAATCCTGGATTGATTCAGTAGCTTGTTTACGGCTATAAATAATGTTGTAATTTTTACAAACTAAACCGGCAATTTTAATCGAACCCGATTCGATTTCGTCTTTATGGATCCCATAATTACCAATGTGCGAATTGGTAGTAACCATTATCTGTCCAAAATAACTTGGATCGGTAAAAATTTCCTGGTAACCTGTCATCCCGGTATTAAAACAAATTTCGCCCGTAGTGGTGCCAATCTTTCCGGCTGCTTTGCCGTAAAAAACTGTGCCATCGGCCAGTAATAAAATCGCAGGTAACTTGGTGTAGTTAGTCATGGTAATTACAATATGGATTTTGATTTAAAAAAGAGTTGAAAAAAGGGGTTCTCTCAGCATTAAAGCTGTATTTGCGGGCTGCAAAAAAAGATGAATATATCCCTTCCATTTCGGGGTACAAAGATAGGATTTTAGATTTGTAATTTAAAGAGAAAAGTGAAATAACGTTGAAGTCGGAAGCAAAAGACTGAAGCAGAAAGCAATGGAACACGATTTCCTTAAAAAGTGATTTTTACCTGAGATAGCTTTTGTCTTTTAGCTTTTGTCTTTTCGGCTAATTAAATAAAAAACAATACTTTTGGCAACACAAAACAAATCCCATGTCGGTACATAAAGAAATTAAACGGATCACTACGCACACGTTACAGGAAATGAAGCAACGTGGTGAAAAAATATCTATGCTAACGGCCTACGATTATTCTATGGCAACCATTTTGGATGACGCAGGTTTGGACGTTTTACTGGTAGGCGATTCAGCCTCTAACGTAATGGCTGGTCACGAAACTACCTTGCCTATTACTTTAGACCAGATGATTTACCATGCCGCATCAGTGATCAGAGCGGTTAAACGTGCTTTTGTTGTAGTCGATTTGCCTTTTGGTTCTTACCAGGGAAATTCGAAAGAAGCTTTAAATTCGGCCATCAGGATTATGAAAGAATCGGGTGCACACGGAGTTAAACTAGAAGGTGGGGAAGAAATTATAGAATCAGTACAGCGTATAATTACTGCCGGAATACCCGTAATGGGGCACTTGGGCCTAACGCCGCAATCTATTTATAAATTTGGTACTTACACGGTACGTGCAAAAGAAGAAGAAGAAGCCAATAAACTTAAAAGCGATGTGCTGGCTCTACAGGCTGCAGGCTGTTTTGGTATCGTTTTAGAAAAAATTCCGGCTGCTCTGGGCAAAGAAGTAACCGAAAGCCTCAATATTCCAACCATTGGTATTGGAGCCGGGCAGCATTGCGATGGGCAGGTACTGGTTGTGAATGATATGATTGGATTAACCAAAGGTTTTAAACCCCGCTTCTTACGTCAGTATATTAATTTGTACGATGAAATTCTGGGTGCTGCACAATCGTACATCCGCGATGTGAAAGCAAACGATTTTCCGAACGAAAAAGAACAATATTAAGCCTGAAGCTTTAAATCTTTAACCAATTAACTCTTCTGAAGCAGTTTTTCAGTTGATAATTTTCAGTTAAAAAATTAGCCATCCTACAATTTTGCTATTGAACTAACCGATTTGAACAATTAATAGTTAACCTTTATAATGCCCATTACCGATAACGACATACTTTTTGAAGACAACCATCTAATTGCCATTAATAAAAGAGCAGGAGATATTGTGCAGGTTGACGAAACCGGCGATGAACCATTGGATGAGCAGGTGAAAAAGTACATTGCTAAAAAGTATAATAAACCCAATGGTGCTTTTTTAGGGGTGGTACATCGTTTAGACCGACCTGTAAGTGGGGTTATCCTATTTGCTAAAACCAGTAAGGCTTTAGAACGGATGAACGCCGTTTTCAAAAACAGGGAGGTGAAGAAAACATATTGGGCGGTGGTTAAAAATAAGCCTGAAAGAGAATCTGCTACACTGGTTCACTGGCTGGTTAAAAACCCACAAAAAAATGTAGTTTCTTATTACAATACAGAAGTTACCGGTAGCCAGCGGGCTGAACTTTCTTATAAATTAAAAGCTAAGGTTGGCGATTATTATTTATTAGAAGTTGATCCTTTAACAGGACGGTCGCACCAGATTAGAGTACAGCTTTCATCAATGGGCTGTCCCATTATGGGCGATAACAAATACGGCTACCCGCGCGGAAGTAGAAAGGGAAGTATCTGTTTACACGCACGCCGCCTGCAGTTTATTCACCCCGTTAAAAAAGAACCTGTAAATATTTTTGCCAAATTGCCGGTTGATGGCTTTTGGGAAAGGTTTGAAGATCTTTAATATTTAGCTTTGTTTTTTTTCTGGTTTTGAAAGGGTTGTATTTTTTGGCACAATCTTTAACTACTATCCGATAAAAAACCAAAAAACAATGAAAAATACCATCTACACTGTTGCTGCGATTGCTTTATTCGCTGTAACGCTTGTTTCGTGCGAAAACACCCGAAAAACAGAGACAATTAAAGATTCGAGTACCGTTTCCGCTAGTGGAGACACAATTACAAAAGTTACGACAAAAACAACTGAAATTGTTAAAACCGATGCCCCATCTTTTTCGAGCGAAGAAGTGAACAAGGGGTTGGCCGAATATGCTAAACTAAAAGATGATTATGTAGCGGCTTTAAAGACTAAAAATGCGGCCGAAATTAAAGCCATTAGTGAAAAATACACTGTTTGGGCCAGCCAGGCAACAACCTGGGCCAGCAAGCTTAAGCCTGATGAGATACAAAAGTACTCAGACTATGTATTAAAGCTAAGTGAAGAATGGTCGAAAGCAGCTACAGAAGCTATAAAGTAATTAAATTACTCGAAAAATCGTCATTGCGAGAAGGCTTTTTCAGCCGACGAAGCAATCTTTCATGCCGATAATTCTTGCTATAAAGATTGCTTCGTCGGCTGAAAAAGCCTTCTCGCAATGACGAAATTCTTCTATTTGCAATCTATTTTGCTAAATACAATTGAGTTATTGAATTTCAGTTTGCTGATATCTTTAAATTTCATATTACCTTTAATTTCCTGCACGTCGCCAAAACCCTCTATTAGTTTATCGCCCTGTTTTAGTAAGGCAATTTGCCGTACTGAGATTTTACCTTCTGAATGGAAGGTGTAATCGGCAATCATGGTATCGCCTTTAACCAGACCGGTAAAAGTGCCCGAATTTTTATCCTTTTCGTAAAGATTGTAGCCTAAACTTCCGCTAACCTGATTTCCTGCTGCTTTTACAGATAAGGTAGCAGTATCACGATTTTTAATATATTGGTAACAGGTTATGGCATTTTCTGGGGTTGCGGCATTGCTAACAATGGTTGAATCTATTTTGGCCTGTGTCTTTTTGGCTGTACCTCCCTGGCATGCAGCAAACAGGGCAATCGTAAATATTGCAAAGATGTTTTTCATTTTCTTACGGTTTGATTTTTATAGCTAAGCAAAGGCTTTGCCAAAGTATTTCATAATCGATAAAAGGTATGGAAATCAATGCGATCCAGTATTACGATATGCGGCCTTTTTTAAGTCTGAGGCATTTTAAAAAGCAGTGAAATATGGGTGCCTTTGTGCTCTTCCGATTGGATATCCACCTCAATTTTATGGAATTTAGCAATGCTCTGAACAATCGCCAGTCCTAAACCAAATCCATTTTCTTCACTGTTCCCCCTTTTAAAACGGTCGAAAGCATCTTCTACGAGCGCTGGACTCATGCCTTGTCCGCTGTCGCCAATCGTTAAGATGTATTGTTCCTGGTCGATTTTATCTGAAATATCGATTGATCCACCCGTTACATTGTATTTAATGGCATTGTTAATGATATTGACCAAAAGTGTATGTATAAGGGCTTTATTTCCGGTAAAGTGAAAATCTTTTAGCAAGTTAACCTTGAAAGTGATTTTTTTATCCGTAATCCGGTCTTCCAGATCCTCATAAATATCGTCTATTTCTTGTTTTAAGCTAATTTCTTCTGTTTTCAGGTACTGATTATTCTCTACCTTCGAAATTAAGAGCAGGCTATTGATAATTACCCGCAAACGGTTTAAAGTTTTTAAAGACGCATATATTTTGTTTTCGTGCTCAACCGGGATACCGGGCGTGTTGAGCATATTTTCGAAGCGGGTACTTAATATAGAGATAGGTGTGAGTAACTCGTGCGAAACGTTGGCAATAAACTGCTTTTCTAATGCGAAAAGGGTATTTATTTTCCGCATTAAAGAGTTTATACTGTTATCAAGGATCTTAAAATCGTCGGTATTGGTGGGGATATTCTGGTAATTAAAATGCGTTGGGTCGTCTACCCGGTTAATTTTCTTATCGATAATGAGATAAAAAGGCTTTAAAAGGAAGTTAGAAAAAGTATAATCAGCTACCAAAGTAACTAACAGGGCGGCCACCAATACCACAAGCATATAAAAACGGATCGAATTCTTAATCGATTGTAGTGCAGTCATGGTTTCCCCAATTTCGAGGTTGTACCAGTTGGTATGGTAAGAAAATTTATAGTTTAAAATCCTGTAAACCTCAATATCGCCCTCAATTTCGCGCTTTTCGGTAAAAACCTTGGCACTGGAGTCGGTTTGGTTATCCGGAATGTCGGTTAAGACGATAAACTCTTCCTTTAAAATATTGTAATCGGTAAAAGATTGTTCTTTGTTTAGCAGGCTGTCAATTTCATTATCCGTGAGATTTTTAATGATTTTGTTCTTCTTTTTGATCAGCCGGTTATCGAACTGGTTGTAGGCAAGTCTGTCCAGCGAAAATATAATGATGGCTCCCAAAACCAGGATAATGGCAATTTTGGTGATCGCATTATATAAAGAAAACTTAACCTGTAACTTCATTATATGGATGATGTTTTATGAAAAATGGAATCTGTGCCGGTCTATGCGTTAACAGTTTATCCGGTAGCCAATGCTTCTTACTGTTTCGAACCAATCAATAGGAGAGATATTAGCCAGTTTTTTTCTTAAATTTTTAACGTGCACATCAACAAAGTTCGAATCGGAGTTTACTTCTAAAATATCTCCCCAAACATGCTCTGTTAAGCTCATTCTCGATACCACTCTGTTTTTATTCAGCACCAGATAATTAAAAATCTCGAATTCTTTTTTGGTCAGGTTTAACCTTTCATCTCCAAAAGAAACCGTTCTGTTTTGGATGTTTAGTAAGAAGTTATGGATATTGATTTCGTTTTTCTCGAGCTTGTGTTTGCGGCGTGTAATGGCATGCATACGTGCCAAAAGCTCATTTAATGAAAATGGTTTGGGTAAATAATCGTCGGCACCTTCATCAAGCCCTTTAATCCGGTCGTCTACTGCGCTGCGGGCGGTTAAAATAATTACCGCATCATCTCGGTCTTTGATTGCTTTCAATTGTTTCAACACTTCAAATCCATCACCATCAGGCAAACCCAGGTCTAATAAAATGAAATCGTAATTGTTCACGAAGATTTTTTCTTCGGCCGATGATTTTTTCCAGGCATGTTCTACAATAAAGCCTTCTTTACTTAGAAACTCATCCATTTCGAGCGCGAGGCTCTTTTCATCTTCAACTATGAGTACGTTCATTCAGTTTTCGGTTTACAATTTTCAGTTTGTGTCTTTCTATAATCAAGGTTTTTCTTTAGTCTTTTAACTCAAAGCGCTATGCTTTTTACCTTTTGTCTAATGCTATTACCCTGCAACTAAGTTAATATTTTTTAATATGATGGCACAAGCCTCTTCAATTTCTTCCTTAGTTATAATTAAAGGTGGAGCAATGCGCATCGAATTGCTGCAATGCAAAAACCAATCGGATAGGATACCATCGAGAATACAGGCATCGATAATTTTCTTGTTGATTTCGAAATTTTCAAACTCAACCGCCAGCATTAGGCCTTTGCCACGTATTTCCTTAATGGCCGGATGTTTAAGCAGCTGTTTAAATAATTGTCCTTTTTCTTCTACTTCAGCTACAACATGGTCATCAATAAGCGTGCGCAAAGTGGCTAAGCCAGCAGCACAACAAACCGGGTGGCCGCCAAAGGTAGTCATGTGGCCTAAAATTGGGGTATGTGAGAGTACCGACATAATTTCGAGCGAACTAATAAAGGCCCCGATGGGCATACCACCACCGATGCCTTTTGCCAAAAGCAATACGTCGGGCACTACATTATAATGTTCAAAGGCAAACATTTTACCACTTCGGCCAAAACCCGACTGAATTTCATCAAATATGAGTAGGGTTCCGGTTTCCTGGCATCTGGCTTTTAAGGCCTGCATATAGCTAAGATCTGCTACACGGATACCTGCCTCACCCTGTATAGGTTCGATAAAAACAGCCGCAATATCGGTGGTTATTTTAGCCAGGTCGGCAATTTGATTATGTTCAATAAAGCTTACATTAGGTAAAAAAGGGCCGTATCCTGACGAATAGAAATCGCTTTCCATTAAACTTTCTGCGCCCTGTGTACTGCCATGGTAGGCATTTTTACAGGCAATAAAACCCTTTCTGCCAGTGTAACGTTTAGCCAGTTTCATGGCTCCTTCTACAGCTTCAGTTCCTGAATTTAAAAAATAGGTGCAGCTTAAGCTTTCTGGTAAAATATCGGCCAGTGCCTTGGCAAAATTTACCTGCGGACTTTGGACGTATTCGCCGTAAACCATTAAATGCATATAGGTTTCTGCCTGATCTTTAATGGCTTTAACCACAGCCGGGTGGCAATGCCCCACATTACTTACGCCGATACCGGCAATCAGATCGATGTGTTTTTTGTCTTGCGCATCGTAAATATAAATTCCTTTTGCCCTTACAAATTCGAGCATTAAAGGTTCAGGAGAGGTTTGTGCATTGTGTTGTAAAAACAACTGACGTTGAGTAAGCATAGCACAAAAGTACTGATTTAAGCAAGATTCTTATCCTTGTTCGACATCTTATGATAAAAACCAATATACTTACGGCCAATGGTTGTTGATGCAGAAAATTTTATTTTAGGTTTTTATCAATGAGGTTTGAGGTGAAATTAATCAAATAAATTAACCTTAAAACCTTAAAAAAATGAAGAAACTATTATTTAGTGGAATGATGTGCTTGATGAGCGTATGAAAAAACAAACTTTTCATTTGATTGGTACTGAAATGCAATATAAGCCGGTTATGGGTAGATTTAAATATGGTATTCAGGGTAAGAACCTGGTTAATATGAAAGCTTTCACGAGTTTGAACATCAATGAAATTTCTTCTTCGACTTATTCTGCATCTATGTTTGGGAGATGCATTATATTCAATATTTCGATGTCTATCAAATGAGTATTAAAACAAAAAAGACCTACATCTCTGTAAGTCTTTTTTATCAGGGTTTTTGTCCGCCCCTATACCTGTTAAGCAGCTCTCGCTTAAAACCTTCCTGTGCCCGGTAAAATTTACCTATTACCTTGATGGGTAAGGCCGATTTTAGCTTATTATAATACTTCTTTTCGAGATTTAAATCACGCTGTCTGAAATCAAATTCGCTTGTAATTAAGCTTTGAACTTGTGCATCACTTAAATTATCTATCTCATCTACTTTCCTGAAAGAGATCATTTTTTGCATACGCTCTTTACGTAAAGCATTTTGTTCTGCCTGCATATCGTTGTAAATTGGCCAGAAGATTTTAGCCTCTTCAGGGGATAAATCGAGTTTTTGAGTGAAAAAGGCTATTTTAAGTGATTCTATTTCTTCTCCCTTTGGTCTTTGGGCCAAGAGGGTAGTGGGTAATAGAAAAATTAAAGCAACAAAAAGTAAATTCTTCATTTCTTAATTAATTATTTAGTTCCTGAGATAAATCATTTGATGAAAAATGACTCAGGATATAGTTTTCCATTTCTGTATCTGACGCAGAATTAGTTTTAGATGAGTTGGTATTCTGGGCATCTAAATGCTCAATAATGGTATTCTCGTCAATATCATACAGCAATTGCTCGTTGGCAAGATCGGCCAGCGGTGTTTTTGCTGCAGGTACCGATGGATTGTTTTGATAAAAATATGCACCAAATGTAGCCATTAATACAAAACATGCTGCACTCGCATACTTAACCATATTTTTTCTCCAAAGGGGAACAATCTTAGCCACCTTTTGAGGTGTTTCTGCTGCAATTTTATTGTTGATTCTGCTTTGTAAAGTATCAAAATAGTTTTCCGGGACAGCAAATTGCTGTGCCTTTGGCATTTCAGATAAGCTGATCCGCGTTTCAATGCGTTCCATTAAATCTTCAAAATAATTTTGCGGAACTTCAAAACTATTTTGGTTTGTTTTTTTCTTCAGGCCATCCAAAAAGACAGCACTAAGCGTTTGCTCTTCAACACTTTCGAAATATCCATCCGGAACAGCAAAGGGATTGCGTTTCCCCATAGCCGCAAGGGTGGGAGCTTCGTTAATCCAATCGTTGTTTTCTAAATTCTCGTTCATCACAGATATATGATACAATTAATGCGAAAAGGTTTAATAGTCTATTTCATCATTTGTTATAAAAGCTTCAATTTTTTTTGCCGCGATATGAAACGATGCTTTTAAGGCCCCGACTGAAGTACCCAATACCTCCGAAATTTCTTCATATTTCATATCATCAAAATATTTCATATTGAAGATAATGCGTTGTTTTTCGGGAAGGGTAAGGATGGCTTTTTGCAGCTTTAATTCGAGTTTATCGCCGTTGAAATACGATGATGCAACCAGATTATCGGCCAACTCCGATGAAACTTCATCTAAAGGGGTATTATTTTTTTGCTTTTGTTTGTTTAAAAAAGTAATCGATTCGTTGGTAGCAATGCGATATATCCAGGTGTATAATTGCGAATCACTTCTGAATTTATCGAGGTTTTTCCAAACTTTAACAAATACTTCCTGCAAAAGGTCGTCGCAGTCGTCGTGGTTTAGCACCAATCTTCTAATGTGCCAGTAAATTTTTTGCTGATATTTTTTTAAAAGCAGGTTAAAGGCTTCATTACGAGTCTTCTCGACGGCAAACATTTCAAGAATTTCTGAATCTTCAACTTGTCTCATTTATGATAATTATAAAACCACAAAGACACTAAGAACACAAAGGTTTGGTTATGCTTAGTGTTCCTGGTGTCTTTGTGGTTAAATTTTTAATTCTATTTTTTCCTGCCGATTACTTTTTGTACAGCTTCAACAATGTTAACGGCATCTAATCCGTATTTAGACATTAATTGATCTGGGGTTCCGCTTTCGCCGAAAGTATCGTTAGTGGCTACAAACTCTTGTGGAGTTGGCAATTCGGTGGTTAACAAACGCGCAACGCTTTCGCCTAAACCTCCAAATTTGTTGTGCTCTTCGCAGGTTACCACACAACCGGTTTTTTTCACTGATTTTAAGATCGCTTCGTCGTCCAAAGGTTTAATGGTGTGGATATTTATAATTTCCGCATCAATACCCAGTTCTGCCAGTTTTTCGCCAGCTTCGATTGCTTTCCAAACCATGTGGCCAGTTGCAATAATGGTTACATCGGTACCTTCGTTAACCATCCAGGCTTTACCAATCTCGAATTTCTGATCAGGATCTGTAAACACAGGAATTACCGGACGACCAAAACGCAGGTAAACCGGACCTTCGTACTCGGCGATAGCCATTGTAGCTGCCTTAGTTTGGTTATAATCGCAAGGATTGATTACCACCATACCAGGCAACATTTTCATTAAACCGATATCTTCTAAAATCTGGTGTGTTGCACCATCTTCGCCAAGGGTTAAACCCGCGTGTGAAGCACAGATTTTTACGTTTTTATTTGAGTAGGCAACAGATTGACGGATCTGATCGTAAACACGGCCTGTAGAAAAGTTGGCAAAAGTACCAGTGAAAGGAATTTTACCGCCAATAGTCATACCGGCTGCAATACCAATCATGTTGGCTTCAGCAATACCAACCTGTGTAAAACGCTCAGGAAAATCTTTAATGAAAGCATCCATTTTAAGCGATCCAACTAAGTCGGCACATAAGGCAACCACGTTTTCGTTTTTCTTACCGGCTTCATGTAAGCCAGCGCCAAATCCCGAACGTGTATCTTTTTTTTCTGTATATGTGTATTTTTTCATTATTTCTTTAAATATGAGATTGGAGTGTTATGAAGCGAGATTGAACTATAATTGCCTCAAATCTCGTGTCTGTTCTCTCCAGTCTGTTTTTAGTAGTCCCCTAAAGTTTCTGGTAATTGAGCTAATGCGGCAGCCAACTGTTCGTCGTTTGGTGCTGTACCGTGCCATTTATGCGTACCCATCATATAATCTACGCCTGCACCCATTTGTGTGCTCATTAAATTTAAGATTGGTTTGCCTTTTCCTGTTAAAGTTTTAGCATAATGTAAACCTTCAACAATCGACTGCATATCGTTACCATCGGTATTGATTACATGCCATCCAAAAGCTTCGAATTTAGCTTGTAAATCATCTAAGGCAAGAACTTTACTCGTAGGACCGTCAATTTGCTGACCGTTATAATCAACAGAAGCAATTAAATGATCTACTTTATTGAATGGGGCAAACATGGCTGCTTCCCAGTTTTGGCCTTCCTGTAATTCTCCATCGCCCAATAATGCAAAGATGATAGATTTATCGCCGTTTAATTTTTTGGCTAAGGCAGCACCAATAGCAACTGATAAGCCCTGGCCCAAAGAGCCTGAAGCTACACGTATACCTGGTAAATGTTCGTGTGTGGTAGGGTGGCCTTGCAATCTAGAGTCTAACTTACGGAAAGTTGCCAATTCACTTTTGTCAAAATAGCCCGCATGTGCCAAAGTACTGTACCAAACAGGAGAAATGTGTCCGTTAGATAAGAAAAACAAATCTTCGCCTGCACCTTCCATGGTGAAGTCGGTTTTGTGGTTCATTACTTCAAAGTATAAAGCAGTAAAAAAATCTGCGCATCCAAGTGAGGCACCAGGGTGGCCAGACTGACATCCGTGAACCATTCTAACGATATCTCGTCTGATCTGAGAGGCAATATCTTCTAGCTCTTTAATTGTATGTTTCATTAAAATTAGAGGTTGTTGTTACATAGCAAAGTTAATATTTTACTTGCTATATCATAATTAGTTATTGATTAAATCGAGTACTTGTTGTGTTGAATTTTTAGTGTCTACTTTTTTAATGATGTGGGCAATTTTGCCTTTGCCATCAATAATAAAAGTGGTGCGTAGGGTACCCATATATTTTTTACCATACATGTTTTTTTCGGCCCAAACACCATAATCATTTACGATTTTCTGGTCGGTATCGGCCAATAGGGTAAAAGGTAAGTTGTGTTTGGTTACAAATTTCTGATGCGATTTTTCGTCGTCAACACTTACGCCCAAAACTACAATACCTTTAGCCTGTAAGCCCTGGTAGTTGTCTCTGAAATCACAAGCCTCAGCGGTACAGCCCGGGGTATCATCTTTCGGGTAAAAATACAGGACCACCGTTTTTCCCTGGTAATCACTTAACGATACCTCAATACCGTTTTGATCTTTCGATGTAATTGCAGGTGCCTGATCACCTTCTTTTAACTCTGCCATATTATTAATGATTGAATTTTTGACTGGTAAAATGATTGAATGTGCAAGTTAAACAGTTTAAGCCATTATAGTGTTCAATATATGTTAAAAGATGACTTTAGGTTAATTAATAACCGATATTTATGATCAATAACCTAGCATCAATAACCAAGCACCAATTATCAAAGTTTTTATCAATAGAATTTGCCAGTTAAAGATTTGTGCCAGGTTTGATAATTGGTGCTTGTGATTTGATTATTTCAGGCTTACCTCGAAAAGCCCACGCTATAATGCCTGGTATTTTCCTTCATATCCGTTACTACCAGTTCGAGGCTATGTTTACCTGCGCTTGTCCGTTCGTCGAAACTGTGCCATAGTGTAGCCGTTTTGGCATCAAACTCCATTAAAACCCATTTGCCATCTATATAGCCATTAAAACTTTTAATGCCTGATAAATTATCACTGATTTTAAAAGTCATTTTCGATAAACCTGCCATATTCCGGCCTTCTCCAATATTAACAGGTACAATTCTCGGTGCGATGGTATCGGTAGCGATGTAAAAGCTGCCAAAGTTTTTTGGAGTAGCCTTAACGAAACCATTGTCGAAACTGCCGCCTTGCGATAAGCCATTTGTGTTTACAATCAGGGACTTACTTCTTAAATTTTCGGGAAGATTATCTGCTTTGATCCATAAATCGAAACCAATATGTAACGGAGTATATCGGTTATGGATCTGATGTATTGCAGACCAGGCATTTCCGGCTGGTTTAGGGAGTTTTTTATAACTGAAATTAAGGTCGTTGTATAAAGTACCCATCGGAAAAACAACCTTAACATCTTCATTATTAAATTCGTTTACCTTGTTGTAAGGGTAAATGATGCCAGCAGGGACAGTTGGAGCAGCCACAGGTGCAGTACCTGCGTTAACGGTAAAAGGTAAAACAGACGAATTTCCCTTCGAATCGGTAATGATGTAGCGCAACTGGTGTGCAGCACCATCGTTGAAATTGATCCTGCCGCTATTTACCAGGCCACTGTATATTTTTAACGGATTGCCCGGATCAACAAAACTTTTTTGAATGCTTCTTTTTGTATTGATATAAGTTGGATAATCAATATGTGAATTAATGGCCTTGCTGTCTTCAAAGGCAAAACGCTCTAATGCCGAAGTATAAATTTTCTTGCCATCGAGCTCCAGCTGGATAGAGTAAACCCCATTGGTGCCCGATAAACCATTGTGCCTGTCGGTAACTACAATGCCAAAACCCACTTCTCCCGTTAAACTAACTGGGGCTGTAGTTTTATATTGGCCACCTGCTCCTGTAATGCCAATGGCTTGTTTGGGTGTAAATTCGTTAAAAGTTTTTCCGTTTAGGCGATAAACATAAAGACCATGGATAACCGGTGGAATGTTATCGGGAATGATGATGCCAAAAAATTGGGGATTAATGGTTTCTTCGGTTTTAGTATCCCTGATTTCAAAGTGTAAATGGGGACCGCCGGAGCTTCCGCGGTTGCCCGACCAGGCAATAACATCGCCTTTATGTACCGGAATTAGGGTAGCATCGGGAAACTCATCAATTTCGAAAGACTTTTTTTCGTACTCGAGGTTTTTAACTACTGTTGCAATTTTAGGGGCAAAACGTTGTAAATGACCATAAACTGTGGTAAAACCATTGGGGTGGTTAATATAAAGCGCCTGACCAAAGCCACTGTTCTGCACCCTTAGCCGCGAAATATAGCCATCTGCAACGGCATACACCGGATAGCCTTCGCGCTGGTTAGTCCTGAAATCGATGCCTGAATGGAAATGGTTCCCCCTGATTTCTCCAAATGAGCCCGCAAGGGCAGGAGGAGTAATATCTAAAGGTTGCCTGAAATCGGTAATCGGGTATTTATTGCTGCTGAAAATCTGTTGTGCCTGTGCGAAATTAAAAGCTGATAAAAATAAAAGTGTAAGCTTACTGAAGTGGAGGATCGGATTTTTAGTCATTCGTTATTTTACATCAAAATTTAATAGTTGTTTGTCTTCCAGCCATGCTTCTAAATTATCGCCTTTATTAATTTTGCCTACACCTGCTGGTGTACCAGTAAAAATTAAGTCGCCTTTTTTTAAAGTGATGTATTGCGAAACAAAGCTGATTATCTTCTCGAACGAGAAGAGCAGATCTTTAGTATGGCCAACCTGGCGACTTTCTCCGTTTATTTTGAGTTCAAAATTTAAGTTATAAAGGTCTTCGAAATCACTTTTAGGGCTGAAAAGGCTGATGGGGGCAGAGTTGTCAAATGCCTTAGCCAGTTCCCATGGTAATCCTTTTTCTTTGTGTTTGCTTTGGATATCACGGGCAGTAAAATCAATGCCTAGGCCCACTTCGTCATAATAATTGGCTGCAAATTTTTCGGCAATATGCTTTCCTTCCTTACAAATTTTTAAAACTACTTCCAGTTCGTAATGAATATCATCAGAAAAATCGGGCAGATAAAACGGTTTGTTATCTTTTAGTACTGCTGTATCAGGTTTCAAAAAAATTACCGGGGTAGTTGGAACCGGATTGTTCAGTTCTTTGGCATGTTCGGCATAATTACGGCCAATGGCTATGATTTTCATTTTTAAAAATTGTGGTGTAAGAAAATATACATGAGTTAAACCCAGGTCAAATTCAAAAATAGAAAAGAAAATGGTGTTATAAAACTGAGATGCGTTTTACCTGACTTTCTGTTCCGGCAATAACCCTTAAAAAGTAGATGCCTGCATTGATCCTGCTTGGAATGGTGAAGGTTTTGGTTTGTTCGCCGGCATTTAAGCGCTCGTTTGATAAAGTAGCTACTTCGTTGCCCAGTAAATCGATGATTTTTATTGTAGTTTGTGTACCGTCTTTACCAATAGAAAGGATAATATTTAACTGCTCTTCAACTGGATTCGGATATATTTTTACAATGGTTAACAATTTATCTTTAGGTGTAACCGTTGCAGCTCTGGGAGTAGTAGAGTAAGAATTAAATAAACCACTGCCACCAATTGACATGTAAAGCGGTTTGTAAGGGGTAATATTGGCTTTAATTTCGGGGATTCTGCTTACTTTTTTGGCTCTGTTTTTAAGGCTAATCTTAATGCTATCAGCCTGTTGCGACCAAGAATTTAGGCTGCACAACAAAACCATACACAATGTGCAGGCGATTTTGGTGAGCAACGTTGTCTTAGTGTAGAGTTTCATCAAATTGGTAATGCAAATGTATTAATTTAAAACAAAGAAATTAAACATTTTGTTTAAAAGCCATAATTTAACACAATTTAACAATAATATTTAAATTTCATAGTGTTGAAAATACACAATAATTTGGTTGTTAAATTGTTATAGTTAGTTTACTTTTGCCGCACTAAAATAATCAACGAAGTGTCAAATCATAAAAATGTCAACGCGTTAACCGCTGGTGGGGTTCTAATTAGTTTGGGAATTGTATTCGGCGATATTGGTACATCACCATTATATACCTTGAATGCAATTTTTACCATTATCCTTGGCGGTAAACAGGATATCAATCCTACCAATGTGCTCGGAGTATTATCTTGTATCATTTGGACGCTAACCCTGCAAACCACCGTAAAATATGTGATTATTACCTTACGTGCCGATAACAAAGGTGAGGGGGGGATTTTTTCTTTGTTCTCGCTGGTGCGTAAAAAAGCTAAATGGCTGGTTGTTCCGGCCATTGTGGGTGGTTGTGCTCTGCTTGCCGATGGTATTATCACACCGAGCATTACCGTTACTTCGGCAATTGAAGGTTTGACCAAGAAATTCGATGTACAGGTTATTCCGATTGTATTAATTATCCTCACTGTTCTTTTTATTATTCAGCAGTTCGGTACCAACCTGGTTGGTAAATTGTTCGGACCGGTAATGTTTGTTTGGTTTGGTGTGTTAGGGGTTTTAGGTGTATCTTTTATTGTTAAAGATTTTAGCGTTTTAAAGGCATTTAATCCATATTATGCTATTCATTTACTGGTAACCAATAAGCTGGCATTTTTGATTCTCGGTGGGGTATTCTTATGTACAACAGGAGCCGAGGCCTTGTATTCAGATTTAGGCCATTGCGGAAGAAACAACATCCGCATCAGCTGGATTTTTGTAAAACTCACCCTTATTCTTAACTATTTAGGGCAGGGTGTTTGGATTTTGCACAACAGCACCACCTATGTTCCGGGAGCTAAAATGAACCCTTTCTTTCAGATTGTTCCCGATCAGGTTCAAATTCCAATGGTTATATTGGCAACAATGGCTGCGGTAATTGCCAGTCAGGCTTTAATTAGTGGTTCATTTACCTTAATATCTGAGGCCGTTCGTTTAAACCTTTGGCCAAAAATCAAAATTATTTACCCTTCGGTTTCTAAAGGACAGCTTTATGTTCCATCTATTAACTGGATGCTTTGGATTGGCTGTTGCGGTATTGTTTTGCTTTTCAAAAAATCAGAACAAATGGATGCAGCCTATGGCTTGTCTATTACAATTGCCATGTTAATGACTACCATTTTGGTTAGTTTTTACTTAAGAAGCAGGCGTTTCCCTAAATACCTGATTGCTATTTTCTTCTTTACTTATGTAATTATTGAAGGTACTTTCCTGATTAGTAATTTAACTAAATTCTTGCATGGAGGTTGGGTAACGGTATTAATCGGATCGCTTCTGTTTACCATTATGTGGAGTTGGTTTGTGGCACGTAAAATTAAAAACCGCTTTGTTAAGTACGTTGAAATTGAGGATTACTACCAGATTTTGAGCGAACTGAGCAGTGATGAATCTGTACCGAAATATTCTTCTCAGCTGGTATATTTAACCAGTGCCAATTTCAAAACCGAGATTGAATCGAAAATTATCTATTCCATTATTCAGAAAGAACCAAAACGTGCAGATGTATATTGGTTGGTGCACGTTGATGTAATGGACGAGCCTTATACTTTGGATTACAAGGTTGAATTCCTGATTCCTGGTAAGTTGATCAGGATCGATTTTAAATTAGGTTTCCGGATTGAGCAACGTGTAAACCTACTTTACCGTAAGGTGGTTGAAGAGTTGGTTAAGAACGGTGAAATTGATATTACAAGTCAGTACACTTCGTTAAACAAGCATAAAATTGCAGGCGATTTTAGGTTTGTTCTATTAGAGAAACACTTATCTAAATTTACTAAACTGAGCTTCTACGAGCGCTCTATTATGGATTATTATTTTATCCTGAAAAGGTTAAGTTTATCAGAAGAGCGCAGTTTTGGTTTGGATAGCAGCTATGTGGATGTTGAGAAAGTACCACTGATTTTTGTTACTCCTGATGATATTGAACTGAATAGATTACCGGTTTAATGGGCAGGAACCTGATTATTTTGCTGGCTGTAATTTTGTTTATTGCGGGGCCTGTAGCAAAAGTAAATGCTTTGCCGCATAGTGAGTATTATCTCATTCTCTCGGTGATAGGTTTAGTTACACTTACGACTTTTCTTTTTAAGAAGAAATCACCTTAAGAGGTATAAAATAAATAATCCTGTTGGTTGGTGGAGACACCAATGCTATTAACTTATCGTCGTAAATATTTGAATATCAAATATTTATGACGATATTTAGTTGTTAAACAATAAGATTGAAATGAGTATGATTTCTTTGAACCAAATTGGGGAGCAACATAAAGTGGCTCCTAAAAAAAACATTTGACTTCATTCAGGATAAAAATAGCTTTTCTCAATACATTAAAGAACCAATCTTTTTTACCCGTAAACGAAGTTTATGTTTTCCCGTAGTTGTTTCTACCATATTGAATCTTTTTAAAGAATCCGTAGAATATAACATTGCTATAATTCTGCCTGGTTTATCGTTAAAAGCTGTAACTGGGGCAGCCTTTTGCAAGGCCCGGTATAAAATATCTCTATCATTTTTCAAGGACCTGAACAAAATACTAACAGATTATCATGGAGAGAATCCACCGAAGTTTTGGAGTGGATATCGATTGATTGCAGGCGATGGTTCTACCGTTGGTCTACCACCTTCAGCGCAGGTTAAAGATTTTTTTGGGGTCTATTCAGAAAAAGGGAATAGTATTAAGAGTTGCCTGGCGCAGATTTTTATGTTTTATGATGTTTTTAATGGATCAATTCTTTCATATCGGATATCAAAGATGGAGCATACAGAAAAAATGCTTTTTAATGAATGCGTTGAAGAACTGCCATCCTGTAAATCTATAATTATTTTAGACCGCTGTTTCGGATATTTCCATATCTGCAAAAATCTCTGCACACTAAATCGGGATTTCTGCATCCGGATAAAGAGTTCGCAGTCCTTCTTTGCAAAACGGATATCCCTACAGACTCAAAATGATTTATAACAGAATGGGAACCAAGTAAAAATGAAAAAGAGTCTTGCTTAAAATATGGATTAGACACTGAAAAAATTAAAGTCCGGGTTACCAAAATCAAACTAAAAAATGGGGAAATAGAAGTACTTGTATCTTCGCTACTGGATATAAACAGGGTATGCCAAGAAAATATGAAAGCACTCTATATGTTAAGATGGCCTGTGGAAGAAGGTTTTAAAAAACTAAAGCCAAAGATGAAACTTGAACAGTTTGGTGCTCGAAAACCAGATGGGATATTCCAGGAATTTGAAGCGCACGTATTTATGATGAACCTGGTTGCTTTATTAGGCGCCCAGGCTCAGAAGGAAATTGACACGAACAAAAAAAGAAAGGTAAAATATAAATACAATTGGCAAAATGCTTTCAGGTTTGTAAGAAAAGTAATTATACAAATACTAAATACAGTAGACCCCTGGCAGATAATTCAATCTCTTATTAAACTTATAGCATCTTCTAAAATCCCAATAAAACCAGATAGAAGCTTTGTCAGGATAACATTTAAAAAAAGGAAAAACAGGCTTCACCAAACATATAAATAGCTTAAGTTAATAGCATTGGTGTCCTCACCGACCGATTAAAGATCTATGTAAACGATCTTCGCAACAAATGGTAATGAAATAAGCTCCGGCTTTTGAGTAATCATAACCCTTTAATCTTGATCGATCTCCATGATGTATTAAAGGATTATACTTCATGATATTTAGTGCTCAGCCTGTGCCAGCTTACTATGCTTGTAGCCGTAAGCAAAATAAACAACCAGGCCTACAACCAGCCAAATACCAAAGCCAATCCAGTTCGAAATACCCAGCTCGCACATCATATACAGGCAGCTAATTAAACCTAAAACCGGAATTAACGAAAGGTTTTTGGTAATGCAGTAGAAGGTGATAACCACGCAGATAATCAGAAAAATCCACATAGGGATTTTGTGTTTAAAGAGGCTCCAACCGCTTTCGTATTTCTTTTCGATGCTAACCTTCGAAGTTGCAATAAACTGCTCATAGCGATCGCCCGGTAATGCGCTTAGGTAGGATTCTGCATCCACTTTCTCGGCCAGAATGATTTGGGGAGAAGCATTTTTAACAATTTCTTCCTTAACAATTTTAAGCTCTTCGCCATTTAAAGAGGTAACAAAATTTACCGTTTCCACAGTTTTTGGCGAGTTAAAAAAGAAAGCTTTGGTTTCTTTTCCGTATTGTGTAAATGCGAAGATAATGCTCGCAATAAATATAACTGGAACGATGAATTTACTGTTTACATACGGGATCTTGAATTTTCCACGTTGTACATCAGGCCTGTTTTGAAGTACCAAAACACCAGCACAAACCAATACAAAAGCGAAAAGTGTTCCGATAGAACAAAGGTCGGTAACGATGGTGAGGTTCATGAATAGTGATGGAACTGAAACTACAAAACCTACCACAATAGTAGCAAATGAAGGTGTTTTATATTTTGGGTGAATTTTTGAAAATGATTTCGGTAACAGGCCGTCTCTGCTCATGCTCATCCAGATGCGTGGCTGACCCATTTGAAACACCAAAAGTACACTGGCCATAGCAAAAACAGCACTAACAGCAATAATACCGCTCATCAGTTTAAGATCGATCTGATCGAAAACAAAAGCCAGCGGATCGCCTACAGCCAAAGTATCAGATTTCACAATACCGGTTAGAACCAGCGCTATGGCTACGTAAAGAATGGTACATATAATAATGGCCCACATCATACCACGCGGTAAATCGCGTTGTGGATTTTTACACTCTTCGGCGGTTGTAGAAATGGCATCGAAGCCGATGTAAGCAAAAAATACGGCAGAAACACCCTTCAATACACCCGAAACACCATTAGGTGCAAAAGGATTCCAGTTTTTAGTATCGACATAAAATATACCTACGGCCAGCACCAATAAAATTACGGCTAGTTTAACTACTACCATGGCATTGCTGGCATTGCGGCTTTCTTTCATTCCGCGATAAATTAACCAGGTAATCAGGATGATAATACCTAAAGCTGGGATATCGGCTACCAGGTGGAAACTACCAATTTTTGGTGCAGTAAGCCAGGCATTATTGGCAAGGGCTGTTGCCGAATCTAAATCGGCTAAATTTTTGCCTGCGGCCAATAGGGCTTCTGCATGTTTATGGCCATTGTAAGCACTGAGGTAATCCATCGTCATCCAGTCTGGTACGTGGATGCCGTCAATTCCTAAAGGTGGTATTTTTATGGTAGAAAGTAGTCCTGTAAAATAATCAGACCAGGATATGGCTACGGTAATGTTCCCGATGGAGTATTCCATAATGAGCGACCAGCCAATAATCCAGGCCACCAGCTCACCAAAAGCAACGTATGAATAGGTGTAGGCACTGCCCGAAACCGGTACCATTGATGCAAATTCGGCATAGGCAAAAGCTGCAAAACTACAGGCAACTGCAGTAAAAATAAACAGGAAAATTACCGCCGGACCACCATCTGCGCTGGCTTTGCCAATCGTACTAAAAATACCAGCACCAATAATAGCTGCAATGCCAAAGGCAGTTAAATCGCGTACACCGAGGGTTTTATGTAAAGTGTTTTCGTGGTCGCCATAGCCTTTTGCCGCATCTTGTAATATCTTGGAAATGGATTTCTTTCTGAATAGCTTTTCGAACATTTGTTGTTTGATTGTTTCTTCAAACTTATAAAAAGTTTGGCTAAAAACGTTTAAAGCAAGATATAAATTTCATTACACGCCAATGGAGAATAAAATGAGGCCAAAATGCTGATGTTTTATGAAATTAATGTCAAAAAGCTCAATTATTTGCTCATCATAAGCCTTTATTTGATTGGCATAATTTTAAGCAGTGCCAAAGCAGTAATTTTGCTCACTGCAATCTTCAATATCGAGTTGCATACATAAAATCTTGTTTGATTGGAATATAAACAGCTACAATTTTTATCTTTATGAATACGGGTACTTTAGACATTAAATACATTAAAGAACGTCACCAGGGGATAGCCACTATACTGGCTTTTGCGCTGATTCCCCTGTCGGGTTTTGCCACCGATATTTACATTCCATCTCTGCCAACTATGGCTGGTGAAATGCAGGTTAGCAACGTTCAGGTTCAGCTTACGCTAAGTATATTTCTGATCAGTTATGGTGTCGCGCAGCTGTTTATCGGTAGTGTGCTCGATAGCTTTGGCCGCTATAAAATCGGTTTGTATTCGCTGTTGATTTTTGCCGCTGCCAGCCTCATCATTGCCAATACACACAACATCTATTTAATTTACTTAATGAGGATTATACACGGGCTTACCGTTGGGGCAATAGTGGTTGCAAAGCGCGCTTATTTTGTCGATCTTTTTGAGGGCGATCAGCTTAAGCATTACCTCAGTTTGTTTTCCATCATCTGGTCAACCGGGCCAATTGTGGCACCTTTTATTGGTGGTTACCTGCAAACGGTTTTTGGCTGGGAATCTAACTTCTATTTCCTGGGTGGTTTTGCCCTGGTTTTTGCTCTGCTAGAGTTTATGTTTAGCGGCGAAACTTTGAAGCATTTTACCGATTTCCAGTTGAAGAAAATAGCCAACATTTATGCCACTATGATTAAAACTACCAGTTTTACTTTGGGTATAGTTATGCTTGGACTGGCTTATTGTATGGTAATGGTTTACAACATGACTGGGCCATTTATTATTGAGCACCATTTGCATCTTTCGCCTGTAATTGCAGGATATAGCTCACTGGTATTGGGCTTTGCATGGATGGTAGGCGGTTTTATAGGGAAAGCCACCATTAACCGTCCGTTTTTTAAGCGATTGGCCATTAATTCAGTTTTGCAGCTGGTATTTGTGGTGTTAATGATGCTGAGCCTTAACTTTATCAGTAACCTTTACTCGCTGATCTTTTTTGCCTTTATTATTCACATTGGGGCAGGTTTTACTTTTAACAACTACTTTACCTTCTGTTTGAGTAAATTCCCTAAAAATGCGGGTATTGCCGGTGGTTTAACCGGAGGGATTACTTATGTTATTGTGTCGTTTTTGAGCTATGCAGTGGTAAGCCTGGTGCCGGCAAAGGATGAACGGAACCTGAGCTATAGCTATTTGATTATGATTGTAATCTCATTAATCGTCATGTTTATGATTTTGAAAGTAAGAAAAAGAGAAGTGGCGGATTAAGGCAACCAGATTTTCAAATTTAAACGCAAACAAAAAGTCGTAGCGAATGCTACGACTTTTTGTTTTTTTGAGCGGAAAAGCTTTTACCTTCCACCTTTAAACCTTCTACCTTGCCCTATCCTAGTTTATCCAGTTCACCTTTTACAAAGCTGGCCAGTTCTTTTACATATTCGGCGCTAAAGTCGAACTTAATTCCGGCAGTTTCATAAATCTCGTTCATTGGTTTAGTGTAACCCAAAGCCAGTGCGGCAAGGTATTGGTCTAATGCTTTTTCAGGATTTTCCTTGTAGTTTTTCCAAACCGCAATGGCACCTAGCTGGGCAATTGCGTACTCTATGTAGTAAAAAGGAACTTCGAACAAATGCAGCTGTTTTTGCCAGATATTGCCGAATTGTTGCTCCAGGCCATCCCAGTTGGCAAAGCCCGCACCAAAGCGGTTATAAATCTGCTTAAAAGTTTCTTCGCGGTCTGCAGCAGTATGGTTAGGGTTCGTGTAAATCCAGTGCTGAAACTGGTCGATTACGGCTACCCATGGCAATGTTTTTAAAACATCGGCAAGCTGTTCCTTTTTAGCGCGGATTAAATCTTCCTCGTTATCGAAATAAACATCCCATTTATCCATAGAAATTAATTCCATGCTCATTGAGGCCAGTTCGGCTACTTCCGACGGGCAATGTTTAAAGTCGTTCAATTCTAAATTAGCGGTTAAGAAGGTGTGAACAGCGTGCCCTCCTTCGTGTACCATCGTGGTTAAATCGCGGAGCGAGTTGGCCGAATTCATGAAGATAAACGGTGCTCCGGTTTCGGCCAGAGGATAGTTGTATCCGCCAGGAGCTTTGCCTTTTCTGCTCTCTACATCAAAAAGGTTGTTGGCTTTCATGGTTGCTAGTTTTTCGCCCAGCTTAGGATCGATGGCGTTAAAGCAGGCAATGCTTTTGTCAATTAGTTCTGCGCCGTTGTTGAAAGGCTTTAATGCAGCCTTACCACTAACACTCACCTCTAAATCCCATGGTTTTAAAGTATCTAAGCCCAGTGCTTCCCTGCGTTTCTCAGCCTGTTCTTTCAAAATCGGAACAATCTCTTTCTCAATGGCGTTTGCAAAGTCGTAGCAATCTTGCGGGGTATAATCAAAACGGCCTAAAGCCTGAAACATGTAATCGCGGTAATTTTCAAAACCTGCATTCAGAGCCACCTGATTACGTAGTCTGATCAATTCATCAAACAAGATATTTAAATCGTCTTTATCAACAAGGCGACGCTGCTGGATGGTTCTGAAAGCATTTTCGCGCACTTCGCGGTTTAAATCTTTAACCAGAATAGAAGCCTGCTCCAGCGTATATTCCTGACCATTAATTTCTACGCTCATAGCGCCTGTAATGCTCTGGTACTTCTGTTGCTTAACCTGCAGTTCGGTAAACAGTTCGATATTTTCTTCGCGAAAAAGTTCCAATGCCTTTTTAACCGACCTGTTATAAACGAAATATTTTTCCTTATCGAGTTCATCCATGAACGGACTTTCAACAAATTTCTTATTTAGCTCGTTAGACAGTGGCGATATTTTCGGCGAAATTTCGGTAGCGAAATATTGAAAACTTTTAACCAGTTCTTCGTTGGCCGTATCGCAGCTCATTTTAATGTAACGCCAGGCAAAATCTTCCTCTAAAGCCGCTTCAAGCTCCGAACGGTCTTTAAGCCATTGCACTAATTCTGCGTTGCTCGTAATGCTGCGGTTTTGCAATTCATCAAAAATAGGGGCCAGGCTTTCCCAGGTAATGGTTAGATCCTGTGGAATATATGTTCTTGGTTTTTTGGTGATGATCATGGTTAGTTTAATTATTGAATTAGAGAGTTATTGAATGAAAGAATGGAAGTTGAGGGATTTAATGCAAAAACTCAATCATTTCGTCATTCAAATTCATTCATTTCTATTGTTTAATTATTGAATGACAGAATGATGGAATGAGTGAATTTGATTAGTTACACAAAACAAAACATTCAGTCATTAAGAATTCACTCATTTCTTATTGTTTAATTATTGAATGACTGATGGAATTTGATTAGTTACAAAAAGCATTTAATCATTAAAAATTCTCTCCTTCACTCATTTCTATTTATGTCTCAAATACGCATCTATTAAAAAACAAATGGCAAATACCACCGAAGCATAACCATTTAAGGTTTGAAATGCCCGGTTTACTTTGCTAATGTCGTTTGGTTTTACAAGCAGGTGCTGATAAATCAACATAGAGCAGAAAAATACAATTCCTACATAATAAACCCAGCTAAATTCGGTAAAGAATACGGGTAATATTACGCAGACTGCCGAAAATACATGCAGCAAAACCGAAACGTTCAGTGCATTTTTTATGCCAAGAGCAGATGGAATAGAATGTAATTTTTCTTCGCGGTCGAAATCTTCGTCCTGCAATGCATAAATGATATCGAAACCACTTACCCAGAACAACACGGTTAAAGAATATAAAACCGGAACCAAAGCAAACTGACCGGTTACAGCGATATATGCCCCAATTGGTGCCAGCGATAGGCCCAGACCTAATACCAGGTGGCACAGTGCCGTAAACCTTTTGGTGTAACTATAAAATAATACTACAAACAGGGCCACCGGCGATAAATAAAAACAAAGCGGATTAATAAAATAGGTAGCAATGGCAAATAATACGCAATTGATGATCACAAAAGTTAGCGCTTCATTTGCCGAAACTTTCCCTGCAGGGATATCGCGCATTTTAGTACGTGGGTTTTTGGCATCGATATTCCGGTCGAGGTAGCGGTTAAAAGCCATGGCCGAGTTGCGTGCAAAAACCATACAGAGCAAAACCAATATTAATTTGTACCACGAAAAGGGATTATCGGTGGTAGTTACACCCAAAAAGAATCCGATCATGGCAAAAGGTAATGCAAAAACCGAGTGTGCAAATAATACGAGTGAAAAGTATTTTTTCATTTATTGGTAATGGTTAACTGTTATTATTGGTTAATAGTCGATGGTTAATGGCAGGTTGTAAATTACAAATGAACCAATGACCAGTGAACTATTGAACCTTAAAACCGCTTATAATCCGTAGGGACTACAAAATCATTATTTACTTCATGGATGAAGTTCAGCACTTCTTCTTTTCCCAGGGCTTTTTCGGCCGAAGTGATAAAAGTTGCCGGAATTTCTTCGAAAAATTCACCCAGTTTACGTCTAAAGCCTGCCACATTTTTTTGTGTGGTGGTCATGCCTTGTTTATCGGCTTTGGTAAAGATTAAAGAAAAGGGAATTTGTTTTTCGCCCAGCCAGTAACAAAATTCAATATCAATTTGTTGCGGCTCCAAGCGGCTATCGATCAAAACAAAAACGCATTGTAAGCTTTCTCTTTTGGTAAGGTAAGCGCGGATAAATTTTTCCCACTTTTCGCGACTTGTTTTCGAAACTTTGGCATAACCGTAACCTGGCAAATCAACAATATACCAGGCATCATTAACCAGAAAGTGATTGATAAGCTGTGTTTTCCCCGGACGTTGAGATGTTTTTGCCAAACCATGCTGATTAACCAACATGTTGATTAATGAAGATTTACCCACATTAGAGCGACCAATAAAGGCATACTCGGGCATTGTTGGTGGCGGCAAAGCCGAAACCTGGGTGTTGCTGCATATAAATGCTGCTGTTTTGATAACCATGATGCAAAGGTAATAATTAGTTTTGAGTTGGGGGGGTGGAGTTGGGAGCTTGAATTTACCGAGGTCAACGCTTCGTAAAGTTTATAGGAATCACTAAACTGCAAACTCTAAACTCCCAACTGCAAACTCTTTTCTCTATCTTTGCCACATATCATGAATCAGAATATCACTCCATATCAGGTAGCAGATGCAACCAAAAAAGAACAGGTTGCAACCATGTTCAATAATATTTCGGGCACTTACGATTTTTTAAACCATTTTCTTTCACTGGGCATTGATGTGCTTTGGCGCAAAAAGGCCATTAAAGAACTCGTTTCAATTCACCCGAGAACAATGCTTGATGTCGCTACCGGAACCGGCGATTTTGCTTTTGAAGCCATTAAAAAGCTTCATCCCGAAAAGGTAATCGGTGTTGATATTTCTGAGGGTATGCTCGAAGTAGCCAAAAAGAAAATCAATGAGCGCAGTTTGAACGAAGTTTTTTCGGTTCAGGTTGGCGATTCGGAAGGCTTGCATTTTGACGATCACACCTTCGATGCCATTACCTGTGCTTATGGGGTGCGTAATTTCGAAAACCTGGAAAAAGGTTTGGCCGATATGTACCGCGTGCTTAAACCAAATGGAAAAATGGTGATACTCGAATTTTCGAAACCCAAAGTTTTTCCGGTGAAGCAACTTTATAGTTTCTATTTTAAACAGGTAACTCCTTTTTTCGGTAAACTGTTTTCTAAAGATCACCGGGCTTATACATACCTGCCCGAATCGGTGGCGGCTTTTCCCGATGGAGAAGATTTTACGGCACTGATGCAAAAAATTGGTTTTAAAAGTACCAAACACAAAAGTTTAACGTTTGGAATAAGTTCGATATATACCGGAACTAAATGATAAAAAAATTAAGCCTCATTCTTTCACTCTTTAGCATTTCTACAGCCGCTCTTGCTCAAAACTGGGGTGGTGGTATAGATGATGAGGACTGGAGTTTTGGTTTTAATTTTCAATACATTTCGGCAGAATATAAAATCCTCAAAAAACAGAACTGGCGGGCACCTTTTTACGAGATGCCTAACAGCAACGGCGTTTCTTACGATCCCGCTTCGGGTACAATGGTTACCAATTCGTTAAATTCCATTTCGAGCAAACCTTCACAGGGTTTCGGTTTGGGTTTTGTAATGAACAGGAATATTTCCGAAAATTTCGATATCCGCTCTACACCTTCACTTATTTTTAGCGATAGGGTAGTGAGTTACGAATATGTGCCAACCGATCCGGTTAATGTGGGCAACGGGCAAACCAAGAATTTTCAAACCCTGGTTGATAAGAAAGTACAGGCTACCATGTTCGAATTTCCGCTGGGTGTTAAAATCAAATCGAACCGCTTAAATAATTTCAGGGCTTATTGGCTGGGTGGTGCAAAATATTCGATCGATATTGCCTCTAAAAAGAAAACTTTTGATGAAGGCGAAAGCGCGGTAAACAAATTGCTCAAAAACGAACGGAATTACCTTTCGTACGAAACGGGAATCGGTTTTGACCTTTATTTTGAGTATTTCAAAATGTCGCCCGAAATTAAACTGTCGTATTCTACAAGCGATATACTGAAGCACGACGATACAGCTTATGCTAATCCGATCGATAAGTTGAAATTGCGTCAATTCACGTTCAGTTTGATTTTTCAATAGTCTTTAACATTCAAAAAAACTTATCTTTGTCTACGTAGGTAGATTAAACTGGTTTTTAACCGTAAAGTTTACCGTGACTTAAATTCATAAATATGTCTAAAATCGCATTAATTACAGGTGCAACTTCTGGTATTGGCGAAGCTTGCGCACATACATTTGCCCAACAAGGATACCACTTAATACTTTTGGCCCGCAGAGAAGAAAGACTGGCCAAAATAGCCCATCATTTGGCAGATAAATATGCGATTGAAATTAAACAGGTTATTGCAGATGTGCGGAGCAAGGAAAGCTTAACTACTGCTTTAGAAGTTTTGCCAGCTGAATGGAAAAAGGTAGATGTGCTGGTTAATAATGCAGGTTTAAGCCAGGGATTAGACCCGATTGATAAAGGCAATACCGACGATTGGGATACGATGATCGATACCAATGTGAAGGGATTGCTTTATGTAACCAAAATTGTTTCCAACTGGATGATCCCGAACAAATCGGGACACATTATTAACATCGGTTCTATTGCAGGTAAAGAAGTTTATCCAAATGGAAATGTATATTGTGCCAGCAAACATGCGGTTGATGCCCTGAGCAAAGGCATGCGTATCGATCTTTTGCCCTATGGCATTAAGGTTACCGAAATTAATCCCGGCATGGTAGAAACAGAATTTTCGGTGGTGCGTTTTAAAGGTGATGAAGACCGTGCAAAAAAGGTTTACGAAAACCTGGAGCCGTTAATTGCCGATGATATTGCCGATGCGATATGGTATGTAGTAAGCAGACCTAAACATGTAAACATTAACGATATGCTGATTATGCCAACTGTACAGGCAACAGCAACAATTATAAATAGAGGTTAGTCAGGTTAACTGTATAAACTGTTTAAATTGGTTAACTGCTCAGGCGCCTAACCTTTGAAACCGTTTAAATTGATAAACTGTACAATTAACCGATTTGAACAATTAACCGATTAACCATTTAAAAGAAAATGATATCAACAACAATAGATCAGGAAATAAAAAAAGCCATGTTGGCTAAAAACAATGCACAGTTAAGAGGTTTAAGGGCTATAAAGGCTGCTTTACTTTTGGCTAAAACCGAAAAAGGTTCTTCAGAAGAAATTACAGAAGAAACTGAGCTTAAAATCCTTCAGAAACTGATTAAACAACGTCGCGAATCGGCAGATATTTATAAACAGCAAAACCGTGAGGATTTGTATCAGGTAGAAGAAGAAGAAATTGCAGTAATTAACCAGTTTTTGCCTAAACAATTGGATAGGGCAGAGGTTGCGGCAATTATCGAAACGGTAATCAAACAATCTGGCGCTACATCGGTTAAGGATATGGGGAAAGTAATGGGCATGGCGAACAAAGAACTTGCCGGTAAAGCCGATGGTAAATTGATTGCCGAAATTGTTAAAGAGCAACTAGCCTAGTTTGGAGGTAAAAGCAGAAAGATCACAGCTGAAAGACCAAAGCTTATAGCGTGTTTACCGCTTACCGATTTTATGCTTTACGCTTTGCAAAAGGCGTTTTTAGACCGTTTTCGATTTTATTTCAGAAAAATGGCAAAGAAATGCAAAAATTTAATTTTACTCTACTAACTTAGTAGCACAGTACCATCCTATTTATATATATGACATACCAGGTAATAGAAGAAGACGGATTTAAATACATCGAAGCTGGAAAAGGCGAAACGCTGGTATTGCTGCACGGCCTAATGGGCGAATTGAGCAATTGGGAGCCGGTTATCGATCATTTTAAAGACCGCTATCATGTAGTAATCCCGATTTTGCCGATATACGACTTACCCATTTTAACACTTGGTGTAAAGGCTCTATCGAGGTACCTGCATCGGTTTTTGAAATTCAAGAACTTGAATCAGGTAGTGCTGGTAGGTAACTCTCTTGGTGGCCACGTAGGTTTGGTATTTACAGTTGCCCATCAGGAATTTGTTAAGGCCCTGGTTTTAACAGGTAGTTCTGGTTTATACGAAAATGCTTTTGGAGGTTCTTTCCCACGCAGAGAGAGCTACGATTATATTAAAGAGAAAGTAGAATTTACGTTTTATGATCCGGCTACGGCAACCAAAGAGCTCGTTGATGACGTATTTAAAACAGTTAACGATAGATCGAGAGTAATTCGTATCTTAACCATGGCAAAATCGGCTATACGCCATAACATGGCCAAAGAATTATCGAAAATTACCATCCCGGTTTCGTTAATCTGGGGAAAAAACGATAAAGTTACGCCACCAGAAGTGGCTGAAGAATTTCACGAACTGTTGCCCAATTCTGAGTTGAACTGGGTTGATAAATGCGGACATGCACCTATGATGGAGCATCCCGGAATATTTAATGCTTTTTTAGAGAAATTTTTAGACAGGATATTGTTAAAATAATGTTTGCTCAAGAAATCATATCGAAAGTTATACCAACACTGAGAAGCGATGACACGGTGCAAAAGGCTTTAGATCGGATGAACGATTTTAAACTAAAGCACTTGCCGGTTGTTAACGAAACCGCTTTTTTGGGCCTGGTAGCAGAAGATGATTTATTGAACATTCATAACCACGATACCCTTTTAAACAATGCATCGGTAAACCTGCTTAATGTATTTGTACAGAGCGATGCACATACCTACGATGTGATCAGGCTGCTGAGCCAGTTAAAGCTTACAGCTGTTCCGGTTTTAGACCAGCAGAAAAATTATGCAGGTATAATTCCCATCAGTAATGTGGTTGATGCGGTTGCCCAACAGTACGCTGTAAATGAGCCAGGTGGCATTATTGTACTCGAAATCAGTAATCGCGATAACTCACTGGCACACATTTCGCAAATTGTAGAAGCCGATAATGCACAAATTCTTTCTTCTTACGTGAATTCTTTTGCAGATTCTACACGTTTAGAAGTAACATTAAAAGTAAATAAAACTGAAATTACTTCATTGGTAGCTTCTTTCGAAAGATATGATTATCAGGTAAAAGAAGTGTACAACAACACACAGATTGATGATGGGTCGCAGGAGCGTTACGATTCGTTCATGAATTATTTAAATGTATAAACCTACTTTATGAGGATTGCAATTTACGGGAGAGATTTTAACGATACGGTTTTGCCGTACGTTCAGGAGGTCTTTAATCATCTGGCCGAACACCATATCCAGCCCGTTTTATATTCGAAATTCAAAACTTCACTACAAGGCAAAATTAAACTGCCCGAAAATACTGTTATTTTTCATAACCATAGCGAGTTAAAAGAACAGGCCGATGTGCTGCTAAGCCTTGGGGGCGATGGTACGCTGTTAGATACTTTATCGCTGATTCGCAATTCGGGTATTCCCGTAATCGGGATCAATTTTGGTCGCCTGGGTTTTCTGGCCAGTATCAATAAAAATGAGATAGGGGATGCGCTGCAAGCCCTGATCAATAAAGAATATACTTTAGATACCCGCTCACTGCTTACCTTAGAATCGGAAAACGGCTTGTTTGGCGAAGAAAACTTTGCCTTAAACGATATTACCATTCACCGCCGTGATAATTCGGCCATGATGATTATTCATGCCTCTATGAATGAGGAGTTTATTAACTCTTATTGGGCTGATGGGTTGATTATCGCCACACCAACAGGCTCTACCGCTTATTCTTTGAGCTGCGGTGGCCCGATTATTTATCCCGATTCTGAAAATTTTGTGGTTACGCCTATTGCGCCGCACAACTTAAATGTAAGACCGGTAGTAGTGCCTGATGATAATAAACTCTCGTTTGAGGTAGAAGCCAGGGAATCGAAATTTCTGGTTTCATGCGATAGCCGTACGGTAACAGTAGAGCGGTCGGTAAAAATTACCATCAGAAAAGCCGATTTTTGTGTAAATCTTATCCGCCTTAACAATGAAACGTATTTAAACACGTTAAGGAATAAATTATTATGGGGAATCGATACCCGTAACTACTAGATATGACGCCAAATAAACCACTCTTCCTTATCCTCTTATTTCTTTTGGGCGGACAGCTTGTTCGTGCACAGGAAGGAGAGCCTTCATGGGAGCTGGGTTTAATGGCAGGTGGAGCAGGTTACATGGGCGATCTGAACCAAAACAACCCCTTGCAAATTAGTGGTTTTTCTGGTGGAGCCTATGTTAAACGCAATTTTAACCAATACCTGGGGGTACGCTTAAATTATACTTACGGCCAAATACAGGCTAAAGATTCCGAATCAAACAATGCCCAGTTCAGGGAACGAAACCTGCAGTTTAAAACAGCTTTAAACGAATTTAGCGGGATAGTAGATTTTAACTTCTTTAATTTTAATATTGGCGGTGGAACCCGGCAGTTTACACCTTATCTGTTTACAGGTGCCGGTTTTGTAGTGTTTAAACCAACAGTAAAAGTTGATGGGGAGAAATACCGCTTAGACAGGCTGGCTACTGAGGGTCAGGAAAATGGCTACAAGAATGTGGTTTTAACCATTCCGTATGGATTGGGCTTAAGGTACAATTACAAAGATACCTGGAGTGTTTTTACCGAAATAGGCTACCGCACTCCGTTTACCGATTATATCGATGATGTAAGTGGACGCTATCCCGATAACCCCGTAATCAGGGGAAATGGGCAGAACCGGGTTAATTTATCCGATCCTTCTGTTAGCCAAATCGGATATCCCGGTACACAAAGAGGCGATTTTAGAAAAAGGGACACTTATCTATTTGTTAGTGTTGGCATATCTTTTACCTTTGTATCCTCAAAATGCTATTCCTTTTAAGCTGATTTTGACATAATTAATGGGATTTAAAGAACAAATAGACTATAGCCGCCTGCCAAAGCACATTGCCGTAATTATGGATGGCAACGGAAGATGGGCAAAAGGCCAGGGAAAAGTGCGGGTTTTCGGACATGAGCAAGGTGTACTTTCTGTAAAAGATATTGTGGAAGGCTGTGTAGAGGTGGGTATTGAATACCTTACCCTGTATGCCTTTTCTACCGAAAACTGGAACAGGCCTAAAGAAGAGGTAGATGCTTTAATGCAGATTCTCATTTCGACTATCAACAACGAAACCGAAACACTTAATAAAAATAATATTAAGCTTAATGCCATCGGCAATATCGAATCGTTACCGCAAGCCTGCATCAACGATTTAAAAGAAGCCATGGATAAAACAGCCCACAACGAAAAATGCACCTTAACGCTGGCGTTAAGTTACAGTGCTAAGTGGGAGATTTTAGAAGCAGCCAAAAAAATTGCTGCCGAAGTTAAAAACGGTACCATTTCTTTGGCCGATATAGATGAAAACTTGTTTTCTTCTAAGTTAACAACAGTAAATATCCCCGATCCGGAGTTAATGATCAGAACAAGTGGCGAGCACCGGATTAGCAACTACCTGCTTTGGCAGATGGCTTATACCGAGTTTTATTTTACTGATGTTTTGTGGCCGGATTTCAGGCGCGAAGATCTTTTCGAGGCCATTGTAGACTATCAAAAACGCGAACGCCGTTTTGGTAAAATTAGCGAGCAATTAAACTAATTTTTCTTTTAACACTTTTTAACAAGCGTTTAAACTAACTTAGCACCACTTTTATACGATAAATGAAACCATAACAGGGTAACGGTTTAAAGAAATATTTGCTTACAAAACATTGTTACCTTCGTGGCCATTACTGAACAAATTATTTTAATGAAAAGAATATTTCAAGTTTTAATCCTACTAGTTTTAGCCGCTCCGGCCTTTGCTCAAATACGTCCACAAGGTCAGGCGCCGGCAACCCCCTCTTTAAAGGTTGGTGGCTTAGATCTCGATTATTTTAGTCCAAAAGAATATATCATTGGTGGTACCACAGTAACCGGAACCCAATATTTAGATAAAGAAGTTTTAATTACCCTTTCTAAATTAACCAAAGGGGATAAAATTGTGCTTCCGGGTGAGGCAACTTCTGACGCGATTAAAACGCTTTGGGCACAGGGCTTATTTGATGATGTAAAACTTAACATCGAAAAATTTGTTCAGGATTCAGTTTATTTTGAAATCGAAGTGGTTGAGCGTCCGCGTTTAAGCTCTATCGATTTGAAAGGAATCAGTAAATCGCAAAGAACCGCTATTCAGGAAAAACTTAACGATAAAACCGGTAAAATTGTAAACGATAACTTATACAATACCACATCGGCCATTGTAAAAAAATACATGCTGGATAAAGGCTTTTTCTTTACCACCATCGATTATAAAACCCGTAAAGATCCGAATGCCGAAAACAGTGTTGTTTTAGAAGCCAACATTAACAAAGGAAGCCGCGTAAAAGTACAGCATATCGATTTTACCGGCAATACAGAATTTAAATCTGCCAAGCTTAGAAAATTCCTTAAAAACCCTAAGCAATTTGCCTGGTGGCGTTTCTGGGGCTCTGGAAAATTCTCAAAAGAGAAATACGAAGAGAACAAGGTAAAAATGATCGGCAAGATGCAGGAAAAAGGTTACCTGGACGCTACGTTATTAAAAGATACCATTTACCAGTATAACAAAAAAAGGGTTAACATCCGCATGGACCTTTACGAAGGAAAGAAATACTATGTGGGTAGTGTAAGCTGGGCAGGTAATGCCATTTATCCGGATAGTATTTTAAATAAAGTATTAACCATCGAAAGAGGTGATGTATTTAGCGAAGAGCGTTTAAACAAAAAATTAAACGGTGGTGGCGAAAACGGTGGCGATATCAATAGTTTGTATACCGATAACGGTTACTTAACTTTCAACATCGATCCGGTTAAAACCATTCGTGGCGATACGGTAGATGTAGAGCTTCGCATGTACGAAGGACCGCAATACACCAACAACCGCATTACTTTAAAAGGTAACACCATTACCAATGATAAAGTGGTACTGCGTGAGATCCGCACTAAGCCGGGACAAAAATTTAACAAAAGCGATTTAATCCGTACCATCCGTGAGATTGGTCAGTTGGGTAACTTCGACGAATCTAAAACTGTTCCAACACCGCGCCCTAACCCGGCCGATGGTACTGTGGATATCGAATATGCAGTTGAGGAAAAACCTTCAGATCAGATTGAGCTTTCAGGTGGTTTTGGTGGTGGCCGTATTATCGGTACCCTGGGCTTAACTTTCAACAACTTCTCGTTGCGTAATTTGTTTAACTTAAAAGCATATAAACCACTTCCAAAAGGAGATGGACAAAAATTAAGCTTACGTGGACAAACCAACGGTAAATATTACCAATCGTATAGTTTCTCTTTCTCTCAACCTTGGTTTGGTGGCGAGAAACCGGTAAGTTTTGGTGTAAGTGCATTTACTTCACTACAATCAAACGGTTTAAGTTCTGATAATGCTTCATTCCAGAAAATCCGTTTAAATGGTGTAACCGTAAGTTTGGGTAGAAGATTAAACTGGCCGGATAACTATTTCCAGTTAAGCCATGCCATTAACCTGCAACAATACATTTTAAATAACTATGCAGGTTATTTGTTCAGCACCGGTACTTCTTACAACTTAAACTTATCACAAGAGATTAGCCGCGATTCAAGAGATTCGCCGATTTTCCCGAAATCAGGTTCGTTCCTGCGTTTCACTATTCAGGCTACGCCGCCATACTCGTTGTTTAACAAAACCAACTATGCTACGGCATCTGATAAAGAAAAATATCGCTTTACCGAATACCACAAATGGAAATTCGATTCGCAGTGGTACCAACGTGTAGTAGGTAATTTGGTGATCAAAGCACAGGCACAGTTTGGTTTCTTGGGTCAGTATAACAAAGCAGTAGGCCAATCAGCATTCGAGCGTTTTAAACTGGGTGGTGATGGTATGCAAGGTTTCGATTTCTTACAGGGATCAGAGCTAATTGCGATGCGTGGTTATTCAAACAATACGGTTATTCCGGTAGGATCTGATCCGAGCATTGCACAACAATCAGGTAGCCCGATTTATACCAAATATGTATTAGAGGCACGTTACCCGGTTATTGCAAGTCAGCAGGCAACAGCATTTATTTTAGCCTTTGCAGAAGGTGGTAACACCTGGAACAGGTTTAGCGATTTCAATCCGTTCAATATCCGCAGATCAGTAGGGGTGGGTGCACGTATCTTTTTACCGATATTTGGTTTACTGGGTATTGATTATGGTTACGGTTTTGATGCTATCCCAGGCTTACCTGATGCGAACAAAGGACAGTTCCACTTCAGTATCGCACAACAATTAGGTGGATTTTAATTGATAAAAAGTAAAAAATTAACTAATTATGCAATAAATCATTGCAAGTTGAGTTTAAACAAAGCTTAGGTTATTAACGATATCATTAAACACACACACAAATGAAAAAGTATCTTTTTATCGCATTCCTGCTTTGCACATCTTTCGGTGCCTTTGCACAGAAGTTTGCTTATGTAGACACGGAGTATATTTTAAAACATTTACCGGAATATAAATCGGCTTTGAGTCAGTTGGAAGTGGCTTCTAAACAATGGCAGCAACAGGTAGATCAAAATTTCTCTGAAATTGACAGGATGTACAAAGCTTACCAGGCAGATCAGGTTTTATTAACCGATGATATGCGCAAGCGCCGCGAGAACGAAATTATTGAAAAAGAAAAACAGGCTAAAGAATTTCAACGTTCTAAGTTTGGTCCTGACGGAGATCTTTTTCAGAGCAGAAGTAAGCTGATTAAACCCATACAGGATAAAGTTGCAGATGCCATTAAACAGATTGCAAAATCTAAGTATCTGGATTTCATTTTTGATAAGAGCAGCGAAGCAACCATGATGATTTATGCAAGCAGCAGTTACGATGTAAGTAATGATGTAATTGTAAAATTAGGTTACAAACCAGGGACTGTAAATAATTAGTATATTCGGCCCTTTGAATTTAAGGAACAAACAATTAGAAAAAATAAAAAAAGTAAAATAGAACGATGAGAAAGTTAATTAACGTATTCTTTGTAGCAGCAGGTTTATTGTTTACAGCGAATATGGCAAGTGCTCAACAAAAATTAGGGCACATTAATTCTGAAGAGGTATTTGCAAATTTACCTGATGCTAAAGCAGCTCAAACAACTTTAGAAACCTTGGGTAAACAAAAACAAGCTGATATTGATGCAATGATCAAAGAATATCAGACAAAATTGAAAAACGCACAAGACAAAGAAAAAACTTTAAGCGAGGCTAACAAAGAAACTGTAGGTAAAGAATTACAGGTTGCTGGTCAGGAATTACAGGATTTAGAGAAACGTATCACTGATGCTCGTACAAAAGCTTCACAAGATATCGGTACTAAACAAGGTGAGTTATTCCAGCCAATCCAGGCTAAAGTTGCAACTGCAATTTCAGCTGTAGCTAAAGAAAAAGGTTTAGCTTACGTTTTCGATATCGCAAACGGACAAGGTGGTAACAACCTGGTTTTCTGGGAAGGTGGTGATGATATCACAGCTGCAGTTAAAACTAAATTAGGTATTACAGCAACTGCTGCAAAACCAGCTGCACCTAAAAAGTAATACTGAGTCGGGAGTTCGAAGTTAAAAGTCTCCTTCCCAGTTCAAAAATATAAAGCGGAATTAAGTTTAACTTAGTTCCGCTTTTTTGTTTTAAAGCGTTTACCTAATACTTCCTGGATTCGTCCTGCTGAACTTGTTTCAGCATCTCAAATGAAATCATTATTAGATGGTAATAACCTCGAGGGAATGCATACTAAATAGTTTGTAAGCTGAGGGTTAATTTATTTCATAAAATCAATATTTGTCATTGCGAGAAGGTTTTTTCAGCCGACGAAGCAATCTTACAACGATCGCTAGTTGAAACTAAAATGATGCTTTTATCCGCCCATAGTAGTTAGATTACCTGCCTGCAGCAGGCAGGCTTTGTACCTCAGCAATGACGATTTTCTACTGGAAGTTTTTGTACAGAGGGACCTTCAAATATTCTTTGAGGGGTATAATGCTTAAAGGTTGTAATGTTGGAAGGTTCTGCTCCCTGAACATTAAAACGTTTCAACATTTTAACTTTCCAACATTTAAACGTCCAACCTTCCAAATTAAAACTACCTTTACAACAAAAACCTCAATTAACCGATTAAAACAATTAACCCTTAAATAAGTATGCAGGATAACGCCCCAATAGGTATTTTCGATTCAGGTTACGGAGGTTTAACGGTATTCCGTTCAATTGCCAATCAGCTGCCCAATTACAACTACATCTATTTAGGCGATAATGCGCGTTCGCCCTATGGCGACCATGCTTTCGATACCATTTATAAATATACTTTAGAATGTGTGGAGTGGCTTTTTGCCAAAGGTTGCCGTTTGGTAATCCTGGCCTGTAATACGGCTTCAGCTAAAGCACTTAGAACCATTCAGCAGCGCGATTTGCCTGCCAGATATCCTGATAGGAGAGTGCTAGGTGTAATCAGGCCTACCGCCGAGGTAATCGACCAGTATACCACAACCAAACAAGTAGGGGTAATGGGTACCAGGGGAACGGTTAATTCGCAATCTTACCTGTTAGAAATCAATAAGTTTTTTCCCGATATACACGTTTACCAGCAAAGCTGCCCAATGTGGGTGCCGCTCATTGAAAACAATGAACACCTGCAGTCGGGTGCCGATTTTTTTATTCAGGAATATTGCAATCAATTGCTGAGCCAGTCGGCCGGTATAGATTGTGTGCTGCTGGCCTGCACGCATTACCCTTTGTTAATGCCAAAATTAAAAACGGTATTTCCGCCCCATATCAACGTTTTGGCGCAGGGCGACATTGTAGCCGCCAGTTTGGTAGATTATTTAAAAAGACATCCTGAAATCGAAGAAAAACTGGGTAGACAAGGCGAAAGGCATTTCTACACCAGTGGTGATCCGGTTGCATTTGATGAACATGCTTCTATATTTTTTGGCGAAGCGCTGAAATCGAATAAAATGTAGATTACTGGTTTAGTGGTTCATTGGTTCACTTGTTCAATGGTTTAGCAGGGAGCGAAGTTTAAATGTTAACTGTTTGAATTGGTTAACTGAAAATTGCCAACTGTGAACTGCCAACTGAATACCATTCCTTTATATTGGCTGTCTTTTTCAACCGCTTAACCGACTCCAAACTCCCGGCTGTTTTACTTTGATTTATCGCTGCACACTGCAGGAAGGTTTCAAAGTACCTTTGATTTGTCGCTGCACATTGCAGGAAGCTTTCAAAGTAAAATAAGGATTTCGTGTTAACCAGCGCTAATTCAGCATGCAGGGGCACCAATAAACTATTTGTTTAACCGGTTAGCTGACTCCGAACTCCAAACTCCCCACTCCAAACTAACTTACTGCGGTAACTTTTCAACCCTCACCAATACTGTTGGCGACGATAAAGCGTCTAAAAAGGAAACTACTGCATCCTTTTCGGCAATACTTAATTTAAGGCCTTTTAACAACTTATCGTTCTTTGGTAATAAAGGATCATTTACCTGTTCGGGTTTAACGCGCTGGTTCGGCATGCCTACGTTGTACATATTCATTACGCCGTCCATATCCGGAAATAAACCATTGTGAAACCATGGCGCTGTTTTCATTACATTCCTTAAACCCGGTGTTTTAAATTTACCCACATCTTCGGCCTTTTTGGTTACGTTATACAAACCCAAATCTTCGTATTTACGGCCATAATAGGTTAAACCATCATTGTGGAATTCGTTATCGGTAAAGAATGGCCCGTTATGGCAGTTAATGCAACGCGCCTTAGTGCGGAACAAGTGTAGACCTACCAATTGTTGATCGGTTAAGGCTTTTTTATCCTTCGCCAGAAAACGATCAAAAGGAGTTCTTCTGCTCACAATGCTGCGCTGAAAGGTAGCCAGGCTTTCAAAAATACGTTTATTGGTAATTTCTTTCGAGCCAAATGCAGCAGTAAAATACGGTTTGTAGCCCTTAATCTTGCTTAGTTTTTTTGGTAAAACTTTCATGTCCTGGTGCATCTCATTATGCGCTGCCACCGGACTACCGGCCTGCTCTTCGAGGCTGTTGGCGCGCCCATCCCAAAACAGGCGTTTGTAAAACCAAACATTCTCTAATGAAGGTGCATTGCGGATATTGCTTAAATGATCGTGACCAATGGATACCTGGCGACCATCTATCCAGTGTAAATCTGGCACATGGCAGCTAGAGCACGAAATCTGATTGGAACCCGATAAACGCGGATCGAAGAATAAAATTTTACCCAGCTCTACCACATTTTTAACCGAGTCGTTTTTTAAATCGACAGGAGAGGGAGGGAGTTCTCCTAGCTCCTGAAAAACCGCACCCTGATCAACCGTAGGTTTTGGCCACTCGCTGGTTGGTTTTGAATATACTTTGCGCAGGCTATCAATGCTCAGCTCGTAGTCGTCATTAAAATTAGCCGATTGAAAAGAAAATAAGATTAATCCGGTGAGAACGATGGCAAGCGCAGCAAAAACTCTATTCATGGGATCAAAAATAAAGATTTAAGCTGATATTGGAAGAAAAACGATCTTTGCCGGGGGCGCTTGTTAGGACCCTCCCAAAATCCTTTAAGTCATCTCTTCTCCAATAGTTAAGTCCAACCTTAATTCCAGCCTGGATTTGTTTAAACATGGGGATGCTATAATCTCCTGTAAGGTTAGCCCCAAACTTTGAGGTTGTATTGTAGGCGTAATCGTAATAAATTACATTTCTGGTGAATACGCCCACATTATTTGCTGTAGTGTTAAAATGTGAATTTAAATATTTATTGTAATGGGCCATTACACTGAAACCCCAATTGTGCTGCTGAGTGGTTTGTTTGTTTAATCCATATCCTATTGAAAAGTTAAGTTGATTAAACTGTATATCATTTCCAGCTAACCCATCCTGACGTTGTTCGCCAATTTTTTGTATACAAATGCTATAGTTATGGATTGCTTTTTTTTGATGGATGCTATATGTTGCCTTTGCTGAGATCGTATTGCTATTAAATATGTAGCTGTTAGATAAATATTCAATAATATAATTGTCGCCATCGTTATTATTGTATTGTAAATCAATACTCAAAGTGTTCAAAGCTATACCTTTTAACCATAACAACCTGAAATTTTGAGCTATATTATTATAATCAACATAATTAAAATAACCGCCGTCACTTCGGTAATAAAATTCCTGTTTCTCTTTGGTATAACGGTAATTAAAATAAACATCGCCGAAAGTAGTTTTTTCGGCAGCTAAGTTAATTTCTAATCCATTACGCTTAAAATCCGTATTGATGGACCTGTTTGTGTTATATTCTTGTGCTTCTCCGTAGCCGTTTATCAGGTATGTATTATATTCTGGTTTCACACTACCTTGTGAGAGGCTATTATTTTTGTAGCCAACATTTACTCTTTCTCTTCCATATCCATAGCGATAGCCAGCTCCTACACTTAGTTGTTTACTTAAATTGTACCCAGCTGTTGCCGTTAAATCAAATTGAAAATCTTTGATATCTCCTCTGGGGTCGTTTGTCGAATAATGATTTCCAATTCTGTAATCAGCACCTAATCCAATTGGCAAATTATTCTTTAGCATGTTTTTGCTTGCTAAGGCTTTAAGGTTGTAAACTGTCCTCTCATAATTTAAATCGATTGGGGAACCAAAGTAATACCGATTTGTCGGATTATACCTAGTAATATGTGCAAATTTGGTGCTATCCTCTACGGTCTTGTTAATGACAAACTGCCCCCATAGGCTAACCGTTTTAATTTGGGTTATACCTTCAGTGCTTAAGAAAGTTTCATAAAGTTTACTGGCATCCTGAGCATGCATAAGTGTCCCTTTACTATAATTATAACCTGCATTTATACTGCTGTATTGCTGAGGCATAAGTTTTTTAATGAAAAATGGGCTAGTTTTAGCAAAATCGTAAGCGCTGAATTTTACAGAATCACCAGAATATATTTTGCTTCTTGAGCTGATACTTAGAGAATCTGTATTTTGTCCTAATGCACATGAAACTGAGCTTAGGAAGAAAAGTATATATATAAATGTATGCTTCATTTGTCGGTTAATTCTGTTCTGATAACAGCGTAAATTATTTAAAAGCTCTTGGTGCAGCTAGTGGTAAGAAATCAAAATCTTCTAAAGAGTTGTTGGTATCTTTCAATACTTTTCTGCCATTTACAGTTGCCTCAGTTTTTCTAATTACTGATTGAGATGAATACGCTCCGGCGGGAACAAATGTGTATCCGGCATCCAGGGAAGCACCAAGCTTTTTAGGTACTCTTGATGCAGCTGAATAAGGTTGGGTTTCAACCGCATCGATGATATAGCTTACAGGTATCTGATAGTATTTCTCCGCTGTTGAGCTGGGTGGTGTAATTGAAGGAGCAGCGTATTGTTTTAAATTCTTTACATCCGTTGTTCCTTTGTTCCTGAAAATTACATAACCTATCCTTCCGGGATTATCAAATATCAAATCAGTTCCGTTATATGCAATTACCTCAACATTAGGGACATTAGGATTGTCAATGTCTGAAGCTAAAGGACGAGGTAAAAAAGGAGCATAATAAGCTTCAAAGTCAGCTCCACTTAAATCCACTGTAAGTGAAGGATCGCGAACAGAAATTGTTTTTCCATCCGTTCCTGTAAATGGTGATTTATGGTTTATGGCAGTTTGAGCTAAGATAATACTCTCACCGGCTTTAACAGGATATTGCTTCCCTGTGCCAGGTATCATTAAAAGCGTTCTTGCATAAACGAAGCCATTATTTGCATCTATATTACCTGGCATATCCTGCGATTTACTCCAGTCGTACTGTTGATTCTCAAGCCGGTAAACAGTTTTAGAAGTATAGTTTTGTATACCTATTGCTTCTGCAAAATATAAGCTATCAGCATATAATAACGAATCTGTATTATTATAAAACTCGATGAACTGATCCCTGAATAACGCACCATTGGTAGAATTGGACCCGGCATAATAAATTTGTTTTATTACCCAAGGACCAATAGAGCCTGAAACAAGGTCTAATTGGAGGCTCTGATCATCTTTTAATGAAATAACTTGATTTTTAACCGAACCATTAAATACTACTTCCTTATCAACAATTTCATTTGTAAGTGAAGTATATTGTGCTGCTGGTATGGTTATACTGGCAGTAATATCATAAACTCCCGGCGAAAGTTTTAAAATAGGAACAATACCGTCTGCTTTGGTAAATAAAGTATCATTAATATTAGTTTTTGTATTTTTAAGCACAATTCTAACATTTAGTAGTGGTAATACCTTGCCTAGATCTTTAGAAGCATAAGAAGTTTTGATTTGATACTGAACTGGATGTATTTCCGGACTCGTGTTTTTTTTGCATGCCGCAAAGGTGATGGTAAGAGCTAGAAATAAAAAAACTGATATTTTCATGTGCTATAATTTAATGGATAGTTCTGCACCAAATGTTGGTGTGCTGTTAGGAAATAAGTATTTGCCTGTTGACGACAAGTAATATGGCTGATGATTAAAGACATTGTAAACATTGAAGGCAAACTTGAAACGTTTTTTTATTTCCTTGGCAATGCTCAAATGATAATTAGAAATTACCTTAGGCAAATTATTTTCACTCTGTTCTTGTGGAGTGATATATAGATGGCCGTACAGCGGATTGTTCTTATCAAAATCAGTAATGGCAAAGTATTTATTCTGGCGGTTGTAATACCCTAACGGAATGCGAGAGCTTTCTCTATATATATTTTTGTTGTATAGATCAAACTCAGCAGTTAATGTAACAATTAAACTGATCTTCGGTATATGTGTTACGCTGGTTATTCTTCCGTTACTGTAGTAGTTCTTTGTACTTAAAGGCTCGTAAACGCCAATAATTGCAAATTTAGGATCGGTATTTACCACGTTAGTAGTTTTAAGCGTTTGCGTTAGATTGGTAGAGCCCTGAATTGTTTTAAATAACCCACCACTAATATTAAATGAAGTTTTGATTGATTTAATTTCCGGGCTGTTAATAATTACTTCAAATCCTTGATTATCAGAGTATAAATTATTTTGAAAAGTGAAATAGTCTATTGGATAAAACTGTGTCCCTGTCTGTTTAACAGTAGGCGTACTTCCGGGATTAATTACTGCACTGTAAGTAGGAAGTTCAACACTCCTGTAATCCTGAACAGTGTTAATTCCATTCCTGTTTTTCTTGTTAAAAGCTGCGAGAGAGAAATTAAAATCTCCCATTTTTATCTGAGTAGTAAATTCGATGCTTTCACTTCGGCTGGGTTTAAGTTTATCGCTGTTTGGCTCATAACGATCTACATATAATAAATAAATGCTCTCATTAGCATTTCCGTTGTAGGCATTTAACAATGGGACTTCAAAAAATGTGGGGCCCGGATACAACTGAGCCAGCCCAGGTGATTTGTAAGATAAACCATAGGCTAAACCAACCTTAACGTTTTTACTTAGCGCATAGTTAATATTTGTTCTTGGCGCAAAAGATGCATAGCCGTTTTGTACATCTGATCTTGCTCCTAAGCGTACATTCAATGGTTTTCCGTAAACATCCACTTTGAACAAGTCTTCGATATAAATACCTATATTCTGCTCGGGGGTTAATAAACGATAATCATAATATCTTTCAGAATTTCTTGACGAAAATTTAGTAGAAGTAACTGTTGAAGCAGTTCTAGGTTCATTTGGATCAATGGTTTGACCTAGACCTTTATTCGCACTATAGCTATAGCTTCCTCCGAAAGAAATATAATGTTGGATGCTACCGGTTGCAAAGCCACTGTTAAAATCGAGATTTGCAGCAGCAGTTATTGGTTTGCCATCTATTAGTGATTTTGCTGTGAAAATACCTGAATCGTAAATGCCTTGGGTAATACCAGTTGCAGTAGCATTTGAATACATTATATAAGGCTCATTTTGCAGTTGCTCCCTATAACTCACCTGATGTCCCTGAGAGTACCGCAGATTAAGTGCAATGTTTTTTAAAAAACCATTGTTTATACGATAGCTGCTTCTATTTGCGGCACTAAAATTCCAGCTGTCAAATTTAGTGACAGTATTTTTTTCATCATCTGGATCTTGTTTAATGCCATCTAAATTTCTACCATAATCTATACTGAAGGTATTTTTAAATTGCTTTTTAAGCCCGAATACATTAGTCCATATTAAATTTGTATTTAATCTGCGATAAGCTTTTAGTTTATCGCGATTGTCTTCAAAGGAATTTACATAGTTTACTCCAACATTTAAAGCTCCGAGTTTAGGGCTGACTTCGAAACCCTTATTAAAGCCGTATGAGGTTGCATTATCGCGCATTTGCATACGTATATAAGCTGGACCTTTTCCAGCCTGTCTTTCTATAATAATAGCTCCATCCGTTAGGTCGCCATATTTCGCGGGTGCTACTCCCGAAATTACTTCAATGCTCTCGATATTATCCGCTGGTATTTGCCTTAAATCAGTTCCTCCAAAAGTGTAATCTCCTGAATATGCGGTTTGACTTACTCCGGTTCCACGTAGCCCGTATGTTCCACTTTCTACAAAAGCACCACCAAGTCCAGCCATTCCAATGTTGTAATTTTGCATGTTTGCATTGTTGCTAATTGTATTTCCGTCCATGATAATGGCTATACCAAAAGCATTATTTAACACATCTGCACTCCTTCCATCTAAAGTAGGGGTAAAGGCAGCTCTTAAGTTTAAATTTTGAACATTTTGTAATGACGGTGGAGTAATCTTCCTATTCGGAATTTGATTCAACAAATCGTTTACACTTAATGCAGGGGTTTGCTCAATCAAATCGCGGGTAATAATCAGTGATGAGTTGGTAGAGCCTGAGTAATTTCGTTTGGCATTAATCTCAATGTTCTCTAAACTGAGGTCTAAAACCTTTAACTGAATGCTACCTAGATTGGTTTCTCCGACTTTAACAGTTACGGGGACGCTTAACTTCTGGTAGCCGATGTAAGAAAACTCGAGTGTTAAAATGTTGTTCGTTTCCGATCCGTTAACCCTGAACGTACCATACTTATCGGTAATGGCATATTGGTTGGTTTCTACAATTTTGATATTAACAAGCTCAAGGGGCTTATTTTGCGGGTCGACCACCTTTCCGGTAACCACATTCTTGATTTGCGCCAGCGCAGTGAAACAAATAAAGAAGAAAAATAGGGATGTGTAAAATTTCTTCAATTTAGACTAAATCTTAATAATGGTTCAAAAGTGTGAATTTTACACTTACTATGCAAATTATTTGGAAAGATTCTAATTAGTAAGACAGGTTCATCTGGTTTTAGCCTGAGTTGAGATAGTTTGCTACATCTGTCAGATAAACCTCATCATAATAAAAGAAAGCATTTTTGTTTAGGTAGTAATGTTTTAAAAGGATAACTTTGCGGCTTCAAACCCACACAATGAGTGATCAGATAAAACACGAATGCGGAATCGCTTTTATTCGCCTGTTAAAACCACTTTCTTACTACCAGCAAAAGTACGGTACAGCACTTTACGGCCTTAACAAATTATACCTTTTAATGGAAAAACAGCATAACCGGGGCCAGGATGGCGCGGGTATTGCCACCATTAAGCTGGATATGAAGCCTGGAAGCAGGTACATTAGCCGATACCGGAGCATGGCCTCTAATGCGGTAGCGGATATTTTCGAATATGTGCAGAACAAATTTGTCGATATCCAGGAAAACACGCCTGAATTAATGCAGGATACAGAATGGCTCAAAAACAACGTAAGCTTTATTGGCGAGGTGTTATTGGGTCATTTGCGTTATGGTACACATGGTAAAAACAGTATTGAAAACTGCCACCCTTTTTTAAGGCAAAACAACTGGATGACCCGTAACCTGGTAATTGCCGGTAACTTTAACATGACCAATGTTGACGAGTTATTGGAGCAATTATACGAGTTGGGCCAGCATCCAAAAGAAAAGGCAGATACGGTAACGGTACTGGAAAAAATCGGTCACTTTTTAGACGATGAAAACCAGGAGCTTTTCGATCAGTACAAAAAAGAAGGACATGACAATGTTGCGATTACGCAAAAAATTGCTGATCACTTAGATATTGCCAATATCCTTCGCCGCTCGGCTAAAACCTGGGATGGCGGTTACTCGATTTGCGGTATGGTTGGTAATGGCGATTCGTTCATTATGCGCGATCCTGCAGGTATTCGTCCGGCGTATTACTATTACGATGATGAAATTGTGGTTGCAGCTTCAGAGCGTCCGGCATTACAAACTGCATTCAACATCCAGTTCAAAGATGTTAAAGAGATCGATCCAGGTCATGCTTTAATTATCAAGAAAAATGGCGAGGTAAGCATGGAGCAGTTCCGCGAGCCAACCGAAAGGTTATCGTGCTCGTTTGAGCGGATCTATTTCTCGAAAGGAAGTGATGTTGAAATTTACCGCGAACGTAAACAGCTAGGCCGTTTATTAAGCGATAAAATTTTGAAAGCCGTAAATTACGACTTGAAAAACACGGTTTTCTCATTCATCCCGAATACAGCTGAGGTGGCCTTTTTTGGAATGGTTGATGGCGTACAGCGTTATGTGCGTAACCACCAGAAGGAAACACTTTTACATAAAAAAGAGCAACTATCTGATGAGCAGTTAGACGAATTACTGTCGCTGGCACCAAGGGTAGAAAAACTGGCCGTTAAAGATGTTAAGCTGCGTACGTTTATTACGCAGGATGCTGACCGCAGTGAAATGGTGGCCCATGTTTATGATACGACTTATGGTATTATTAACAATCACCAGGATACTTTGGTAGCATTAGACGATTCGATTGTTCGTGGTACTACACTTAAGCAAAGTATCATTAAAATTGTAGACCGTTTACATCCTAAGAAAATTATCATTGTTTCTTCTGCACCTCAAATCCGTTACCCTGATTGTTATGGTATAGATATGAGCCGCATGGGACAGTTTGTAGCTTTTGATGCAGCGATACAACTGCTTACCGAGCGCGGTATGTGGCAGGTAATTGAAGATGTTTACACCAAATGTAAAGCTTCGTTATTATTGCCTAAAGAGGAGATTGTAAACCACGTTAAAGAGATTTATAAACCATTTACACCAGAAGAAATTTCGGCCAAAATTGCGCAAATTATTACCCCAAAAGGTACTGTTGCAGAGGTTGAAGTAATTTACCAAAGTTTAGAGAATCTGCATGAGGCTTGTCCGAAAAACAAAGGCGACTGGTATTTCTCAGGAAATTACCCTACACCAGGTGGTAATAAAGTGGTAAATAAAGCTTTTGTTAACTGGAAGGAAGGAAATAACCAAAGGGCATATTAATCCTAAATCTCTTAAAGGAGACTTAAAATAATGAATAGCTCATATCGCTGATATGGGCTATTTTTTTTTTTTTTTTTGCCTAATTTTTTTTGACCACAAAGGCAGGAAGTCACAGAGAATTTTTTATAATCTGCTATCATTCATTGCGTCATTCTAAATTTATTTCAGGATCTATTTTGTGTTACCATATCTCGAACCAATATCGGGCTCCGATTCCGTGGTTCGTGTCCTTACGGATCACTAACATGATGTTTAAAATGGCAATTCGTATTTTTTGCTCCCGCAGATTAAGCAGATTTAAATGCAGATTTTACTTGTAGTTCAGGCCTGATCCGTGGTTTGTGTCATCACGAACCACTAATACTCTGTTTTAATAAAATATCTCCGTGTAATCTGTGTTTCCGTGGATAAAAATACGCTGTGCCCTCTGTGGTCTTAAAAACCTATGCGTAAAATTTCAGGTAGGTTTTAATAATGAGCCAGAAGGCGAAAAAGATGATCACAACACCCGCAATTTTATTCAGCTTTTTTAGTGCATCTTCTTTTATTTTATAACGGAGCTTACTCGAGTAAAAGCTTTTTGCCCCATCGATACTTAACTGGGTGGCCATTGCAATAAAGAAACAAACCAGTTTTTCGTTTAGCATGTTGTTCAGCTTAACTGAAATAATACCGCTCACAATAATCCAGAACATGAGGGTAGAAGGGGTGAGGATGCACATTAAAAAACCTTTTAGCACATAGCCCCGTTTACTTACTTTTTGAAGTGTGGTGCTATCGTAATGCACTGTGATTTTAGAAACCAGGTAATAAACACCCACAGCAAGCAGAAATACACCGCCAATACTGCCCACATATTTGTCGAATTCGGCTTTATAATCAAAAAACTGACTGCCAAAAAGTACTAAGCCTATGAGGATAACATCGCTGATAATTACGCCAACTGCTAAAGAGAAACCAGCTTTGAAGCCTCTTTCTATGCTGGTTTTGATCATTGCAAAAAATACCGGCCCTGTTAAAAACGACGAAATAATCCCTGCTCCTATACCTAGTAATATGGCTTCAAACATGCATTGTGATCTTTAGAATATGCGAATATGCAATTTTATACCTAAACATATAACATTTATTTTTGTTGCATAGGTTGCATAAAAAATACTGGTTATTAATTTTTTTTATTTATGTTTAGACCCACTAAAACTAAATTTATAATATGAATTCAGAACAAACGCAAACCAAATGGGCGCAGTTTATCCCACTGGTCACTGTATTCTTCTTTTGGGGCTTTGTAGCCGCCAGTAACGACATTCTCATTCCGGTATTTAAAAAGGCTTTTGATTTATCGCAAGCCGAAAGTCAGTTGGTTTCATTGGCATTTTACATTGCATATACTGTGGGTGCCTTAATTTACAATCTAATTTCTGTTATTATGGGGCAGGATATTGTTAACAAATTAGGCTATAAAAACTCTTTGGCTCTGGGTTTGGTTATCTCGGCAGCAGGTACCTTACTTTTTTACCCGGCTGCAAATCTTCACTCTTTCCCGTTAATGCTTTCGGGTTTGTTTATTGTAGCTTTGGGTTTCTCTTTACAGCAAACAGTTGCCAATCCGCTGGCTATTGCTTTAGGCCCCATTAAAACAGGTTCGCAGCGTTTAACACTTGCAGGTGGTATTAATAACTTTGGTACAACCATTGGTCCGCTTATTGTAAGTTTTGCCATTTTTGGTTCTGCAGCAAATGCGAATACCAATATTAGTGTAGAGAGTGTTAAAATCCCTTATTTAATTTTAGGAGTAGCTTTCATTGCAGTAGCGATTTTCTTAAAAATGTCATCTTTGCCTGATAGACCAGCTTTAGTGGAAGCCTCGGCAGATGATACTAAATCGATTAAGGGATCGGCATTAAACTATCCGCAATTGGTTTTGGGTATGATAGCGATCTTCGTTTATGTAGGTGTTGAGGTTTCGACCGCGAGTAACTTACCTGCTTACATGGAGAAAGATTTGGGTTTCGAAATTAAAGACATTGCACCATATATTTCGTTATACTGGGCTAGTATGATGATTGGCCGCTGGACAGGTGCTGTTGAAGCTTTTACCGATAATGTGAGCACTCAGAAAATATTGCGTTTTATTGCGCCTTATTTAGCTTTTGGTATTTTTCTATTAGTAAATGCGATCGCAAAACATGATTTAGCTCCTTTTTATGTTTATGCAGCTATTATTCTGGTACTGATTGTAGCAGATATGGCGAGTAAAGGTAACCCGGCCAGGATGTTGTTGATTTTCTCTGCCATTGGTATTACTGCTTTGTTAATTGGTATGTTTACTACCGGTATGACGAGTGTGTACGCCATTACCAGCGTTGGTTTGTTCTGTAGTACTTTATGGCCATGTATCTTTACTTTAGCTGTTAGTGGTTTAGGTAAACACACCAGTCAGGGTAGTAGCTTCTTAATTATGATGATTATGGGCGGTGGTATTATCAGCTGGTTACAAGGCTATGTATCTGAGTTTACAGGTATTCAATACAGTTATATTGTTGGGATTATCTGTTTTGCTTATCTGGCATTTTATGCATGGAGAGTGGCATCTATATTAAGATCACAAGGAATTAACTTCGACCAGAAAATTTCTGGCGGACATTAATTTTTAATAAAGTAATTTAGCAGCCACAAAGATGAATTTCTTTGTGGCTTTTTTATTTTAACAAATGACAGATAAACCAAGTTTCGATTCCATTTTTATGAACCTGGCCACCGATTTGGCCGCCCGCTCACATTGTGTGCGTGCGCATGTTGGTGCGGTTTTAACAAAAGATACCCGCATTATTTCTATCGGTTACAATGGCCCGCCGGCTGGCACTCACAATTGTGATGAGGAATGGCCTGAGCATGGTTGTGCACGCGATAGTAAGGGGAGCTGCTCGCTGGCCTTACACGCAGAAGAGAATGCGATTCTTTACGCCTCTAAAAACGGATCGAAGATTGAAGGTTGCACGTTGTATACTACTTTGTCGCCTTGTATTGCCTGTGCCCGCCTGATTTTATCATCGGGTATCAAACTGGTGTATTATTCAAAATCATACGCGGCATATAAGGGCTTGCCTAGTGATGAAGGGGTAGATTTTTTAAGGAAATTTGGAGTGGAGGTTAAGTTAATTGAGGCTTAAAAAAGCATTTAAAATAAACGCCTTTTTCTTGATCTTTTGGCTTTTAGCTTTCAGCTTAAAATCCTATCTTTGCCCATGCAAGAAAAAATCATTATCGTCGATTTTGGTTCGCAGTTTACACAACTCATTGCCCGTAGGGTTCGCGAACTAAATATTTACTGTGAAATATATCCATACAACAATCTTCCTGAGATTAGCCCTGATGTAAAAGGGATTATTTTTTCAGGTAGTCCATATTCTGTTCGTCAGGAAGATGCCCCTCAAATCGATTTATCGAAATACCATTTGAAATATCCTTTACTGGCTGTTTGTTATGGCGCACAATACATTGCCCAGCATTCAGGTGGCGATGTGCAGCCTTCTTCAACACGCGAGTACGGCCGTGCAAACCTTAATTTTGTTAATCAGGAAAACAAATTATTTAAAGGCATTAACATCGATTCGCAGGTTTGGATGAGCCATGGCGATACCATTACCAGCATTCCTGATAATTTTGAGCTGATTGCCAGTACCGATAGTGTAAGGGTTGCGGCTTACCACATTAAAGATTCTGATACTTATGCCATTCAGTTTCACCCTGAGGTAACGCACAGTATTGATGGAAAGATCCTTTTAGAAAACTTTCTTGTTGATATTTGTGGTTGCAGTCAGGATTGGACTTCGGCAGCATTTGTTGAAACCACTATTGCTGATATTAAAGCTACAGTAGGTAACGATAAGGTTGTTTTAGCCCTTTCTGGAGGTGTTGATAGTAGTGTTGCTGCCGTGTTATTGCATAAAGCTATAGGTACAAACTTACACTGTATATTTGTTGATAATGGTTTATTGCGCAAAAACGAATATGAAAGTGTTTTAGAACAATACAAAGATTTTGGCTTAAACATTAAAGGTGTTGATGCAAAGGATAAATTCTTAAGTCAGCTGGCAGGGGTTGAAGATCCGGAGCAAAAACGTAAAATCATTGGTCGCGTATTTATCGAGGTGTTCGATGAAGAATCGCATTTAATCCAGGATGTAAAATGGTTGGCGCAAGGTACAATCTATCCTGATATTATCGAATCGGTATCGGTAAAAGGCCCTTCGGCTACCATCAAATCGCACCACAATGTGGGTGGTTTACCAGACTTTATGAAACTAAAAGTGGTAGAACCACTTAAAACTTTGTTTAAAGACGAAGTAAGAAGAGTAGGTACTGCATTAGGTTTAGAATCGTTTATTTTAGGCCGTCACCCTTTCCCGGGACCAGGTTTAGGTATTCGTATTATTGGTGAGGTTACTGCTGAAAAAGTAGCTATTTTACAAGATGCGGATAAGATTTATATCGATAACCTGAAAGAAGCAGGTCTTTACGATCAGGTTTGGCAGGCAGGAGCAATCTTTTTACCAGTAAGATCGGTTGGCGTAATGGGCGATGAGCGTACTTACGAGAACGTAATTGCCTTAAGAGCTGTAGAATCGCTTGATGGTATGACTGCAGATTGGTGTCATTTACCTTACCCTGTACTGGCTAAAATTTCGAACGAGATTATTAATAAAGTAAAAGGGATTAACAGGGTGGTGTACGATATCAGCTCTAAGCCACCTGCAACTATTGAGTGGGAATAGCATTCAGTTTGGAGTTGTGGGTTTTTAGTTTGGAGTTTTTAGTCCAAACAACATAAATAAAATGATTATGCTAGCAAGGTGGAATAAACTTTGCTAGCATATTTTGTTAAAAACGATAGGTATGAATTTCAAAAAGGTTTATGGATTACTGGTTTGGTCTGCGTTGGTTTTAGCGGCATGTTCGCCTAAAATTAAAACGCCTAAGCCCGAACCGGCTAAACCTCTTGAGAAAGAAAAGGTTGCTGATAAAAAGCCCGTTAAGAAGTTTGCGCAAGGCGCAAGTGTTTCCTTACTTGTTCCGTTTAAGTTAAGCGAACTGAATTTAAAAACGGCTACCAAGGCAGAGATTGAAAAATATGCCATGCCCATCGATTTTTATCAGGGCTTTAAACTGGGCTTAGATTCGGCAGCTTCCCAGGGTTTAAATTTTAAGCTTAATGTTTTCGATACGGATGATGATAAAGCCCATATTGCTGCCTTGTACAAGAACGATCGTTTTAAGCAAAGCAATTTAATTATAGGCCCTGTTTTTCCGGATGGCTTGAAATTTATCTCCAACTATTCGAAAGAAAACAATACACTTGTAGTATCGCCATTGGCGGCTTCGCAACCGGCCGATTTTAACAACCCGAATCTGGTGTCTATAGTAAACAATATCGATCTGCATGCGAAAAAGATTGGGGCTTATATCGCCAAAACCTTTAATCCGGCAAGCACCATTGTGGTACTCATCAATCCACGAAAAACAGACGATGAGCAATTTGCAGCACCCATCAAGAGTTATTTTCAGGGCAATACCAAATTCGTAGTGCATGAGTATGCTTCGGCCTATGCTTTCGAAACCAAAATGATTAAGGGTAAGCAATATGCCGTTGTAGTAACCTCTTCCGATCGTGCTTTTGTGCTGCCTACTATCGAAAAATTGTATAAATTAAAACATCTTCCGGCAGGAGGATATAACATTTCGCTTTTCGGCCATCCCAACTGGGTAAAACAAAACTACCCGACCGATAAAATGCAGGATTTGAACACCATTATCAGTTCATCTTACAAAATAGATTATAAAAACAGTGCTGTAACTACTTTTATTAAAAAATACCGATACCAATATGGTTTCGAACCGGGCGAATACGCCTTTAAAGGTTTCGATATCGGCTATTATTTTGGTCGCTTGTTAACTACTTATGGCGAAGATTATAAAGATTATATTGTAAAAGACCGCTATAAAGGCTTACATAATCATTTTTCGTTTATCCATGATGAAAAATTAGGCTATATTAACACCAGTTTAATGTTGTTGAAGTTTAAAAACTTCGCCTTAAACATTGTTGAGTAAACTTTAAATTCTTCCATCCCCAATTATACATGAGAGTAGACCATCAGATCAGGGCTTTTGAACAGATTTTAAACAGTTACGATGGAAGTTTGCCTTTACATCGGTTTCTGCCAGCTTATTTTAAGCAGAATAAGCAGATGGGTTCGTCTGACAGGAGATGGGCTACGCGGCATATCTATAGTTTTTTCCGTTTAGGAAAAGCCTTGCCTGCGCTCAATAACGAAGAACGTTTAAGTGTTGCCGATTTTTTGTGCCACGATACGCTGAGCCTGATTGTGGAGAAGAACCTGTCGGATTTTGCAGCTAGTATAACTTTGCCACTGAAAGAAAAACTTTCACTTGTTAAAGCCAAATACCCTGAGTTTGATTTAACACAAGTATATCCTTTTCATGCTGCACTTTCAGAAAGTGTAAGTAAAGAAGCGTTTTTTGCTTCCTTTTTTCAGCAGCCTGATTTATTTATCCGGGTTGCTGCGGCCGATTCGGTCAGTATTGTTGCTAAATTAACGGATGAAAGTATCCCGGTTAAAGCCATTACTGATACAGCCTTAGTCTTGCCTAACGGTACTAAACTCGAAACCATTTTAAAAGAGGGCAGTTATCAGGTACAGGATCTTTCTTCGCAACATACAGGCGAATATTTTAAACCCAATAAATGGGATAAGTGGTGGGATTGCTGTGCGGCATCAGGCGGGAAAACCTTGCTTTTGCATAGCTTTGAGCCTATAATTGAGCTTCTGGTAACCGATTTAAGAGAAAGTGTACTCCTGAACCTTGATGAACGTTTCAGGCAGGCAGGAATTAAAAAATACCATAAAAAGGAGCTTGATCTTTTACAAAATAACGATCAGGTTTTACACCACTACCAGTTTGACGGGATTATTTTAGATGCACCTTGCACGGGCTCGGGTACCTGGGGGCGTACACCCGAAATGCTTACCTTTTTCGATGAACGTAAAATCAATCAGTTTGCGACGATACAGAAGGGGATTGCCCAAAATGTAGTAAAATACCTTAAACCTGGTAAACCATTAATTTATATCACCTGCTCGGCTTTTGTAGCAGAAAATGAAGCTGTAGTTAAACACCTTACCGATACGTTACCGCTCGAGCTGGAAAAAATGGAAGTGATAAAAGGATATGAAAACCAGGCTGACACCATGTTTGTGGCGCGGCTAATCAAAGCCTAGCCATGTTCAAACCATGATCTGAAATTCTTTTTGAAGTACTTTACCGCTTCGATTAAAACGGCTATAGCTCCAATTATTAAGGTATATTCTTCAAAGCTGTTCATAATGTAATGAGCTTTCTGTTTAGATGAATATACGAATTTTTTGTTACAATTTTTTTAGATTTTCGTCATTCCCAACTTGATTGGGAATCGTAATGCAATGTGTTTTAAGATTCCCGCCTAGGCGTGAATGACGACTTTGTTTAGATTTTCCTACAATCCCGTATTATTCCTGAAAAGCTTAATTGCAATTGCGAGTAAGATTACCCCGAACGCCTTTCTTAAGATATTTAAACCTGTTTTTCCGAAGAGTTTCTCTAAACGGTTGGTGTTTTTTAAGACGAAATACACGAAGAGCATATTCAATAAAATACCCACAAGAATGTTTTGTGTATGGTATTCGGTTTTTAACGAAAGCAGGGTCGTCATGGTTCCGGCACCGGCAATCAGCGGGAACGCGAGGGGAACAATCGATACTGTTTCGGGGGCTTCTTCTTTGAAGATGGTAAGACCCAAAACCATTTCCATGGCGATAAAAAAGATTACAAAAGAGCCCGCAATGGCAAAAGACTCTACATCCAAGCCAATTACTTTTAACAGCGATTCGCCCAGGAAAAGAAAAAGGATCATTAAGCCTGCTGCCACCAGCGAAGCTTTTTCAGATTCGATATGACCAGCCTTTCTGCGCAATTCGATTACTACCGGGATGGCTCCCAAAATATCGATTATGGCAAACAGTACCATCGTAGTCGATAGTATCTGGCTTAAGTTGAACGTCATAAAATCAGATTTCATAGCAGAGCAATTTTAAGCAAAGGTAGCGGAATTTGCATCAATTCCGCCATTGAAGTATTATTTATTAGAAATAGAACTGTGTTCTCAGTGTTAGCACATTATCTTTTCTATCTGCCGTATAACCCTGAATCTGGGTTGCCTCATTTTTAATGATATCGTAATACAATACCGCTTTAAAATGCGGGTTAAAGTGATGTAAGAAGCCAAAGCCAAAGGTATCAAAGCGAACATCGGCAGGCGAAAGACCTCTATCGCCCGAAATATCAAGTCCTTTTACTTTAGCATTTGGATCGTACCAATCGTATTTCAAAATAAGCTGGTTATCGGTACTGTTTAATGTTTGTACGAAGGTAAAGTAAGCGCCGTTAAAAGTACGGGTGTAAAAGGGCAAAGCCAATGCCTTATTGTCAACCGGGTAGGAGCCTGGTGTGGTTGAGGTGGTTGATGTGCCGGTTTGTAAGCCCGATATTACTTCTGCCCTAAGCTCCGATTTCCAGCTTTTGGTTTTTGTGGCCAATTGTATATCTGCACCATAATATCTTCTCGGTGCTACCTTATTTACAGTAGAAGCCGACGAATCTTTTACCATTTTCCACGTATCATTTGTTTGCTCCATTTTGTAGCTTAGCGGCAAGCGGTGATCTAAACCTCCCTGAAGCGTGCTTATTCCACCAGCAATGGTGAAGTTTTTAAAGGCATAGGTTTTATGGCTTAACCTAAGGATAAAATCTTTACTGTTATCGAACTCTCCGTTGCCGGCTAAACCCTGACCATTGTAGATGCCAAAATCGAGTACAAAGTTTTTAAGTTTGGCATCTTTCCAGCGGGGATTTAAAGTAAAGGTTACGCCAAGATCGCGTTCGGTTCTCATTAAAATCTGTGACATTCTGCCCCGCTCAGGTGCTTCTCTAACTGATGATGACAATTGGAGCTCATTTCCGAATGGCCGGCCCGATAGACCAAGGGTTACCGCCAATATCTTCCATTTATTTTCGTAGTAACGCCCCCAGAAATCGCGGATGGCCACACCTTGCTCGGTACCATCAAATTGAAGCACAAAATAGGTAGAAGGTGCGCCATCGTCTGTTAGCATCATGTAATCGGCCCTTAAGCGGCCTCTTCGTAGCCTGAATCTGTTATTAGTGAAATCACCAAAATTACCACCCTGAAATTCGGCCTGTGCACCCTTTGATTGCGCCAGTTGGAACTGCGGCTGTAAATAACCACTGAAAGATAATGAACCGTATTTCTTCGAGATAATTAACAGGTGGTTAACCGTTGTCGAATCCATTACATCGTTAATTGTTCTTTGTGCGTAACCAGCTGAAGAAATAAAGAGCATTAATACAATTGCAGAAATAGAAACGTGCTTAATGGAAGCAAAATAACGGGTCATCTTTTTGTTTTTTTTGCAAAGGTAATTTATTAACAAATATTTAACACAAAAAAAGCCCCGACTTTTAAATCGGGGCTTTAAAAAATATCATTATTTGATTATAATTCTGGTTTTGGTGGGTCAATTGGTTGTACTACTTTACCCTTATTTCCAAGAACAGAGTTCTTTTTACCATAGAAGAAATATATAGCAACACCTAATGCCATCCAGATAGCTAGCCTGATCCAAGCCTCTAATGGAAGTGAAGACATTAAATAAACACAAACAATAATACCCATAATTGGCACAAAAGGAACCAAAGGTGTTTTGAATGGCCTAGGTCTGTCTGGATCAGTTTTGCGTAACAACATTACACCTATACAAACTAATGAGAAAGCAAATAATGTACCGATAGAAACCATGTGACCTAAATCAGTTACCGGAACAAATCCTGCGAATACACTTACAAAAAGCATAAAGAAGATATTGGTTTTGAAAGGTGTTCTAAATTTAGAATGGATACTACTGAAGAATTTTGGTAATAAGCCATCTTTTGACATTGTATAGAATACTCTTGATTGTCCCATTAGCATCACCAATATTACAGAGGTATAGCCAGCTAAAATTGCAATAATTAGACCCATTTGCAACCAACCGTAACCTGTAACTTTAAAAGCCGTAGCTGCAGGAGAAGCATCACCCTTAAAAATGGTGTAAGGTACTAAGCCTGTCATTACGTGAGCAAATAATACATATAATATGGTACAAACTACTAAAGAACCTAATATTCCGATTGGCATGCCTTTTTGCGGGTTTTTTGCTTCTTGTGCGGCAGTAGACACAGCATCAAAACCGATAAACGCAAAGAATACTAGGGCTGCACCCGCTGCAATACCAGAAATACCAAATTCACCTTTAACACCTGTGTTTGCAGGGATATAAGGTGTATGGTTAGCAGGGTTTATAAATTTCCAACCTAATGCAATAAAAATAATTACCACAGCCACTTTTACAATAACTAAAATGTTATTAAGGCTTGCAGATTCTTTTGTACCGCGAATTAACATAAGAGAAAGTAGAGAAACAATAACTACAGCAGGAAGGTTAATCCCACCTCCATCTACTTCTGCAAATGATTTTGTTAAATAGAGCGGCATTTCAAGGCCAAACTCGTGTAATAGTTTATTAAAATATCCAGACCACGACACACCAACGGTGGCCGCTCCTAAAGCGTATTCTAATACTAAATCCCAGCCAATAACCCAAGCCATGAATTCGCCCATGGTAGCGTAAGAATAAGTATAAGCACTACCAGCTACCGGAATCATTGATGCAAATTCGGCATAACATAAGCCGGCAAAAGCGCAGCCAATTGCTGCTAACACAAATGATAATGTTACAGCTGGTCCTGCGTGGTCGGCTGCAGCGATACCTGTTAAGGAAAATAAGCCTGCACCAATAATAGCGCCTATACCTAGTGCAACCAGGCTGGTACTGCTCAATGTCCGTTTCAACGTGCCTTCACCGCTTTCAGCAGATTCTGCTATCAGCACATCAATAGGCTTTTTTAGATTCATAAGTTGTTTAGTCTTTAAGTTTGTTTATTTTATGATAATAAGCTCCAAACCTAAATAAAAATTACGGAAAAGTAAAAGGGATGATAGTTAAAAATCCCTTTTACACTTTTTCTATCTAGGTTTTTACAACTAACGCTGTAATGTGTCTGTGGTATTGGTTAAAGTATCGGTAATTGTATGACCTAAACTATCGGTTTTTTGCTCAATTCTGATTTCTTTGCGAACTTCTGTACGGTGTTCGCCAGCAATTGCCTTAACTGCGATATAAGGTGCAATAACAAGTGAAACGATAGACATTAATTTGATTAAAATGTTCATCGAAGGCCCCGATGTATCTTTAAAAGGATCGCCAACGGTATCTCCCGTAACCGAAGCCTTGTGTGGTTCCGATTTTTTGTAGTGCATTTCTCCGTTAATCATTACACCCTGCTCGAAAGATTTCTTGGCATTATCCCAGGCACCACCTGCATTACTTTGGAAAATTCCCATTAACACACCGGTAACCGTTACGCCGGCTAATAATCCGCCTAAAACTTCAGGGCCAAAGGTAAAGCCCACAATTACAGGCGTAATTAAAGCGATGGCTCCTGGCATCATCATCTCGCGGATAGAAGCTTTGGTAGAAATGGCCACACATTTTTCGTACTCTGGTTTCGCTTTGTATTCCATAATACCCGGAATTTCGCGGAACTGGCGGCGTACCTCCTGTACCATATCCATAGCAGCTTTACCCACAGCCTGTATACATAGGGCTGAGAAAATAAAGGGAATCATACCACCAACAAATAAACCGGCCAGTACGGGCGCCTTATAAATATCGATAGCCGAAATACCTGCAATACCAACAAAGGCCGCAAATAAGGCTAGAGAAGTAAGCGCCGCAGAAGCAATGGCAAAACCTTTTCCGGTAGCTGCAGTGGTATTTCCAACCGCATCTAAATTATCTGTACGTTCGCGTACTTCTGGTGGCAACTGGCTCATTTCTGCAATACCACCGGCATTATCGGCAATTGGTCCGAAAGCATCAATGGCTAATTGCATGGCTGTAGTAGCCATCATTCCGGCTGCTGCAATGGCCACACCATATAAACCTGCAAAATGATAAGAAGCCATAATACCACCGGCTAATACCAAAATCGGAATAACCGTAGATTTCATACCTACTGATAAGCCTGCAATAATATTGGTTGCATGACCTGTAGAAGACTGCTGAATAATAGAGTTAACCGGCTTTTTGCCCATAGCGGTAAAGTATTCGGTAACAATACTCATAATGGTACCCACTACCAAGCCCACAATAATGGCATAAAACACATTGATGCTAGAAAACTCGTAACCGCGAAGGCTCAGCGTTTCGGGCAGCATCCATTTAACAATAAAGAAAGAAGCTACTGCTGTGATGACTATTGATGACCAGTTGCCCAGATTCAGGGCGTTCTGTACGTTTGATTTTTCATCTTTAATGGTTACAAACCAGGTACCAATGATGGAGAATATAATGCCTAAACCGCAAATTACCATTGGTAAAAGAATTGGCGACATGCCGCCAAAGTTATCGGTTACTACAATTTCCTGTCCTAAAACCATGGTGGCTAAGATGGTGGCTACATACGAGCCGAATAAATCGGCACCCATTCCGGCAACATCACCTACGTTATCGCCTACGTTATCGGCAATGGTAGCAGGGTTACGTACATCATCCTCCGGAATACCCGCCTCAACCTTACCAACTAAATCGGCACCTACATCGGCGGCTTTAGTGTAGATACCTCCACCCACGCGGGCAAATAAGGCAATAGATTCGGCTCCCAATGAGAAACCTGTTAAAACCTCTATGGCTGTTTTCATTTCGGTACTGTTAACCGAAACTACGTTGAAATGCTTTAGAAATACAACAAATAAACCGCCCAAGCCTAAAACGGCTAAGCCGGCAACACCAAGCCCCATAACGGTTCCGCCGGTAAATGATACTTTTAAGGCTTGTTTTAAACTGGTTCTTGCAGCCTGTGTGGTGCGTACATTGGCTTTAGTTGCCGCTTTCATCCCAATATAACCTGCAGTTGCCGAAAATACCGCACCTATAATAAAAGAGATCGATATTATCCAGCTCGAATGCATCGGAATGCCATTAATTTCGGTAATGGTGCCCGAATAGGCTAGTAAAGCCGCTGTAAAAACCACAAAAATACTCAATACCCTCCATTCGGCTTTTAGAAAAGCCATTGCCCCATCGGCAATGTAACCGGCAAGCTCCTGCATGTTTTTGTCGCCCGCATCCTGCTTGCTTACCCAGGCACTTTTAATCATCATAACTATAATACCGACAAGGCCCAGGGCCGGAATACAGTAAAGTAAATTGTTTTGTAAAAAATCCATAGTAAATAATTGGTTTATATTTGGTTATTTGTTTTGCGGGTTTATAATAGGTTTAAACTGTTTTTTACGAAATAAGGTTTTAGCTTTTTAGCCTTACGCACCTGTCTCACCACATTTATATCTAGCAAGTTAATAAAATATTTATCATCCGTATATAAATGTACTGGCGAATAAAATATGTTCCGTTAAAATAATACATGGATTATCGTTTTTTTAAAATAAATTAGCCCCTAAACTAAATCAAACTGAACTGAACAATATGAAAATTCAAAACGAAGAAGGGACTTCCAAGAGAAAATTAACCCTTTTTGATGCGACGATGCTGGTAATGGGCTCGATGATTGGAAGTGGTATCTTCATTGTTAGCGCTGATATTATGCGCAATCTGGGCTCCGGATACTGGTTGATTGTTGTTTGGGTAATTACCGGAGTAATGACCGTTGCAGCAGCAATTTCTTACGGCGAACTTTCATCAATGTTTCCTAAGGCCGGAGGGCAATACACTTACCTGAAAGAGATTTTTGGTAAAATGATGGGCTTCCTTTACGGTTGGGGATTATTTACGGTTATTCAAACCGGTACTATTGCAGCTGTTGCCGTTGCTTTCGGTAAGTTTACAGCTTATTTAATACCTGCGCTTAACGATGCCGCGCCGCTTTTTCAAAGTGGCAGTTACAAAATTACCTGGATTCAGATTTTGGCAATCGGTGTTATCCTGCTTTTGACTTATATTAATACAAAAGGTGTTGAAAGCGGTAAATTATTGCAGAACATTTTTACGGGATCTAAAATTATAGCTTTGATTGGTTTAATTATTTTAGGTTTCCTATTGGTTAAGAGCAATTTTTGGAGCGAAAATATGAGTTTTGGCACAAGCGCTTTCAATAACCTTAAAACAGATGCAAGTGGAAATTTCCTGAAATCAGGATGGGAGTCTATTTCTGGAATAACTATTATGGGTGGGATTGCAGCCGCAATGGTAGGTTCGGTATTTTCGAGCGTGGCCTGGGAAAACGTAACTTTTGTTTCCGGTGAAATCGAAAACCCCCGGAAAAATGTGGTGCGTTCGATGGTTTTAGGTACTACTGCAGTAATGATCCTTTATTTATTGGTGAATTTTGTATATCTCAACACGCTTAACAGAGATAGTATTGCTTTTGCATTAAACGATAGGGTAGCCGTTGTAGCTTCAGAACAGATTTTCGGTAGTGGGGTAGGTACAATTGTAATCGCCGTGCTGGTAATGATTTCTACTTTTGGTTGCGTTAATGGAATCGTGCTGGCAGGAGCAAGGGTTTTTCAAAGCATGGCCGAAGATGGAATGTTTTTTAAAGCAGCACTTAAAAATAATAAAAACGGTGTTCCCGAAAAATCACTTTGGATGCAGGGTATTTGGGCATCTGTTTTATGTCTAAGCGGACAATACGGTAACCTTTTAGATATGATCTCTTTTGTTATTGTGCTCTTTTATATGATTACTGTTTTTGGTGTGATTTATTTAAGGTTTAAAAAACCTGCTTTAGAAAGACCTTATAAAACATGGTTATATCCGGTTACGCCAGTAATTTACTTAATAATAGGTGCAGCATTTTGTATCTTACTATTAATATATAAGCAGCAATATACCTGGCCGGGCTTACTAATAGTATTGTTGGGCGTTCCTGTTTATTTTTTCATTAATAGAAAAGTGTCACAAGGGTAAAATAATACATTACTCCATATCAAACCTCGCAGATTATAAAACTGCGAGGTTTTTTGTTTCTTGAGTTTCAGTTGCTAACCCAGGTATTGAAACCCGGCTATATTATTGGTCAACATTTAGTTGGTAAACCTTCTTTCCAGGTGTATTAAAAGTTTAAGGAAATAGTTTTACGGGCTGTTAGGTAATTTTTTGTGTTTGCTGTTCGTTTATTGTTTGGCTTACCTGTTATTAATGAAATATAATAGTGTTCGTTTTGGCTTGATGTTTGGTCTGGTTATGTAGCTAAGCCACATTAACCCATATAGCCTTTACCTTAATATATATGTATGCTACATTCAACAGTTAGCTTTAAAGTATTTTCAATAAGCCTGGTTATTTTTATGATTGCTACTTTCGTGAGTTGTAATAATGCGAAGCAAGAGCACAAAGAAGCAAATCAGGCTAAGGCTTCAAAGAATCAGCAAGTCTCCAGGCTGCAAATGTTTATTAACTATATTGATGAAATAGCCAAATTGCCTTTAACAGATTTTGATCAAAGCCATATTGAAGCGTTAAACCAGGTAGCGCCGGCCTCTTTGCGGCTAGTTGTTTTTGCCGGTGAACAGGCTAACGAGGCCAGTATCATTATGCAGGCTTATCGAAATAACGATTCTGCGAATCCAGTTAAGGCAGGTGCCATTTTTCTTTTGCCCAAATCACTTTCAGATTCCTCCCGGGTTGCCGATTTTACCAACCATTTTGGAGGACTTAAAAAAGAAGACGCTACTATTGCAGCATCCGGGCAGCCATTGCCGGTAAATTTAAAAGTTGATGATGCAACCGCATTAAAGCTAACAATTAACCATAATAAGCAGTTAAGCCAGGCAAATGTAATTACAGTAGAGGTTTTAAAGTATAAATAAAGGATGGATAGGCTGATAAAGATTAAAGAATTTGCAGTGTATAAATTAATGTAGCGGCACTTTGCCACTCAATTTTCATCCTTTTCACATCTTCCTGTAGTGAATTAGCATTGTAAAACTAATTGCGTATTTTTGCAGCAAATGGGAACACAGGTAGATTTAGGTATAAAAGGATATAAAAATTACGGTACGCACCTGCGTGAGAAGTATAAAGGGCAGCGCGTATTTAAAGTAATTGTTGATGGCGGTTTTACCTGCCCTAACCGAGATGGGAGCAAGGGCTACGGTGGCTGCACGTATTGTAACGTCGATTCGTTTACGCCTGAGCCATCCAGAAAAAACCCGAATATTAAAGATCAGCTTGCTGAAGGCATGTTGAGGGCGAAAAATTCTTACCGGGCAGATAAATACATTGTCTACTTTCAACCCAATACCAATACCTATGCACCGGTACATTATTTAAAGATGATGTACGATGAGGCTTTATCTGTCAACACCGAAGATATTGTAGGTTTTGCTGTGGGTACACGCCCGGATTGTATTGATGCAGAAAAAGTGGCTTTACTCGAAAGTTATACCGATCGTTTTGATGTAGATCTCGAAATGGGTATGGAATCTATTTACGATGAAACGCTCGATCAGATTAACCGGGGCTGTAGTCACGGCGAGTTTGTTGCGGCAGTCGAACTATTAAAAGATAGCAAGCTTGATTTGTGCGTGCACACCATTTTTGGCTTCCCCTGGGAAACAAGGGAGCAAATGCGCGGCTATATTCATGAGATTAACCGTTTTCCGCAGATTAAATTCGTAAAATTTCATCATTTACATGTGGTAGATGGTTCTATTATGGGTGCTAAGTACAAAAAAGAGTCTTTTAAATTGTTTACGCTCGAAGAATATACCGATTTGCTATGCGAACTCATTCCGCTACTACGCCCGGACATTGTAATTCAACGTCTTTTTGGTATTTCAGACTGGGATTTGCTAATTGCGCCGAATTGGGGGCTGAATAAATCGGCTATTCAAACCTATATGGATAAAGAAATCGAAAAACGTGGAGTTGTGCAGGGTTCTGAGTATTTTGGTTAAATACTGATATTTTTTACTATTTTTTATAAAAACACATGAAATTTCATGTGTTTTTTTGTTTTTGTATGATTTTTATCGCTGTTTTTAGATGTATTTTGGTTAAAAACGGATAAAGTTCAGGTATTTTGTGTTTTTGTTTTTATTAAAAACTCATATCTAAAACACCTGATTTTTTTACTATTTTCATTTTTGAGCTATTTTTTTGTTGTGTTTTATAAAAATCACCAATTTTTATACGAAAAATTCAATTTTATGGTGTTAAAAATACAATATGTCGTATTTTTATAAAAATAAATGACAACATTTTCAAATATTTAAATAGTACAAACAAATTAAACTAAAAACTATGAGTAGATTCTCCTTTAAACAGTATGCGCCTTTCGCGATATTGATGATTGTCGCAATTTTAGCTCTATTTACTCCACTTCTACCTAATTTCGACGAAGGCAAGTACAGTGCGGCTGATATAGCTTTCATTTTAATCGCCGCTGCGCTTGTATTTTTAATGACACCAGGTCTGGCGTTTTTCTATGGCGGTATGGTTCATCGTAAAAACATACTTTCTACCATGATTAAAAGTGTGGTAGCTGCAGGTGTAATTACCGTTTTATGGACAGTAGTTGGTTTTAGTTTGGCTTTCGGCGATACTATTGGTGGTTTCATTGGTAACCCTTCAACTTTCCTGTTCTTTAAAGGGGTTAACTCTGGTGCTCCTCACCTTCAGGGTGGTGCCGATTTAACTATTCCGCTTTCTTTATTTGCGGTTTTCCAGTTAATGTTTGCCATCATTACCCCAGGTTTAGTAGTAGGTGCTGTTGCAGAACGTATCCGTTTTACTTCTTATATCCTGTTTATTGTATTGTTCGCCATATTCGTTTATTCTCCTTTGGCACACTGGACCTGGCACCCACAAGGTTTCCTATTTAAAATGGGTGTATTAGATTTTGCTGGTGGTACCGTAGTTCACATTTCTGCTGGTATGGCTGCTTTGGCTGGAGCATTGGTTTTAAAACGTAGAAAATCTCACTTAGAGCATAAAGAAGTGCCGCCTGCTAATATTCCTTATGTATTAATTGGTACTGGTTTATTATGGTTCGGTTGGTTTGGTTTTAACGCGGGTTCGGCTTTAAGTGCTGGTAGCTTAGCAGTTTCTGCATTCTTAACTACCAATACTGCTGCTGGTGCTGCCGGTTTAGCCTGGATGTTCTTCGATGTAGCGCGTGGTAAAAAACCTTCAGTATTGGGTTTTTGTATCGGTGCGGTTGTAGGTTTGGTAGCCATTACCCCAGGTGCTGGTTTCGTAAGCATTCCTTCAAGTATCTTTATTGGTGCAATTGCTGCTGTAATTTCTAACCTTGCTGTTTCATGGAAACAAAAAACCAGCTTAGACGATACTTTAGATGTTTTCCCTTGCCATGGTGTGGGTGGTATTGTTGGTATGTTGTTAACAGGTGTTTTTGCAACCAAAACAGTTAATGCTGCTGGTGCCGATGGTTTATTTTATGGTAACCCTGCTTTCTTTGTAACGCAGTTAAAAGGTGCTGTAATTGTAATCGCATTCAGTTTCATTGTATCTTTCGTGATTTTCAAATTAGTAAACTTGATTAATCCAATCAGGGTTTCTGATGAAGAAGAAGAAATCGGTCTTGATGCATCTCAACATGATGAAAAATACTCGCAAGGTACTTTGTTGGTTGAAGAAAGAGCCATCTATATCGAAAAAAACAGTCCGATAACCGAAGCAATCTCTTAAGGATTTTTAATATCTAAACTCAAAAATAAGCTCAAACATGAAGAAAATCTTAACCGCTATTTTCGCGATGGCCAGCGCAAGCTGTGCCCTGGCTCAGGAAACAACTACATCACCACTTGAAATTTCAGGGTCGGTTGATACCTATTTTAAATACGATTTTGCCAAAAAACCAAACAACATTACCACTTCTTTCGCCAGCGATCACAATTCGGTTTCATTAGGAATGATTGATATTGCATTGAAGAAAAAAACTGGTAAAGCATCGTTTGTTGGCGAACTTTCTTTCGGCCCGAGAGGTCAGTCGCAGTCAATTCCTGATGCAGCTGCCGGGGGTTCATCTTTCAACATTCAGAACCTATACGTAAACTACGATTTTACTGATCAGTTTTCGATGACAGCTGGTTACATGGGAACATTTATCGGTTACGAAGTGATTTCGCCGGTGGGTAACTTTAACTACTCTACTTCGTATTTATTTACCAATGGCCCATTCCAGAATGCTGGTATTAAAGCCACTTATAAATTCTCTGATAAAGTGAGTTTAATGGCTGGTGTATTTAACGACTGGAATCTTTACAGCGCAACCCGTGGTGTTTCTGCAGTTGGTGGCCAGTTAATGGTTGCCCCGGTTGAAGGCTGGACTGCTTACCTAAACGTATTATCGGGAGCTGGAGCAGGTGGTTATGGTACTATTGAAGATTTAACCACTTCTTACCAGATTACAGAGAAGTTTAAATTGGGTTTGAACGCTGCCAATTATGATATCGATAACGATGGTGGTGGTTATGCTGGTGCAGCCCTTTACCCTCAGTATGCAGTTGCCGATGGCGTAGTATTAGGTTTAAGAGGTGAGTACTTTAAGTATAAAAATGTTGGCCCTGTGCAAGGACTAAAATATACTGCTGTAACTTTTACCGCAAACATTAAATCAGGCGGTTTAACCTTCATCCCTGAGGTAAGATTAGACCACAGTGGCGATAAACCATTCTTTAAAGAAAGTGGCGCAGCAGCTCCAAACGCTGGTCAGTTTTCTTTAGCCGCAGTTTATGCATTCTAAGAAAGAAATAGATTAAATATTAAGCCGTCCCAATTAAATTCGGGGCGGCTTTTTAGTAACTTTACCTATTCAGATTAATTGTTTAACCCATTTGCATGAAATATATCCTTTTTATTGTACTCGCCACTTTTTCAATCAGGTTAGCTGCACAGCAAAAACAGTTTTCGAAAGATGATTCCGGAAAGTTTATTTATTACCAGGTTGTCGATTCTCAGACTGTAACTAAAGATACTTTGCTGCAAAGGGCTAAAGCTTTTGTAAATGTGCTGTACAAAAAAACAATGCACCAGGAAAGTGTTAGCGATTCGTCGGTTTCGGCTAAGGGCACCACAGTAATCGATAAAACCATATTGGTTGCCGGTCACCCGAGTGGCGAGGTAAGCTATCAGTTCGTTTGCCAGGTAAGAAATGGAAAATACCGCTTTTGGTTAACCGATTTCACGTTTATTCCATATCAGAGAGACCGGTATGGAAATTTTGTGGCAACTACCCAAATAGGCACTCCTTTAGAGCGTACACCGGGCAAACTAAGCGCAGGCGCATGGAAAGATATTTTAAACAGCACTTATGTCAAAATAGAGAAATTGGGCACCGAATTTAAAAAGTTTATGGCTACCAGTAGGGTAGTGGTACCAGCAAAAAAGAAATCCGAAACCATTTCCACTAAACAGTGGTAACAGGGGGCATGCAGTTACAATGTGCCAAATAAATCAGCCACTTTCTGGTAGCGGAACTTAAAAATTTCATTTATTTTTTTGTTTACCATAATTGCATCCGCGATAGCACCAATTGGTCCCCAGCCAATGCCGTAGTGCAAAATATCGTGCATTAAAACCCCTCCTTCTATTTTTTCGAAATGGTGCTGGTGATGCCAGAATGCAAATGGACCAAAGCGTTGCTCATCTATAAAATAAGCCTGATCCTTTACATGTGTAATCTCGGTAACCCAGTTCAATTTAATGCCGGCTATCGGTGCAACCTTGTAGGTGATAATCAACCCGGGGTACATTTTGGTGCCTTCCATATTTGGCGAGGTTACATCAAAGGTCATATCGGTTGGCGTAATCTCTGCCAGGTTCATTGGCGAAGAAAAAAAATCCCAGGCTGTAGCCAGATCAACAGGAAGTTTTTGTGTAAATTCTAATCTATAAGTCTTCAAAGCTTTTGTTTTAAAAAGACAACAGCAAAGATGCGGTTTTGTTGACTGTTAACCGCAATTACACAAAGAAAGATCGTCATCTCGACTGGAACGCAGTGGAACGGAGAGATCTACCATGGCAGATTTAGCTTCGCTGAGCACTTCGTGATTCTTGAAGACCTTACAGGTTTTAAAAACCTGTAAGGTCTGATATTTAGAAATTAATGCACCATTTTATCGGCACAGGTAGAGCTGGCAAATGCTTCTGGTTTGGCTTTAAAAATAAAGCCCATGCTTAAGATATAGCCCATAGCATCGTTAAGTGCTTTGTTCGATTTAAATGATGGGTTGGTGTTGATGTCGGCATGCACCTCTAAAGCCACGTCATAAATATCAAGTAAATCGCAAATAGAGTAAGCTGTTTCAATCGATTTTTGCACTTCCATTAACATCCTTTCCTTAATACTTACCTGAGCTGAGTTTTTTTCCTGATGGATGTACATAAAACCACCATGATGCTCTCTTAGCAGCACAATAACCGTTGCAAAATCGGTTACAGCCCCTTTAACCTGCGAGTCGGTACCGATGCAAACTTTTAGCTTAAAGCCATTTTCTGTTTCTCTGATAATTGCTTTTTCAATTTCTTCGAGGATCGAAGATTGGATCACTTCACCACTAAATTTTTTCCACGTCATACATTGTAGTTTTTGAGGTTAATAAATGGTAATCAGGTTTTTATTAAAAATAGGCGCTAAAAATTAAATATGTGTTAAGGCTGGATTGTTTATTTGCTAACAAAAAGTTAGTTATCAACAAGTTAGTAAAAATAGTCCGTTTTATGGCGCTAATTTTTGAAACAAATGCATATGAGAGTCGTTATATTTACATTAATCAACAACAATTCTTATATTATGAAAGCAGAATTAATTCAGGAATTACAGTTATTACAGAACAGCAGGGCCAATAAATTCGCAGATGAATTGACCGACAGGATTTTATCATCAGTTGATGCTGTTAACGAGAAACTGGCTTCGTCGCTATCGCTGCGTGGGAGGATGCTGATGCTGTTAGATAAAAGATTAAATTTTGAGACCCTCCGTAAACTGCGGACCAGATTTTTTAAGCACTAAGCCTTAAGTTAGATTTAGCCATAAACAGAAATGCTTACCTTTATGGCCGAATGATAGCAAATGCCTTAAAAAAACTAAATATTACTGCACTGAATCAGATGCAGGAATCTGCCGTGCAGGCAGCCAAAACCGGTAAAGATGTGGTATTAATTGCGCCAACCGGTTCGGGGAAAACGCTGGCTTTTTTATTGCCTGTACTGGCCAATTTAAAGCAAGGTGTTAAAGGTGTTCAGGCATTGGTTTTGGTGCCATCGCGCGAGCTGGCCTTGCAAATTGAACAGGTATTTAAGCAGATGGGCACCTCATTTAAGGTAAATTGCTGCTATGGCGGTCATGCAGTACGTGTAGAAAAAAACAATCTCGCACATCCGCCGGCGCTACTCATTGGCACCCCGGGCAGGATTGCTTATCACCTCGATAACCAGAATTTCGACGAATCATTTATCGAAACACTTGTTTTAGATGAATTTGATAAATCGCTGGAATTTGGCTTCGAAAACGATATGTCGTACATCATCGGCTCATTACTTTCATTGAAGCAGCGCATCCTTACTTCGGCTACCAAAATGGAAGAAATTCCGGCCTTCGTTAAAATTAATGCGCCTGCTCAAGTTGATTTTTCTAAAAACGTAGCCGTTAAACCAGCTTTAAAGCTGAAGAAAATAACTACAACAGCTGCCGATAAACTCGATTACCTGTTCAGGCTGCTGAGTAAAATAGGGAATAAGAACACACTCGTTTTTTGTAATCACCGCGAAACTGTAGACCGTATTAGCGATTTGTTGTTTGAGCATGGCCTTGGCCACGATGTTTTTCATGGTGGTATGGAACAATTCGACCGCGAAAAAGCACTGCTGAAATTCAGGAACGGGAGTCATAAAATTTTAATTACTACCGATCTGGCTGCCCGTGGCTTAGATATCCCGGAGGTTGAACATATTGTGCATTACCAGTTGCCTTACACCGAAGATGCTTATATTCATCGCAACGGTCGTACGGCGCGTATGCATGCAAAAGGAACAGCCTATGCCATTTTAACGAGCGAAGAAAACTACAAATACCTGCCCGAAGATATAGAAGAGGAAATCTTATCAGATCGTTACGACTTGCCTGAGGCGAGCGATTGGGTAACTTTATATCTTGCCCATGGTAAGAAGGATAAAATTAACAAGATTGATATTGTTGGACTGTTTTTACAAAAGGGAGATTTAACCAAAGACGATTTAGGTTTAATTGAGGTTAAAGATACTACCAGTTATATAGCAGTAAAACGAAGCAAGGTAACCCAATTGTTAAAAAAGCTAAACGGCGAAAAAATTAAAGGAAAGAAACTTAAATTAGATATAGCGAGTTGAGGTTTATACGTTCATTGGTTCAATAGTCATTAGTTTATTTGTCATTAGTTTATTGGGTGAGGGTAACATTCCAACATTCGAGAATTAAAACTTTCAAACTTTGCAACATTTCAACTTTAAAACGTTCTAACATTAAAACACTCATTCAATAACTCACCCAATAAACCATTCATTTTACAATCCAAACCGCATGAGCAACAACGATATATTAAAAAAACTTAGAGTAGCCTTATCACTTAAAACAGAAGATATTATAACCATTTGCGATTTAGTGGGTTTTAAGGTAACCAAAGCGGAGTTGGGCGATATTTTCAGAAATGAAGACCACGAAAATTTTAAGCCCTGCGGCGATCAGATCCTGCGTAATTTTTTAAATGGTCTTGTAATTTATAAAAGGGGCCCAAGGGATGAAAAAAAGCAATAATTTCTGCTTTTTATTATTTTTTGTACTGCTTATTCTCTCTTTTAACGCGCGCGCTCAATCTAAAGTAAATGGTACTGTAACCGATTCCCTGAAAAAGCCTGTCGAAGGGGTGAGTATTCAGGTAACGACGGATAAAGATACCCTGCGTACTACTTCGGATAGCAAGGGAGGGTTTTCCTTTCCGAAAGTAAAAAGCAATAAGTTTTATCTTGTGGTAAAAGCTTTGGGCTACAAACCTTATGCTTCTGTTTACGAAATCGAGCCTTCAAAAAAAGGAACGGTTTTGGAAGCCATTGTGCTTAAAACAGAACCCATACATTTAGAAGATGTAGAGGTTAAAGTAAAAGTCGATCCGATAAAAATTAAAAAGGATACCATCGAGTACAATGCAGGTGCCTATACTGTAAGGGAAAACGACAAGGTAGAAGACCTGCTGAAACAACTGCAAGGCATTGAGGTTGATGAAAAAGGTGCCGTTACCGCCATGGGTAAAAAAATGACCAAGCTGCGGGTAAATGGCGAAGATTTTTTTACCAGCAATGTAGAAGATTATATCAGGCAGTTACCTGCTGATATTATTGCCAAACTGCAGGTAATAGACGATTATGGTGACGAAGCCAATTTTACAGGCATAAAAGTGGGTACGCCTCAAAAAATGTTAAACCTGGTTACCAAACCCGGGATGGATAAAGGCGTGTTTGGTGGCGTAAATGTATCATCGGCCACAAATAACGCACATAACCTTGGAACCAACGGGAGTATCTGGAAAAAAACAAAGCAAATCGGTTTTGGTGGCCGCTACGGATTAACCGATAACGAATTTAGTAAACTGCATAATGCCAGCTTAAACGGAAATATCAGGGATAAAATTTCGAAAGAATTTAGCGTTAACGCCAATTACAACTTTAACAATAACCGCAACAATTCTATTCAAAGCACCTATCTCGAAACATTTAATCCGCAGGGAACCATTTACGATTTAAGAGAGAGTGCCAACAATAGCAGCTCACTTAACAACAACATAAACCTTGGGCTAAACGGAGCTACTAAAAAGAATTATTTCAATGCGGCGCTTTCGGGCTCGCTGGGCAGCAGCAGGAACAATGCTTTTTCAACTTCCGATAAAACAGGGATTATTAAGCAAGATCTTATTTCTAACTCCGGTTCGAGGAGTAATAGCCCCAATATCGGTGGAAATATTAACTGGTCGCGACGCTTGTCAAACAACAGGCGGTCGCTGTCAATGGGCTTTAATTTCAATACCAACGAGGGCAAATCAAGCAGCAGCATTAATGATATTATCCGTTATTACAACGAAACAACCAATGTATTGGTTAAAGATTCGCTGTTAAACCGCCTGGTTGAAAATGATACCCGCAGTTCGAACATAGGAGGGAACATTCAGTTTTCCAATTCTTTGAAGCGGGCTAACGATAGCACAGGATATAGTTTTATCAATTTATCGTACCGCTTTTCGGTAAGCAGGAGCCAGAATACCCAAAATACTACCGTTACCGATAAATTTGGTGCCAGCTTTCTGGTCGATTCGCTGGGACAGGATTACGTTTCGAATTTTATTAACCAGAACATTAGCATTGGCTTTAATACAAATGCGAAAAAGATCAGTTATAATTTCGGATTAAATTTTTCGCCCAGCATTATTATAGGTAAATACCAGAATACCGGGCAGCAACTGCGCAATTATCAGTTAAATTTTTCGCCTTCAGGTAATCTCAGCTACCAGATTAAAGAAAACCGGAGTTTAAGTTTTGGTTACAATGGCTATACCAGTTCGCCCGATTTTAACAAGCTTCAGCCTATCCGTAATAATAATGATGTGCAAAACCTCATTATTGGAAATCCTGATCTGAAGGCCACTACAAGCCACTCGGCCGATCTCAGTTATAACCAGTTCGGAGCCAAATCGGGTTGGAGCATTATGGCAGGCTTATCGGGTTCTTTTGCATTTAACAGCGTAGTGAGCAATACAATTTTTTTAAGAGATACACTAAACAGTTTAAAACAGCAAACTACCTACGAAAATGTAAATGGCATTTATAATGTTGGCGGCAACTACTCGTTAAACAAGCGCCTAATGACCAATAAACTTTCCCTGTCGTTAAATGGGAATGTAGCTTATAGTCACAATGTTTTTTATACCGATAATGTATTAAACAGGAGCAGCGGAATAAACCTCTCGAACGCTTTCAGGTTTAGCCTTAACGAGAAGAAATTTTCGGTAAACAGCAGTATATCGTACAGTTTTAGTTCTAACACTTATTCTATTTTGAACCAGAACATTAAAAACGTACAGGTTTTGGCTTTAAATGGTGGTGCAAGCTGGATTCCGAACAAGCGTTTCAGGTTGAACGCCTCAGCCTCCAAAAGTCTTAATTTTGGCTATAATTTAAATGCCGGCAATCCGCTATTGGTAAATATGGGCATGAATGCCAATTTCCTAAAAGATAACAGGCTTGGTTTTGCGGTTCAGGCAAACGACCTGTTTAACCAAGGAGCACTTTTTCAAACCAGTATTACGAACAACTCCATCTCCGAGAACAGAACGCGGTTCATTAGCAGGTTTGTACAAGCCACGCTTACCTATAATATCAGCAAATTTGGCGATAAAAGAATCAAGAGCAGGCTTAACAACTTTAATACAGGCGAAATGAATTAAACCTGAAATTAAATTTTAGTTTAGCGGTTCTTTTAAACCGTTTAAAGCCTTATGAGAAGCTATATCCTATTTTTCCTTTTGGTGATTGCCACAGGCAGTTTATCTGCGCAAAATGTTGATGCCGATTCGTTAAAAAACAAACCGAAAAAGGAAAATTTTGCCGATGATTGGGCCGCGCTTACCAAGTATGAAAAGGAAAATGCGCTTTTATTGCCGCCAAAACGGAAGGAAAAGCGGGTAGTGTTTTTAGGGAGTTCGATTTTTGAATTCTGGAAACAGAAAGATCCCGAATATTTTAACAATAAACCATACTTAGATAGGGGGATAAGCGGACAGATTTCGCCACAGCTGTTAATCCGGTTCAGGCAGGATGTGATTAACCTGAAGCCAAAAGCGGTAATTATTTTAGCCGGAAGTAACGATATTGCAAGTAATACAGGCCATGTTACCAACCAAAAGATAATGGATAACATTAAAACCATGGCAGAGCTGGCCAAACTGCATCATATTAAAGTTATCCTTTGCAAATACCTGCCGGTTTACCAGTATCCATGGAATAAAAGCGTACATGCCGCCGAAGAAATTATGGCGCTAAATGAGCTGATTGTAGCTTATGCCAAACAAAAACATTTTACCATATTAGATTACTGGACACCCTTGGTTGATGAACGTAACGGCCAAAAAGCCGAGTTAACGGTTGATGGAGTGCATCCCAATTTGGCGGGTTATAAAATAATGGAAACCGTAACTGAAGCGGCGATTAAAAAAGCCCTTAAAAACAGGCACTAGGGCTGAGCTTTAATAAATGATTGAATTTTGAATGATTGAATGTTTTAGGCAAAACGCTTATTCTTTCATTCAACATTTAATCCTTCAATAACTCTGTATTTCTTTTTCAGAGGTAAAAGAAAAGCAAAAGAAGCCCAAAGACTGGCTCCATTTACAGCATCAATGTAATGGCTATAAATAACTCAAGTTTTAAAACTTGACTTCTACGGAAAGTTTTTTATTAACGCTAATCTCTCAAATGATAAAGTCCCGATTTTTGGTCGGGACTTTTGCTTTAACTTAATTTTTTATATCTGATGCGTTTTGGAGTAACATCACCCAAACGCTTTTTGCGGTTTTCCTCGTAGTCTGAGTAGTTACCTTCAAAGAAATACACTTCCGAGTTACCTTCAAATGCAAGGATATGCGTACAAATCCGGTCTAAGAACCACCTGTCGTGACTGATTACTACCGCACAGCCACCAAAGTTTTCAAGAGCTTCTTCCAAGGCACGTAAAGTGTTTACGTCGATATCGTTGGTAGGCTCATCGAGTAACAGTACGTTAGCACCTTTTTTCAAGGTAATGGCTAAGTGCACACGGTTACGTTCTCCACCTGATAAAATACCTACTTTTTTCTGCTGGTCGCCACCATTGAAATTGAATTTAGAAACATAGGCACGTCCGTTAACTGCCTTGTTGCCCAACTGAATGTTATCTAAACCATCGGTTATGTTTTCGTAAACAGTTTTATCGGCATCTAAATCGTTGTGCATCTGATCTACATAACCCAGTTCAACCGTTTCGCCTACACGGAAAGTACCCTCATCGGCCTCTTCCTGTCCGGTAATTAAACGGAATAAAGTGGTTTTACCGGCACCATTTGGCCCAATAATACCTACAATACCTGCTGGCGGAAGCGAGAAATTCAGGTTATCGAACAACACTTTATCGCCATAAGCTTTGGTTACGTTGGTGGCTTCGATTACCACATTACCCAAACGCGGTCCTGCAGGAATGAAAAGCTCCAGTTTATCTTCTCTTTCTCTGCCATCTTCTGATGCTAATTTATCGTAGTTGGCAATACGTGCTTTTGATTTTGCATGACGGGCTTTTGGCGCCATACGTACCCACTCCAGCTCGCGTTCTAAAGTTTTCTGGCGTTTGCTTTCGGTTTTTTCTTCCTGAGCCAAACGTTTTGCTTTCTGGTCTAACCAGCTGCTGTAATTTCCTTTCCACGGAATACCTTCACCACGATCTAACTCTAAAATCCATCCGGCCACATTGTCCAGGAAGTACCTGTCGTGGGTAACTGCAATAACGGTTCCTTCGTAATTTTGTAAGAACTGCTCTAACCAGTCGATACTTTCGGCATCAAGGTGGTTGGTAGGCTCATCCAAAAGTAATACATCAGGGTGTTGAAGCAACAAGCGGCACATGGCTACACGGCGGCGCTCACCACCTGATAGTACTCCAATTTTAGTATCCGGATCAGGACAACGCAAAGCATCCATCGCTCTTTCCAGTTTCGAATCAATTTCCCAGGCTCCTAAAGCATCTATTTTATCCTGAAGCTCGCCTTGTCTGGCCATTAACTTGTCCATTTTATCCGGATCAGAATAATTTTCTTCCAGACCGAAAGCTTCGTTTACTTCTTCGTACTCTTTTAAAATAGCCGTAACTTCTACAACACCTTCTTCTACCACCTCGCGAACGGTTTTTTCGGGATCAAGGATTGGCTCCTGTGCTAAATAACCCACCGAGTAACCTGGCGAGAAAACAACTTCTCCCTGGTAAGATTTATCTAAACCAGCAATGATTTTTAAAAGAGATGATTTACCAGAACCGTTTAAACCAATTACACCAATTTTGGCACCGTAAAAGAAAGAAAGATAAATATTTTTTAAAACCTGTTTTTGTGGAGGGTAAATTTTATTTACACCCGCCATTGAAAAAATGATTTTCTCGTCTGACATAGTATTTATATGATTTTAATAATTTTTAAACTTTGTATTTTAATAAAAGAGGTTATTTAGATTTAAGATTTGTTCAACAACATTTGTAATGGGTTAAAATCAAATCGCTACAAAGATAGAAACAACAAGGCTATTACAAAGGGCTTTATTTGGGTAAACTCAATAAAGTAGCACAGAAAGAAAAACAGGGTTCCTGCGGTGTGCAGAAACCCTGTTTTTAATTTTTTAAGTAACAAATCCACCTTCAAAGCGAAGATTTTTGAGTTTTTATTTGCGGTATAACGGACAACGTTTTAGAAGGTATTCTAAAGGACTGCTGTACGAACCGTCGGTATTGGAGAAAAAGGCCTTGTGGTTTTGGTTGTAAATACTGGCATTGTTATCCATATAAATATGAAGGCCAACACTTACATCGTAACGCTGTGCAGCACTGCTATAACTCGAACTCGAAGTTGAGCCACCGCTAATCTTATCATTGTCGTTTCTTTTGATTTTAGTATTGGAGTTATCACTGGTAGTACTGGTTTGGTAACCTTTATTTTGTGTAATGCTGCCATCAATAATATATTCTACGCCTAAGGCATCGCAAATATCTTTCATTGAAAAACCTCTGATTTTTTCTTTGGTAATACCCGCCTGGATTAATTTGGCATTGGTAGTGCGCGGATCCATTATGGTGTAACCGGCCGAATGCTGAGACAGGATGCTGTAGGTATCTTCCTGCGCTTTGTAGCCCACTTCATCGGCACCGGGCTGGTTATCCATTAGAAATGTAAAGGGCAAAATAGCAATTTTGTTATGATGATCAACAGGTGTTGCACTCATGGCTACCTGATCTTTTTGACGATCTTGTGCCGGAAGGCTTGCCTGGCTAAAAACTTCTGTACGGCCACTGGCATAGGTTACTTTCTGGATATCGGATTTTTTGATTGAGTACTCAAGGGTTTCGCCGGCGTAAACAAAAGAGATATCGGTGTCGGTAATCCGTGTTACTTTCCCCTTCATTTCTTCACCATTGGTTTTCTGAACAACATCTACCCTGGTAGTTTTAGTTTGAGCAACAACATTGAGCGAGAGCAATATCGCTAAAATAAATAAATGTATTTTTTTCATGTTAATAGGTTTATGAACCAAATATAATGATAACAGCCCTGAATTTTTACGCATTGTGATGAAAATCAAGTCGATTCAGGAGTGAATTTTCCAAATGCAGGTACCTAAAACTAATTGATATAATTTTGTATTATTGATATTAATTACGCCGCTTATGAAAATCAAAAACCTGTTGTTCCTCTTCTTAGTGCTATCGTTTGCCTTTAACATGGCCCGGGCACAAAATAAGGATAGCCTAAATACACTTAAGCCTGTTGATAGTTTGAAACGCAGCTTTGTAGAGCGGATGCAGGAATTTGCCAAAAATTCGGCTAATAAGAGCAAAGCAGAATTAGCTGCTGATAAGGCAACAATTGATCAGATCAGGATATTTGAGCAAGCCAGAAAAGCCATACAAAAAGCCAAAAATTACCTGAACAACGGTTTGGATACACCCGGTATAAAAACCGAACTGAAAGAAATAGATGATGATTTTATCCGGGCAAGCGATGGGGTTTTTATCAATAAAGGTACCGCCCAAACTTTTCGTAACCTAACTGCAACATCAAAAATATTAGCCGAATTGCTTAATAAAGCGAATGCCCGGAAACTCAGTCTGGATGCCAATCAGCAGCAGCTTAATAATTTTCGCTACCAGCTCGATTCATTGTCGGGCGAGCCGGCACTTTTTAAGTTTCCGCAAGATTCGGTTTCGTTAATGAAATATCTGCAAAAGGTTGTGCTTGTAGCCAAAGAAATTAAACCGGTTGATAGCATGCTTAAAATTGCCAATACCAATATTCAAAGCCTGCTGGCTCAGGTAAATGTTACGGTGTTTAAGTTGCAGAATCATTTAGATGAAATAGCTGCCTACCAGGAAAAAATGGCAGACAATAATTTTAAACGTGAGTTTGGCGATATTTTAGGTCCGGAAGGACATTACCGGCCTTTTGGCGAAATATTGTCGCACTCTTGGGTAAAGGGCGGCATGACTTTGGGCTTTTATGCCGAGAACAATTATGGCAAGTTACTTACTTTGTTACTGTTGGTGTTTTTGTCTTATACTTATCTTAAGTCGCTCAAAAATATTTATACCGAATCGAATCTGTTACGAGCAGATATGGATGGACAGCTGGTAATCAGGTATCCGTTCCTATCGGCACTGCTCATTGTGATCAGTATATTCCAGTTCATTTTCAGGTCGCCACCCTTTGTACTCAATGTCATCTTCTGGATAATTTCCTGCATATCGCTAAGTTTCATTTTCAGCAAGTTTATCAACAAATACTGGATGAGGGTTTGGACTTGCATGGTGATACTTTTTATGCTTGCAGCGGTTGATAACCTGGTTTTACAGGCTTCGCGAACCGAAAGATGGCTGATTCTGATCATTTCTGCCGCGGGGGTAATTTTCGGTTTATTTACCTTGCTTAGAGGGAAGAGGGATACGCTAAGGGAGAAGTGGATTGTATATTCGATTGGGTTTATGGTATTGCTGGAAGTATTTTCGATGCTGTCGAATATATTAGGAAGGTATAACCTGGCCAAAACGTTATTTATTAGCGGTTATTTAAATGTGGTTGTGGCCATACTTTTTCTGTGGACGGTTAGACTAATTAATGAAGGACTGTTTTTAGCTTTCAACATCTACGCGGGCCAGGATAAAAAACTGTTTTACCTCAACTTTTCTAAAGTTGGAAAGCGTGCGCCATTATTGTTTTATGGTTTACTGGTGGCAGGTTGGCTTGTATTGTTCGGACGTAACTTTCCGGCGTATAACTATTTTTCGAAACCCTTAAAAGAGTTTTTTAGTGCCGATAGAACCATAGGTGATTATACCTTTAGCATCAATACGGTTTTATTGTTTATTGTAATTATTGTGATTTCGCTAATCGTTTCGAAGGTGGTATCGTTTTTTGCTACCGATAAACATTTGGAGCATAAGGATGATCAAAAAAGCTATGGAATTGGCAGCTGGTTGCTTTTGGTTCGCATTGCGATTCTCGCCATTGGTCTGTTTTTGGCTATTGCAGCTGCAGGTATACCGGTCGACAGGATTACGATTATTCTCGGTGCGTTGGGTGTGGGTATTGGGTTTGGCTTGCAAACTTTGGTCAACAATCTGGTGAGTGGGTTAATTATTGCTTTCGAAAAACCGGTAAACGTTGGCGATATTGTGGATATTGACGGACAGGGAGGCACCATGAAATCGATTGGGTTTAGAAGTAGCGTAATTTCGACCTGGGATGGTGCCGATGTGGTTATGCCCAATGGCGATTTGCTAAATGCACACCTCATTAACTGGTCGTTGGGTGGAAACCGCAAGCGGGTATCGATAATTGTAGGTGTTGGCTATCAAACCGATCTTGAAAAAGCCAGACAGGTTTTAATGCAGGTATTGGGAGAAGAAGAGCGGATTGCTAAAAACCCTGGTCCAGTGGTTCAGTTCGAACAGTTTGCCAGTAGTGCCATTGATATTAAAATTTATTTCTGGGCCAAGCACATTGGCCAGGCAAATTCAACTAAAAGCGATCTGATTGTTGCCATTAACGAGGCTTTCAAAGCTAGTGATATCAGTATTCCTTTTCAGCAGCAGGAAATTACGGTGCGCTATCCTAAAGAAGAATAACAGGATATTTGTTGTAATAAGTTATTTTGGATTTTAGTAGCAGGCAATAGGCTTTCTAACCTTGTTTTAATGTAATTATCAGTGCATTTTCACAATACGAGCCAATTGGTAACTTGCTGAATAAATGTTATACTTTTAAAACACGGATTAATTCTTAGTAGATACCGTAAACGTTAGTAAATTTAAAAAGCCTTTCAGGATTGAAAGGCTTTTTGTTTTTTATTTGAAGAGATAGATTGGATTAGAAACCTAAACCCAAGGTAAAGCCACGCACTGCTGTGCTAATGGTTGCACCTGCGGTTGCGGCACCTGTTGTTAAATTTACAGTATATAGTTTTTGAACACCACTAACAGTAAATATGCCATAGGCAATTCCACTTGTGCCTCCAATATCAAAGCCGCTGTTTGCCTCAATGTTTACACCCAGCGGGCCAACATCAACCAATGTTCCTGCATTGGGTGGGTCTTGCTTATATAAGCGGTCTGTGGTAGAATCAACATCAAACAATATAGTTGTAGTTGCGCCTGCAAAGTTATTAGTATATGCAGCAGCAGAAATTGCTACAGTACTTAACGAAATGGGGTTATCAACTGTAAGTGCAGCATCAACAGGATTTATCCTGAAATTTTGCCCTGTGTTACCAACTATTCTAATCCTATCAACAGTTGGATTAAAATCTATCCCCACCTGGGTGGCTGTTAACAAGGTGCTTAATGGCCCTGTTCCTACCATAGCTGCAAGACCAGATGAAGCATTTATCGAATAAACTCTGCTTGTACTTCCAATTGCAAATAACTGTCCGTTTAACGGGCGCATATCAATACCCAAAATGCTTTCACCGGTTTGTATACCTGTAATTGCTTTGACTACAAAAGTTGGTGTTGCAGCAGTTGGATTGAAAATTAATAATTCGTTATTGTTTGAAACAGCATAAGCAACTGGTTCGGTAGGGATGGCAATACCAGTAATCTGTTGATCAATATTGCTGATTTTTGAAGCTTTACCCGAAGCCAGATCAATTAGGTATAGACCAGATTTTCCGCCAGCAGTTAAAGCGGCTAATGCAACAGTTCCATCGGGATTAATATCAAAACCGCCAACATCTTCAAAATCGAAACCTAAACTGCCAACTTCAACCAACTTTCCATCATTTGGTGGATCTTGTTTATGAAGCTTATCATTTGCTACATCTATATCGAAAAGTAATGTTGTACTTGCTCCAGCCTTATTTTGGGTATAAGCAACCGACGATACTTTGGCATTGGTTACGCCGTTAACAGTTCCGTCCGTAGCTGCCACACCACCGTTTTCAGGATTTAAACGTAGATTTTGCCCGGTTGAAGTAATCAAACGGATGCGGTCTACTGTTGGGTTAAAATCAAAACCTACCGAAGTTCCACTTAACGCCGGTGTAAATGGTGCTGTAGAAACAGATCGTGCAGCACCAGTTTTTTGATCAATAACATATATGCGACTGGTGCTTCCTACTCCGTATAATTGCCCGGTAGCGGGACGAAAGTCGATTCCTAAAATACTTTCGCCACTTTGAAGTCCCGAAATGCTTACCTGAGCAGTTATTGATGTTGGATTTTTAGCGTTGATTAATAAGAGCTTGTTATCTGCAGTAAGGGCATAAAGATTAACATCTGGCCCTGGAGTTAATGTTTCTTGGTCAGGAGTATTATTCCTGTCTTTTTTACATGCAGAAAATAAAATAGGGGCCATAATAGCCAATAGGGCTACTATGGTGAAAAGTTTAGCTTTTACCATGGTTTTAAGGTTTAATTAAGAAATTAACAGTTAAGGATAAGTGCCTGCACTTATTTAGGAGGGTATTCTAATGTTTGAAGAAAACAGCTAACCAGCATGTAGTCGCTTGTGAACAGGCTGGTTTTGCCGTTTGTAATATCTAGAAAATCAAATTGTATTAATCTGTTAATGGCAAGGTCGTCAAGTTTGAGCTTTTCTTCTTCCTGTCCGTTATTTTCATTTCCCGCAGTTTTATCTTGTTTGCTATTCTTTTCTTTTAGTATTTCTTGAAACGGTTTTTGAATTGTAAAGGCATACACTGTTAACTTACCTGCAAAAGCGATAGTTAAAATCAGTATAATTAGAAGTCTCTGATAAATAGACACCATGTTAGAAATCCGGTTTTAAGGATTTAACAGTATATACGACAAAAGAACTTCTTTAGATTTTTATGGAATAATTTATTTAGATTTTTGAAAACAGAATGCAAAAACAGGTTGAATTTTTTTCAACCTGTTTTTGTAAATGTATACCTATGGATTTTGAGATAAGTTTGGGTTTTTATCTCTTTCGGTTTGTGGAATAAAATAAACTACCCGTGCATCGGTAGGATTAATGGTTTGATTTACCGAACCATTTATGGTAGAATGTGTACCAGGGTAATCCCTTACCACGGGACGATTATTCCTAAACAGATCATAGGCCCGGTGCCCTTCAAAGGCTAGTTCGAGCCATCTTTCTTCCAACACAATATCTAAAATACTGTGCGTTGGCGTAACATCTGCAAGTGTATAAACAGGTATGCCTGCACGTGCTCTGATTATATTCACATCATCAAGTGCCAATTGTGCTTTATTCAGTTTAGCATTGGCCTCTGCACGGTTCAGATATTGTTCGGCCAGCCTCAAATAAACAGGGGATGTTAAATTGATAACCCCTTCCTGTAAGTTGTTTTTGTTTACATAGTAAATGGGAGCTGGGGGGGTAAGTTTACCGTTAAGTTGTTGCGTACCACCTACAACATACGGAGAGATAAAGCTTTTGCGTTTATCCTGAGGGTTTTTATTAAGAAAATTATAATACTTGGCAGAAGCATATATTTCTCCCCATCCACTCTCACCCTGACCCAGGGCATTGCCATTCGCATCGCCACTGTAATATAAAGAGCCTACAGCAGAGTAATCGTAATTTTCCGTTTTGGTGTGTTTTATAGCAAATATACTTTCGCGGTTGGTTTCGGGATCTACCCTGAAGTAGTTTTGATACTGTGTATTTTGCAGCAACTGATATTTGTTGGAGTTGATTACCAGATCTGCATATTCTACCGCTTTTGCATTATTATCCATGTATAAATATACTCTTGATAACAAAGCATAAGCCGCCATTTTGGTGGCGAAACTATTGCTCTTCTCGGCGGTGATAAATTGGGCAGCCTTTAAAAGATCGGCCAGTACAAAATCGTAAACCTGGGCAACCGTACTTCTTTTAATGGTAGCAGCTTCCGAATCACTCAGGTTTTCGCTCAAAATAGGCACTCCGGGATTAGCAGTTGGGTTTTGCGCGTAAGGCCTTCCAAACATCCGTACTAAATTGAAATGTAACATTGCCCTCAGGAACAGGTTTTCTCCTTTTACCTGTAGCATGTCGGTCGATGCATTATCGGGGATCAACTTAATGATCTTATTAGCAGCTGCGGCAATATAATATGCCTGCTGAAAATATGCAGTTGCATTGGCCGAATTTACCAAATGGGTGTATTTATATAAATTGGTTACATCGCTCGATGAGTTCTGACCCTGAGCCACTTCATCAGAAGGAAGCTCAGCCAGCCAGTGGTAATTATTTTCATAATTTAATCCCTTTAAAGTTGCGTAATTACCTAAAGTTGCAGTGCGCATCCCTTCAATAGTATTCAGTAATCCACTATCTTCTACTCTATCAGAAGGGTAGAAGTTTTTCCGGCAGGAAGCGACCGAAAAAATTACGGCTGTTGCAAGAGCGATTTTTATAATGTGGTTATGATAGATTTTCATTTTTAATTTCATTTAAGGTTAGAAAGTTAAATTAACGCCAAAAACAAATCTTCTGCTTGTGGGGTATCTGAATGATGATATACCACCAGTTAGATCTACTTCAGGATCTACACCAGAGAATTTGGTAGCCGTAAACAAGTTATCGCCACTAACATACAAGCGTGCAGCATTTATTGAAGCTTTTTTAAGCCAGCTTGCAGGTAAATTGTAACCAACAGTTACGTTTCTTAACCTCAAATAACTACCGTTTTCAAGAAAACGGGTAGAAGTTTGGTGCGACTGCAGGTTACCTCCGAATTTAGCCTGTGGATGTGTTGCGTCAGTTTGGCCGGGTGTGGTCCATCTTACCGATCCTTTAGGCAATACCTGCTGGTTATAACTTTCATAAACACCATCATTATCGAAATAGAAACGGCTATCGTTATACACCCAGTTGCCATAAACAAAATTTAGAAAGGCCGAAAGTGTGAAGTTTTTATAGGCAAGTGTATTGGTTAACCCACCGCTGAATTTAGGCGCAGACGATTTACCTGTATATTGCCTTGTAGCCTGGTTGTAGGTACTGGTTACCCCGGTTGGGTCGTCTAATTTTTCCCAAAGAGGCTTGCCATCAGCCGGATTAACCCCAGCCCATTTTTGCATGTACCATTCATCCATATCATGACCTAAGGCAATTGGCTGTGTGCCTGTATTTACAACCAGTAAGCCCTGATTGAGTTCCATTACCTTGTTCCGGTTAAACGACATATTAAAACTGGTTTCCCAATTAAAATCTTTTAACTGGATATTTTTGGAGTTGATAGTAAACTCTATCCCGCGGTTCCTGATTGAACCAATGTTTCTTCTAATGTTGGCATAACCTACAGTTGAAGGCAGCGGCACCGCAAATAATAAATCCGAATTGCGCTTGTCATAGGCATCAAAAGTTACATCTATGCGCTTAAATAAGCTAAAATCTACCCCCAAATTGTATGTTCTCGATTTTTCCCAGGTTAAATCAGGATTGGCAATCTGCGTAGGGAAAGCGCCGGTTTGGCCATTGTAAGATGCTGCTGCATTTAAATTATACAAGCCAAACGACTGGTAATAATCGATACCTCCCTGATTGCCCGTAGTACCGGCACTTGCACGCAGTTTTAGAAAGGAAATCGTCTTATTATCTTTTAAAAAGTTTTCGTTCGATAAAATCCAGGAAGTTCCGAACTGGTAAAAGGTGGCTGCCGGATTGTTTTTCCCAAATCTCGAAGCATATTCGTTAACAATAGATGCCACTAAATAATATTTGCTTTGGAAACTATAATCGGCCTGGGCTAAATATTTAATGTTTTTGTAAGCATCATAGCTGCCAGTTGGTTTGTTGGTAATATCTGTAGCCGTATTTATTGCGTCCATTCCCGCCGGAAGGCCTTTTGCTGTTATTCCGTTAGTATCATATTTATAGCTCTCTATCTCCGCAACACCTAAAATACTGAAATTATGCTGGCCAATATTTACAGCGTACTTAATCCTGTTCGATGATAGTAGGGTAGTGGCAAAAGTATTGGTTAAAGAAGCCGTACCTAAATTTGTAGCTCCGCTCTGGCTTCTTCTGTCGTAATAGTTGTTTGAGCGGCCACTAGAAATTGTGGCACGGTTATAACTCGAAATGGTTAAGTTTTTAAGCAGGTCGTAATCCAGGTTAATATCCCCCGTAGTATTAAAACTTCTGGCTTTAGAATAGTTGTATTGTAAACTCTGCAAGAAGTTAGACCGGTCTCTGCCTTTCCAGGATGGAATGTTTCGTGGATCGGTCGGGCTGCCATCGGCATTATACGCCGGATCGTAAGGCATATTCAGGTAAGCCTGGTACACCGCACTTTCGGGATTTATATTATCGTTAATTACAATACCACTGAGCAAGGCATTTAATTTCAGTTTTTTAGTGAGCTGAGAAGAAAGATTAGCCCTTAAACTATATTGGCTTTTATCATTATTGATGAGTGTACCTTCTTCTTTAAAATAGTTGCCCGATATGTAGAACTGATTTTTCTCGCTTCCACCCGAGGCAGTTAAAGTATGGTTATTTACCATAGCCGTTCTAAAAGCCTCATTCCACCAATTGGTATTGGTATTTACCAGTGAAGCAGCAGGAGGAGTGGTGAAAAATGTTTTCTGGTAGTCGTAAAGTTGCTGGGCATCCATCAACTGGAAATTACCGGTAGTAGCCTGAGCAAAGCCTACAGTAGAATTTAAACTAAAACGGGTTTCGCCGGCTTTACCTTTTTTAGTGGTTACAATAATTACACCGTTTGCCGCGCGCGAGCCATATAAACCTGTGGCTGCGGCATCTCTTAATATGGTGATGTTGTCTACATCGGCAGGATTATAGGTGCCGCCAATATTTCCGTCGACCACAACAAGTGGTCCGATACCTGCATTAATGGTACCCACCCCGCGAACAACAACAGTTGAACCGGCTGTTGGATCGCCAGAGGCCGAGCTCGCTACCACGCCAGGTGCTTTACCCTGTAGCAAATTGCCCAGGTTTACCGAAGTTACATCGTTTAGTTGCGAACCGCTTACAGTTGTAACCGCACTCGAAATTTCCGATTTCTTTTTAGTGGTATAACCTACAACTGTTACGGCATCAAGATTAGTCGTTTCATCTGTTAAGGAAACATTGAGCGTGGTGTTTGTACCAACTTTAAGCGTTTGAGTGCTAAAGCCCAATGCTTTAAACTCCAGACTGCTCTCATTGTCGGCATTGATAGAATATTTTCCGTTTGCATCAGTTTGTGTGGCAGTTTTAGTACCAAGTACAGTTACTGTTATGCCGGGAAGTGGAAGCTTTTTACTGTCAGTGACAGTACCAGTGATGGCGCGATTTTGTGCTTTTAACAAAAAAGCACAGGCCATAAGGGAAATTATTAAAATTAATTTCTTCATGTTTTTCAGGTTAGATTAGTTTTTAGGTTTGTTGTTTTTCGGAGCGGTGAGCGCGTTTAAGGAGGGATAAAGGTTACTCTCATGTTCATGTTTTGTACTTTTATTTAACCAGTTATTACTAAACTATTACCTTAAAAATTAACATCAAACGATTAATGCAGCGCAAACGTTTGCCTGAAACATGGTGTAAATAAGATAATACCGGGCTTTTTAACTCCTTTTACCGTTACGACAGATTATGATGACAGTTGCTATGGGGTTATATGTACGCAAACGTTTGTTTCTGTTGCGCATACTTAGCTTTTGGAGAAATGTAAAGAGCGGTTCTGTTACATTTTCCCAAACAAAAACAACCAATTTTATGTTCATCTCGTATAGAAATTATTAGATGGCGGGTAAAGGTTTCATTAGGTTATTGATTTTTATCTAATGAAAATGTTAAATGATGGCATGTTCCTTTTATTTTTCTGTCAAAACTTGTAAATTGCCTATATAAATAGATACAATTTGTCAGTTTCTAAGCGTTGGGAAATACTTACAATAAACCGACAATAAAATTATTTGAAGCGGATGTTTTTGGCAAAAGTCCCTTTAAAACCTTTATAACACTTAATACGTAGATAAATAGAAATAAAATATTATTTATCACGACGGTATTCTTGCATTGATTTTAAGGCTTTCAGGCGTGTATAGGCCTCTTTATCCACCCGGATGGCGCAATTGTTGATAAAATAAAGAAAACAGCACTTACTCTTTTTATAATTTATTTTATAGTTTAGGGACGTAGCTGTTAAGAAAGGTATTATGGAAGCAAAATTTTCACCACAGGTTAAAGATGTAATCTCTTTTAGTAGGGAGGAAGCGCTCCGCTTAGGGCACGATTACATCGGAACCGAGCATTTATTATTAGGCCTCATCCGCGAAGGCGATGGTATGGCAATAAAAATTTTACGATCGTTAGGAGTTGATACTGGTAAATTGCGCCGCTCAATTGAAGATGCCGTTCGCGGTACATCGAGTGTTACAGTAAACTTAGGCAATATCCCGTTGACGAAACAGGCCGAAAAAGTTTTAAAGATTACTTACTTAGAAGCTAAAATATTTAAAAGCGATTTAATTGGCACCGAACATTTATTGTTATCGGTTTTGAGAGATGATGATAACATTGCCTCGCAAATCTTGTTGCAGTATGGTGTTACTTACGATGTTTTTAAGCAAGAAGTAGAAGTAAATAAGAACGGCTTCAGAGACGATATTTCGAACAGCGCCTCTACAGGTGGCGACGACGATTATCGTGAAGAAGAAAGCTTTAGTACACCTAAAAAAGTTTCAGATATAAAATCTAAAACACCTGTTTTAGATAATTTCGGTCGCGATTTAACCAAGGCAGCAGAAGAAGGTCGTTTAGATCCGATTGTTGGCCGCGAGAAAGAAATTGAGCGAGTATCTCAGATTTTATCCCGCAGGAAAAAGAACAACCCGATTTTGATCGGTGAGCCGGGAGTGGGTAAATCAGCAATTGCAGAAGGCCTGGCCCTGCGTATTGTACAGCGTAAAGTTTCGCGTGTGCTTTTTGGCAAACGTGTAGTTACGTTAGATTTGGCTTCGCTTGTGGCCGGTACGAAATACCGTGGTCAGTTCGAAGAGCGTATGAAAGCAGTAATGAACGAGCTTGAAAAATCTACTGATGTAATTTTATTTATTGATGAGATTCATACCATTGTTGGCGCAGGTGGTGCATCGGGTTCGCTTGATGCTTCGAACATGTTTAAACCAGCATTGGCCAGGGGCGAAATTCAATGTATTGGTGCCACTACTTTAGATGAGTACCGTCAGTACATTGAAAAAGATGGCGCTTTAGACCGTCGTTTCCAAAAAGTGATGGTTGAGCCTGCAACTCCTGATGAAACTGTAGAGATTTTAACCCGTATTAAAGATAAGTACGAAGAGCACCACGGTGTAACTTATACCGATGAGGCCATTCAGGCTTGCGTTACGTTAACTTCACGCTATATTTCTGACCGTTTCTTGCCAGATAAAGCTATTGATGCTTTAGATGAAGCGGGATCGAGGGTTCACTTAACCAATATCCATGTTCCTCAAAACATTATTGATATCGAAGCTAAAATTGAAGATATCAAGTTAGAGAAAAACAAGGTTGTACGTAGTCAGAAATACGAAGAAGCTGCAAAACTCCGCGATACAGAGAAAAATTTAATTGAAGAATTAGATAAAGCTAAAGCTGAGTGGGAGGCTGAAACCAAAACCAAACGTTACGAAGTATCAGAAGATAACGTAGCAGAAGTGGTAGCCATGATGACTGGTATTCCGGTGCAACGTGTTGGACAAACCGACAGTCAGAAACTGTTGAACATGTACGATAAAGTGGCCGAGAAAATTATCGGTCAGGATGATGCGATTAAGAAATTAACCAAAGCCATCCAACGTACAAGAGCCGGATTAAAAGATCCTAAAAAACCAATTGGTTCGTTTATTTTCTTAGGTCCAACTGGTGTAGGTAAAACGGAATTGGCAAAAGAACTGGCACGTTTCATGTTTGATAGCGACGATTCGCTGATTCAGATTGACATGAGCGAGTACATGGAGAAATTTGCAGTATCGCGTTTAGTAGGAGCGCCTCCGGGATATGTAGGTTATGAAGAAGGTGGACAGTTAACTGAAAAAGTTAGAAGAAAACCTTATGCTGTGATCTTATTGGATGAGATTGAAAAAGCGCACCCTGATGTATTCAATATCTTATTGCAGGTTTTAGACGAAGGACAATTAACAGATAGCTTAGGCCGTAAAGTTGATTTTAGAAATACAATCATTATTATGACATCGAACATTGGTGCACGCCAATTGAAAGATTTCGGTCAGGGTGTTGGTTTCTCTACTTCAGCTAAAAACAATCAGGCAGAATCGCACAGTCGTGGTGTAATTGAAAGTGCTTTAAAACGCGCTTTTGCACCTGAGTTCTTAAACCGTGTTGATGATGTAGTGGTATTTAACAGTTTAGGTAAAGAAGAAATCTTCAAAATTATCGATATCGAATTAAAAGCTTTATTCGGTCGTGTACATACTTTAGGTTATGATATTGCCTTAACTGAAAATGCAAAAGAATATATTGCCGATAAAGGTTTCGATAGTAACTTCGGTGCCCGCCCTTTAAAAAGGGCTATCCAGAAATATCTGGAAGATCCGATTGCGGAAGAAATCCTTAAAGGTGAATTAACTGAAGGAGATGTTTTGGAAATCGATTACGATAAAACAGCCGATCTGATCTCAGTAAATCACAAAAAAGGCGAAAAGAAGAAAGAACAATCAGCAGAAGAAGATTCTTCAGCTAAATAACTTGAAACTCCCGATGAAAATCGGGAGTTTTTTTGTTTAAAACGGCCTGTTAATGTCTGATAGCTGTTTATAGAGTAAGAAAAAGATTATGGTGGACGATTATTTTTTAAAAAATCAATGTATCTTTCGCTAAACAAACCATAGTCATGAAATCTATCGTCCCCAAATTAATGTGCTTAGCGCTATGCTGTGCACTCATGTCATGTAAAAAAGGAACTGATTCTACCACTACAGAGACACCTCCAACATTAAAAATAGAAATTTCTACGACCACCAATATCAATAACGATGCGTTGTTAAAATTGGTTAATGATACACGTTTGGCGGGTTGTAAATGTGGTAGCACCACCATGCCTCCGGTTGCTGCACTAACCTGGAATGTAAATTTGGCTTCGGCCGCTATTTATCAGAGTAAATATACCGCATCTATAAAAAGCCTGGTGCATACCTCTGCAAATGGAGAAACGGTTGGCACACGCGTTACTGCAACAGGTTATAACTGGACAACAGTTGGCGAAAACTTAGCATCGGGGCAAACTACAGAAGCACAGGTTTTTAATGAGTGGTTGGCAAGCGAAAGCCATTGCAAAAACATGATGACTGCATCTTTTAAAGAAATGGGGGCTGCCAGAACGGATAATTACTGGGCACAGGTTTTTGCTTCAAAATAAAAATACGATCGTCATTTCGATCCGATAGCTATCGGATGAAGCAAGCCAGTTTTCACCGATAGCGTGCACTCCGCTCGAAATGACGATTATCTTTACATTAACTCCTTCAAGGCCTGATAGTACCGCTCATAATTTTGCGGGTCGGTATTTAAAAATAGAAAAGGCTCAATAAGTTCCAGTTCCATCAATAAAAATTGGCCGTTAACAAAAGTGCCGTCAACCCGTGCATAGAGCGCGTTTTTCGCAAATAAATCTATGTATTGTTGTGCTATAAAAATTTGCTCCTTACTGGGGCTTTGCGGATGAACTGAACCGCCATGAGCCGGTTGAACCCTAAAATCGCCTGGTTTTGCCTGTTTAACCAGCGAATGGCTGTATACGCTATTAAAGAAAATAAACGACCATTCTCCGTTTTCGAGAATTTCGGGCAAAAAGGGTTGTACAATAAAGTCCTCTTCCTGCAGTAGCTCATTTAGTTTGTGGTTTACTGCTGCCACATTATCAGCTGTAACCTTAAAAGTATTTTTAGCTCCGCCGCTTACACAGGGTTTTACAATCAGTTTATCTACTCCAAATTTCGCGAAGAAATCGTTCAGGTTAACACTTTCCGCTTTGCGAATAAAGGTACTTGGCGTAATTTTTAATCCAGCTGCTTCAATTTCCTGCAGGTATAATTTATTGGAATTCCATTTTACCCGTTCAATGGGGTTAAGTAGCCTTACATTTAGCTGTGCCAGTTTTTCAAGCCATTGGTAAAAATCGTTTATGAGGTCAAAATAATCCCAGGGAGATTTTAATACTGCTAAATCATAATCTTGCCAGTTTATTTCGGGATCATTCCAAATTACTTTTTCAATGCTTAATCCTTTCTCCTTTAAAAAAAACAGGAGTTTATCGTCTTCACTTTCAACAGTGGCACTATCGTAAGCGCCTTTATCCAGATAGGTAACTAATGCAATATTCATGGCACAAAATTATAGCAAATTATGAATTTAACCGGTTAATATTTTGATTAAAACAAACTGATCTGATCGCTAGGAATTTTAAAAAGGCTGTGGTCTAAAATAATATCTTTTACATTTAGGCCGTTCAGGCGACAGTGCAGCCTGAAATTGTCTCTGATCATTTGCGAAATATTCCCATCACCCCGCATACGGTCGCCAAAGCGACTGTCGTTTACCTGGCCACCATGGCAGCTCTGGATCATGTGCCAAACTTTATCAAAGCGATCAGGGAAATTTTTACGCAGCCAGTCTTCAAATATCTGCGCAATGGCACCATTTAACCGCACCACCGTATAGCCTGCTTTTATGGCACCAGCATTGGCAACGGCCTTTAATATTTTAGGAATTTCATGATCGCTTAATCCCGGTACGAGCGGTGCAACCATAACCCCCATGGGGATGCCGGCCTGGCTCAATTCTTCAACAATCCTTAACCTTTGCTTGGCAGTGGTGGTACGGGGTTCCATTACCTGCCTTAAGTCTTCGTTTAAACTGTTAATGGAAACATAAACCATGCAAAGGTTCAGTTTAGCCATTTCCTGCAAAATATCCTTATCGCGTAAGATTAACGAGTTTTTGGTGATCATGCCAATGGGCTGTTTATAAGCCAGGGCAATTTCGAGCAACCGCCTGGTAAGTTTAAATTTTCTTTCGGCAGGCTGGTAGCAGTCGGTATTGCCTGAGAGTGAAATGGTAGTAGCGTCCCATCCTTTTTTCTCTAGAAATTTTTTAAAGAGGGCAGGAGCATCCTGTTTTACAATAATTTTGCGTTCAAATTCTATACCTGCGCTGTAACCCCAGTATTGATGCGAATTGCGGGCATAACAATAGGTACAGCCATGCTCGCAGCCCTGGTAAGGGTTTAGGGAATAAGCCATGCCTACATCCGGACTGTCAACCTTATTTACAATGGTTTTCGAATGCTCAAAAATGAACGAGGTTTTGCGGTCGCTTTCTTCCCAATCGTCTATCCCTTCATCGTGCTCTTTTACGTACACATCTTTCAAAAAACGGTTGTGCGGATTAACCTGTGCGCCCCGCCCCTTAAAATATTGTTTTTCTTCTCCGCTCATCATACGATAAAATTACTAAAAATATTAGTAATTTGAAAGCGGCATTATGGGCACTTTTCCACAATTGCAAACAAGAAGGTTTTACTTTTTAGCCAGCGGAATATAATCCATAGGTACCATATCGGCCACTTTTTCGTAAGCCCAGTAACCCTCATACAGTAATGATCTCGAATCGTAAATGCCGCCATTTTCGTAGAAACGAACACCCTCACCAGTTAGATTGGCAACAGAAATTTCATTTTCCGGCACATCCAACGGCCTGAAAATCCAGAAACCGGTTTTAGAGTAAGCCAGCGATTCTTTTTCTTTGGTGTATTGAATCAGCAGGGCATCGGTATAACTCAAATATTTCAGGTTTTGGTTATAATAGTGTACAAGCGTATCGGTAAGTACATCAGCCCGCGAAAATTTATCGATGGTACGCGGCATTTCCTTTTGCTTGGTCCAGAAAGCGAGTAAAGCTGTATCAACCTTTCCTTTAGTTTGCCTGATACCTGTTTTTTCGGGCACCGCTTTTATTTTCTCCAGATTGGTATTAATTACATACTCGGGATAACGGTTTGGATTGGGTACCTTAACCATTTTATTAATGATAAATCCTTCCTCCTGCGCTTTATTGGCATAAAGTGAGCGGAAGAAGTGCTGCGACGAGCCGTAATAGGCCACTTCTCTTGCTGCAATGTACTTTTTCTTTTTCGAAGCAGAAGCTTTTAACTCTTCAAAAAACGGGTGACCGGAATAGTAAATAATGTGTGTACGCGAGTTATACTCAAAACGATCGAGCATATATTTCAGGCGGTAGCCCAGCGCTTTATTTTCTACAATCAGGAACTCGGTGGTAGAAACAGTTAAGGTACTTTTGGTAATATCGAAATCAACATTTAAAACCTGTGGATTCAAAATTTTACATTGCAGGGCATTCGGTGTTTTGCCAATAAAGAACTCTTTAAACTGGTTAATGTATTTCTGACGGTTGGGATCGGCTCTAACAGTTACCTCATCAAGCTGGGCTACATTTTCTTTCAAGACTAATTCTACCTGCACCGATTTATCAGATAAGATTACACTTTTGGAATAGGGAAGGTAGCCTACAATCTGCACCAGCAAATCGTAACTGCCTGGTTTAAGGTTGGTCAGTTTAAAACGGCCGTCGTTATCGGCAACGGTGGCAATTTTATAGCCGCTTAAATAAATGCTTGCACCGGGTAAGCCATCTTTCTGATCGCGTACCAAACCGCTGATCGTGTAGGTATTTTGAGCAATAGCATTAGCGCCCCAGATCAGGAATAATAGTGACACTAAAAGGCTTTTAATCATGGAGACGAATGTAACCAAAAGGCTTAATATTTATTAAAAAGCAAAAATATTTTTAACAATTTTAACACTTAACCACGGCTTTTTTACGGCCGGGGTGGCAAATAATCCATAGGTACACTGTCGGCAATTTTCTCCCAGGCCCAGTAGCCCGAAAAAAGCATCGACCGTGGGTTGTAAATGCCTCCGTTTTCGTAAAAATATACGGGTGCTACCTGTAAAGTTACAGTTGATATCTGATAGCCAAAATAGTCGGGTGGCCTGCTAATCGAAAAGCCAAGCCGTTCTGTAAAGGATGGATCTTCGGTTTCTTTGGTGTAAACCACATAAAGTTTATCTGTAAAATTAATGGCCTTAATGGCAGCATCAGGGGTTGGCCGCGCCAAAGTATCTTGTAATACCTGAGCTTTACTTAGTACTGAAATCTCTTTCGGAAGGTTTTTCTTCTTGGTCCAGTAATTTAGCGAATCGCCCATGGTGAGGTGAATGTTGCCCGTAAAAGTTTGCGCCTGACTAAAACGCTTAATATTGGCGTTGATCAGGCTATCCTTAGGCCTGTCGCGGTTTGGAACACTTTGCAGTTTATTGATGATAAAACCTTCTTCTGTAGCTTTTTTATGGTATAAGGATTTGAAAAAATGCTGCGGTGAACCCAGGTAAGCAGTTAAGCGCTTTTTATCCCATATTTGTTTCTGGCGTTTTGAGCCTTTTAAATCCTCGTAAGTAGGGTAGCCCTCGTAATAAATAATATTGGTTTTACGGCTGTACTCGAAATTATTAACCAGGTATTTGATGCGGTAGCCGAGTGCTTTGTTTTCGATGATGAGAAACTGATTGCTCTTAACCGTAAGCAAAGCATTTTCCCTGTCGTAATCGATAATCAGCACGTTGGGATTAATGAGTTTGCATTGCGCAGCATTAGGGGTTGTTCCGACAAAGAAATCCTTAAACATGGCAATATAATGCGCCCTGTTCAGATCGGGTTTTATGGTTACTTCTTCCAGTTGGGTAACACTTTCTTCAAGAATCAGATCGAGTTTTACATCTTTATCGGCAACGACTACATTTTTATTGAGCGCTTTATATCCAAGTAGCTGCACCAGGATATCGTAGTTTCCGGGCTTTAAGAGGAGTTTATAAGCTCCGTTATTATCAGAAGAGGTAGCAATTTTGTAACCACTCACATAAATACCTGCACCGGGTAATGCTTCTCCACGCTTATCCTTCACCATACCGGTAAGGGTATAATTTTGCGCAGAACACAATGTGCCAGCGATAACAAGCGAGAGTAGAATTAATAATGATTTCATCGATTAAATATAAACTAATTATTTAGTTTTAATAATGCTTAATGAAAATTTTTGGTAGTGTCAGATATTTCCATCTGACAGCACAAATAGATTATGCCAATAACTCTTTTGCGTTTTCTACAGCCGATGCTCCGGGGTTTTTACCGCTCAACATTTCGGCAATAATGCCAATGCGCTCTTCCTGCTTCAATTTACGAATTCCTGTGGTAGTTTTTCCACTATCTTCGTGTTTATGTACAAAATAATGCGATTCGCCTTTAGCTGCAATCTGCGGCAAGTGGGTAATGGAAATTACCTGCATGTTATTGCCAAGATCGGAGATAACTTCGCCGACTTTTAAGGCAGTTTCGCCCGAAATACCGGTATCAATCTCATCAAAAATAATGGTTGGAAGTGAGGTATGTTGAGCCAGCAAGGCTTTAATGGCCAGCATTAAGCGCGATAATTCACCCCCCGATGCTACTTTACTAACCGGGGCAGGGGCCTGACCGGCGTTAGCTGTAAATAATAAGTTGATTTCATCTAAACCATCTTTATTCAGTTCGGCTACTACTTTCTGGTCTAAAAATAATCTGGCATTCAGCATGCCAACTTTTTTTAGGGTAAGACCGGTTTGTTCTTCAACCTGTTTAATGGCTTTTTTTCTATTGGCGCTTAACTGCGTAGCTTTTTGCTGCAGTTCCTGCTGAAGTTGCGAAATCTCTTTTTGAAGTTTTTCGATATGCTCATCAGAAGATAAAAGCTGGTTCAGGTTATCTTCCAGCTGATGTTGAAAGGCCAGAAGCTCGGTATTGTTGGCCAGGCGGTGTTTCTGCTGAAGTGAATAAAATAAATCGAGTCTTTGGTTTACAATTTCCAGGCGATCGGCGCTGTGCAAGGTGTTTTCTTCAATGCTTGCAACTTCATCGGTAATGTCTTTAATTTCGATAATCGACGAACGCAAACGCTCGTATAACACATTAATGGCCGGATCGAATTTTTCTATCCCCTGCAGTTGTAACGATGCCTCTTTTAAAATCTGAAGGGCAGAAGGCTCGCTTTCACTAATTAAACCTGAAGCAGTAAGCAGGGCTCTTTTAATGGTTTCGGCATGAGTGAGGCGTTCCAGTTCCAGTTCCAGTTCTTCCTGTTCACCTTCCTGCAGTTTGGCCTGCTCCAGCTCGTTAAACAAAAATTGCTCGTAATCTTGCCTGTTTCTGGCCTCGTTCGCTTCGCTAACAAGTTTTTTTAACAGGTTATTGTCATGCTTCAGTTTTTTAAATCCGCTGCGGTAGTCGGTCAAAAGCGGCTGGTGACTGGCCAGCGAATCTACAATCAGCAATTGAAAATCGGTATCGTTTATTTCCTGTGTGGCATGCTGCGAATGGATGTCGATCAGTTTTTCGCCAATCTGTTTTAGAATGGATAAGTTAACCGGGGTATCGTTAATGAAGGAGCGCGATTTCCCATCTATCGAAATTTCGCGGCGCAAAAGGCTTTCTTTAGAAAAATCGAGATCATTTTCTTCAAAAAGTTCTTTCAGGTTCTCGTCAGCCAGTGCAAAACTTCCTTCAATTACACATTTTTTATCCTGGTTAAAAAAGTATTTACTTTCTGCCCTTTGGCCCAAAATTAGCGACAATGCACCTAGAATGATCGATTTTCCGGCACCGGTTTCGCCGGTTATAATGTTTAAGCCGCGATCGAACTCAATATCGAGGCTATCAATTAATGCGTAATTACGTATAGAAAGTTTTTGAAGCATAGCTTTGCGAAAATACTAAAAAGATATTTCAACATTCAATGCAAAACAAAAACAGCGAAGAATAATCTCTTCGCTGCTCAATTAAATTTGTGTGGTTTAGCTTCTTTTTATTTAATTGCAATATTGATGTTATTATTATCCAATAGATTGATATTGTCAGTTTTGATAAAAGTTTTCAATGCCAGCTGGTCGGCAACTTTGAAATTGGTGTCTTTATAAGTTACCAGTGCATTTTCTGTATTTAATGCTTTAACGGGGCTGGTGAAATTCTTGTTGTTATAAAGCATCACAGCCGGCATTACATAGGTGCCTTTGTTGCCACCTTCAATTTTTTCCTTTTTCTCTGTCTTCTCCTTTTTTTCGATCTTCTCTTGCAGCTCTTTTACTTCTTTATCAAATTTTTCTCTCAGCTTTTTGTACTCTTCGGTTTGTTTTACTTTATTGTTGCTGTTGTCGAAGTATAGGATATGGGCATCTCTGTACTTTTGACCCAGAGAATCGCTACGTAGGTTGCTAAGTGCAGATAGTTTAGACAAATCAATATCTTTTGCAATGCTTAAGTTAATTCGATCTACCTGTGCCCTAAATTCGGGTGTATTTACTTTTGCAGCAATATCTTCTCCAAATTTTTTCCATTTGGCCTGCGCTTCTGGTGAGCTGAATTGTTTAGACATGTCTTCAGCCATTTTTTTCCATTTAGCCTGGGCTTCTGGTGAGTTCATTTTCTTTTGCATATCCTCTCCAAATTTTTTCCACTTAGCTTGTGCTTCTGGCGAGTTATATTGTTTGGCGATATCGTCTCCGAATTTTTTCCATTTGGCTTGTGCTTCCGGCGAATTGTATTGTTTGGCCATATCTTCTCCAAATTTTTTCCATTTAGCCTGTGCTTCAGGCGAATTAAACTCACGGTCAATTTTAACCCTGAATAACGAATCTTTGAATTTAAAGCCACTATCCATCTGGATTCTGAAAGCATTTCTTCCACCAAAAAGTTCATCCCTGTAAAAATCTTTGCGGATACTATCCGGCATTTCTTTTACCGAGTTGTATTCGGTTTTATTGCCGTTGGCATCAACAGTAACAATTTTAATTTTACGTTTCTTGGTGGTATCGGTACAGAAAGTATGGTTAAAAGTTGGAGCTGAGGCAACAAATCTCACCATTTCCTGTTTGGCTGGTTTTTTGGTTTCTTTTTTCTTTTCTGTCGGATTGATCCAGGCTATAGAAAACAAGCAGGCTACACCAAGCGTTAGGGCTGCCATTTGTTGTTTGGCATTTAAATAATTTGTTTTCATGTTGGTTATTCTTTTAATACGTTGATATAAATTCTGGGTTTTACCGGTTGCTGCCAACGCATAGGCCGGACTGTTCTTATCTTTAAGCAGTTCCAGTTTAAGCAGGGCATGGGCATAGTTCAATGGCTTTCCGGTAATTTTAAGTACCAGGTCATCGCAGGCATGTTCGCGCTCAATGTGGATGAAACGACCTGCCATCCACACAAATGGGTTGTAGAAAAGCAAGGTTTCTATCGCTGTTTTGATCAGGTTTAATAAAAAGTCGTTTCTTCTGATGTGAGATAGTTCGTGGATGAGGATCGCTTCTACCTGATCGTTATCCAGCTGGTTTACCAGTGCTACCGGAAACAGTACTACTGGTTTTAAATAACCGATAACCAAAGGCACATTCACAATAGCCGACAAGTGGAACTGGATACTTTTTTTGATTTTAAGATGCGCTGTTACTTGTTTGAAAATTGCTTTCCAGCTTTCGGGAATAGCACTTAAGCTATCCTTTTTTAGTTTAGACAACTGATTGTAGCCTTTAGCAATTACAAAGAGTTGAAGCAAAATACCGATGATATAAAAAGCGACTACAATTGGGAAATACTGTTCGGCCTTACTGCTAAAGCTGGGTGGCAGGTTGTTAAAGTATTGATAAACCTGGATATTCTGCGGGTTGATTGCAGGTGCCTGACTATTGGTACTCAGCATCATCTGACTAATAAAATTGTAACCAAAACCAATAAACATTAAAATAATGGCACTAAAAGCAAGATTGTGTTTGTGCTTTGCTGCCAGTTTAGGTAAGCTAAGCATTACGATAAATAACACACCGTAAATAATAGCACTTTGCCACAAAGAGTTTAAAATGCTCCAGCCAAATGCTTTGATGAATTGTTGTAATAAAGTTTCCATAATGGTGGTTTTAATTTTTTTTAACGGGTTATACCCGAATAATCATTTCAATTAGGGAGCTATACCCTACACCGTTCAACCCTCAACTTTCGGCCTTATTTAAGGCTGTCTAAATATTTTTTAATTTCATCAATCTCATCTGCACTTGCGCTGTGGTTACCCAAAGCCTGCATTACCAATCTTGCTGCCGATCCGTTAAATACATTGTCGATCATTTTGTTTACCAATTGCTTTTCGGTTTTATCCTGACTAGCCAATGCTTTATAGATGTGTGTTTTTTGGTTAGTATCTCTTTCTACCATTCCTTTTTCATGCATAATCTGCATCAGTTTTAGGGTAGTGGTGTAGCCTGAGTCTTTTTTGTTCAATGATTCATGCACTTCTCTTACCGTTGCATTCCCCTTATGCCAAAGCACCTGGAGGATTTCCATTTCGCCTTCTGTTGGTTTGATGTTGTTATTCGCCATATGTTACAGGTTGTACGAATTATTTCGTAATCAAATGTACGAAGATATTCGTAATATCAAAATGTTTTAACAAAAATTTAACTATTGTACTGGGTTAATGAGTATAAGACGCAGGAGAGGGGGGAAAGTTGCATCTGGTGGAAGGTTAACTGTTTGAACTGGTTAATTGGTTAACTGTGAGAGTAGATCTGGTAAGGGGTTAATTGTTTGGACTGGTTAATTGGTTAACTGTGAGAGTAGATCTGGTAAGGGGTTAATTGTTTGAACTGGTCAATTGGTTAACTGTAAGAATATATCCCGTAAAGGGTCAATTTGTTTTAAAGGACTAACCAACAGTTAACCGATTTAAACAATTAACCGATTAACCATTAAACTAGTTTTTCTTCAACCCTTCATATTTGCCAATATTTGCCGGATCGATTTCAGCCAGCATATTGTAGGCTTTTAAACGCTCCTGTACATTCAGTTTGGCGAGTACGTTGGTTACTTCTTCTGCTTTTGAGGCAAAATAAACGTTAGGGAAAATGGATCCCAGTTTCTGTTTATCCATTTGTTGCAGGGCAGGGAGTGCCGCTACAATTTGGGTTAAACCTTTATCGTTATCTGTTAGCTGATCGATGCCACTTAAATGGTAGCTGTAAATAAAGCTACGCAGTTCGCCAAAAATCGGGTTCAGCACATTCTCGTTAAACCAAAAACGGTTACGTAAACCATCAGCTGCTTTCCAGCCGGTATTGCCAGAGGCCTGTGCCAGGTTAATGATGTTTTGTGCTTTTTTATAAAAAGGAGTTCCACCCATTTTGCTAAAACTGTCTTTGTCCATCCCGATAATGGTATAGGCATAGTAGCTGAGGAGGGCACTGATATTCGAAATATAATTCTGATCAGAAAAATCGATAGTAGACCCATCCAGGTAATTGAAATCGAAGTTTTTATCGCTCATGTTCAGCAAGGTGCTGTTGTACGAACTGTTAAAAACCGGTCGACTACTCTGAATCTGGGCTTCGGCCGTATATCCCGATCCGCCATCCCAGGAGTTGATGGTAATGATAAAACTACAGTCGATACGCTCTTGCGGCTTGTAAGCTTCGCTGCTGAATTTGTTGTTGTTTAAAAAATCGCGGATTGTTTTTTGAAGGGCATCAAGCGTTGGTTTGCTAATGTTCGACACCTGAGGAGCCAGTACAGTTACACGCGCATTTAATTCCTGCGCCTGTACTTTACCAAAGCCGGTTAGCAACACCAATATCCAAAAAATCCTTTTTATCATTTTGCAATTTTTAAAATAGCTGAGCAAATATCTTTAGCAACATCGGCTTTAGCTTTCATTTCGAAAACACTGCGTTCTAAAGCCTTGTTAAAAATAGTAATTTTATTGGTATCTGATTTAAAACCTGCGCCCTTATCGTTTAAAGAATTTAAAACTACCAGATCGAGATTTTTCTTTTCCAGCTTACCTTTGGCATAATTTTCTTCATCATTGGTTTCTAAAGCAAATCCAACCAGAATCTGGTTTCCCTTTTTCGCTTTGCCCAGGGTAGCCAGTATGTCGACTGTTTTTTCGAGTTCGAGCACCAGGCTGCTATGCTGCTTTTTGATTTTATTTGTAGCTACAATTTTTGGTCGGTAGTCTGCCACGGCGGCACACATAACGGTAATGTCGGTTTCAGGGAATACAGCTAAACAGGCTTCGTACATTTGTTGCGCACTTACCACATCTGTTCTTTTTACCGTTTGACCCGATTTTTGAGCAGTTGGTCCTGCTATTAAAGTTACATCGGCACCTAATCTGGCCAGTTCATCTGCCAGGGCAAAACCCATTTTACCTGACGAGTGGTTGCCGATAAAACGAACAGGATCTATTGCTTCGTAAGTCGGTCCGGCTGTTACCATTACTTTTTTGCCGTAGAGTGGCATCGATTTTTTGATCGCCTCATCCAGAAAAGAGATAATTTCTTCAGGCTCTGCCATACGACCTTCGCCATATAAACCGCTAGCCAGTTCGCCGCTTCCGGGGGCAATTACGATATTGCCGTAACTGTTAATTTTTGTAATGTTGGCCTGTGTGCTTTCGTGTTTCCACATGTCTAAATCCATTGCCGGGGCAACATAAACCGGGCATTTCGCCGAAAGATAAACTGCAGTTAGCAGATTGTCGCAAATTCCGGTAGCCAGTTTGGCCAGGGTATTGGCGCTAATGGGGGCAATGATAATCAGATCGGCCCATAGGCCCAATTCTACGTGGTTGCTCCATACGCCGGTTTCCTCTTCGAAATACTGGGTATAAACGGGGTTTTTAGAAAGCGTAGCAAGGGTAAGTGGTGTTATGAAATTAGCACCATCAGGGGTAAGGATAACCTTTACGTTTGCACCAGCTTTTACAAGCAACCGAACCAGAAAGGCCGATTTATATGCTGCGATGCTGCCGCAAACGCCAAGGATTATATTTTTATTTTTTAGCATAATGCAGCGTACACAGGGCATAGAGCATAGAGCGTAATGCTAAAAACGCTTTGCTCTAAACGCTATGCGCAATGCTTTTACTTTTGTTCTTTAGCAGGATTCCTGTGATAAATTTTCTCGTTCAAAAATTCATCAATAGCAACTAAAACAGGCTTAGGCATACGTTCGTAATGCTTGCTGATTTCAATTTGCTCGCGGTTTTCGAAAATTTCTTCTAAATTATCGTTGCTCGATGCAAATTCTGCTAATTTACCGTGTAACTCCTCTTTAACGTTGTTCGAAATCTGATTTGCTCTTTTAGCAATCACAACTAAAGATTCGTATAAGTTATCTGTAGTTTTATCTAAATCGTGTACGTTTCTGGTAACTGTAGTATTTGGTACAGCAGGTTTGTTAGTATTCATGTATTACTTGTTTTTAATATCCGTTTTATTTGTTGCAGCAGCGGTATCTTTTATTTTACCAGCTCTGATCAGCATTTTCTTGTATTTTTCCTGTTCGGTGTTGTACAAGGCAATTTCTTGTTTGGTAGCTACAATACCAGCCTCAACATCTTCTTTCAATAGTTTGGCATCTTTGGTATACTGACTTTCAGGATGGTTTTCTGTAAACTCGGTATATAAAGCAAGTGCTTCATTATAACGGTCTTCCTGACGATAAACCAAACTGTTTTTAGCGTATAAATATTGCGCCTTAATCATTAGGAAATCCATTTCCTCGGCATATTTAATATCCGGGTAATCTCTTTGTGCATTTTTTAAAGCAATAACTGCAGCTCTGTAATTATCAATATTACTAGGGCCAGTAGTTAAATACATTTTAGCATTTTCAAAAGCCTTATCTTCCAGTTTACCCCTTAAAGTGGCAATGTACTTGCCGGCAGCAGCTGCACGGTCGCTGGTAGGATATAAGTTGATAAAAAGCTGCAAAGCATCAATCGCCTTATAAGTGTTTTCCTGGTCTAAAGAGAAATTTGGCGATTCTAAATAATAGCAATACGCGCCCATATACCTGGCTTCCTCAGCATTTTTACTTGCGGGATAAGTATCTGCAAAGCTCTTAAACTGGTATCTGGCCGTAGTATAATCACTTAATCTGTATAAGGTATAAGCATAATAATAGTTCAGATCTTCAGCTTCTGCACGGCCACGGTATTTCTGAGAAAGATCCTCAAAAAGCACCAATGCCTTGCTGTAATCCCTTTTATTATACAAACGAAGCGCCTCCTGGTATTTTTTAGCCACGTCGTTACTCGCCCTCAATTTCTCGAAACGACTTTTACAACCTGCCACACCTAAAGCGGCAACAAATACTAAAATAATTAAGTGTTTAACTTTAAACATTCTGCAAAGATAATTAATAATACGATAACATCAATAAAAACAATTCGCCGCTAAGCTATGCAAAGCAATTCAGTACAAATAAACAGTTAACAATTTTTAACATATATAGTATGGTTCCTAATGTGGTAACTTATTCTTTTCGGTATTGCTTTTATATATAGTATAATTCATTTTTCTCTTATTTGAAAAGCAATGCCTGTACTACTATATAGGTATTCCCGTCCTTTGCTTCAAACCCTCTCCCGATTGAAATATCGGGATGCGGGTTTTCCACTCCGGCCGGGTTTAGGTGGTGCTGGCGGTGTAACATAGGTCGTCATAGCGCACAAAATGCAAAAAAACCTTAATTCCCTTAACTGCTTAATGATAAAAAATGCATATTGCATGGAGCTAAGGGCCTATAATCGTGGCAATGGCTTTGCGTGCTCTGCGCCTTTCTTCGCGCCCTTTGTGGTTAAAAAGCACCTTGCAAAGCCAGCCTAACAAGCTAAAGCGCCAATTGTTTGGTTCCCCTTAATATTATTTCCTGCTGTAAACCAATTGTTTAGCAAAATCCCCTCAAAAAACCTACAAATCCATTTGTGTGCTTTGTAATTTTTCCTACCTTTGCAACCCGCTCGGAAGGAGAGGGAGTTAATTGAAAAAGCGTACAATAGAGAAGATGGGGCAGGATTTATTTTAAAATAAAGCTTGCAGGAAAGAAAAAGATTGTTACCTTTGCAGCCCGCTCCGGAAGGAAAGGGAAGCTAAATAAAATTAGCGTATTGAAATAGCGAAGAAGGAAAAAAAGAAACGAAAAAATAAAAATTATTTTATTTGGAAGTTAAA